>Ga0209234_1000486_pt1 | contig 13662 bp, 8 predicted proteins | sample GraSoi013_1_20cm_2_FD_185816 | JGI IMG/M metagenome (GOLD analysis project Ga0209234, IMG submission 185816) | Grasslands soil microbial communities from the Angelo Coastal Reserve, California, USA - Sample 08_20_2013_1_20cm (SPAdes) (version 2) | ecosystem: Environmental > Terrestrial > Soil >... | reverse complement strand
GGGCCGCACGGAGTCGTCGTGGAGGTGGGGTCGGGGTCCGGCATCGCCACCCGATGCCTCCCCCATTTGCCGGGCAACCGCCTCGCGGTGGGCGTCGACGTGGAACCGGGAGCCCTGCGGAAGGCGGCCGAGACCTCGGACCGCGTGAACTATCTCGCCGCTTCCGCGGATTCCGGTCTCCCCTTCCGAACCGGATCGGTGGACGCCGTCGTGGCATCCGAAGTGTACGAGCACCTCGAGCATCGGGAGGACTTCATCGAGGAGCTCCGACGCATCCTGAAGCCGGCCGGTCGACTCGTCCTCACGACCCCGAATACGGAATCCGCCGTCCTCATGCTCCTTCGGGTCCTCCCGCGAGAGTGGGCGAAGACGATCCTGTCCCGCTCGGACGAGCGTCAGCAATACCTCCATCCGGAGTTCTTCGACCGGTATGATGGAAGCCCGCACAGCCATCGAATCGAGGGGGCGTCCGTCCGCGAGCTCCAGAGAATCGCGCAGGATCACGGTTTCCGGCAGGTCCGCTGTACGACATGGGGGCTCCCGTTCGCGCCGAACTTTGGCGGACTCCTTCTCCCGCGGGTACGTCTGCTCCTCCTATGGCGCCTCCATGAACTCGGGGTCGGTCTCCGGCATGTGATGGTCGTGTGGGAACGGAATCCCAACAGAGCCTAGGTGGACCCGCGGTCTTCACGTGGCTTCACGTGGTCGGCTTCACGTTACGGAAGACCGCATAGAATCCCGAGACGAAGGCGGCGTAGAAGGCGGTGGCGAGGAAGATCGGCAGATCGTAGTTGCCCGCCTGCATGAGGATGCCGCCGAAGACCGTCGTGATGCTGTTTGGGAGCCGCCAGATGATCGAGTTCACCGCGCTGGCCAGGCCCCTCTGTTCGGGAGGAACGATGCCCATCAGGAACGAATCCGCGATCGGCGCGGACATGTTCATCAACGCCGCACGGACCAGGTAGAAGCCCGCCGCGGCGACCGGGCTCGTCACGAAGGCGAGGCTTAGGAGGAACGCGGTCGACGTGCCGGTCGCCATGACGATCGCCCGCACCGGCCCGTATCGCCTCGCCATGGCGGCGCTAACGACGGCGGACAAGCCGATCGTGATGTTCGAGAGGGCCAGGAGCGGACCGCTCCAGGTGTCCGGGACTCCGTACTTCAGATAGAGCCACGTGGTCACGAGAGGAATGAAGAAACCGGCGCCTAGGCCGACCAGGCCGTTCAAGCTCGAGAACTTTAGAAGAGGTTTCCAGTCCGTCGCCTTCCGCCGCGCCTCCCGCGGGCGCAGCGTCTCGCGGTAGCCTCGCAACAGCACGATCAGGGCAATCGGGACGAGGAATCCAAAGGCGTCCGTCACCAGGAGCACCGCGATGTGGATCGTGTGGCTATCGAGGCCGGTCCACGCCTCGAGGGCTGGGAAGATGATCGGCAGGGCGAAGCCGATGCCACCGGCCACGTTGCCCAAGATGAACGACAGGGCAAAGGCCGCGTTCCGCTGCTCCGTGGTCGTCTGGTCCGCAATGATCGCGTTCCACGTGGCGAGGAACCCGCCCTCCGCGACGCCCGCCACGCTCGCGGCCAGGACGAGCCATTGGAGTTCCGTCGTGAAGGCGAAGACGAGCACGGTGGGCGGGAGGACCGCGGATGCAACCAAGAGAGGGGTTTTCCGTCCACGGCGATCCGAGTAAATGCCCAGGGGGACGGCACAGATCACCATCGCCGCGCCCTCTGCACCGAGGATCAGGCCGATCGTCCCCGATCCGATCCCGATCTGCGGGTAGTACGCGGTGATGAAGATCATCAGGTAGCCGAACCCGACCCCACCCGCCGCGTTCACGTAGATGATCCACCGGACCTTTCGGGGGATCTCAGAGAAACCGAGACGGCGCCGCTTCGGGACCGCGGGTTCCGCCATCGCGCGAGGCTCCTTGCGGCGCGGAAGAAACCGAGAGATTTCTACGTATGGGTGAGCATCTGGGACGATGAGGGGGCGAGGATTCCCGCAGCATCACTCCGGCCTGGTTCGACGTGTGAGTGGTGGCAGAGTCCGATTGCGTTCTGAGTCCTCGATGAGGTCACCCAGTCTCTTCCGTTTGGTCTCATCCCTTTTCGCGCTCACGACCCACCAGATCGCCGCCTTGCGATACGAGGGAGGTTGGCGTTGGAAGAACTCCCACGCTCTCTTGTTCGCCCGGAACAGCCGCTCCTGGGCCGCATCCAGCTCGACGGCGGTCCGTTGTTCATACGAGTAGATGCCTGACTTCCCCGGACGGCGCGCCTTGAACGCTTCGAGACCTGCAGGTTTCATGAGTCCCTCAGCGGAGAGCTCCTTGACACGTTTGACGTTCACAGAACTCCAGATGCTGCCGGGTTTGCGAGGGGTGAACCGGATCGTATAGCTCATACTGTCGATGCCTTGGCGTTGGCCGTCGATCCAGCCGAAGCCGAGCGACTCGTCCACGGCTTGCGGCCACGTCATACTTGGCTTTCCGGATCCTATTTTATAGAACCCAACCCATAATTCTTCCGTGTTGTCGTGATGGTGCTCGAGCCACGAACGAAACTCTGCGGCTGTCGCGAAGAACATGGGTTTCATCATGACCCCCGAGGAGCCGTGCCGCTCCACTCGTGCGTTGCCCCAAGCTCCTGGTGAGATATCTCCCCTTCCATCCGGGGAATCTCCGCCGCCATCCTTGCGCCTGCCGCATGATGATCCACGAAAGAAACGTTATACCCGATGTCGGTTTCGGGGCCGACTCGATTTCGGGGAGCTCATCCCGTGGCACTCGACTCCGGGGACATCGCATGGGTCATCGCGGCTACGGCCCTCGTCATGATCATGACGCCCGCGCTCGGGTTCTTCTATGGAGGACTCGTCCGCAGGAAGAATCTCGTCTCCACGATCGCCCAATGCCTCGCGATCTTCGCCGTCGTAAGCTTGGTGTGGGCGTTGTGGGGATACACGCTAGCATTGGGGCCGTCGTTCCACGGTTTCATCGGAGACTTCTCGAACTTCGGCCTGAACAATGTTGGAGCCGCGGCCAATCCGGGATACTCGGACACCATCCCCGAGCTCCTCTATTTCGCCTTTCAACTGAAATTCGCCGCGATCACGCCCGCCCTGATCATCGGCGCTTTCGCGGAGCGAATCCGGTTCAAGTCTCTCATGATCTACATCGTCGCCTGGACGACGTTCGTCTACGTGCCCATCGCCCACTGGAACTGGGGCATCGGTGGGTGGCTCAAGTCCCTCGGGGTAATCGACTTCGCGGGCGGGCTGGTCGTCCATACGGCCGCCGGCGTCTCCGCCGTCGCCGCCGCGCTCGTCATCGGACGGAGAGAAGGCATCGGTCGCCTGGACAGTCGCCCGAACAACATCCCTTACGTGATGCTCGGCGCATCCCTGCTGTGGTTCGGTTGGTTCGGCTTCAACGCCGGGAGCGCCCTCGCCGCGAACGCCCTGGCGGTGAACGCGCTCGTGGTGACGAACCTGGCTGCCGCGGCGGCTGCCGTGAGTTGGATGCTGACGGACTGGGTCCGGAAAGGAAAGCCATCGGCGGTGGGCATCTCGGTCGGCGCGGTTTGCGGCCTCGTCGCCATCACACCCGCCTCCGGGTACGTCGGCCCGATGCCGTCGATCATCATCGGCCTCGTCGCGGGGGTCCTGTGCAACTTTGTCGCGAGCTGGAGGGCTCGGACGACGCTCGACGATTCCCTCGACGTGTTTGCGTGCCATGGGGCAGGCGGAATCTGGGGGACCATCGCCACAGGCCTGTTCGCCTCAACCCTCATCAACCCAGGCGGCCGCAACGGCCTGTTCTTCGGGAATCCCGGCCAAGTGGCCATTCAGGCGTTCGCCTGCGTCGTTGTAGCGGCGTTCGCGTTCGGCGGGTCCTATGTCCTCTTGCGGATCATCAACATCTTCTCCCCGATCAGGGTCAGTCCGGCCGAAGAGGACGCGGGTCTCGATATTTCCGGCTTTGGAGAGGAAGCCTATGTCACGGACCTGGACGGGCCTCGACCTGTCGATCCGAAAGTGGATAACCACGAACCCGGCCCGCTGTAGGCTACGCCCCAAATAATCAGAGGAGACCAGGCCCGGACCGCGGCCGGTCAGATACCTGCGGATGACTTCCGCAATCCAAAGGAGTGAGCGTAAGCCCTCATCTTGCCGCCGACTGACGCGGCCTATCTGGGCAATGTGGCGCAGTCAGATCAGATACAGCAAGCGTTAGGCTTGCAACACCCTCCCCCGCCACCGCCACCACCGCCCCCGCTGTACGTTAGCTCGAAGCTCTCTCCGTAGGTGGTGTTCACGGCGAAGGACGGAGATTTCGTTTGGGAGGTGTATCCAGAGGCGGAGGCAACCATCGTGTACGTACCTGCTCCACTGGTCTCAAAGAAGTAATATCCATACGAGTCGGCGATCACAAAGTCCTGCGGTCCGGACGGACTTGTGACCGTTACCCTGGCGCTTGGTATGCCAACACCGCTTGTGGCGTTGTTGACGTGACCGGAGACGAATGAGACTGGAAGGACGAGGTTGAGCGGAGGGGCAATTCCTTCGCCGTTCGGTGTCGTGTATGTGGTCTGGGCCTGCGCGCTTCCGAACAACGTTCCGGTGCTCGCGGTCACAGTGTATTGTGTCTGGGGTCGCGCAAAGAACCTGTAGGCGCCGATGCTGTTGGTGACGACCGTGAACATGTTCGTTCCATCAAAGAAGCTCACCACCTCGTTCGAAAGAGGCGCCCCGTTCGCGTAAACAATCCCTTCCTGCGTGACGGCAGGATACGCATAGATTCCCAGGTTCACGAGTGCGCCAGCTTCCTGGCCGGCAATACACCCGGAACCATGCGAGTTAACAAAGTTCCGTCCCTGGATGTTGAACGTCTGGCCGGGGGATTGGACCGCGAAGTCCGTTGGGTTGATATGAACATCGACGTAGATTTGCGGGCCGAAGAAGTTGTCTTCCCACCAGAGTCCGTCGTGCAACCACCAGGTGCCATTAATGACGTCGTAGCTCTGGATGACCTGGCCCCCTATCCCACTGGCAGACGGCGCGTAGGGGCTCCCGACAACCTTCGCGACTCCTTCGTACACTCTCCACATGTTGTACCACCCGATAGGGTAGTCTGAATAGGGAACATTCGCACCGATAATCGTCTCGAGCGCGTCCAGTCCGATGTCAAATTGGGCCTTGTGTACGGCGGCACTCGGGTCGGGTGGCAGGGTGCCGGTCACGTTGAGGCCATTGTTGTCCACTCCAAGAATCTGCATCGTAGCGTGAGGGAGATAGTTGTCCGTGAGGGACAGGTACTGGCATTCCACGTCCCGGCCGGTGTAGTTCGTCCGTCCGGTGATTGCGATGGGAATATGGACATCTAGGAATCCACCTGTGGTGTCATAGAATTCATAAAACTCCACGTTGCCACCGACGTCGCTGCCATGCTCCCCGGCGACCGCTACCAATGTGTTGTTGACATAGTAGCTTCCGGAGTACTCAGTGTCCTTTACGGGGGTGAACTCTGGCAGGACATATGCGCCGAAACCGTGGCTGTCCGCGCCGGTACCGTATATTCCGGTCGTCATGTAGATGGCAGTGTCCCCCATGTATCCGGCCGTGATTCCCCAGTAAGTGGTTGCAGTTGCGTTCGGCGCGATCAAGCCAAACGCAAGGCCCGAAAGCCCTGCGACGATGACGAACGACGTCACGAACAGAGGGGCCCCAAATCCCTTCCGTACCCTGAATCTCGACTCAGATTGCCGATTCGATGTCACACCAACCAACTCCGCCTATGTTCGAGGCCATCGCTTCCAAGCGACGGATGCGGCAGTCCCAGCTGATTCTATTCCCTCTCATCCTCCACAACCTCCGATCCAAGAATCCGCCATCCAACCTTAATCCAGAATGTAAGCGCGGCGTAACTTTGTTCCAAATGTGTTACACTATTTCAAAGGCCGTACGCGTGTCTGGCAATCATCGGTGAAATCGCTTGTGCAGCGCGTCGCCGAGAGGCACTGCGCAAGGTTAGATTACGGGCAGCGCACGACCGACAAATCTGCTGTGCTCAGTATAGCTTCGGTTTCGCTTGCGGTTCATTCCAGTAGGGCCTCGTCGTAACGTACTTCAGCTTCGCCTCGAAGAGATCGTTGAGGAATTCCTTTTCCGTGTCCTGCATCTTCGCGAGGATCTTGCTCGCGGTCGTTGGGCCCACTCCGTAAACAGAGTTCGCGTAGACGGCCCGCTTCCCGTAGACCGCCACGAGATCCGCGACCTGCTTGGAGCGGGTCAGGAGCTTTCGCTCTTCCTCGGTCAAGTCGAGCTTGCGGGTCCGCTTCGCATATGCGTCCCGGACGGTCCAAGCGGCCCATCCGAGGACCGTCAGGAGACGGGACTTGCATTTCGCGCACGCCGGGCGATCGTCCATGTTGCCGATCCGGACCTCTTCGTGGAAGTGTCCGCACTCGAAGCAAAGGAGGTGCACCGGTTCCGACGACAAGTGGAGCCTCATCCGGTCGAGGATCTCGTCCCTCTCCGCCTCCGGGGAGAACAGTTCCGGCGCCTCGACGTACCGACGGAGGATCGGATACGCGAGCGGAGTCGGGGTCTCTTCGGACCGATGGATGACGACTTCGATTTCTCCCGCTCGAATCCTGTGGACAATCTCGCGTACGCGCTCGAAGTCCGCATGGAGTAGGAGCGCCTCTCGCACGGCTTCATCATAAATCGGCGTGTTCGCGAATCGGATCTCAAGGGACCGCAGGTCTCCTTCGCCGACCGTGAGCCCGCGGCGGATCGCCCCGAAGCGCTCCGCGATCCCTTTCATGTAGTAGCCGAGGGGGAGATGGTTCTCGAGCAGGGCCTTCAGGCCGCTCTCGAGGGTCTCATCGTCGATCCGAAGCAGGTCGTCCACGAGCGCTTCGACGTCAATCTCGCGGGTGTCCGCAATCAATTCGTACAAGATGCGGTACGGGTCCGTCCACCAGAACCGCACCAAATGCTTCCGGGCGAGCAGCTCCTCGATAAGGTCTCCGAGTGTCACGTTCACGACTTCGCCGAACGACGCATGGACGATCAGGAACCGATCGAAGGCTTCGACGAGAATCCGGTCGTCGGTTGGCACCGGGGCGCCGGTCTTGCGATGATTCGCGTGTTCTTCCACGAGGCGCTTTGCTCCGGTCTTGTTCATCGGCCACGCTTTTTCGAAATGGGTGACGGTTTTCGGAACGCCGCTCTTCTCCAATCGGCCGTCAATCTCTTTCCGGATCCGGCCGACGCGTTGAGCGAGACCGAACGGCACGGGGAGCATCTCACCGTCCCAACCGGGAATCAGGGCGTTCGGGTCCACAACCGGGGTCACGTAGACCATGCCGTCCTTCCCGATCCGCTCGATCTTCCACGGACGCCCGCGAACGATGAAGTGCAGGCCCTCCCGCGCCTGAATCATCATGAACTCCTCGCCGAGGATGCCGACCTGCTTCTGCGTCGTGAGGTCCATGACCTGGTAGCGTCGCTCGTCGCGAATCGTGGAGAGGTTCTCGAAGTAGTACCGACGTCCCTTCGGCGTCACGCGGACCTTGTCCCCCTGTTGACGCAGGACGCCGAGGTGGTCCAGGAACTCAGCAACCCGGTCCGCCGGCGCATCTTCGAGCAGCCGGTAGGGCTCCGCGGATCGAATCGTCTTGAGAATTTCCGACCAGAGGGCAGTTCCCCCATAATCCAGAGCGCACCCGACGATTTGGTGAGCCAGAACGTCAAGTGCGAGGCGGTGGATGTGAAGGGGCTCAAGGTCTCCCTCTTGGGCCGCCTGGATCGCCGCGAGGGACTCAATCGCGTCGTCCGAGGAGACGGCCAGCACCAGACCGCGGGAGGTGCGGTCGAGCTTGTGGCCGGATCGGCCGACCCGCTGGATCAGGGACGTGACTTGCCGGGGAGAATTGTACTGGACGACCTGGTCGACGGTACCGATGTCGATCCCGAGTTCCAATGTCGATGTGCACACGAGACCCCGGATTTCCCCGGCCTTGAATCCCGCTTCGACCCGCGTGCGCTCTTCGCGGGGCAGGGACCCGTGATGGACCGCCCACATCTTGCCGGACCATTGCGAGACGCGAGCCGAGTAGCTCTGCGAGCGGCCGCGCGTTCACGAAGACGAGGGAAGATCGGCTCTCGTCCAGGGAATCGTCGATCGCAGAGAGGCCAGCCGCGGCCTCCGGAGTGATGTAGAGGTTACGGGCGGCCTCGAAATCCTTGTCGATCGGCCGAGGCCACTCGAGGTGGTATTCGTATTGCTTCTCGAGATCGGAATGAAGGACCTCGAGCGGTTTCTCGTCGCCGAAGACGGAAGCGATCGCTTCGGGGTGGCCAATGGTCGCGGAGAGTCCGATTCGCTGGAAGTTGTGGTCCGTAATTCGACGCAACCGTTGGAGGCCGATTGTTAACTGGATCCCACGCCGGTCATGGGCGAATTGGTGAACTTCATCGATGATGACATACTGGACCGCTTTGAGATGATGCTGCATGATTTTCCCGGAAAGAATCGCTTGGAGAGTTTCGGGGGTTGTGATGAGGACGTTGGGTGGTGTCGCGGCTTGCTTCCGTCGGTCGGATGTGGGAGTGTCCCCATGTCTCACTGCGACGGTAAGCTTCGTGGACGTGACAAGCCGCTGGAGGCGGTCAACCATGTCGCGGTTCAGCGCACGTAGGGGTGTGATGTAAAGCACCTGAATCCCTGGCTGCCTGGCCTCTTGAATCGACTCCAAAACAGGAAGCAAAGCCGCTTCTGTCTTCCCGGAACCAGTTGGTGCAACGACCAGAAGGTCCAAACCCAAGCTGATCTTGGCAATGGCCGCGACCTGCATCCGATTAAGCTTTTCGATTCCGGCACTGGCAAGGAGGTCGCTTGTTCTCGAGAGCGCTCCACCTCGCGACCCGAAAGGTGACAAGGGACGTTAAAGGAAATTCCCGGCTATAAACTGATACCTGAGGGGTGTAAATGCACTGGAATCATCGTTGGGCCGAAGGAGAACGGCTGATTCCGTCTTCCAAAAATCTCTGATGCGAATTCTGAGAAATTCGCCCGTTTGGGCGAGGTCAGGTTGGAAATTGGGACTCGATAAGAGTGAGAGTCTCGGGATCCCGACCTTTGGTCTTCCAGATCGTAATTGCGTATTGCGTGTCATCAGCTGCAAGTAGGCGTAAATCCAACCACGACCAGCGCCGATCGATCCTTTTCTTCTTTACGACACGAAGTTTCCGTGGCCGAATTTCACAGAACTGCCGCGCCCCCAGTGATTTCAACTCCTTGAGATGAATTTCCTTGGCGGCCGCAGCGGGAATACCTAATGGGGTCACCTCCCCCCTGACTTCTCTCCAAACATCGATGTCCCTGACCAGGACGAGCCGGTTTGTGGTAACAAAGAGCTTGCTCGAAGCCTCGCCCCCAAATCCTGCGAAGATGGTTTTCGGCAGTACTCGGCGCCACGGGGAAATAATGTCGAGGTCCCAGTCTTCAACGGTCTTGAGGATTTTTTCGCCTGATTCAGTAATCAGTCCTCCCCGTTCGGAGTAGATTTTCGCCAGGCCGTCCAAGTCGCCCACCCGGACGACGGGACTCAAGTCGTCTAACAATTCCATTCACGGCACCAGTAGCAAGGTCGGGACTGGAGGGTCCAAAGAGTTGCCATATCTTGCTACTTCCGCCAAGAAATTCAGTATTTGAACCAATGCATCTTGGGCCACCTCGGATGGGATTTCGGTCGAGAATATGTACTCGAACAGGAAAGTAATCGTGCTCCCAGGAGAGCTGACAATCCTGAGCGTGAGTCGATCTGGCATGACACCCAGCAGCGCCTCGACCCCTACCGCTGCCACTAGCCCGAGCTGCCAGCCAAGCATCGTGGCTGCGCCGTAGAGAGGTACCGCAGCAACGAGTGAGTCGACGAGGATTGCACCAGCGCTCTCGTAATGAGACAAGCGTTTGATCGGGTCGCCTGTCTTACTCGCTTGGTATAGCTCAAACGACGCTAGGATTCCTGTAACTGCAATCAGTGCGACAGTCCCAAGTCTGACCCGAATCCCGATTTCCGAAACGCGGCCGCGAAAGAGACTCTTGACCAACTCGACATCCGACTTCACGATCCCAAAGGTTGCCGTGGCTCCTGCTAGTACGTAGACACTGCCCTTCACGACATCCCCATCGCGAAATGCAAGGATTGCCTGGCCTCCGAACATCACGAGAGTTGCTCCTACGGAGGCCCCGCGGAGCGCCGACCTCAGAGTGGCGTACTTCACGCCAGTCAGCAATCGAGAATTGGAGAGATCGTCGACAATCTCTCCACGAACCTCTCGTTCGACCGTCCGAACCTCCGTGAGGAAGACGCCTGGGACCTCTGGGTGCGGAACGCTAAGCTTGACGGTCTGGACGGTAGTCGCGCCTACAACATAGTAGGGCTGCCCCGTTTCGATATCTCTCAGTTTCGTGACGACAAAGGTTGATCGCCCGTAGGTCATTCGTTCCATGGTTCCATACGGCAGAGCGAGCACCGGCACTAGCATACTCGAGATGATCTGGTTCGTTACCGAAATCCCCGAACGAATGATCTTGAACATTCGGAGGAAGAGGCCGAAGCCGTCTTCTGACTTCCGTGCCCATGCTCCTTCTGGATTCCAAACGACAACCTGCTGGAATGTCGCAATCTGCTCTTGTGATTCGCCGACGAGGTAGACTGCGTCGACTGAACCGGGTGCTGTAGAGTCAAAGGGGTCCCCCATTCGGTAGAGATACACCGAGTTTCCACCGAACGCATAGAAACCAGTCGCGAGGCCGTCAATTGAGGATGGCAGGGCTGCTTGGAGTTCCTCCATGTCAGTGTCCAGTCGGGCGACGACAAGTTCGGCGGATTCCTGAACCCGCGAAATCGCCGCGCCCACTGTAATACGCGTGGCATCCAGTGCGTGTCTCGTGATCGTGGATGAGCTACCTGAAAGCCACATCGGCATCAGAACGAGTGTTGCCATCGGCCCGCTTGGGGACATGGTCAGGTTTTCTTCAGTGGCGACTTCCTCAGGGATGCGCAGCTGGAATTCGTAGGAGTGTTCGTCGAGCGGCGTACCTATCGCAAGATTTCGATAGAAGGGAGGGGCGGCCAAGAAATCTGTTCCACCTACGAGGAAGTAGACGACGGCAGGCAGGACCGCTTCTGCTCCTCGATCCGCGGCCGGGTCGATTGAGAATTGCAGGACCACCGCTTGCGGTTTCGACAGTCGGATTGGGATGTTTTGGGTAGCCTGATAGAACCCGTCGCCGGCATCGTCCCGGATCGTCGTCTCGGCCGTATTCATGAAGTCGATGTCGAAACTACGGCTGTCGTACAAGTACTCAAACCGAAACTGACGCGGATGCCCGAAATCACAAGCCCCGTAGGCCGAGGAAGCGACACCCCAACTTTCTTCTGGAAAACGCTCAGCGGCAATCGCGGTGAAGTTGTGCTCGCCACCCTGAGAGAGTACGCCATTCAAAGTCGCGAGCACATTGGCCGCGGATTCGTCACTGCTTCGGGTGGCGTCAGCCGTATGATCGGAGAGGAAGACGCAGGCGTTCTCGCCTAGGTTGTAGGTCCAGATTTGAGCGGACAGACCTTGCACTCCGCGGACGTCGAACCGCTGAGTAAAACGAATCATCCCTGGCTCGAAGGTCCCTTGCCACGGCAAGTCCCACACCTCGGTCGGTGACAGGTCCAGGCTGTCCACGAGACCGTCGCCATCCGTGTCGGACTCGAGCGGGTTCGTGGGCCTCCGATTGGACCCGATCACTTCGTCGAAGTCCGAGAGGCCCTCATGGTCTGTGTCGGGATCGGACGGATCGGTGAGGAATCCGTACAACGACAATCCGTTCCATTCCTGGTCGTCGCGAAGGCCGTCTTGATCTGTATCTGGCGAAACCGGAGAAGTGACCACGGTCCGAGACTCTGCAACGCCATCAATCTCTAGTTGCAACGACCGAGGCGTTACTTCGCGGTAGTCCGAAAGCGTGTCACCGTCGGTGTCCGTCAAGGTAGGATCGGACCCGTGGACAATGCGTTCGGCACCGTCCAGAAGGCCGTCTCGATCCGTGTCGGGATCCGTCGGATTGGAAGGACTCCGGCCTTCGCCGGGCACCAACTCCGGGCCGTCCGGAAGGCCGTCATCGTCTGTGTCGAAATCGAAGGAGTTTGTGCGGACCGTCCTCACGGACGGAACCCCATCGATTGTGAACGTAACCTGATGCGCTGCTAATTCTTCCCCGTCGGAGAGGCCATCCGTGTCCACATCCGGAAGGACGGGGATCGTTCCCACCGCGGACCGTTCGAGGCCGTCCGCCAAACCGTCGAGGTCCGTGTCGGAAGCGGCGGGCGACGATCGAGCCGCCATCAAAATGCGTGCACTGCGCACGACGCCCGGATCCCCCGTTCCGTGGTCCCGCACGATGATTCGCCAGTGCCCGAGGTGCGCGAAGTCCGCCAAACCGAATTGCGAGCCGACGAGACCGTCCGCCTCTGGCAAACTCCGATTCCGCGCAGCGTCCATTACGAGGGAGACCCCCACATTCGTGCGGTCGACGCGTGACACCCACGGAGCTCGGTAGGCTTCGAGGACTTCCAGCCTACCTCCAGACGCGAGAGGGACCGTCATCGGTACTTTTCCTGCCGGGAGGGGCGGCAGATTCCCGGAGCTCGCGGGGCTTCGAAGATTGCACACGGGTATGCAGGGAAGCGGCACACCTTCGAGGGAGACCCCCACGCGGACATCCACGTCGCGGACCGCTTCGTTTTCCGCCTGATCGATGGCTCGCACCCCGAACGAATGCGTGCCCGGCACCAGGTTGGTCGTCTCGTAGAAGAACGTGAAGGGCTCTTCGCGGCGGATTTCGGCGGCGATCCCGTCGACGCGGAAGACGACCTCAGCCAACGCCCGGTCGTCATGGGCCCCGGCCTCGACGACGGTGAGACCGCGGACCAGGTCTCCCTTGCCGGGTCGAACCAGCTCGAGGATCGGAGGGGTCCGATCGACGACCACCGGAATCTCCTCTCCGATCCGGGTGACGAGTTCTCCCGCATCCATCGCTTGCGCGATCACCCGGAGTCGATGCGTCCCTTCGGCCCAATCGTCGGACGACCAAGAGACGGCAAAATCACCCTCTGGAGTTCCTTGGGAGGCCGCGATCCAAGCGTCGTCCACGTAGAAGTGGACGAAGGGATTCGACCGCCATGCCTTGCCGCGGACTTCGACAGTCCCGCGGACGGCGGCCCCGTTGGTCGGCTCGAGGATCGCGGCCCCGCGCGCGTGGAAGCCGGGATCCCATAACAGCTGGGAAGGAGAACCTGGCTGATCCGGCAGGCTGACTTCGACTGAGAGATCGTTCGGCCTGGCATGCTCGATCTCGACGCCGATCCCTGCCCATTGAACAAAGCCTTCTACGGGCGGCGTGCGAATGTCAATCGTGGCAGTTCCCGCGGATGGGACCGCGACGGGCAGCGAACCGGAGGACACCGACATCGCGTACACACGGGCCTCCTCGTCCAGGTCGCTGAGTCCGTCCCCGTCCGCGTCGCCCGCCCCCGTGTCGAGCATGAAGTCGTCGAAATACAGGGAGTAGGAAGCGCCTTTCAGGCCGGCGG
>Ga0209234_1000485_pt1 | contig 13674 bp, 8 predicted proteins | sample GraSoi013_1_20cm_2_FD_185816 | JGI IMG/M metagenome (GOLD analysis project Ga0209234, IMG submission 185816) | Grasslands soil microbial communities from the Angelo Coastal Reserve, California, USA - Sample 08_20_2013_1_20cm (SPAdes) (version 2) | ecosystem: Environmental > Terrestrial > Soil >... | reverse complement strand
CAGCCTTTCCATTTGTTGCGAACCTTGTCGGGACGGCCCCGGTAAAGGCCGCGTGCCGTAAGTCCAGCAAAGATCGCGTCGCGAATGCCGGGGAGCTTCTTATAGAACTCGTTCTTCAAATCGGCCAGCTTCACCGCGTCGCCGTGGCCGTCAAAGATGCCGTCGAACACCTGGCGCTCGTGGGGGGCGAGACCGTCCGCGGGCGGGGTCTTGAGCCGGTGCAGCGTGTAGTCGACGCCTCTGTCGAACAGACCGAAGAGCTTGGGATTCTCATGCTCCTCGATGCGGAGATCACCGCGCACCGCGAGATCCACGAGCGTTGCGGTGATGTCACACATATCGGCCGACGTGTCCATCAGCGTCCCAGCTTCGGCCGGCGTCAGTCCGGCGGGCGGGTCGTACTCGACGGCGATCGGCCGGCGGCGCGGATCCCGGCCGCCGCGCCACCAGGTGATGAACGCGATCAGGAATACCGGAATGGGAATGAGCAGCGGCCAATTGCTGCGCGCGATTCCGAACAGACGTGCAGCGAGACCCGGCGGGGTGACGACCCCTTTATCCCATCCCACAACCGCGGTGAGCCCTTCGTGGTATGCGAGGGCATGCGGCATCGTGATTCGGATGGTGTTGCCGCTGATTTCGACATGTGATTCCTGGGCGGTGGAGCCGTACGCGCCGTTGAACGCGATGGCACGGACTCCGGGCGTGCCGGATGGCAGGTCGATAACGGCGGTCGCCGCGTGGAGCGGGACGTCCCACTGATCACCCGTGACATTCCAGTACAGCTCGTCGTGCTCATCAAAGAACCGCAGCCCATTTGTCGCCCGGTAATGGAGGACGACGGTGCGCTCCGCGTCCTGAGCGCCTGGTACCCACACCTTGTACTTGATGTATGCGCCCTGTCGGCTCTTCGCAGTGCGGAGATCGTGGCCCGCATCGTCGCGCGCGCTTTCCAGCGACAACCCCAACTTCCAGTTGAAGCCCTGCGGAGTGTGATAGTCGACTGGAATCGTGCGATACAGACCGTTCCACGATCCTACGAATCGCGCCGTGATCGTCTCCGTTACGTCGATGCTGGAATTGCGATTGACCACGATCCGAGCGTCGAATCGCTCGATCGATAGAGAGCGCTGCGCGGAAAGCACGCTCGGGCACAGCAACAGGAGCGCCAGCGCCAGCGGCACGCGCGGCACCGCCCGTTCGGCGGGGTCGTCGAGCCCGAAAAACTCTCGGGGATGGAGCCGCATCATGCCGGCGATCAGGCTGGCGGGGAATTGCGCGATCGCCGTGTTGAAGTCCCGCACGACAGCGTTGTAATAGCGACGCGCGTTCTGCAAATGATCTTCGACGTCCGTCAACGTCGTCTGTAGCCCGGCGAAGCTCGCCGCGGCGCGCAGCTCGGGATATGCCTCGGCGACGGCGAACACGCGCCCCAGGGCGTTGCCAAGCGGGTCTTCTTCGCGCGCGCGCGTCGCAGGCCCGCCAGCGCTGGCAGCCTGGATCGCGCGGCTGCGCGCCTGCACCAAAGCCTCGAGAGTGCTGCGCTCGTACCCGGCATGGCCTTGAACCACGGCCACAACCGATGGGATGAGATCGTGACGGCGCTTGAGTTGGACGTCGATGTCGGCCCACGCATTGTCGCCCAGCTGCCGCAGGCGGATGAGCTGATTGAACGTGACGATGGCCCAGCCGAGAACAACGATGCCGACGATGAGCGCGATGATCATCGCTGCTACGCTAGCTCGTCAAAGGACGAGACGCGAGCATGGGATGAGCTGCTCTCGAGAGTGGACCCACGCACGCACAGTACCGTTCGCATGCCTGCCTCCCGCGCTGCATCGAGCTCTGCCGTAACGTCTGAGACAAACTGTATCTGTCCGGGTGGGTGGCCGAGGCGCTCGGCGATGCGATGGTAGCTCGACGCGAGCCGCTTGGGGCCAGTCGTAGTATCGAAGTAGTCGGACACAAAACCGGAGAGGTCACCTGCCGTCGTGTTGGCGAAAAGATTGCGCTGCGCTTGGACGCTGCCGGACGAGAAAATCGCGATGTCTTTGCCCGCAGCGCGCCAGCGTCGAAGCGCGGCGGGCACGTCGGCGTAGACAACGGTCTTTCCTTTCAAGTCTCCGTTGCGGTATCCCTCTGCCCAGATCCGTCCCTGCAGCGATTTCAAGCCGGTGGATTTGCTGTCGTGATCCATAAGCCAGTAGATGTACGACTCCGCCGATGCGAGATCGTCCGAAGACGTCCCCTCGGCGGCATGCTCGGCCCGCAGCAGGGCGATGTCGCTGCGAATATCGGGATCGTCGGCATGACGGGTGAGAAAGTCGTGCATGCGCGTGCGGGCATATGGAAACAGCACCTGATGGACGAACTCGATGGGCGTCGTGGTGCCCTCGATGTCCAAGAGGATCGTCCGAATTTCCGCCGGCGTTATTCCCAGGCTAAAGCACACCCTTCAGGGTGTGAACAACGCATTGTTAGGCTTTACTCCCGATGGGGATGTAGCTCGGTCCCATGCATACCGGCTGATAGCCGCGATCCGTGCCGCTGTTCGTGTAGTGCGGCGTCCACCCCGATTTGTCCTGGAACAGCCGGATCGCGCGGATGTTGCGATCGGCGCACAGATCGAACCAATGGTGCGTGCCGCGCGGCACGCGGAGCAGATCGCCCGCTTCGACTTCGATCGCAATGACGGGTCCCTGTTGTGGATGCACGTGAAACAGACCGCGGCCGCGAATGATGAAGCGCACCTCATCCTCGTCGTGCCAGTGTTCGACGTTGAATTTCGCCAGCATCGCGTCGAGACCGGGCGTCGCCGGGGTCACGTCGATCACGTCCGCCGTGACGTAGCCGCCCTGTGTCTTGAGCTTTTCGATTTCGGGCGCGTAGGCCGCCAGCACTTCATCCGGTGGTGCGTCGAACGCGACGCGTTGTTCGCCCGGCCAACGCTCGTAATCGATGCCCAGGCCGGCGAGGTAGCTCGTCACCTCGCGCTGATCGGTGATCGACCGTCGTTCAGCGGGAATTCTTACGGTTGCCATGTCATGCCTCGCTCTCTACCCATCGCTTCCAATAGGAACTCGAGAATTTCAACCTGGCGCTTCGCCTCGCCGAGTGTGGCGCCCCAGGTATAGAGCCCATGTCTCCGAATGAGAAATCCGTGCGCCTCCGGCGACTCTCGCAGCATGCGCTCAACCCGCGGTGCGGCAGCGGCCCAGTCCTGCGTATTCTCGACGACCGGCAGCCGTTCGCGATGCTGGTGCGTCGCGACGCCGTCGAGGCCCTTCAACATCTCGTAGCCCTCGATCTCGAGGCAGCCATTCCGCGCCGTCTGTGACAGTATCGTGCTCCAGATCGAGTGGGTATGCAACACCGCGCCAGCCCCGCGTGTCCGCGCGATGGCGATGTGCACGTTCGCTTCAGCGGATGGCTTCCCGGACCCTTCCAACACGCGGCTGCGCTCATCGATTGCGACGATCTGAGCAGGCGTGAGCAATCCCTTGTCCACACCGCTGCTCGTTATGGCGAGCTGCAACGGTTCGCGACTGACGACGGCGCTGAAATTGCCGCTCGTGCCCAGCGCCCAGCCGCGGCTGTAGCAGAGGCGTCCGACCTCGGCGAGCTGGAGTGCGAGCTCGGGAAACGACATGTCTAAAGAATAGCGAGACGCTCCAGCAAGGCGACCGGAAAACGCGCAAAGAGATTCGCAACGGGCTCGTGGCCGGCGTGTTCATCCTCCGTGAAAACGTTGCGCCAGCGGCCTTTGGGCAGCACGATGGCGGTATCGGTCCAGCCGCCGCGCAGCGACTGCGTGAGCCGGGGCACCACCGTGACGAATTTGTCGCCACGCGCGAACGCCACGATGTGGTCGGCGCCGGCGCCTTCGACGGTCAGGGGCTGATAGCAGCCTTCGGGTCGAGCGCGCAGGGCGCGTTGTATCATCCACAGCTTCGGCAGCCCTTCGTCTGCGCGCGCCAGCGCCTGCTCGGGTGTCGCGGCCACCGCCTCTTCGAGCAAGCGACGGCGCAATCCGAAGTCCACCGGGCGTCGATTGTCCGGATCGACGAGGGACAATGCCCATAGCTCGGTGCCCTGGTAAATGTCCGGGATCCCGGGGGCGGTGAGTTTCAACAGCGTCTGCGCGAGCGACACGATGCGACCGGGCGCCAGAATGTCGTCCACGTACGCTTTCACCGCGCCCGTGAATTCCGGATCGTCCAGTGCGCGTTCCACGAACGCGCGCAATGCGTTCTCATAGTTCTCGCGCGGCGCTGTCCAGGACGTGTGCGACTTCGCTTCCCGCGCCGCTTTCAACATGTACTCTACTGCACGCTCCGCCGTGAGCGGCCAGGCCCCCACCGCGGTCTGATAGAAGAGATACTCGGTGTTGCGATCGGGCATGCCGTCCGCGCGGTAGCGCTCATTGTGTTCCGACCAGCGTTGCACCGCGCTCATCCAGGCGCTCGGACATTCCGACAGCACATACAGCCGTGCCCGAACGTCTTCTCCGCGCTTCGTGTCATGTGTCGCGGTTGCGAGGATCGTCTGCGGATGCTGCTCCTGCACGGCGGCCATGCGGGCGTGAAATTCCTTGACGGAGACGCCAAAGCGCGAAGGATTGCCGCCCACTTCGTTCAGCGCGATGAAGCGGTTGTAACAGTAGAAAGCGGTGTCTTCGACGCCTTTCGCCATCACTGCCGTGCTGAGTTGCTGGAAGCGCTTGACGAACATGCTCTCGAGATCGCCGCGCACCGCCAGCGTGAGCATCGCTCGCAGAAAGTCGAACAGCTCGGCATCGACGTCGGGACGGCGGCGCTTTGCGTCCGCCACCGCCGCGGCGATCGTCTTCCGATCTTCCTCCCGAACCGCGCCAGTCTCGGGACGAACGTACGTGCGGTATACCGGGACCGAGGCCAGCAGCTCACGCAATCCCTCGGTGAGCAGATGGCGCGTGTAATCGCGATGGCGGCGATGCCGCTCGCAGATTCGCAGCAGCAGCTCCGCCAATCGATTCACGTCGCTGCCCAGTCCTTCGCGTAACACGAGCAATCGCTTCTCGTGGGCGACGTCCGCGTAGGCCTCGGAGATGCCGGTGAAAGTCGCATAGAACTGCGTCAGCGGCGCTTCCGCGGCGGGATCGACGAAGAGCCCACCCACGACGTTCAGGAAGTCGTAGCCGGTCGTGCCCTCGACGGCCCAGCTCTCGGGCACCCGTTCATCGAACGCGAGGATCTTCTCGACGACGACGTAACAGGGGCAGGCCTCGCGCAACCGCTGCAGATACGCGTCGGGATCCTGCATGCCGTCGACATGATCGATGCGCAGTCCGTCCGCGATGCCCGACCTCACGAGCTCGAGCACCAGACGATGCGTCTCCCGGAACACCTGTGGGTTTTCGACGCGCAGTCCGATCAGGGTGTTTACGTCGAAGAAGCGGCGATAGCTGAGATCGCGCTCCGCCGCCTGCCACCACGCCAGACGATAGTTCTGTTGATCGAGCAGCCGGTCGAGCGCGCCGGGGTTGGCGTTGTGGTCGGTGACCGCACGATCGAGGGCCGCCGCAACATCGGGTTCCGCGAGCAACTGTTCGAGCATCTCGGTGGCCATCGGGTCGTCCCGGCGGCGGCGCTCGACGGCCTTTGGATCCGTTTCCGTGGCGGGTGGCAGCGCCTCGAGCGTGTCGGCGATAAACGCGAGCCGACTGGAGTTGAGGCGCGTGGCGGCGCTGCGCAACAGCTCGACCAGGGAGCGCGGATCGAGCGGAAACTCGTGCTCTTTATAGCGAATCGTGAAGACCGCGGTATCGCGCCGCAGTGTGATCTCGCCGCGCTCGAGCGCGCGGCCGTATTGATCCGCGAGCACCGGCAACAGGACGACGTTGCGCAGTCGGGCCTCCGGCGGTTCCCAATCGACGTCGAAAAACCGCGCGTACGGACTCGCGACGCCGTTCCGCAAGACGTCCCACCACCAGCGATTCTGGCGGCTCGCGATGGACATGTGATTCGGGATCGTGTCGACCAGATGACCGAGGCCGGCTTTCTGGACGGCCGCAATCATGCGCGCGTGCGCCTCAGCTCCGCCGAGGTCTGCGCTCAGGCTCGAGGGATCCACGACGTCGTAGCCATGCGTGCTGCCGGGAGCGGCCTGCAGATACGGCGAGGTATAGAGATGACTGACGCCGAGTGCGGCCAGATAATCCGCAACCTCGGCGGCGCGATCGAACCCGAATGCCGCGTTCAACTGCACGCGGTAGGTGGCACGACGGGGGGGGGACGGGGGGGACACGCTCATGGGGACGGTCCCCCGCCAAGCTCCAGAGCACAGGCCCCCAACTGTGCGCGCCACCGGGGCGTGAGCGAGACGCCCTGGACGGTTTCCTCAAAGCCACGCTCACTCCGCGCGACCGTCGTGATCTGGTGTCGCCAGGTTTCAGCCGCCGCCGGTGCATCTAGCGCGAGATCCTGCGCGAGCGATAGTTCCGGAGCGAACCACGAGGTCCTGGAGGTATCATCGGTATTCCAGGAGTAGGCAACGGCCAGGCACCCCACGGCGTCAAACGTCAAACGCTTCTCGAGGTCGTTCCCACGCAGCGTGATCACGGCCGCGTTGGTGGATACGTTCACGGTGGCCGTCATGGGTACGGCCGCCCACGACCTGACCGGCTTGTACGCGCCGCTCGTGTATTGCGCGTGTGTCACGTCGTCCCCGAGCAGGCGGTCGACCAGAATCGCGCGTGGCTCGGCGTCAATCGGTGGCAACGATGTGAGACGCGATTCTCGCTCGATGTCATGGATGCTCTGTGTGCCCGCACCTTTTCCTTCGCCGTGGTGCGAGTGCTTCGGAATCTCGTGATACGATTCGCGGCGTCGAGTGAGCACGTCCGCGAAATTGATCGATTCAGGGAACCGCGAGAGCAACTCAACGGAGCCGCCGCGCCGCGGGCTGATCACCGCCGAGAATTGCGCGGAGTGCACCCACAACTCGGTGAATCCGTCGTAATCGAGATCGATCTCCTCGTACGCGAGTGGCTCGTCGCGTCGCAATACGCGTTCGGCGATCGCAAGCTGCTGCCAGATCGCGTGGCGCAAGTGCGGCAGGTAGAGTCCGCCGAACACACCGTGCCAGTAGGCATCGTTGCACTGCGCGCGGCCGATGGCCCGCCGCGCTTCGGGCGGATCCCCACGGCGGCGAGACAACATAGAAAGTGCCAGCATCGTCTTGTGCATCCGGTTCGACTCGGGATACTTGACCAGGAAATGATGCCAGTGCCCCCCCCGCACGAACGAGGCCGAAGCGGCGAGATGCTTGGGGCCCAGCTCTTCTTCGAGCTTGGTCAGGTCGCGCTGCGCGGCCGGCGGCAACGCCCATTTTTCCATTTCCCGGTAGGACGCCGTGCCGAGATACGCGAGCCCCGCTGATGGGACTGCGCGGAACGCCTCACCGGCGGTCGAGAGCTTGATCTCATCGGTGGTGATGAGCCGGTCCATCGCCTTCAGGAAGGAATCGAGCCACCCAGAGCCGTACACCCACTCCTTGGTGCCCGGCCAACCACCGAACTTTTCCCCGTCGTCCGCCAGCACCGCAAGGCCGTGTCCCTGCGAGCGAAGCTCTCGCAGGTACGCCGCGGTTTCCTCCGGAGGCCGGAAGGGAATCAGATAGCGGAGTCGCTCGTCGATTGCGAGGAGTCCGATCCGGTGACCATCGGACTCGGTGTGATGGGGACGGTGCAGCTCGTCGTGGCGAAACCCGCTGACGAGAAAATGGCGGTCGTCGACGAGGGCATACGTGACGCCGGCCGCCGCGAGATCGGCGGTGAGTTCCGGCTGCCACACGCGCTCGGTGAGCCACAGTCCGGTCGCGTCCGCGCCGAAGCGTTGCTTCAAGTACTCGCGCATCCGGCCGATCTGCTCCAGCCGGTCCTCTCGCGGCAGCGATGCGAGAATCGGCTCGTCGAATCCGGCGAGCAGCAGCTCGAGTTTGCCGTCAGCCGCTAATCGGCCAATCATGTCGAGCCAGGCCGTATCGTGTCCTTCCAGCCATTCGAGCAACGGCCCTGACACGTGCAGCGTGAGCGGGAAAAACCCCGCGGCACTCGCGCGCTCGATAATCGGCCGGTACACGTCGCGGACGTGATCCGCCATGACGTGATCGAAATTTCCCACCGGCTGATGCAGGTGCAGGCCAAACACGAACCGCACGGGAGACTTCAAGAGGGTGTCGGCTGCGCGGTCTGGCGAAAGACGTCGGCGGCAGTGCCGGCCTTGGGGTCGTTGCTGCGCGCGTCGCCCAGCTTCTCGATGAAGCCTGCTTCGAGGCGTGCTGCCTCCGATCCCGCCAGTGAAATGGCGTGCGCAGCATAGCGCAGCACCTGCCGGGCTTCGATCCCGGCGACGTCGTCGAAGAACCAACCGCACGACGTCATCGAACGCAGGACGCCGCGCTCCATTTCGATGAGCCGGTCCGCCTCTTCGCGTCCCGAGACCGCCCCTGAGGCACCAGACGCGTCGCGGAATGCCCATGGCCCACCCGGGAGATCGGCCCCTTCGCGCTCGTACAGCGCATGGACCTCACCAGCCAACCAATCGATCGCCGCGCGCAGCGGCGCTCGCCAATCCTGCTGGGTCTGTGCGTTCTGATCGATCTTGCAGCCGCACGCCGACCGCCAGCGTTCCACGCCGTGAGCACAACTCCATGATGTCGGCGCGACGAGGTCCACGGTTTCCGCGGGCGGATACTGCGCTAACGCGGCGGCAAAATTGCTGAGTCGGACTTTATCGGAATTCCGGAGCCGGTGAATCACGGCCGCCAGTGCCTTGTCGCCGCCCTTGTGGTGGTGGCCGAATGTTTCGCCGTCGACGGCGATCGCCGCGATGGCGCCGGCCGGCGTCCCGTTCAGTGCATCGGTCCAGCGGTTGGGATCCGTCTGCAGCCCACCGAAGGCGACTTCGTGCGACAAGCCCCCGTCGTAGGCGAAGACCGCGATCGACCGGCCGCCGTCGAGCTGGATCTTTGCGGGCAGCCCGCGTTGGGGCGCGCGCGACACCTGATGTGGCGCGAGCACCGTGAACGCGATTCCCGCCGCGGCGATCACGTCGAGGGATTCGCGGTCGACCGCGGTTTCCGGCAGCCAAAAGCCGACCGGATCTCGTCCGAAACGGCGCTTGAAGTCATCGATCCCCCAGCGCACTTCGGTTTCCTTGTCGCGCCGCGAGGCCAGCGGCAGGATGATGTGGTGATACGGCATGGCCAGGGCGTTGCCAGCCCCTAGGCGCTCGACGCTGGCGCGATCGGCGCGAATGACCACGTCGTAGATCTCGCGCGCTTCGCGTTCCATCCAATCGAGCAGCGTGGGTCCGAAATCGAAGCTCAGATATTCGTAGGCCGGGACGGTGATCTGCTTTCCGCCGTCCTCGATTTCGACCGACACGAGCGGCTCGTAGGTCTCGCGCGCGACACGCACATTCCAATCGTGATCGGGCGCCGCCGATGGTTCGGCATCGACTTCTCCCGTCCAGGGGTTCTCGCGGGGCGGTTGGTAGAAATGTCCGTGGATCACGACCAGACCCGGCTGCTGCGGCGCGTTCATTTCACGACCTCCTCAATGCTCCGAAGTACGTTCGGGAACAAATTGTCCTGTGCCCCCAGCGCTTCGACTCGGTGCATCGTAGCGTCGTCGATAGTGCCGCTCTGTAATACCCGAACCAAGTCCTCCGCCTGCGCGCAGTGCTCATCGAAGCGGAGCGTAGCGTAATCGGCCGCCTCGGCTGTAGAAATGATGAATTGCCAGTCCGAGGCCTGCGCGAGCAGCATCGAGCGGGTGGCCTGGGCGAGCACGGCGCGCGCTTTCGCGCCGCCGGCAAGCGCCTTCGCCGCCACCGACCAATACGCCTCTTCGAGCGGCCACAGGCGCTGCCACGTCCACGCGGTCTGCTCGTTCAACCACATCGAGAAATCGCCGTTCTTGCCCCACGATCCTTCCGTAAGCTGGATGGTGGGAGGGGCTGCGGCGTCTTTCGCCCCGGCGACGATGTGCTGGCCGGCCGTCACGGGGCGCACGCCGTTGCGAGAGAGCCGCCGATACAGCGATGCGAGAAAGTCGACACCCTCGAACCACCAATGCCCGAACAGTTCCGCGTCGAACGGCGCGGTCACTACCGGCAGCGGCGCCCGTGGCGTATGTCTCCGCTCGACGTCCTCGGCCGTTTCGTGCAGCACGCTGACGAAGTGATCCGCATGACTGGTGACCGCGGCGCCGGCGGCCGCCGGGTCGTACCGCTGCTTGCCGCCCAGGTCGACCGCGCTTCCGGTCACCCGCCACAGTCGCAGGCCGTCGGGCCAGCGGATTTTGTGGAACTCGAGGTACCACTCATCGCCGGGATAGCCTTGGGCGCGCGACCAGACCTGCCCCGAGGCGCGCGGATCGCGGACGAACGCATAGAGATCCTGGGCGCGTCGCTGCGATGATGCAACGCGGTAGGCAACGTACGGAGTCCGCTCACCGCTCACCGCAGCGGGCGCGTCGTTCACATCGGGATAGCCGAGCGCGGCGCCGGCGCGGACGAGATGCGAATCGACGAAGAAGTACCGATACCCCGCCGCCGCCAAATGCTCATCGGTTCCCGCGCGATACGATTGCGGGCGCGCTCCGGGCGGGCCCCATGGACCACCGGGACGATACGCGCACTCTGGCAGCCAGCATCCCCGCGGCGCCCTTCCAAACAAACGCTTGTGCTCGGCGACGCCGACGGCGAGTTGCAGACGAATGGTCTCGTCGCGCGCGAGCAGCGGCAAGAACCCGTGGGTCGCGGCTGATGATATCAACTCGATCCGGCCACGCTCTTCGAAGCCGCGGAGGGCCGCGACCAGATCGCCATCCAAGGAGCGGAATAGCCCGAGCAGCCGGGTCAATCGCTCATGCCAGAAGCGCGCGATCGGTACCAGTTGCGTATCGCCCGATTGCGCGAGCGCGCTCGTCGCGGCGGCTGCGCTCTCCAGCCGGCGCTGCATGTACGCCTCGAACTCGCTGATGAAGGAGGGGTGGGCCAGCTGGTTGGCGAGCACCGGCGTGATGCCGAGCGTCACCGGCGATGGGACGCGCTCGCGCTCCAAGGCCTGCAGCACTTCGATCAGCGGCAGATAACTGTCGAACGCCGCTTCGCTGAGCCACACGCTCCCGTGCGGCCAGCGGCCGTGATGCAGCACGTACGGAAGGTGACCGTGCAGTGTGAGAACGAAGTCCATCATGCCCTGCGCCCGCTGTGTCCTAGCGACGGACGTTCACGCCGTTCCCGCGGCCACCCTTGCCGGTGGTGGCCCCGCGCTTGCGCGGCGCCCGTTTGGGCCGCGGTTTGTCGGGCGTCGGTTCGGGAATGGCTCGCGATGCCTGCGCCCGGCGATAGACCGCGGCGTACGCTTCCGCCGGGTGCCGCCAGGAGAAGTCTTTGCGCATCGCGCCGCGGGCGAGCTCGGTGAACCAGCTGCGGTCCTGATAGAGCGTCACGGCGCGCTGCACCGCGTGGTCGAATGCTTCGGGACTATAGGCGTCGTACAGAATGCCGGTGACGCCGTCCTCGATCGTATCGGCGAGCCCGCCAACGCGCCGCGCGACCGGTAACGCACCGTACAACTGCGCGCGCATCTGCGTCAAACCGCAGGGCTCGTACAGCGACGGCATCATCAAAAAGTCCGCACCCGCCAGGAGCTCGTGCTCGAGCTCATCGGTGAACGCGGTGTTGAGTCCGATACGCGTCGGATAGCGGTCCGCCAGTTCACCGAGCGCCTGCTCGAACTGCGCCTCACCGGCGCCGAGGAAGATGAATTGTGCATCTAACACCCGCAGCGATTGCGACGCGACGATCTGATCCAGGCCCTTTTGTGCGACCAGACGCGCGCTCATCCCGAAGACGGGAACATCGGCGCGACGGGGCAATCCCCACGCTTCCTGGAGCACCGCTTTGCATCGCACTTTGCCCGACAGATCCTGCGTGCTGAAGTGCGCGGGGATTTGCTGATCGGTCACCGGATTCCATTTCTCGACGTCGATGCCGTTGCGAATCCCGACGAGCCGGTCACCGAGCTGGCGGAACGTGTGCTGGAGTCCAAATCCGCCGACGTCCGTGAGCAGCTCGAAGGCGTGGGTCGGGCTCACCGTCGTTACCATGTCGGCGAAGTTGAGACCGCCTTTCAAGAAGTTCAGCCGACCATACCACTCCATGAAACTGGGCGACCAGAGATCATCCGGCAGTCCGATGTCGCGTAATACCGCCGGCGGGAAGACGCCCTGGAATCCGCCATTGTGCACCGTGAGAATGCACGGCAGGCGTTGCAGATCCGCCTCATCGCGATACACGCGGCGCAGGAAGACCGGCACCAGCGACGCGTGCCAATCATGCGCGTGGAGAATCAGGTTGCCTTCGCCGAGGCGTCTCGCGATTTCGATCGCCGCGGAGGCAAACAGCGCGAAGCGGCGATGGTTGTCTGTGTAATCGCCGCCCGAATCACCATAGATGCCCGGGCGGTCGAACGATGGATTGTGCTCGAGGAACAGGGTCTTCGGGTATTCGTCTCCGGCCAGGCGCCAGCAGCGCACTTCTTCGTGCGCGCCACCACTCTCGACCGTAAAGGGATCGCACAGGGGCTCGAGCTTGCCGGCATGTTCCCGCGCTTCTCTGTACAGCGGCAACACGACATGGGTCTCCATGCCACTCGCGGCCTGATAGTCCGCGAGGCCCGCGACCGCCTGGCCAAGTCCGCCCGTGCGGGCGTACGGCCACAACTCCGCGGTCAGGTGGAGGACCCGAGTCTTCAAAAACCCCCCGTCGTTAGGGTGGCGGCTCGCCTGGAAGTGCTTCCCCGACAGCTGCGGGGACGTAGTAGTTGGTCACGTAGTTTTGCAGCATTTGCCGAGTGGTGAACCGCTCGATGCTGACGGCCAACGCGCTCTTCATCATATGTACCCACGCGGCCGACGACTTGCCAGGGAGCCGATCGTAATAGCGAGGAACGACTTCGTTCTCGAGAATGCGAAACAGGTTCTCCGTGTCGGACGGTTCGGGTTCGGCGTCGGGCGAGGCCAAGGGAATTGCCCATCCGTTTTCCCCGGCAAACCCCTCGGCCCACCAACCATCGAGTGTACTGAGTTGCGGTACGCCATTGAGTCCGGACTTCATCCCGCTGGTGCCGCACGCTTCCAGTGGAACGCGGGGGAGATTGATCCAGAGGTCCACCCCGGCCACCATGCGTTGCGCCAGGTGAATCTCGTAGTCCTCGAGAAAGGCGATGCGACCTTCGAACGTGGGATCCTGAGCCGCTGTGAAGATGCGTTGGAGCACGCGTTTGCCCGGTTCGTCCGCAGGATGCGCTTTCCCGGAAAAAATGATCTGCACGGGGCGCCGAGGGTTGGTAAGGAGTTTCCGTAACCGTTCGGGATCGCGGAAAAGGAGGTCGGCGCGCTTGTATGTGGCGAAACGCCGCGCGAATCCAAGGGTCAGGACATTGGGCGACAGGAGCGCGCCCGCTCCCGCTAGTTTCGCCGGGTCCTTCCAGTAATCCCGCCAACGGTGACGTGCCTCCTCGCGGATATAGTGAAATAGCAGATACCGCAGTCCTTCGTGCGCCGTCCACAGCCGGTCGTCATCCAGTTCCCGCGCGGCGTCTGCTATCGTTTTCGAGTCG
>Ga0209234_1000483_pt1 | contig 13684 bp, 16 predicted proteins | sample GraSoi013_1_20cm_2_FD_185816 | JGI IMG/M metagenome (GOLD analysis project Ga0209234, IMG submission 185816) | Grasslands soil microbial communities from the Angelo Coastal Reserve, California, USA - Sample 08_20_2013_1_20cm (SPAdes) (version 2) | ecosystem: Environmental > Terrestrial > Soil >... | reverse complement strand
AGCCCAGTTGTTGAGCGAGGGGCCGACCGCCAGTGCCGCAGTCGAGCGGCATGTGAGCATGGCGGCACGGGGCTTTGGGGACAAGGCCGGAAACAACACCTGCGATCCCACCCAGGACCCGGATGCGAGCGGGACGCAGTGGTGCCGAAGCGATGTGCTGCTGGTGAAGCTGCAATGAAGTTTGCAGGGTAGCTCGGCAAGGTTGCCGAAGATGATGGGCGCTGCCGCGGACCTATGCTTGCTGAAGCGCTTGGGTCGGGATCTGAATTCGTCTCCCGATAAAAGCTCGCTTACGGCGGCTATAAATGGAACGCTCACGATTCAAGACTTGCTGATCGAAACTCTTTTGAAAGTTCGGAGTAAAACACGAGGTTTGGTGCTGCTGACTCCGAATCGGGCACAACAAGAATATGGGCGAAAATGCGGACAGCGAAATGTTGTCCTCAAGGCGCGGCAATTAGGGGTCACGACCTATGTAGCCGCCCGATTTTTTATCAAGACGATTACTCAGCCGGGCACAGTGACAGTGCAGGTGGCGCATGATCAGGAATCGGCCGAAGAAATTTTCAGAATTGTGCATCGCTTTTGGGAGAACCTGCCCGAGGGGGTGCAAACAGGCGCGCTGATGACGTCACGCGCCAACGTCCGCCAGATCGTTTTCCCGCGGGTCGATAGTGAGTATCGCGTGGCGACGGCGGCGGACCCGAATGCGGGCCGCGGGATGACCATTCACAACTTGCATTGCTCAGAGGTCGCCCGCTGGCCCGGCGACGGAGCGGGGACCTTGAGCTCGCTGCGTTCAGCCGTGCCCGGGAACGGAGAGATCGTGCTGGAGTCCACTCCCAACGGCGCGGGTGGCGTGTTCTATGACGAATGGCAAAGGGCGGATGAGACCGGCTACGTGCGGCATTTCTTCCCCTGGTGGTACGACGAGGCCTACGCGATCCAGGATGCTCGAAACGTGCATCCACTGAGTCCCGAGGAACGGGCTCTCGTTGATCGCGAAGGGCTGCGCGATGCTCAGATTGCCTGGCGCCGCGTCAATCGGGCGGAACTACGGGGTCTGGCCGCGCAGGAGTTCGGGGAGGATTCAAGTTCGTGCTTTCTCGCCTCAGGCGAATGCGTCTTCGATCTAACAGCAGTGGACCGGGCATTGCAGCTCTGCGGCGAGCCGGTGGAAATGCGTGATAACGGCCGGCTGATGATTTGGTTTCCGGCGCAGGTGGGTAAGCAATATCTGATTGGCGTTGACCCAGCCAGCGGAAGTTCTGAAGGCGATTACTCGTGCGCGGAGGTGGTGGAACGAAGGAGTGGTATTCAGTGCGCAGAATTGCACGGGCACTTTCCGCCGAGGGAGCTTGCAACTAAGCTGATCGAATTGGCCAATTACTATTGCAGGGCCCTGCTGGTCGTGGAGCGCAACAATCACGGTCATGGAGTACTGGCCCATTTGCAGGCGCTCGGCTATCTGCATGTGTATCGGCAGGGCGAGCAGGATGGATGGTGGACCTCAGCGGTCAGCCGGCCCGCAATGGTGGAGATCCTGGCGGCTGTGCTGGCTGAAGAGCCAGAGTTATTTCGCAGCCGCCGTTTGCTGAATGAATTCCGCACTTTTGTGCGGCATGCGGATGGGAAATCGGCAGCGATAGGCGGAGCACATGATGATTGTGTGATGGCGATGGCGATAGCACTTGGTGCCAGGCGGGAACCGGCGGGCAAAAATTCATCCGCTGGCGCCCTCGATCTTGCGAGCTTGCCCCGGAGGGGGTGAGTTCTGGCGATGTTCATCCGTCACATCCAAGAATAGAGACTCCGGATAAGATGGCGCACTCTGGGCTGCTGATCTGGATCTCAGCCATCGGATGTGACTGTAGTCGCTGTCCAACACGTGAGGCGGATGCGGGGCGGGGCGCAGGGACATCTGATGCGCTGCTCCGACGGAAATTTCTACGTGGTGAAATTCCGTAACAATCCACAGCATCTGCGGGTTCTGGCGAATGAGCTTTTGGCAACGCGGCTGGCCCAGGGCGCTGAGTTGCCTGTCGCGGCTGCTGAGGTGGTTGAAGTCGGTGATTGGCTGATCGAGCACACTCCAGAGTTGAACATCCAACTCGCCGGAAGCACCATCCGATGCGAGCCGGGGCTACAATTCGGGTCGCGGTACGTAGTAAGTCCGCTCGAAGGACAGGTGTTCGACTATTTGCCGATGGAGATGTTGGACCGGGTGCGAAACCTGGAGACTTTTGCCGGGATGTTGGCCGTCGACAAATGGACCGGAAACGCAAATGGACGGCAGGCGGCATTTTGGCGCAAGTTGCGGGAGCGCAAGTACACGGCGGCATTCATCGATCAGGGCTATTGTTTTAATGCAGGCGAGTGGACATTTCCCGATTACCCTTTGCGCGGCGTTTATGCCCGGAATGAAGTGTACGCCGGGGTGCGCGGGTGGGAATCATTCGAGCCGTGGCTATCTCGCATCGAGGTAATGGATGATGACTCGATTTGGAAGGCAGCAAGTGAGATTCCGCCTGAGTGGTACTGCAGTGACTGGGACGCGCTGGAAAAACTGGCGCAGGAGCTGATCGAGCGTCGAGCGAGAGTGCGGGAGTTGATCGTTCTGTTCCGGAATTCGCCGCGACGTCCCTTTCCCGCGTGGGCCGATGCGACGTGAGTGGCAATGGCTGAGTTGAAACAATTCGAATTCTTTGTGTTTCGCTACTCGCCGAATGCGGTCAGGAACGAGCGCATTAACATCGGCTTCGTCGTTCTGGAACAGGGATCGAATGGTTCTGGTTTCGCCGATGTGCGTTTCACGACAGATTGGCGGCGGGCGCTTTGCTTCGATCCTGAGATCGACCTTGAGTGGTTGAAGGCGCTGGAGGCGGACATTCGCACAGAGATCCAAAGATCTCCGGACCGGCAAGCGTTCATGCGAAAGCTGGAGGAGTCGTTTTCGAATCTCATTGAACTGTCACCAGCACAGGCATTGTTGACGGAGGACATCGGGAAGGAACTCAAGGAACTGCAAGCTCTATATCTAAAGTCGCCGCGGCCGGCCCTAGTAAAACAGCAGCCATTCGGGAGACGGAAGATTTTGTCCACAATGGAAGGCTCGTTCCGGGATGCCGGCATTTTGGACTTGCTGGTGCGCGACTTCGAAATCTCGCGCTTCACCAGGCCGGGCGATCCGTTGAAATTTGACTTCGGATACGCACCGGGACACGAAATTAAGTTTCTGCAGGCGGTTTCACTGAAGCGCAGCGTGGATCAAGGGCTGATGCTTGCTTCGCGCTTTCCGGGAATTGCGAAAGCCATTCTGGATCGTGATAACTCGGCCGCCAGATTAATGGCAGTGGTAGATGACGATCTTGAGCAGGAGCGAGCGGAGATTGGTTTCGTGCTGGGAATGATGCGGGAAAGCGAAATCCAGATAACCATGGCGGCTGAGATGCCGCGCGTTGCGCAGGAGATCAGGCGGGAGTTGAAGGCGTAGCTACCTAGGAGCTTGTCAGTTTCACAGTAGATTATGCTGGGTTCTTCGTCGAAGGGAACGGAATAGGTCCGTTCCCTTTCGATTCTTCGCGGGCAAAGGTCGCCGCGCCACATTGGATAGCCGAGGGGGGCCGGCTGCCCTTCGGATTCATACAAAAAATCATGAATATTAAACAGAAGTTGCGCGGCGCAATGCGCCGGATTGCAGAAGTGTCGCTGGCCGGAGGTGCGGAGGGCAAGCGGCGAACCGTGCCCTTGCCTTCCATCCTGAACACCTATGGTCCGCGGCCCGATGCGTACCCAAAGCCTTCTCCAGCCAACCTGCGACGTTTTGCTGAAACGCCGGTGGCGCGAAAGGCGATCAACACGATCAAAGATCAGATTGCCGGGATGCGGTGGCGAATTCAGCCGCGGCCGGGTCGCGGAGAACAGTTGCCGGATGCAGATCTGCGCATACGCATCCTCACTGACAATTTCGATGCGCCCAATCCTGATGATTCGTTCCGCTCCCTGGCAGAGCAGGTATTGGAAGACGTGATCGTCGGAGGCTTCGGCGCGATCGAGATTGGGAGCACTGGTGATCTCGAACATCCTTTGTCGCTCTGGCCGGTCGATGGCGCGACCATTCGCGTCAAGGGCGATTGGGATGGGCTGCCCGGCTCTCCGCACTATGTGCAAGTGACCAATCGGTATGGAGCGCAGGCGCAGGTCCCGTTGAATGATGACGAGCTGATTTACATCCGGCTGAACCCGCGCACGCACACTCCGTTTGGATTGGGGCGGCTCGAGGTGGCTTTTGAAACCGTAAACGCCTTCCTCGGTGCCAACCGTTATGCGGCGCGGCTGGCTTCAAATTCGGTTGTTGAATATGCGCTCTGGTTGCAGGGGCTCACAGCCGAACACCACGAGCGGCTGATTCGCTGGTGGCAAGACGAGATTGAGGGGACCGGGCGAGTTCCGATCCTCTCATTCGAGAACAAGCCTGAAGTCCTGCGCTTCGGTGGGGGCACGGATGCAGATCTGCGTTTGCAGTGGCAGGAATTCTTGCTGCGCATAATCGCAGATGCATTTGATTTGCCTCCGCAGGCGCTGGGGCTGGAGCGCGACGTGAATCGCAATACGGCAGCGGAAATGACTGACCAAGCATTTCGACAGGCGATTGTGCCCACAGCACGCTTGCTCGCCGAGCACCTGACCCGCGATGCGATCACCAAAAAGCTTGGCTGGTCTGATCTCGAATTCGTTTTCACAGACGTTGATTCCGCTGGCAACGAAATGGAACAGGCGCAGATTCAGGAAATCCTGCTGCGCAACGGCGTGTTGACGGTAAATGAAGTGAGGCAGATGAGGGGACTACCGCCGGTCTGAACTAGTTTGCCCGGACGAGGGCGTCCGGACCTCCGTGTTGAATCTAGGTGATTGCTGACTGTTGAATGAATCCCCGACCAAGCTGTTTCCTTTTTGCAAGACAAGAGAACAAAAATGAACATTGAATTGGAATCGATGGCTATTGAGATGCCGCGCGTGGCAGGGCATCCGAACCGCGAGCCGTTTCGTGGCGTGTTGACGCTGGTTGACGCGGCATCCGACAAACCGCCAGCCGGTGCGCGTGGACACCGCGTTCTACTCACTCGCACGGCGGCAGAGGCCGGGCTGCCTTCTTTGCTGGGCATGGGGTTGGATTACGCTCCGTCCCTTGACCGCCATGACGCGCGGCGAAAAGTCGGCGTGATCACGCGGGCAGAGATTGTGGGGAGGAATCTCGAACTGGGCGGCTATCTGTTCGCCAAAGACTTTCCGGAGATCGTAAGGGAAATTGGCAAGAGCGGCTCCGGGCTCCGTGCCTTGGCCGCTTCAGGCGAAAAGCTCGGGATGTCCTATGAAATCGCGGACGCTCGCGTAGCAGACGTCCGAAGCCAGGTTTGGACGCTTACACACGTCACCTTCACTGGCGCGGCGATTCTCCGCCGTAATAAGGCAGCATATCGGGATACGTGGATCGAGTTGTACAAAAGCTCGTAATTACAACGCTCACCAGATGCACACGCGAGTGCACGAAGAAATGGAAAGGAGAAAAGATGAACGAGGAGATGACGCAGCAGTTAATGACAACAGCAGAAAAACTGGCGAATGCGGCTGAGGCGCTCGATCGAGTGCTCGGAAAGCTGGATTCGCAACAGGAGGCACTGAATGCGAAAGTTGATCGCATCGTTGCGGCCGTTGAGGAAAGGCTCAGCGACGGAGATGCCGCTAACAGCAGCGAGAGCTCGCAAAAATTGCAGGCTCGAGTTGCGGAATTGGAAAAGGCTAACACTGAGCTAAAGGCACAATCGGCACGGATGGCGCGCAAAACGCTTCCGCCCGTAGTCACCGCTCTCTTGGGTAAAAACTGCGAGACCGGAGACAAGCTGGATACAGCAGCTCTGGATAAGAGCCTGCAGTCGCTCAGCGTGGAACAGCGCATCGCAGTGAAAGCTGAGATGGCACGGGCAGGGATGATCGAGTAGCCAGTTACAACCGGCGAGTCAGGGGCGCGACCCTGTCGCGCCTTTGTCGTTTTCAGGTGAGTTCACGCCAGTTCCCAACCGAACCGGCAGACCAAATCAACCAGCAAACAAATTCTTTTTCAGGAGAGAACATGAAAGCACAATTCCTCGACCTGCACGCGGCGGCAGATTTTCTAGGGCCAGGCGCGATTGAGGTCAATCGTTATCAAACAGAAATTACAGACATCGTACGGCGGCGCGGTGCGTTCGGACAAAGAATCAAGCAGGTACCTGCAACCGGGCATCCTTCGCGCTTCTTTGAACAAACGGCGATCGTTTCACCAAGTGCTGCTACCGCCTTCGTAGATCCACGCAACATCGTCGCGACCGTAGGCAGCCCGACGCGCGTTGAGCGCAGCCTGCCGCTAAAAGCGCTGGTCTCCCAAATTAACTACAACCTGTTCGACATGGAAGTTGGCGCGCAGCAGAGCCAGTTTGCCTTCCTTCAGGCCAAAGACCTGGCAGATTCGGTTGAGGGCTTGATGCGCACTCACGATGTCGCGCTGTGGAATGGCAATGACACTTCGTTGGGCACTCCGACGACCACACAGTATTTCGGCGCCATCGGGCAAATTGTTGCCGGCGGCAACACGCACACCGTCCAGACCACGGAAAGCATCGTGGATGGGATCAAAGGCGTGATCGCTGGTATGGTCGCGAACTCATCGTTCGAGGTGCGCCCCACGGCGATTTACGCCAATCCAGTGCTGCTGGACCTGATCGACCGCGAGCTTAAGTCGGAGTTCAACGTGGTGCTCTCGACCACGGAGATCACCGGCGGACTTCGCGTGAAAACCTTGTCCACACAGGCCGGAGACCTGCCACTCGTTCCCGAGTGGGCCTTGGGCTACACGGGAACACCGGGAAGCGGGACGGCGGTGCTTCCAGCCTACATCGTAAGCGAAGACCTCATCGAGCACCACTGGCTCACCGATGCGAATCCCCGCGTATTCCAGTTGGGACTGCAGGGATCGCTGGCGTCACAAATGGTAGTCGTGAAGTTCGGCGGAGTAGTAGTGAAGGGCGCGTCATACGCGCACTACGAAGTGAAAGTAAATCGGTAAGAAAAGTTGTCGGTCGTTGGTCTGTAGTCGTTGGCAAAAGCAGATTCCTCCCCCTCGGCTTCGCTCGGGGCTCGACCCTTCGGGCCTCGGCAAAGCCGCTCGGAATGACAATTCCCTATGGGAAACCCAATTTCCAGACGCAAAGACTAGCGGGGATACATGCGGCTGGCTACTAAAGGCTGACGACCGACGACGATCTTGAGAATCCCTATGAATTACCTTTCTCCATCTGAATACGAAACATACGGGTTGGAGGCCACAACCCCTGCGGCCTGGGTGCTCGCAGCATCGACCGTCATCGATGCGCACTGCCGGCGGGTAACGCTGGGCGTGGCGCAATACGAGGAACGGCTGCGAATCGCTGCAGGGCGGAACACCGTACGTGTGACCTACGTCCCTCTTGCAGTGATAGCTCCTGCCACGACGCCGATTGTCTCAGTTCGTGGTCGTTATGCCATACCCAGGCGCGGCGAGTGGCCATTCGACGACATCAGCTCGGATATCGCGCTCATGTTCGGCTTGCCCGGCACGTGGAACGCCGTCGATGCTGCTGGTATTGACGTCTATGCCGACAGCGGCGAGTTGACGCTACCTGTCAATGCGGTGGGCCTCGGCTACAGCGAAATCGATCTGGCTTACACGGCGGGACTGGCGGTGATTCCGGATACGGTCAAGGTGGCGTGCGCCCAGATTGTCCGCAATGCGCAATCCACGCCCGCACTCAACGTAAGGTCCGGCAGGATTGATCGCATGCATCTCGATTATTTCGCCGACACTCTGGTGGACCAAACCGTGCGCTCGCTCTTGGCGCCGTACGTAGCACAGAAAGTGGGTTGAACATGGGCGATCCAGGAATTCATTTTGGCGTCAGCGGTACTGCATTGGTGCGCGCGGCGGAAGCAATGCTGCGCGCCTTGGGCGGAGCTGAAGTCACTTTTCTCTTTCCATTGTTGCAGCTCCCGGAGGATTCCAGCGCGGAACTTGGGATGGTAGATCCGGGCGTGGAAGAAGTGAGATTTTCCCCTGTGGTGGTGCGGAATTTGGTAGCCGAAGCGGGTGGCCCGCGGCGACGACTGGAGTTTCTAGTCCCAGCAGCAGCGGTTACCGCCGAACTGAGCTCGCGAAACGTGGCATCGGCCGGAGCACTATTCGATAGCGCGCTCGGTGTGATGTATGACGGAGACCTGTTTCACATCGAGGGCCTCACGACAGAATACTTCGGGGGTATGTCGTACCTCTATCGGGTTGCTGCAGTCGAATAACGGCCAGAAGATCAATTCTATCGATGTCTGTGCCGCGTGGATCTTTCCTTCGTGATCTTGTGTCCTTGGTGGTTATCAGCTCTTTATAGAACCACGAAAGACACGAAGGCACACGAAGCAAGATCTATCCAAAGACAATAACTCAAACCCTAAGGCTGAAAGCTGAGAGCTGGAAAACGCTTTTATGCAATTTGCGAAAGATAGTTTCTACATGGCGTTGCGGGAACGTTTAGCGTCATTGAATCCGCAACGTACAGTGACTCTGAACGGAGCCACGCGGCCCGCGGTCGTAGTGGCCGAGAATGAACTCGTAATTCCCGTGGAGCCTCTGCCTGACGCGTTCTACATCGAATGGGGCGCAGCCCAGGCTGTCGAAACGGGCACGCGAACGCTGATCGCAATGGACTGCATGATTTCTCAGCACACCTTTGGAACGGTGGAATCCGGAGTTGACCGTGGCCGCACGCTGACGGCGTTAGACATGGAGTTGATGAGCATCTGCCAACCGCTTCGGACTGCGAAGTGCGATTTCACTCAGACACCCAGCGTTGATCTGGGCACCAATGTGTTTTGGACCGCGCCGCAATTCGACTCCGTGACCGGAAGCAATGGACCGAGACGCGAAGCCCTCCCCGGCAAAACACAATCGGTCCGGTTGGAACGCCGCGCGCTTCTAAAGGTGTTTTTCTTTTCCGAGGTAAATGCTCTATGAGCACAATGGCGCTGCGGACCGCGATGATTCCGGTTACACGGCGAATCCGAGCGTATTTCGCCCCGGTAGATCGGGCGACCGGGACTCCCGCCATCTTCGATCCGGGCAAACACGGAGCGTTTGCTCTCGATGCGCCCCCACCACCGTGGCTGGACCTGGGGTGGATCGACAATTTTCAGCGGCTGTGTGGAACTCCGACGGTACCACTGCACGCCGGTGCGCGAGGCGCACCTGCTGCTCAGTTCCGAGGCTCCCTCGACGCCCGAATTGAATTCGATTTCCGCGAATGGGGCAAGCTGCAAATGGCATTGGCTTGCGGCGCGCAGCACATGAATGTGCTAGCCAGCGATCCTAATGCAAGCGCGCAGCCTTCCGGCGGAACGCCTCTACCTGCGACTGCGGTGCTCACAGGATCGACCGCGCTGCAGATCGTTCTCGGGGCCGGGGCAGTGGATGCATTCGCGGTTGGAGATATCGTGGCTGTAGACAACGATTACCAGCAGCAAACAGGGTACGTTGGAACCGGAATCGCCGCTGCATACGTGAACGATCCCGCTGATGTGAACCGCGATGCCAATTACGTTCGGCGTGTCACATTTAATTTGGGGCGAGTCGCAGAGAAGACAGTGACTTCGTTGTATCTCGCGCAGCCCTTGCTTGGCGGCGCCCCGCTAACGGGAACAGGAGTTCAAAAAGTGGTGGCGTTTGTGGATCGTGAGGGCGGGTCATTTTTCCAGGAATGGGCGGCGCTGTTCATTGCCGAGGAGGAGTCGGGCGGGCGGGTATGTTTTCACTACCCTCGGCTAAGCCCGACTACCTCAATGCCTGCGAACATGAGCTCAGGAACAGGAATGGCCGCAGCAAAGTTGTTCAGCCGCGAGGAACAGACCCAGATTGCCAAGCCTGTGACGGCGCTCACTCTTCACGCCGCGTTTGTGGCCATGCCTCACACCGACGAGAATGACCGTGAGACGGTGCTGTGCTATCGCAGTTACTTTCCCGCGAGAATGGCGTCAGTTTATTAGCACGCCGCAAGTCAGAAGCATTTCTTTTTGAGTCCACTTCACAATTTCAAGCGAGATGCGCGCCGGAACGGAACTGGCTTGCCCACGTAGGAGTGCTTGCCGGATTCCGGCAATGCCAAAAAAACAGAATTTGTGCGGAGTTTGCCACAGTTTCCCTTATGAACTTGATATGAAGCTGCAAATTGACAACTTCGATGGCCGCGGTCCTACCGATTACAGGTCTGCGATTGATGCATCTCGAGCGCCCAAGGTCGTGCGCCGCTTGAATAAGCCAGACGAACTGCAACTTTCACTAATTGCCGATCGTCCGGATTTCATAGTGCCCGGCAATGGAGCCCGCATCACGCTAGGACGGAGCAACGGTGAAGATGTATTTACAGGCTACTTGACTCAAGCACCGGCATTTGAGTATTTGGGCTGGGGAGAGCGCGGGCCGGTTTATCGCTACAACCTGGTCGCGCAGGGCGATGAGGTATTGCTCGATCGTAAGCAAATTCCTAACTCTCCCCCTTTTGTTGACCGGAGCGCGGGTGACGCGCTCCGGCAGTTAACTGAGGATCTGCTGCCGGGCATCTTCGATACCACAGCAGTGCAGGATGTGGATACAATCGCGCATTACGCTCCCAGTCCGCAGAAGAAATGGTCATAGCACGCGGCTGAAATCGCATTGCGAGCGCGAGCCGTTTACCGAGCCCTGAACGGCGCTTTGAGTTTTGCGCCAGTAGGAGCATCGATTTATGCATTAAGTGAAACGGATGCCAGCTTTTCTCCCGAAAGCCTCAAACTCCAACCTGCGAACGGTTTGCTCAATGATGTGACTGTGTTCGGATTGATTGAACCGCAGGCTTACGTCAAAGATTATTTTGTTGGCGATAACCTGACTCTCAAGTTTTACCTCTCGCAAATTCCCTTCACACGGCGGAACCGGACGCTGGTGGATGAGGAGTATGCAGGCACAAGTCTCGATCCGACCCGTTGGGGTGTGGATGATCCATTGGGCGTCGTCTCCGTGAACGGCGGAAAACTACAGGTGGCCGGAGGCACGGGAATCGATGGGCAGACAACCGTCGCTTTCGCAGAAAAGATTGAGCTCGGCGGAGCTTTGGTTCTTCAGCATGGAAACGTGACTTTTACTGGCCAATCGGACGGGATTCTGGGCGGATTTTATCCTGCGATCGTTTCTCTTGCCGGCTGCCTCGCCGGGTTTCGAATCCTCCCCAACGCGGGGCAGCCTGAGATTCAGGCGGTGGTAAACGGCACGTTGTCGGGGACAGCCATGCTCACTTCTCCGGGGCACATTTATGCGCTCACAACACGCATCTACTCCGCGGAAGTTTTTAGGAGACAGCAGACATTTCATTCTGCGTCGCATCCGGCAGGGAACGGATACGGTGGAGCGCTCGCTTCTGCCGATGTGCGCATCGTACTGGAAGTCCATGATGTCGATCCCACAAATCCCGCGACTGCGGTGGCGCCCTCCACGGTGCTTTATGACAGCTTGATTGCTGGCGCTCCCGGCTTCTGCTCCTACGTTTTGGTGAATGCTGCGAACCTAAATTGCTCCATCGCATTTACCCGTATTTTGCAGGCCGTCGATGCTGAAGTGCGCAGCACGCTGCCGAATGGAAGTTATCGCACGCGGCTGGTTGGTCCGCTATCGGATGGGGCCGAATGCAAAATTCTTTCCAGCCCGGCTCTTGAATTCTTTCCCAAGTATGCGCCCGCCAGCGGGGAATTCATTGAAGTGCGTTACCGTGGCTACGGGCGCGCGGTAGCGCGCGTGAACAATCGGCAGAGCATCTTCCAGCAGATGCATGGAACCGATGATGGCGTGCGCGCGGCAGTGCGAGATGTGCACGCACCCAGTCCTCGAACAGCCTCAGATTGCGAGAACGCGGCGCTGGCACTACTGGACGGTGCGGCACCCATAGTCTGGTCGGGCGAATACGCCACATGGAGCGACTTTCTGCCGGGCAATGCGAGTGACGTTTTTCCAGGAGATCGGCTGGACGTGAACGTCCCTTCCCGCAGCTCGCCATTCCAAGCCATCGTGAGCGAAGTACAGATCGTTCTTCAGGATTTGGCGGATGACCACAGCATGTACAAAATCATGTTTGAGGATAACCACGCCGATGCTCTGGCATTCGCGTTTCAGCAAAGCAGTGCCGCGCCACCAGTGAACCTGACTGTGATGGCCGTTGCAGAAGTAGGTTCGAAGTTCCTCCCGGCTTTGAAGTCCGCTGAGGTCACAGCCGTGACATCTACCACCATCACGATTGATGCCGGCACTGCGCCTCCCAGCGGCGGAGGAATCGAAGTCCGCTGGAGTGACGCGGGTTGGGCGCCGGGTAACGATCGCAATCTGGTAGGGCGCTTCTCTACGCAGAATTTCACCGTGCCACGGCTGGACCGCACTCAAAGTTATTATCTGCGCCAGTATGACAATTCGGCGGCGCCAAAGTATTCCCGTTACACCACGGCGCTACATGTGGATTATCCGCTATGAGAGATTTCGACGACGAAGCTTCGGGAAAATCCCCAGCCCACGCCGCGACTAGACAGCCCCTGGTCGTTCGCGTTACAGACAGTGATTTCCAGAACGAAGTTCTGGAGCGGCTGGGGCGGCTCGAAGCCAAAATGGATTCCATCGTCGGCAGCTACCAGCCGGGGCGGATGAAGCTCGCCGAAGACCGAATAGTTGCTCTCGAGCGCAACGACATTAAACGCGGCGTTTACGATCGCCTGATGAACGCGGTGATCACAGTGGCCATCAGCATGGTGATTGCGTTACATGATCGCTGGTGGAAATAGCCTCAGAACGGGCGGCTAAGCCCGTGAATTTAAATCACAAAATACAAAAGGAGAAATGGCTATGGACTTCTTATCCAAACTGCTGCAAGGGATTTCCTTTGTTCCGGCCCTCGTGACCGGAATAGAAAAACTGCTTGGTGGACGATCAGGAGAGGACAAGAAAGATGCGGCACTGTCCTTTGTACAGGCCGCGCTCTCCATGAGCGACGCGATCACCAACCGGCAAATCGTAGACGAAGCAAAATTCAAAGACGGCCTGAGCAAGGTGATTGATGGAACGGTGGAATGCCTGAATGCGTCCATGTGGGCCAAGCAGAACTGATCGCCAGTTTTTATGCGACATGAATCCTCAGAATACATCGGCGCATCTGAGTAACGTTACTGAAGTTTACATTCCAGTAACCTTTGGGGATAATACTAATGTCATTGAAGAGAGTCGCGGAAAAGCCGAAGAAATCAAAAAGGGCATGGTACACTAGCCAGCCGACGAAGAATGCGGAGAAAAAGCCACCTTCGTTTGTCCAATCACAAATGAATACTATTCGCCGAATTCCTTCCGATTTCTTGGCGGCCAAGCCTTCCTTTGCTTCTGGCTTCGCAAGGCTGGTCGATTTTGGGTGCGCGTTTGACGCGTACAATAAGAGCGCCACGCCCCAGGAAGCGGATTTTCGCGCCACTCTTGCCGACTGGATTGCTGTTGGTTTCGATATTCTTGAAGCAGCGGATCAGGTTGAGGAAGAGAAAGAGATCGCGTAAGCTACTCTGGTGGCAA
>Ga0209234_1000480_pt1 | contig 13717 bp, 11 predicted proteins | sample GraSoi013_1_20cm_2_FD_185816 | JGI IMG/M metagenome (GOLD analysis project Ga0209234, IMG submission 185816) | Grasslands soil microbial communities from the Angelo Coastal Reserve, California, USA - Sample 08_20_2013_1_20cm (SPAdes) (version 2) | ecosystem: Environmental > Terrestrial > Soil >... | reverse complement strand
TTCAACACCTGGACCCCCTGATCGTATCCGCCGTGTTCGATGCCCCTGCGGGCCCACGTGAGGAAGTCGTCTTGTCCGTCTCCCGTGAGGAGCCCGCGTTCCAGCAACGCTGGGATCTTGCTCACGGGGGAGTCTTCGAGCGGCCCAAGGGACACGCCGTCCGCCTCCGTCGCGTAGAGGACTTTCCGGAGGAGGCCCCGGATCCCCGCGAGTTCCGCGGGATCGCCGGTCCACGCTTCGAGCCTCACGCCGAACGTGTCGTGGATTTCCTTGAGGACTTGGATTGCGTAGAGGGGGAGGATCATGGGCTCCTTCCCGCGGAGGGAGACCGCGAGGTAAGCCTGTGGGCCCCGGGCCGCGAAGACGAGGCCTCCCTCCGCCTTCGTGCGCGCGACTCCCTTCCCTCCGTTCGGGAACGCCTTGTTCACGAACGCCTTCACCTGGTTCTCGAGGTTCGTGGCGCGGACGGCCTCCTCGGGAGGCAGGTAGGGGCGGCTCTCATGGGCCACGAGCGCCCCGGTGGAGTGGAACAGGAGCGCGTCGTCGACGGGGTAGCCGCCCTCCGGCTCGACCCGCACGACCGCGGTGTCCGTCGTCTGGTGCTTCCCGTCGTCGAGGGGCCGCGCATAGTGCACCTCGAAGTCGAGGTCCATCGTCCCGACCTCCTTCGGTTTCAGGCCGAACTCGAGGGTCGCCTTCTCGTTGGGCTCGAGTCGCTCGATCGCCCTGAGGCCCTGGATTTCCACCGGGCCGCTCACGATCGGCGTCACGTGCTCCGCGGGCCAGTTCCCCTTGTTCGTGATCTGCATGTCGATCCGCGTCCAGCGGTTCGCCTGGAGGCCGAGGTTTGTCGTCTCGAGGAACAACCGCGGGTTTCGGTCCTTGAGGATCTGCTCGATGCGGCCTCGGGCGCTCGCTTCGGCGCGTTCGATGAGGCCCTCCAGACTGCGGAGGTCCTCCTGGCGGAACGCCTCCTCGGCCTTCGCGAGCAACCCTTCCACGTCCCCGAAGTCCGCGTTCACCGCCTTCGCCTGACCCACCATCGCCTGTAGTTTGGCGAGGCTCTCCCGGGCCTTGTCGAGGACCGTGTGCCGGCGCTGGCGCGCGAGGGACTCTTTCGCCCGGCGGAGGTAGTCCTCCATCTGCTTGTAGTTCTTCTTCTGGATCGCTCCCTCGATCTTCGTCAGGTACGACTCCGCCTCGCGGGCGTCGAGGCCCTGGCTCTTCGCGATCTGGATGTCGTTGATCAACGACGCGAGTTCGACCTCCACCTTCTTCCCGGCGATCTCGCCCTTCGACCGTTCGAGGGATTCGTGGAGGCCGAGCTGGATCTCCCGCACGCGCTCGTACTTGCCCTCGTGGAAGGCCTCCTCCGCCTCTCGAAGGAGGAGCTCCGCCTGACTCGTGTCCGCGCCGATCCCCTTCATCTCCTTGACCGTGTCGCGGGCCGCCACGAGGATGTCGGCCATTCGGTCCTTGAGCTGCCCCTGGACCTGCTGGGCCTGGCCGCGCGCCTTCTCGATGAACTGCCACGCAAGCTGGATGTCCGTCTCCAACGTGGACTGGGCCTTCGCCATGAGCTCGTTCGCCTCGACGGCCTCGTTCGTCCCGAGCGCCTCGATCACCTTCGCCGTGAGCGTGATCGGGCTCTCCGCGAGGGGACCCATGTCCGCGGACGGACTCTTCGCGACGAGCACGAGCTTCTTGATCAGGTCGTCGATGCCGTCGAGCTGATGCAGCAGGCCGGTCCACCGTTCGAGGACGGAACCGAAGCGGTCCTCCACCTCCTTCAGGACTTGGAGCATGTACAGCGGGAGCAGCTTCGGCTCCTGCCCGAAGACGACCGCCGCCAGGAAGGTGTGCGGGGACCGTTCGATCAGGATCTTCGAGTCGCCGAAGTCGAGGCGTTTCATCCCCACCCGCGTGCGGCTTTTGAACGAGTCCTTCACGAAGTCCTGGACGACCGTGAGCATCCCTGAGAAGATGTCCTCGTCGATCTCCTCCCGGAACTTGCGGCTGTGGTGCGCGATGAGCCGTCCGTCCGAATGGATCAGGAAGACGTCCTCGACGAGGTAGGTGGCCTCCGGCTCGACCTTGATCTCCCTCGTGTCCTTGACCTCGTAGCGGTTCTCATCGAACAGCCGCTGGTACGAGATCCCGATCGCGACCGGGATCGCTCCCGCCGTCTTCGGTCGTACTCCGACCCGGACCGGCATCACGTCCCCCACCCCGATCTCGGCGATCGACTGGACTCCCTTCGCCTCCAGGTCCCCCGTGAGCTCGACCTGCACGTTCCGTGCGGGAAGTTTCCCGCGGTTCTCGATCTCGAACGTGTACTGGTTCCACTCGCCGACCTGCAGGCCCGCGCTCGGGACGCGCAAGGCGAGGTTCGGGTACCGGTTCTTGATGAAATTCTGGATCTGCATCCCGATGGAGACCTCCGCCTGCTTGATCAGGATGTCCGCCATCGCCATGTCGCTCCCGCGCAAGGCCGCCTCGGCCTGGTTCAGGGAATTCTCGGCGTCCCCGAGTTCCGCCCCGAGTTTCTTCGCGTTCGCGATCATCGTCGAGACGGAGTGGACCCGGGTCTCGTACTTCTCGATGAAGTGTTTCGTTCGGGTTTCCTCGATCGCCGCCCGGGCATCCGCGAGACCGCGATGGAAGCCATCCACGTCCCCGCCGACGATCGCCTTTCGGGCGGAGTCCAGGTGGGCCCGGGCGGACTCCGCGGGCATCTGGAGTCGTTCCGATTGCGTGACGATCTCTTCGAGGGACTGGATCTCGTCCATCGACCGGTTCACGATCTGCTTCCGCTTCGCCTCCAGGAGACGCTCTTGGAGATCGCCTTTGAGGCGGTACACTTCCTCGAGGTCGTCGGCCGCGGCCGCTTCTTCCGCGTGCGTCCGGTACTCGTCGAGTTCCTCCTGCGGGAGGCCCATGGAGAGGCCGTCCTCGATCAACGGGGTGAGCGTGGCGACGACGGCGGCGAGATGCCGACGGCGCGCGGCATCGATCTCGTCCAAGATCCTCTTCGCGTAGCCGTCCACGTCCGCGTATTCGCCCGCGTCGACGAGCGCTTCCGCCCTCGCGAGGAGTTCCGAGGCCATGCGCACATCCGCCCCGAGTTTCGCGTGCGCTTCCACTTTCGCCCGGAGTTCCGACAGGCTGTCCCGGATGCGCCGCGAATCCTTCTGGCGGCGGGCGTCCTCGAGGATGTCTTCGATGACCTTCTTGTACTCGATCGCTTCGACGAAGCGCCGATCCTTGATGGCCTCGCGTGCGTTTTGGAGGACCGAATCGGCGCGTCCGGGATCCATCCCGGAGGCCCGGCTCTGTTCCATCACCCGCTCGACGGACGTGACCAGGTCGTTCGCGGCCGACTCGAGCCCGATCGACAGGGCCGCGGCCATCTCCTCGGTCTCCTCGAGTGCCGGTGGCACGTCCTCGAAACGGCCGGATTCAAAGGCAGCATCGGCCCGCATGAGGGCCTGCTCCGCTCCGAGAATCGAGATGTCCGCGCGGAACAGGTCGGCGATCGTCTTGCGGATCGCCGCGATCCGCGCACGGGCGGCGTCCTGCGCCTTCCGTCGGGATTCGGTCGCCTGCTCGGAGAAAATCTTGAGGGCGTCGACGATCTTCTGCTCCGCGGCGCGGGCATGCTCGACGGAGTCCGCGTACTCCCCCCGCTCGAAGTGGACTTCGGCCGTGTCCAGGAGGCCGACCGCCTCGTCGACCACGATCCCGCTGTGCCGGCCTTCCTTGATCTTGCGTTCCGCCCGCGCGATCAAATTCCTCGCCGCGGCGACGAGTTCGTCCATGAGTTCCTTCGCGGTCGAGTCGAGGTTCGTGAGGATCGCGTCGACGTCGTCGAAGTTCCGTTGTTCCAGGGCGCGTTCGGCGGCCCGGAGACCTTCCTCCGCGCCGGTGATGTCAATGTCCGCCTTCCGCAGGTCTTCGATCAGTTTCTTGACCGTGATGAACTTCGTCGCGGCGGTCCGCGCCTTCTCCAGGGCGCGCCGTTGCTCCTCGAGCTGTTGCGTCCGTCGACGTTCCGAGATGAGCTTGTCGATTTGTCCAATCGCTTGGAGGACGGCCCCGGGACGGCCGGCCTTCAGATCCGTCTCCGCCTTCGTCACGGCGGTCGCGAATTCGCCGACTTCGATGCCTTCCCCTTGGGCGGCCTCGACCGACGTGCGCGTCCGCCGGAGGGCGTCGGTCGCCTGGCCGTTCAACGTGACCTTCACGCCTTCCACGATCCCCTCGGCCGACGCGACGAGGTGATCCGCCTCGTCCAGGGAGCCGCGTTCAATCGCTCCTTCCGCCGCCGAAAGGGTGTCCGCCGCCCGCGCCAAGTCCACGTTCTGGGCGACCAAGTCCGTGATGTCCGACCGAACCGCTTCCATGCGGCGATGAATCCCTTCCGTCCGCTCGAGCTTGGTCCGCGTCTCCTCGGCGACGGATCGCCGCTTGGAGTCGGCACTCTGCTGCGCGAGTTCCTCGACCTCGGAGATGCACGCCTTCCCGGCGTAGATCGTGTCGCCGTAGCGCGACTCGGAATAGGAGGTCTCCGCGTCCTTCAACATCTGCCCCGCCGCATCGACGGGGATCCCGTCGGCCTTCGCCCGGGTGACTTCGCCGCGGGCCTGACCGAGGATCTCCGCCGCGGTGCTCCGGAGCGACTCCCGTGTCGCGGAGATGTCGTGCTCGATGCTGTCCAGGAGCGCGTCCGAGTGGAGGTACCGGCCCTCCTGCATCGCGATCGCGGCGTCTGCGAGCTTCCCTTCCAGGGCGGCCGTGTCGGTCTGGCCGGCCTGCCGCAGCGCGACGATGTCGTCCCGGGCCCGAAGGACGCGTTCGTTCAACTTGCCCTCGGTCTGGGCGTCCTGGTCCTCCATGCGCTGGTCGATCAGGGCCTGCATGTCGATGGCCTTGCCGAGGGTGATCGCGTCGTCGACCTCCCGGAGCAGCTGGCGGGCGACGACCGGGTCGAGCCCGCGGGTCGCGTTCGCCAGGATGATCTGCAAGGACCGTTCCATGATCGTGCGGAAGTGCGTTTCCCTCGTCGCCTCGGCCGTATGGCGGGCCTGCGAGACGAGCCGCCTGGCCGTGAGCAGGTCGTTCCCTTCGATCGCCTTGCCGAGCTCGACGAGCATCCCTTCGAAGTTCGTCGCCTCGGCGCCGAGCTTGCGGATGTCGTCCGCGTCGAGCCGCAGGCTCGCGAACGCCTCACGGACCGTCTTCAGGAGGGACGCCTCCCGGACGGCATCGTGGGCGTCCTTCGCGAAACCGCGGACCTTGGCGTACTCCTTCGCCTCGAGAGCCTCCCGGGCCTGCGCCAGGATCGGGTCCGCGCGGCTCACGTCGGCCCCTTTCCGTTTCTCGCGACCGGCCTCACGTTCCGATTCTCGGAGGGCGACCTCGGCGGCCGCATAGGCCCGTGCCTCCCGGAGGCTGTTCCGGGTCCTCTGGGCCAGGAGCGGGATGTCCGCGTAGACGCCTTTCCTCAGGGCCTCCCTCGCTTGGGTCAGGAACTTCCGCGCCTCGGTGATATTGACGCCGTCCCGCCGGGATGCGTCGACCTCCGCGGCGGCCCGGTCCAGGATCGTCTCGGCCCGGGCGTACTTCCGTTGGGAGTCCGCCTTCTCGATCGCCTTGGCGGAGAGGGATCGGACTTTGCTGTAATCGCGGACGGCGATCGCCTTGCGCGCCTCCGCGAGCAGGGCCGACGCGTCTCCGACGTTCCCGCCCCGCTCCAGCGCGTACCGGACCCGGGACTCCGCCTTTTCCAGGCTCCCGGCCAGGATCCGTTCCCGACGCTGATCGAGCGTCCGAACGGACACCCGCCGGAGGAGCCGTTCTGCGGTCGCGTGATCGCCGCGGGCGGCGAGGGCCCTAGCCTGTTCGATGTTCCGTTGGAATGCGACGGTCTCGATGCCCGCCTGCTTCGCTTCCTCGAGGACGGCGTCCGCATACTTCAGGGCGTAGGCGACACGGCTCTCCCGACGGATGATCTCCAGGGCCCGACGGGACCCGCGGGCCAGGTCGAGGGCCCGTCCGAGGTCCCCGGCGGCTTCCGTTTGCTCCGCCCGCTCGAGCAGGCCCCTTGGGAAGGCGACATCGGCCGGGTCCCGGGTCGAGGCGCCGAGGTCCTTCCGGGCGCCTTCGAGCGCCTTCCGGACGGCTTCCGGGGTCGTCCGCGTCGTCGGCGGCTTGTTGAACGGCTGGCCGCAGGCATCGCAGTCCGTCCGACCGTCGGGGACGTCCGATTCGCAAAGAGGGCAGCGGGCCATGGGCTCCAACCGAGAGGATGCCCTCCGACCGGGAGGGAAACGACGTCTTCGAATGCCGGCTCAGCGGGTATAAATCACGCGTCTTCGGTATCCTGCCTGATAACTATATGGCACGGACGCGCCGCGGGCCGTTGCCCGAAAAGCTTCAGTAGGCGCCTCGCCTTCGCAGCGCCCGTTCGGATCGCCTCTCCGGGGTCCGCAGGTGCGTGTCGAATTTGGCGGGGGCGCGGCGAGGTCATTCGCTCGTCGGGATGGCGGTCGTCGACCCGGAAGGCATTGAGGTCGGTTACGTGTCCGGCGAGGAACCGAACATCCTCGTCCTCGGCGAGGGATCGGGGGGGCGGATGCGCCTCGGCCGCCGATATGTGAGCGGGGTCGCCGACCGGATCACGCTGTCCGGGCCGGTCGCCCAGATCTTCACCGGCCTGAATGTAGTCGACTCGGACGGCGAGTTTGTCGGGATCGTGCGGGACACGAACGAGGCCGAGGACGTCCTGGATTCGTTCATCGTGGAGGACGAGCAAGGCGAGATGGTGAACGTCCTCCTCGAGGACGTGCGGTCGATCGACGAGTGGGTCGAGCTGTCCGTGCCCGGCGATTCCTTGTACGAGAAGGGCTAGTGCTCCTCGTCCGGTGTAGGCGTCAACAGGATGCCGGTGGCGATCCAGACCAGGAGGACGATCGTGACGAGGATCCCGCCGTACCCAAGGACGGCATTCACCGCGAGCAGGGCGAGGGGGAGGAGGAGTTCGATCACGAAGCCGAGGCGGGCCATGCGGGAGACTCGAAAGCCTGCCGGGCCTAAAGGTTTGCGACGCGGATAGCCATCCTCCGAGCGGGCTGCGTAAACATGTTTACGTGGCTCGGCGCCCGAGGGTGCGCCGCCGGAACTCCTCGAATCGGCTCGGGTCCACCGCGATGGGCGCCATCGTCACGTTGGCCCCCATGCCACGGAGCTTCTCGGCCAGCTCTAGGGCATCGGGCTCCGGCGCGATGAACACGGACTGACCGATCCAGACCACGCCCGCCCGTCGGATGAAAGGAAGAGTCTCGTCGGCTTGGACATCGGCCCGCCCGAAGATGAGGTGGGCCACGCGGGATGCGGCGGATCGATGACCCTTCGTCACATCGTACGACAGCAGGACGAGGCACGGCGTCGTGTCGGTGGGAGGCATGCATTTCTATAAGATGAAGCTATATAATAGCTTTTCCTCGAGAGGTGGGTGAAAGTGCTCGATGCCCATGGGGCGTGGGCCCGGAGTCATGGCCCAACCACGATGGCGAGCCCCGCTAGCGTCCGCGTCCCGGGAACCACCGGTCGTAGGCCTCGTGATCCGCGATCTCAACGACCACGACGTATCGTTCTCCGCGGTCACGAACGATCGTGTAGAGGAGCCGCCAGAACGAAGGCAGATCCTCGACGTAGAGGTTCTCCAGGCCATACGTGTCTCGGAGGACGCGCGGGATGCGATCCTTTTTCACGACCTCACCGTGCAGAGAGTCGGCGAGGAGGACGGAACGGAGGGATCGAATTCGTCGTGCAATCGACGCGGAGCTGCGGGCCGGATCCCGTTCGAGGCGACTCAGATGCTCGGATGCGGAAGGCGAGAGGACGACATCCCGGGCACGAAGCCCCATTACAGGCGGGACCCCTTGCGGATCGCTTCGGCCAGGGGTGGCGAGGCCTCGGGGACCCAAACGAGTCCCTTGCTCCCTTCCGCCACCATTCCCTCGTCGCCGAGGAACGCCAGCGCGGCGTTGAGGCTCGGACGGGTGGTCGAGTGGCCCCAGCGTGCCAGGGTCGCGAGAATCCGGTTCCGACTGATGGGTCCGTCCGATTTCTGGAGCGCGCTCAACACGTACTCGATCGTCTCCAAGGTCGGGTTCGCACCCGGTTTCGCATATCGGAGGCGGGGTGATCTTGCCGAAGGTGCCATGAAGGGTAGTATATGTATTCGTACACTATATGTATCCTTGTATCTCAAAGAGCAGGACCCTATGATCCGGGACGGAAACGCACCCTGCTGCTCAGCCGGCTCTTGGGCGAAGTGTGCGGGCCCGTAAACATGTTTACGTACGAAGGCGGGCCGCCTTTTCGGCTACCTCGCGCAGTTTCTTCAGGTTGGCCGCGACATGGTCCGGGAAGATCCCGGACCCGGAGACCAGAATGTCCGCCCCCGCCTCCGCGACGATCGGGGCGGTGTCGATCTTGATTCCCCCATCCACCTGGAGCTCCGCCTTCAGTCGCTCCTTGTCTAGATACGCCCGCGCCTCCCGGATCTTCGGGACGACATCGTAGCGGAACGCCTGACCCGAGAAGCCAGGTTGGACCGTCATCACGAGGAGCAAGTCGACGTCCGCGAGATGTGGAATGGCTCGATCGAATGGCGTCGCCGGATTCAGGACGAGGCCGGGTCGCACGCCCGCGTCGCGGATCGCGCGAATCGTCTTGCGGACGTCGTGGTCGCTCTCCACGTGCACTGTGAGATCGTCGACGCCGACCTCCGCGAAGTCCTGGATGAAATCCGGCGGATGGGTGACCATGAGGTGGGCGTCGAAGGGGACCTTCGTGAGGGGCCGGATCGACTCCACGATTGCGGGGCCCATCGTGAGATTCGGCACGAAGTGGCCGTCCATCACGTCGATGTGGAGCAGGTCCGCACCCGCCTCCGCGGCCTCCTTCACCTGCTCCCCGAGGCGGTCGAACCGCGCGGACAGGATCGACGGTGCGATCTTGATGCGCATCGACGCGCGAAAGGCCGCGGTGGGAATAAGGATTCCTTCGCGCTCGCGGCCCCGGGTCCGCTGTGAATTCCTGCGGCCCGGCTCAGCCCAAATGGAAGGAGCTCAGGACCAGGTTCAGCCGCATGCCCGCGGCGAACATCTGCGCCTTCACGACGTTCTTCGCGGTCCCGCTGAACCAGGCTTGCATGGCGTGATTCCGTTCCACCGGGACCTCGTGGTCGAGCCCCATCGCGTGGTCGACCGGGTCCGTCGTGATGCCCGCGTGCGCCACGTCGAGTTCGGGGCGACCCATGCTCACGGGGATCGTGGGGAACGTACCCGCCGGCGTGGAGACGTCCATGGCCTCCCCGCTCATCAGGAACAGGCGGACCGGCTCCGAGAACGTGAAATTGGCCACGTCCGTCCAGGATCCTTTCGGACCGGAGAGGTGCCACGTGATCCAACCATGCACCGTCGCGTTGCTCGTCGCGTTCCAGGTCTCGTTGGCGTGGAGGGGGAAGGACCAGACGTCGAGGGCCGGGTCGAAGGTCGTCTCGATCGTCGCGGAATAGGAGGCGTCATACATTCCCGCGGTCGTCATGGACGAGCCACGGACGGAGACCGAGCGGACCTCCTTCATCAAGGCGAGATCCGAAGCACGGTACCACGAGTACCCGCTCAGGGTCGCGTTCTCGAGCATCCCTCGGCACATCATCATCGCGGACGCACCGCTCGGATCCGCGACGGGGGTCGGATCGACCATCCAACGGATGTGGAACGATCCTTCGAGGCTCACGTTGTATTGGGACGCACCCGCGGACACGACGGTGCGCGTGAGAGAGCCCACGGCCGAGGGACCATCCGGTTGCATGAGCCTCGACGACGTGTTCACATCATACGTCCAAGAGTCGCCTTGATGCCAGGTCGGAGCATCGAATGCCGTCGGCAGGGGTCCCCCCCCATTCCCGGGTTGATTCGATTCAGGATTCGAGAGGTTTCGAAGGGCCGCGGGGCCGAAGGCGACTGAGGCAATGGCGACCGCGGCGACAATGACCGCCACGATGACCGCGAGAAACTTCCGGTGCATCCCACTCGTCCTCGCTTTCTTGGCCGGCGCATGTCGCGGTCGGATATTTGGGCGTTATTAGACGGACATGAAACGCCCGCTTGGGTCGTTCCGTCCGATGAGAACATGATGGCGCTCCGTCGCTGCGGTTTCACGAGCCGCGGAAACCGACACATTCATCTCACGGGCACAGGGATGCCTCTTTGTGGAGTTGCATTCGAAACCGGTCCGCGGTCCGCGTCTGTGGTTCAATCGATGGCAGTTCGAACCCGTTCTCATCCTTCTGATCCCTTTCCTCTTCGTGATGTCGCTTTTCCTCGCCCTCCTCTTCTTCACGCTCCAATCGTGGATTGGCGATGCGTTGGCGCGGCTCGTCGTGATCGCGATTGTCATCGTGCTCCTCTTCGGAAACGCGTTTCGTCTGTTGCGTCGTCCGCGTCGTGAGCGAAGTCCTTAAAACCCGCATGCCCTCTCGGGACTGTTCCCGGTCGGGAGCGGGGCGAGGCGGTCCGTGGTCGAGGTATCGGAGGAACTCATCGCGGGTCTCAAGAAGAAGGCCGTGACCCTCCGTAAGCACATCATCCGGATGACGCACAACGCGCAGAGCGGCCATCCCGGCGGGTCGATGAGCGCCTGCGACATCGTGACCGCCCTGTACTTCCACGTCCTGCGCGTCGATCCGACGAATCCGACGTGGCCGGACCGCGACCGGTTCGTCCTGAGCAAGGGCCACGCATGCCCGGTCTGGTACGCGGCCCTCGCGGAGCGTGGGTTCTTCCCGGTCGAGGAGCTCATGACGTTCCGAAAGTTGAACAGTCGCCTCCAGGGCCATCCCGAGCTCGGCACGACGCCGGGCGTCGAGAACGCGGCGGGAGCGGAAGGCCAAGGCCTCTCCTTCTCCGTCGGCCTTGCGCTGGCGGCCCGGATGGACCACAAGGCATGGCGAACCTACTGCGTCCTCGGCGACGGCGAGCAGGACGTCGGGCAGACCTGGGAGGCCGCGATGGCGGCATCGAAGTACGGTCTCGACAGCCTCACCGCGTTCATCGATCGGAACGGGATCCAGCAGGAGGGCCGGACGGAGGACATCATGCCGCTCGAGCCCCTCGCCGAGAAATGGGAGGCGTTCAACTGGCACGTCCTCACGATCGACGGTCACGACTTCCGCCAGATCTTCGCGGCGATCGAGGAGGCCCATCGGACACGGGGCCGGCCCACGGCGGTGATCGCACGGACGGTGAAGGGGAAGGGCGTCTCGTTCATGGAGAACAAGATCAAGTACCACGGGGCGGCGACGAGCGACGACGAGCTGAAGCTCGCCCTGGCCGAGCTCGAAGCGATGGAGGCGGCCATTTGACCGGACCTCCGTGGAAGCAGGAGAGCCAGCGGTCGTACTTCGCGAAGGCCCTGATCGATCTCGGTCGACGCAATCCGAACGTGGTGGTCGTCGGCGCGGATACGACGGAATCGATCAAGACGCTCGATTTCGGCAAGGCGTTCCCGGATCGCCTAATCCAGCTGGGGATCGCGGAGCCGAACATGATCAGCGTCGCGGCCGGACTCGCGGCCGCGGGCAAGATCCCCTTCGCCGCGACCTACAGCGTGTTCGGGAGCGCGCACACGTACAACGTGATCCGGCAGAACGTCGCATACACGAACCTGAACGTGAAGATCTTCTGCTCGCACGCCGGCCTCACCGTCGGACCGGACGGAGCCACGCACCAGATCAACGAGGACATCGCCCTCATGCGCGGGATCCCGCGGATGACCGTACTCGTCCCCGCGGACGGGCCCGAGACGGCGAAGTGCGTGGACGCCGCCGCGGCGATGAAAGGTCCGGTCTACTGCCGGTTCTCCCGGACAAATGTGCCGACGGTCACCTCCTCCGAGGACGGTTTCGCGATCGGAAAGGCGCGGGTCGTCCGTGACGGTTTCGATCTGACTTTGATCGGCTGCGGCATCATGGTCGCGCGCTGCCTCGAAGCGGCGCAACTCTTGGAGCGGGAGAAAATCTCGGCGCGGGTGATCAACCTCTCGACCGTGAAGCCGCTCGACTTGGCCACGATCGACCGGGCGGCGCGAGAGACGGGAGGAATCGTCACCGCCGAGGAACACACGGTCGTCCACGGGATCGGAGCCGCAGTGGCCTCGGCGATCGCCTCGAATCATCCGGTGCCTATCGCGATGGTCGGGGTGCAGGACGTGTTCGGCGAGAGTGGAGAGGCCGAGGAACTTCTCCGGAAGTACGGACTGACCGCGGAAAAGATCGTCGAGGCGGCCCACGACGTGGTGAAGCGCCGCGACCGATGAATGCGGTCTGCGGCGGCGGGGATGCAAATGCCCGCCTACGTCACTGATTGCGGATTGACGATTAGACTCCGGGTTTCCAGCTTGGCGCGACGAACCGCACCCACGTGAGTCCCCAGATCTGGATGAGGGCCAGCATGAATGCGACTCCCAGCAGGAAGCCAACGAGGCCGTCGGTCATCTTGTGTCTCACAGGTTCCACCGGCACGGGCGTGCGGGCCCGCCGACGGGCGCGAGGCATTTCAAGACTAGCGGTTCATCTGTGTTCACGCCGACATCGCACCGTCACGCGGGCTTTCCGCTTTCAGCCGGTTCAGGCGGGCCCCTTTTCCGTGAACTTGATCACGGTCGTGAACCCGGCGGTGTTCTTGTGGTCGAACTGGAAGTCCGCGTCGTGCAAGACCAACTTCTTGATCCGTGACACGACGGACCGCCGGAAGTTGATCCCCGTTGGGAGCACGACTTCTCCCACGAACTTCTCGCCGGTCACCGGGTTCTCGATGTAATCGCTCTGCACCTCGCCGACCCCGTCGACTTTGAAGGAGGCGACGTATTCCCCATACTTCCAATCGATCTTCGCGCGCTTCGTCGGCAGGGCCTTCGCGAAGGTCTTCGGGAAAATCTCCCATACCCCGCCGCCATGCTTCCCGCTCGCGATCTCCTCCAAGGCGTGCACCTGCGCGTCTGTCGCCGCCGGATCCACGTAGAGTCGGGCGGTTCCTCCTCCTTCGTGGATGGCCTTCGGCCACCAAAACGCGAGGGCGAACTTCACGCCATCGAGCTTCGTGTCCCCGAACTTCCCGGTACGGATCTTGTATCCAACAAACGCTTCGCAGTGTCCCTTGTCCGGATATCCGTTGAAATTGCACGGACAGCCGTACGTGCAATTGCAGCTCTGAATATATTCCGTCTCAAAACCCCATTTCGTCGCCATGACGTCTCCCCTCGCCGAGTCCCCGCATTCGCGGAGGCTTATTTAATGTATTTTCATCCGCGGTCGAGTCGAGATCGGAACGGAAAGGTGAATTCTTATCCGCGCGCCCGATAGGGCGCGCCGTGGCCGAGGCGGTCTCTCCCGCGGTTCCCGACCTGCTCCGGCGCCTCACGATTCCGGTGGCCGCCGCGGTCGGCTTGGTCGTGGCGATCGCTTGGTACGTCACATGGACGTCGTCGAATCCTACGATGTTGCTCACGGCCCCTTCGGCGGTTGGCGCGACCGACCTTGCCCTGTTCTTCGCACTGATCATCGTGATGATGGTCGCGATGATGCTGCCGTCCGCGTTGCCCATGGCCCTCGCCTACTACGGTATCACGCGGCTCGAGAACGGCC
>Ga0209234_1000475_pt1 | contig 13775 bp, 20 predicted proteins | sample GraSoi013_1_20cm_2_FD_185816 | JGI IMG/M metagenome (GOLD analysis project Ga0209234, IMG submission 185816) | Grasslands soil microbial communities from the Angelo Coastal Reserve, California, USA - Sample 08_20_2013_1_20cm (SPAdes) (version 2) | ecosystem: Environmental > Terrestrial > Soil >... | reverse complement strand
GTGAGGGGAATTTTTTTGGGGAAGGCTCGCTGGCAGGCCAGGCTCTCCGTATGGGATCCGCGGCTGCAATGACGGACTGCCAGCTTCTGCGGATCGAGAAGAAGGCGATGATGGCCGCGCTTCATCGGGAACATGCTTTTTCCGATATGTTCGTGGCGTATTTGCTGGCCCGCAATATCCGTTATGAAGAGGACCTGGTCGACCAACTGTTCAATTCCAGCGAAAAGAGACTGGCCCGTGTGCTTCTTATGCTCGCTCATTTTGGCAAGGAGGGCGTGCCGGAAACGGTGGTCCCAGGAATCAGTCAGGAGACGCTAGCAGAGATGGTCGGAACCACGCGGTCACGAGTCAGCTTTTTCATGAACCGGTTTAGGAAATTAGGCTTCATTCATTACAACGGCGGTCTTCAGGTCCACAGCTCGTTGCTCAACGTGGTCCTGCACGATTGAGCCTTTCTTGAACGACTGACAGATCAGGACTCAACGTCTCACAATGCCACTAGCCGCCTTCCCGCGCTCTCGCCACACCCGCCTCCCGCTCAGCTCCTGTTCGAGCACACGCGCTTCCCAATCAGAGCAACGCTAGGAGTCGCGCCGGCAGTGCTTGGAATCGTTCCAGGCGGAAGATTCTTGTAGCGGTACCAGGGCCAGGCATCTCACCTTAGTGGCGAAGGGCAGATCAACAGGTGGTCTTCCAGACCGTTCTTGGCGCGTTCCATATCGACCTGTTGCTTAGCCGCGAATTCCGTGCTGATTCGATAAAGCACCGCGGAACGGGCCGCAAGATACCTGGTTAGCTTGGACTCGTAGACCCGGCTGAGATTCTGGCACTCTAGGCAATTTGTCATGGGTCATCCCTGGAGCAATTCATGGAAGAGCCCCGCAGGCTGTAAAAGTGATCGTTTCTTATCTACGGCCGGTGGTTCAATATCTCGTGCTCGGCTTGGACCCAATCTTGCTGATCGTTGCCAGGCTCACAACCACGAGCTTCGTAGAGTTGATGGGCGCGTTCTCTAATCTTGTTCTCTACCCCTGCTGCATCGGAGATCGGCGCCACTCGTGCATTTTTTTTCGGGACGGTAAGAGTTTTGGGCTTTGCTGGTGTAGATGCGTGGGAATCAGACATGAACCTCCCGGTCCGTCGTTTACTAAGGGGGAAGATACTTCAGATGGACTGACTTAGCTCAGAGAACCTGAAAGAGGGACAGAACTACTCGCTCATTCTTGACCCTACGCTGATTGTTCTGGTGTGTCAAATAGCGGAAGACATCTGCCGTTTCAATGCCACTTGCCTGCTGTGGCGCCGGCAAGCCAAACTCACACCGCACGAAGAAACCCTATAGGCCGCGAAGAGAGAGGGCTAGCACCAGTTCTTGCCTGACTCTCTTCCGTTTGGACTGCCGTTGCTCGAAGTCGTCCGCGCTCGGAGGATGGGCCATCGGAGTGTTCTCTGACCTGTTCAGACTCAACAGCTCCTTGATGAGAGCCGCCACTTGTTCGGAAATATCGCTCATAAGAATACAACTCATCTCATAAATGGCCAGCCTCAGCTCTGCGGTCGCTCTCGCCAGAACTTTCCCTCTGGATGCGCCTCCCCATTGTGACCATTACTCTTACTAATGTCTTGCCCGTGGCCATTGTCGTTGCCGTACAGTCCATCTATTACAAAAGCGTTTGTCCTTATCCGGGCAATCTGTTCATAGATGTACTGACGAAGGTCGGCTACGTCAAGAACGCGACCCCCATTATTCAGGTGTGCATACATCAAGTCGTCTCTGAGGCTTTCGAGGACGGATAGCGCGATTTGTCTTTGGTTCGTGTCCATTAACACACGCTCCACTGCGAACAACATTTTGGACGACCGTATGGTAACCTCCTCGATGCACACTAATCTGTGCAATTTTGACCACTTTGGGGGGCGGGTATTTATGAGATAGGTTCTAGTCAACCTGCTTGCTTGTCTCCGTCACATCCAGGATCGTCATGTTGTGCGATTGAGCATTTCCTCAAATGCGGTCGCAAGATGCGACACGCCTATGAGGTTCGCTGATTCCCATTCGACCGGTGGAAACTGACGGGTAATACCAAGCTCCGTCATTTTGCCTTGCCGATGGCCGCACGACAGGCAAATTGCTCCTACTTGCCTGATCTCAGTCTCTTTCGATATTTCATTCTCGCGGACCGCAAGCGAGCCTGATACAACTGGCCCTTTGCATTTGTCACAAGAATAAGCGGAGAGGTGAAGATATTGTCTTCTCACAGTGCCCTCCAAAATGCCGGGAGGCCCAGTACACATCCTAAGCCTTCATCATCGGGACATCTGGTCACAATTGCTCGTTTGGCCGATTCCCCTGTGCTGCAATATTGTGAGCAATTTTGAACAGAATCGGGGGACGCTTGCCTATATACATGACCAGGATGAGCACCCAGGGCACTCTACTATGCCGGAGATTTTGACGGTGGCGATGAGCGGTGCATACCGAAACAGCGACGAGCTGCCCCCTGAGGTGATTGCGGACGCCTTTTACGCCAAAGGCGAGCATTCCACAAGCCTTTTTGGAACTCTCGCGCAGCTACTTCGTACTGCTCCAGCGCGCCGCGGCGACCATCACCGGCAGCTCGCTCCAGCTTGGATCCCTCGCAACGGGAATGACTCCCAAGGAATTCCGTATGTTGTAGTGGCGTGCGCGGAGTGTTTACGAACCTTTCAGGTGACAGTAGTAGAAGAAACTACCGGAGAGGTACTTGAAATACCGTGCCGCTTCTGTCCAAACACCAACAAATACATCATTGAACCATCCAGTCAAGGCATGCGCGAACTCTTCGCATGATGGAGTTCTGCGCTGTTTTCAGCTCTAAGCCGGTTTGAGCGACTTGGCGCACTCTGCCAACCTGAGCGTGAGATTGTTAACCCGCATAGTTGGCATATCATTTGTGATCGTAAGCCCCTCGGTGTATTTTCATTCCAAAGAACTTCCTTAATGAATCCGTGACGAAGGCGAGCAGTGTACCAACCCGGGAAAGAACAATGCACGACGGGGTTCAGCGAGTGAATTCCAAAGCTCCTCAGAAAATAAGGGAATGGCTTTTGCAAGGCTTAACCATTCCGCAAGGGCCGCACGGCGAATCCGAAGAGACCCATGCCTGGTGGAAAGCTATGTGTCTTACGGGAGTAGACTACTTTTCTACCCTGGGATACCAGCCTGGGATTGCGTTCTTGGCGGCGGGAGCGCTCTCTCCAATCGCCACATTGATACTGGTTCTGGTGACTTTGTTTGCTGCTTATCCGGTTTATAGCAGAGTGGCGGAGCAGAGCCCAAATGGCCAGGGCAGTATCTCAATGTTGGAGCGGCTATTTCCCAATTGGACAGGGAAAGTCTTCGTTCTGTGCCTGTTGGGATTTGCCGCTACTGACTTCATTATTACTATCACTCTCTCGGCCGCAGATGGTACCGCGCACTTGATTCGAAATCCTTTTGTACCACAGTGGCTGCATCATCAAGAGGGATTGACTCTGCTGCTTCTCGCCCTGTTGGGAGCAATTTTCCTGAAAGGATTCAAAGAAGCCATTGGTATTGCGGTTTTCTTGGTTGCGATCTATTTGACACTCAACCTCGTGGTGGTCTCAGTGGCAGTAGTGGAAGTGCTAAAGCACCCCCAGGTAATCACCGGATGGAAGCAACAACTCTGGCACCAGCATGGCAGCGTCTGGCTCATGCTTGCCGTGTCGGTGATCATATTTCCCAAGCTGGCGCTGGGGCTGTCTGGATTTGAGACCGGGGTGGCCGTAATGCCGCTCATCCGTGGGGACCGGATTCGCAACACGAAAAAACTGCTGCTCACCGCAGCGCTTATCATGAGTGTCTTCCTTATTGCGAGTGGGTTCGTCACTACAGTTTTGATTGAGCCGGCAGCCTTTCAGCCTGGCGGTGACGCGAATGGCCGGGCCTTGGCTTATCTTGCCCATCGCTACCTAGGTTCCGTATTCGGCACCATCTATGATCTGAGCACCATGGCTATATTGAGCTTTGCGGGAGCCTCCGCCATGGCCGGTTTGTTGAACCTTGTGCCGCGTTATCTGCCGCGGTATGGCATGGCCCCCGACTGGGCTAGAGCTTCGCGGCCTTTGGTGCTGGTATTTGTTGCGATTTCGTTTTTGGTTACTCTGATTTTTCATGCCAGTGTGGATGCTCAGGCAGGCGCCTACGCAACCGGTGTTTTGGTGGTGATGAGCTCCGCTGCGATAGCCGTTACCATTTCAGTTTGGACAAGCTGGATGCGCTGGGGATTTCTGTTGATTTCTCTCGTCTTTGCCTACACCACTTTCTCCAACATCGTTCAGCGTCCAGAAGGTATCAAGATCGCGGCCATCTTTATTGGATTGATTATCGTCAGCTCTCTCGTCTCGCGTGCTTTCCGCTCCACGGAGCTACGTATTCGAGAGATTGTGCTGGATGACGCAAGCAGAGAGTTTCTATTGCGCGACCACGACCAGGTAATTCGGCTTATATCACACCGGCCGGTGCATCGCTCAGTGGAGGAGTACGAATCGCAGGACGCGCTTGCACGGATGGCGCACAATCTCCGCTCCAACGAGCAGTTGCTTTTTCTGGAAATTCACCGGGTGGATTCTTCGGACTTCGAGGCTTCTTTGCGGGTCACGGGCATCTGTGTGGGCCGTTATAGGATCTTACGTGCTTCCAGTCCGGCCGTTCCCAACGCCATCGCCGCTATCTTGATTCACATACGGGACATAACCGGCAGACTGCCACACGTATATTTCAACTGGACAGAAGGTAACCCCATCGGACACATGTTCCGCTTTCTGATTTTTGGCGAGGGAGATGTTCCCCCGGTCACCCATGAAGTTCTTCGCCATAGCATTGCCGATCCGCAGCAGCGGCCGTTTGTGCATCTCACCTGAATGGCAAGTCCGCAGCTCAGTAACACTCAAGGTCGGGTCGTCTCATGAATTGGACGGCTAAACTGGGTTGAGCATTTTCCCACACTCTAAGCAAGACGTTTTGGCGCGTGAAGTGATTAACCCACAAAACGGACACATCCTTTGCGACCGGAACTCCCGCGCCGGTGGCTTAAGTGTCGCCAACAGCTTCCCAAACAACGCAGTGATGAAAGCTAGACGTCTGCGCAGCCGATTGCGGAACGGACGAAAAACGGGTTCCATCAATCCACCTTCGCTCTTTCTCCCATTGCTCGGGAACTGTTCGGTCACAGGGGTAAGCGGCCGGAGTGCTCAAGGAACGTCTCGCGTTTCGCCTCTCCGACCAGTTAATCATAGCAGGCCGAGGAGCGCGATTCTGTGCGGGATTGCTCACATTGCAGAGAAACATTCGGTCCCGGCATTGCGATAATCTAGTATCTGTTTGGCCACAAGACAGAAGTGAGCAATTTAGACCATCTATTCTGTCGCCGATCGGCGATCATAATGGTGGAGATGAGCATTTCCTCTCTCTCTTTCAGGTCCTCTGAACTAAGTCAGCCCATCTGAAGTCTTTTCCTCTTAGTTCCACAGCTCTGAAAGGAACAATCCATGAAAAAGACAATGTCACTGTTGTTGATGAGCTTCATCGGTTTGGTCGGGACCTACGCGTGGGCAGGCTCGGCCCGCGAAGACTCGGTCGCCCGGCTGCAATCGTCCGTCGATGTTCTGCACGCCATTATGGCGACTCCGGACAAAGGCATTCCTGAAGAAACGTTGAGCAATGCAAAGTGCATCTTGGTAGTTCCAGACTTAATTAAGGGTGGCTTCATTTTTGGCGGCAAGCACGGACGTGGCGTGGCCACTTGCCGTACGACTGAAGGCTGGAGTGCGCCCGGGTTCGTCTCTGTTGGTGGAGGAAGTTGGGGATTGCAGATCGGAGTCGAAGGCGTCGACCTGGTGATGCTGGTCATGAACGATCAGGGTTTCCAGCATCTGCTCTCCAGTAAGTTCCAACTGAGCGGCGAAGGATCAGTTGCTGCAGGCCCGGTCGGCCGTCATGCGTCGGCGGGAACTGACTGGAAAATGAACACTGAAATGCTGACCTATTCGCGCTCGAAGGGTGTGTTCGCCGGCCTGACCCTCGAAGGTGCAGTTGTGCAGCAAGATGACGACTCCACTCGCGCTATTTACGGCAAAGACATGACGTTCCGCAACATTCTTTCGGGCAAGGTGTCAACCCCGAAAAGCGCGGACGCGTTCATAAAGGCCGTATCAGATGCAGGCCAACAGGCACGGATTGCAGAAGCCACGGAAGACAATAAGTAGATAGGTGAGCCTGCAAGACTTGATTTTCTGCTGGACCGGAACCACACAGTAGTTCCGGTCTAGCTGCTATAGAACGTGGATGACAGACTTACCGATGGACTCGCGTCAAGACGGAGGCACCGAATGCGCTGTTTTTGGGAACAAACGGGTGTCCTTGGCCCGATCTATCGCTTGCTGGGTCAAGGGTTGGATGACGGCGATATCGCAAAGAAGCTGAGTCTGACCGAAGTGAACGTACAAAGCTGCATAGCCTGGATACTTCATTTCCTGAACCTGGAAAATCGTGAAGAGTTGGTTGCATACGCTTCATCTGCACCGTAGCTCTGTGTATCGCCTGAAAGGCGGCAAAAAATATGAAAGTCAGTCTACGAAAGTGTCTTTTGGTGCAAGTAGCCTGCCTCGGTCTTTGGCCCATTCTTCTATTTGCGCAGTCCCCTGATCTCGCGCAAAACCTGGTAGACTGCAGGAATGGCCGCGAAACCTGCGATCCCTCGAAGTTGAGCCCCTCGCAATCGGCTGACGTGGCTCTCGCCGGCCACGGGCGCAACGTTTCGAACTGCAGGAACGGCTACGATTCCTGTGACCGTTTGAAACTTACGCAGCAGGAGACCATTGCGCTGGCATTGGCCGATCACCAGCAGAACGTTTCTGACTGCAAAAACGGTATGAGCTCTTGCGACCCTTCACAATTGACTCAAGCCGAGGCCCGTGAAACGTCCGTGGCGGAGCATCAGCGCAACATCGACGACTGCCAGGATGGGCTTGGCACCTGCGACCGCTCCAAACTGACTCGGCCTGAGATGCAGGAAGTGGATATTGCCCTGCGCCAGCGCAACGTCTCCGACTGTAAAAATGGCATCGGCTTCTGCGATCGTTCCAAGCTAACTCCTTCGCAAACGATTGAAATAACTGCCGCAGAGCATGAGCGCAACGTATGGAATTGTCAGAACGGCTGGGACCAGTGCGACCATTCCAAACTTACTCCGCGGGAAGCGGGTCAAACTGCAGTCTCAGAACACCACCGCAACATCTCCGCTTGTAAGGACGGACAGGAAACCTGTGACTATTCAAGACTCACTCCCCCGGAAGCCAAGATGCTCGCTGATGCCGAGCACAAACGTAATTACACAGCTTGCCGAAGAGGCTACGGTTATTGCGATCCCTCTCGACTCACAGCGGAGGAGAATCATTCTGTCCAGCTGAAAGGCCACTGACTCTCGGTGATGCTCATAAGAAACTCTTAGTGCGTGAGACTATGATTCAACGGCAATGTCCAGAATGTAGTAGCGAGTTGGTCCTAGCCAGACGTCCCGATAACCGACATGGACCGCGAATCGTGGCAGGCCCGTCTACTTATTGGCGCTGCAGCATTTGCGGACGCGAGTTCACCGCAGAACAGATTCGCGAAAACAAACGTGCCAAGTCCACCCCCATCGAGCACGCATAGGCTCGTCTGGTCTGTAACCGTTAGCGTTCGAGGGTCTGATCGTCCTTCTGTGGGCTGGCAGATAGGTACCGCGAATCGCTTCCGGGTCAACACCATTTGAAGCAAGCGCGACCCCGATCCGGCGGCACACAATTCCTCGGCGGGTTCGGACTCCGAGATTGTGCTAAAGAATGGCAGAAATGTGAGCGTTATTGGGCAGACTGGGCAACCGTCGTTTTAGGTTCAGTGACTGTCATTCGTTCGAAAGGCTGGCTATACGGCCTCCGACAAAAGATTCACGTTCCCGCCGCCGTCCCGGATGGTTGGCAGGCGTTCTCACTCGAACGAATCAGGCCGCAGCGCGGCTGCGCCCTTTTTCTTTTCTGTACGGAAAACGGAAAACATGAACTGCTCCTGTGCTAGAGTGCCTAACGCCGAGGCGCAGAATCCCCGGAATTTCCCCAACGCTTCCTTGCACCCCCGGACGGGAGGCCGCTATGTCCCATCCCACGTGGCACGAGTTGTACAACGCTGCTCTTATCGAGTTCGATCTCGCTAAACTTCCTGAACGCGTCGAGGCCACATGTCAGGCAATTCATCAACACCGAGTACAGAAAGGGCATACTCTTAGTGCGGAGGAACGCAAGGAGCTTGACGATGCTTTGCGAGTGCTGTTCACGTTGATGCAGAGAGCCGCATAGTTTGCTGTATCTGCTACAATCTCGCCTGAGGCGAACACATGGACATAATCGCGCAGTTGAAGGCTGAGCGGGACAAGGCAGCACAGCAGGTGAATGCTCTGGATACCGCGATTAAGGCACTGAGTGGGTTAAACAGCACAGGGGCAACACGAGGACGTCGGACGATGAGTGCCGCTGCTCGTGCCAGAATTTCTGCCTCGCAGAAAGCACGGTGGGCACGAACACGGGGTCAGAAGGTGGTGTCTATCGCTCCAAAGCGTCACATCTCAGCAGCAGGTCTAGCGCGGATTAGAGCTGCTCAACGGGCGAGATGGGCGAAGATTAGGAAGCAACAGAGTTAGTTCCCCTGATTCCGTACATCATGGCAGGAGTGGACACACAAAATAGTCTTGGAAGAATGCACTGCGGGAAATTTCGAGAAGTGTCCGGCATCTTTAAAACGTGATAAGAACCTTTGGCTCTTGTCCGACAGCAAACTTAATCTGTTTCATAAGCGGCATATTATCCCTGCCGCATAATCCTCGCCTCAATCAGCCGATCCGGGCGCGTGATTATGAATAGCGAGTCCCGAAAGGCGGATGTTCAGCCTGGAACTCTTCCTTCTTTTTCTGGAGTTGGTCTATGGCCGCGTTGAAATCCTTTAGGTATTCCTGATCCTGGCGAATCAGGTCTTTGGCGCGTTTCAGGAGTTCTTCCGTGGTTGGAGTGCTGGAATGCACGGTGCCAAGTATACGCCTGCGTGAGAGTGACAATAGCGGGCGTGAGCAGTGGCCTGATACGCTTGCGGATTCGCCCTTCCCTGGCATTAATGTGTGCCAGGACTAGAAGATGAAATTAAGCGGCGAAGATCGTGCCTTGCTAATATCACACCGGCTTCATTGCGGCCTTTATACACGAGTTGCCAAACGATTGGGAGCAGATATTTTCTACGTGAATCGTGTTGGCGAGTGGCCACGCGGCAAAAATTTTATAGGCGAAGTAGATCGCAATTGGAGTTTCCGGCATGGAAGAAACTTGCAGTGCTGACTTGCTCACGCGATGCTGATAAAGTAGCGCACCGCTCATAGCAGAGCGGCAGAATCCAGGAGATTAGTTGGTAGCTTAAACTTGTCTATCTCCCTGCATATTTCCCCAATGCGGGCATGTCGATTGTCGTATTCGACCGTCTCCTCTATGGTCATGCCGAGAAAGGTAGCCTTCTCCAAGGCCGCAAACTGTTGTTTGGAAAGTGCGGAAAGTTCAGCGGAACGGTCCTTTGTCAATTCGGCCACGGTGTCCTTGCTTTCTCGCAATAGACCGTCACCAACTTGTCAGTGGCGAGAAGTGCGTAAACTACAAAGCATTATAGGCTCAAACAGCCACGAAATATCCCCATGCCAGAGAAGCGGTGCTTTTCTTCGGACGAATTTCTTGCAATCACACACCACGAACTTGCGAGCCTCCAGAACTCAGGGCTTATTCCATTGCCGTTGCTGCCACTGAATGCTTTCTTCGCGTTCCCCTAACACACGGTTAAGCTCGATAACAAGGCTGAGCAGCTTGTCCGAATCCATTTCTCTACTAGCTTGTTCGGCAAGGCATTTCCAATCGCGAGGTTGGTGCGGGGTCATAAGAACCCCTTTCTAAAAGAAGATGTTGCCACGGCTGGGATGTATTATTTTCAGTAAGCTACGCTGAATTCAAAACCGAGTCTGAGCAATACAGCACACCCCGGTGGAAAACTCCAAAGGTGCAGCATGAAGAACAGAAAGCGAAGATGCTAGACTGCGGCTGCTTGTAGCAGGGACGAGTGCAATGTCTTTTGTTTGCCACGAGAAATTTCTAGCGCAACAAACTTCAAACTGACCCACTACCATCTGATGCTCTGTTATGCGACCTCACCTTTCTGGTGTTAGACTCTAGGAGTCTCTTACACATCCCTCCGCCGTCGTGCCTTTGGGCGTCGGTCTCTTGTGCAATCTGATGATTCGCATCGGAGGCCAGTCTATGCTGCTCAACAGCACGGGGGTTATCGCCAAGTCGCAACATGAAGAAGAGTCTGCCTTGTTGCGACGCAAGGTCGAGGAACTGAACAAGAATACTGCCCGTTTGATCGTTGAAGCTGGGAAATTAATCCAAGAATCGAAACAGCTATCGGCACAGGTCAAATCTCTCGAAAGCCCCAGCACGAAGTCAAAGTGGCCCCCATCAATGCACTATGAGGCCACGACCCGAAATTCTGATTAGTGCGCTACTGGCGTCTTTTTCACACCTTAACCATGCTTTCATTTTTTTCGGGAATGTGCGATTGTGCTCAGTTTTGCAAGCAACATTTCGGTAGATTTAAAAATCGGCACGAACATAATCCGGGGGAGGGATGTTCCCAAGAAACCAGTCGCCAAGGAGGAGGGTCATGCATGAAAACAGTGAACTAACAAACCATGATTGCTTCGCCAATGTATTTAGAGAACGTGGCTTCAGAAAGTTCTCAACTGCACAAATCGGGAAGCTCTTGCAAGAAGAGTATCCGAACTTCTCGCTTGGGAGCATCCTGCCTAATGACCACGCAAAAGGCGATGCCGCATCGTGCTGGTGCGTTGGGACTCCCCAGCAAATATTCAACAAGGTGAGGCGCGGATTTTACCGAGTTCGGCAGTATCAGCATTAGAATCGAAGCTGTTCCAGGCGCGGTGGAAAGTCTAGCCTTCGACATCAGCACACGCCAACTCACACGAATGCCAGCCCGGAACAGGTTCGCTGTGTCGGTCACGCTGCGCCACTGACGTAGGGTTCCACAGCGATTCCCCACTCCTCAAGCAGCCATTCCGGTATGTAGCACCGGTTCTTATTCCGCTCGCACCAATTCCGTAACGCCACTGAACCGGTACATGTTTGCTTCGTGAGTCCCAAGTGTCGGACTTGCGTTTCGAACTCGGTAGCAACAGCTGGAGCGGGCGGAAGCGGCCTTCCCCAGTTCGGATTTCCACGGCGACGCCTGACCGGCTGGATGAATGGTTTCACCATGCCAGAGATGATACTCCGCCCTGCTGCAAGAATGTGCGCAGGTTGCTTTTGCGGGAAGCTGTGGTGAGTCATGCCCCGACTCGGCACCCATGAGGCGATTTTCCCTTGCAGGAGAACAGCAGGACTCAGACACAGCCAATCGGAAACTCTTGCCCGGCAGTGATACTTGACGTTGCTTATGTCCACCGTGATGGGGATGTCGCTAGCTGCGCATGAATCGGTGCCGGATTTGGTAACCAGGGTGCAGTCCATTGAATCGAGGATGCCCGCGCTCATCCAGGCAGACGATCTCGCCATCCAGAATCGCCGCCTCTCTTGCGAGGCCATCACCAATGTGATCGGCCAGTACAGGAATAGCCATAGAGCGGGAATGTTTGACTTTCGATGCCAAGGGGTGAAATCATTATTTTCGAGCGGATCGCAGTTTTGTCCGCAAACTTCATATTTTATTCATCCTTCATCGTAGGCAGTTGCCTCCTGCGCATTCCGAACTCCTGAGAGGGGGGCCTCATGACACCCGTCGTAGCGGCCAAGAAATTCAGCAAATTCGATCCCAAGACCTTCCTTTCGACCATCGACGGCGGTAGGAAGATCGCACCTTTTCCCAAAAAGCAGACGATCTTTGTTCAGGGCGACTCGTCCGATGCTGTTTTTTATATACAGAAAGGAAAGGTAAAACTCACCGTTGTGTCGAAGAGCGGGAAGGAAGCCACAATAGGCATTCTGAACGAGGGCGATTTCTTCGGAGAAGGTTGCCTTACAGGGCAGCCTCTCCGCCTGTGCTCCGCAACCGCAGTGACCGATTGCTCTGTGATGCGAATCGATAAGAAGGCGATGATGGAAGTGCTTCACCGGGAACACGCGTTTTCCGATGTGTTCGTGGCATATTTGCTGACACGGAACATCCGATATGAAGAGGATTTGGTTGACCAGCTTTTCAATTCCAGCGAGAAACGACTGGCCCGGATATTGCTATTGCTGGCTCATTTCGGCAAGGAAGGTAAACCCGAAGTTGCTGTTCCGAAAATCAGTCAAGAAACTCTAGCAGAGATGGTGGGTACAACTCGCTCGCGGGTTAGCTTTTTCATGAACAGGTTCAGGAAATTGGGGTTCATTGATTATCACGCTGGCGATACATTGGAAGTTCACAGTTCACTTCTCAACATCGTTCTCCACGACTAGGACTTCCTGAGCAATATTGAACAGACGTACTCTGATCCATCCGACTAGCATCACCCTACTCCTATCAATACCGCTCCTCCCTCTGAAACCACGACCGCCGAAGAACGCCGCTCTAGCCGGGAATTCTGGTTGCTACTTAATCATTGCGATGTTCACGATGATTTCCTTTGGCGTGCTTGAATTGCTCATGAGGTCGCGCACTTTGAACTTAAACTGTGCGGCTGTCAATTCAGGCAAGAATGAAAAGCCCCCGGATGGAGGTGATGGGCACCCGGGGGCAGACGAACAGAGCTGGCGCACCTGCCTTTCCAGCCAATTGGAACTCTATAGGATTATGGGGTAACCATTCAATAAAGTTGAACTGGTATTACTGCCCTGCTTCGCACTACAGCGCCCTAAAAATAAAAATGTCAGCCGTTTGCTGCAACCTCCGTCAGCAACCATGACTCTGAGGACTTGGCGTGGACGGCTCAAGGTTCTGCTGGGCGAGACGCTAGCTTACGCTTCTGCCATTGCCCTCCCCTTTCCCGTCCCGCCTTGTCTCATGGATGCTAACTCGATCCTGAACCGACTCCGCGATCTGAGACGGGAAATCCGTGAATTGCAGGAGTTGAACACTCGCCATCGAAACCAACAAAGGCCAGCCCGGGAATTCCAGAGTAGATGAACGTTTTTTACCCGGACGGCGAATCGATGCCAGGTACACTTCCGTTGATACGGTACAGCCCTCCTGCCGCGAATTCGGTCAGTAACGCTTAGGCTTGGCCTTGGGCCTTCGCAGGAAATAACGCCTCTCGGCTCGGTTCATATTGCGGCGAAACACTTGGCGGAACATGCGCTCAATGGGTGTTTCTCTGTGAGGTTTGCGGGGAAACATGCACCACCCCCAAGCAGGTTTTTGGACACAAATTTTACTCCCGGCAGTCCAGACGCACGAAACGTGACTACAAGGGCGGCTTGCTGCCGGTTTAACCACGACGTTCTGCGAGAGTTTCCAGTTCCTTGCCTAACTGCTCAAGCCGCTCCCGCCTTCGGTCATATTGCAGGAGATCGGCGTCCTTCAAGTCTGCGATCCTGCCTAAGACCCAAAGATTGAGCTGCTGCCTGTAAAGTCGGATGATCTCCGCGCTGATTTTGTGGAGGCGATCCATAGTGCACCTGTCAGGGCCAGGGGGCGAATTGGTCGGATCGGCGGG
>Ga0209234_1000474_pt1 | contig 13800 bp, 12 predicted proteins | sample GraSoi013_1_20cm_2_FD_185816 | JGI IMG/M metagenome (GOLD analysis project Ga0209234, IMG submission 185816) | Grasslands soil microbial communities from the Angelo Coastal Reserve, California, USA - Sample 08_20_2013_1_20cm (SPAdes) (version 2) | ecosystem: Environmental > Terrestrial > Soil >... | reverse complement strand
ACGCCGTAGTTGGACATGGGAATGATAGCCCCCTCCATCCAACTCACTTTATCGCCATCAACTTGAATCGCCAGGCAATTGTGGTTGAGTTTCCGGCTGGCAATCCATCTGGCGCCCAGAGCTATGTTGTTCCTTACTATATCCTCGGGCAAGGTGGTGATTTGACGCCTATTACGCTGGAGTTTCGCGACGTTACTGGAGATGGCAAGCCTGATATGATTATTCATATTCACTTGCAAACCCAGGATCAAACATTTGTCTTTGTAAATGATGGGAACAAGTTCAGGCCACCCACCAGCAAAGACAATATACATTTATGAAACGAACACAAATCAATCGAGCCCGAACGTCCAGCTAATCCGGATATTCGGGCTCGATTGATTTGTAGTTTCTTATCCAAAGATGTTTCTGTAGTATTCTGCTACCAGTTCAGCAGGAAAGAATTTGAGTAAGTTAACGGCCACCAGGGCAAAGACCATCCAGTCGAAGCCAGCATCGATAGGTACACCCGCTATTGTGCCTACAATGGGCAATACAGTACTCAAAACAGCCTCACTGAAAAGATCGGGGAAGAACAACAGGAGCAACAATCCCCCAACGGAGCCAACAAAGAGCAGTTTGCGCCATAATGGCACGCGCCGATCAGTCATCAACCCACCGATGAGTTTGAAAGTTTTGCCTGCATGAAGAAAGATATCCCGCCGCCTCGGGCGCAGTTTCTCCCCCTCGTAATATGCCTGTGGTCGTGTTTGTGGTTGTATCATTGATAAGATCCTCCTGTGTCTTACTTATATTAGATAATACGTACCAGATGAGACACAAGTTCTAATCTTAACCATGATTGCGACGGGCTGCAGCAGCAAGAAAACCATAGCCGCAAGTACCCGGCAGCATTAATTCTCTCCGGGCAAGAGCTAAAATGTCAAGAACGGAGAGTAATTAGCCCTTTTTGAGCAGCGAGCGAGACCGCTTCAGTACGATTGGTGGCACCCAATTTCCCCATGATAGAACTGACATGAAACTTGGCTGTACGTTCACTGATGACCAGTTGGGCCGCAATTTCTTTATTCGGCATGCCCTGTGCTAAGAGATTGAGTACTTCTAGTTCGCGTTCGGTAAGTGCCTCATAGGGTGGCACTCGTTGGGTCGTCAAGTGGTGAGAGAACGAGCTTTGCGAACCTGTAACTGGCGGCTGGTGACCCATATGACGCAGCAGTTTCGATGCGACGACCGGTTGAAGGAGTGAACCACCTTCCATGGTGATACGAATGGCCTTGAAGATCTCTTCCCGTGGAGCCCCTTTCAAGAGATAGCCATTCGCGCCAGCCTGTACGGCATGAATAATACGTTCATCGTTATCAAAGGCTGTAAAAACAATGATACGCGCTGCGGGTTGCTGTTGACGCAATCTGCGAATCGTCTCGACCCCATCCAGGATTGGCATCTCAAGATCAAGCAGCAGAATATCCGGCTGCAAAGCTAAGGCCAAACGCAGCGCTTCATCCCCACGGGCGGCCTCGGCAATCACTTCGAAATCCGCCTGTGTTTCCAGAACCGCCCGTAATCCTTCGCGTACAATAGGGTGATCGTCGGCCAGCAAGATGCGGATCATACCTGTAAGCCTTTCTAATTGCAAGGAACTCGAACAGCGATACAGGTGCCCGCCCCAGGTTCGCTCGAAACACAGATGCAGCCGCCGAGCAGCTTGACTCGTTCAGCCATGCCGATTAATCCAAAATGACCTTCGCTTCCAATACCCGTCACTTTTTCTGGATCAAAGCCACAACCATCATCCTGTACCATGAAGTGCAGATATTGATCCTCTACGGTAAGCGTTACATCAATATGCTGCGCCCTGGCATGCTTACAAGCGTTGGCCAGGGCTTCCTGCGCAATACGATAGATGCCCTCCTCCAGGCGTGCAGGTAAGGTGGGGAAATCGCCTGCCGGGGAATAGGAGTACTGCATATCTACAGTAGGATCAGTACAACTGTTTTGTGCTAATGCTGCCAGGGCTTCGGGCAGGGTGCGATTTTGCAGTGGTGCGGCGCGTAGATCCATCACCGAGCGACGCGCCTCTTCCAGGTTGCTGCGTGCCAGGCTTAAGGCACGGCGAATAGCCTCGTGAGCGCGTTCTGGACGGGAGGCAGCCAGGGCATCCGCCGTTTCCAACTGGAGGGTGATCGCCGCCAGCCCTTGTGCCAGGGTATCATGTATCTCGCGTGCCAACCTGTTGCGCTCTTCGATAGTGGCAAGACGTGTTGCCGCCTGAGTATGTTGGGCGGAGAGCTGGGCGCGCTGCATGGCCAGGCCTATCTGGTCGCCGATAATATGCAGCAATTGCAGTTCTTCTTCTTGCAGCTCCCGCCAATCTTCGCTCGCCACATTCAGTACTCCCAGTGGCGTTGCTCCTGCATAGATAGGCACGCTGGCATGGAAGCGCAGGCCCCACGAAGAGGGGTCTTTGTCACGCTCGGCATGCTTGAGACGGCTGCAGCGAAATACGTCGATGTTTGCCGCTCCTTCAAGACAGCCTTCCAGAAAAGTATCCAGGCAAAGACAATAACCGGTCATGCGCTGGGGATGATCTGCCAGGTACGGTGGGAGTGCCTGCGCCGCTGCCAGGTAGGGTTCCCCTTGCTGGTCAAGGAGTCAGACCCAGCCGGTCTGCAGGCCCAGCAAGTTTGTGACCTGTGCCAGTACCTCCTGTAATGCTTCATGCACATCTATCTTGCGGTTCAGGTGACCCGCAATCGTGTAGAGTACTGCCAGTTCGCGATTACTGCGCAGCAGCGAAGCTGTTTCCTGATTTAATGAAGGGTTTTCAGGTTGAGTTTCCATATTAGAGAGTATATCACCAAAACAGAGTTGTGCGCGAGAACAGGCCTCTTCTCAAAGTTTTCCCTGCTTTAATAGTTTTTTCGGAGATGGCCCATGCTCAAGCTTCAAATGTATGCGGCCCGGCTTATCCAGTACATCCTTGATTCTCGCTACATGATAAGGGTAGGTGTACCTGGGAATGTGCTCAAACGCGAAGTACTTAACGGCATCGGACTCATCGCTTGTCTTCTTCTTGCCACCGGAAACCTTACATACGAAGGAAAAGGCGATCTTGCGCCTGCCAGCATTCACGTATATACCCGCCAGCCAGCGGACGACCACATCAAATCCGGTCTCCTCTTTGACCTCGCGCACCACAGCTTGCAGTGGTGTTTCGCCCTTTTCTACTCCACCGCCGGGTAAGTTCCACAGGTCAACATCACGCCTGTGACAGAGCAACACTCGTCGCTGCTCATCCACGATAATGCCAAATGCCCCTATGTCGAATATGCCTCGAAGGCCTTCAAGCAGGCGATGATAGGCTTTTTTTAACCACAACATTATGCACGTTCCTTGCCCCGGACAAGCGATGCAAAGATACCAATGCCGGCAATGGCAGCGCACACAATAAACGTGGCGTGGAAACTGCTAACAAATGTCTGTTGCAATGCACTTACCTGCGCGGCAGGCAAGTTATGACGTGAGGCAAGTGCAGCTCCCGCGGCAGCACCACCAAGGCTGGAAAAGATTGCCCCCGCCAGCGCCACGCTCAAGCTCTGTCCCACGACGCGACCGGTGGCCAGGAAACCGGATGCACTTCCCTGTTGCCCTTTGGGAGCCGAACCAAGAAGTGCACTATTGTTGGGCGATTGGAACATAGCCTGCCCCAGTCCGGTAACCATCAGGCGCCAGATGATATCCCAGACCGAACTGTGTGCGTTGAGCTGACTGATGAGGACTAGCCCAAAGCAGGCGAGCGCCAGACCTCCTGCTGCCAGCCAGCGTGTGCCGAAACGGTCTGCAAGCGCGCCACTCACCGGCGCGAAAATAGCAATCGTGAGCGGCAAGGGCGTCAGGAGTAGCCCTGCTTGCTCGGTGCTAAAGCCGTGAAGTTCTTCCAGGTAAAAGGGGAGCATAAAACTGACGGCAAAGAGCGCTAAGAAGCTCAGGATGAGGCTGAGATTGGCCGAGAGGAAGACGCGGTTGTGCAGCAACGACAGGTTGATGACCGGGTTAGCAACGCGCTTTTCAACCAGGTATAATGCCACAAAGGCAATTGCGCTGACTACCAGCAGGCTGATAAGTAGAGGTGAGGACCAGCCCCATTCTTGACCAAATGAGAGGCCAAGCGTGAGAGTGGCCAACCCGATAGCAAGCAGCAGTGCACCCAGCGGGTCAAATTGTCCTTTTCCCCTGTGCAAAGGTTCTTTCAGGATGAGCAGGCTGGCAACTATACCAATGATGCCGATAGGAACATTGACATAGAAAATCCAGCGCCACGACAGGTTTGTAGTAATGATCCCGCCTAATGTTGGGCCGGTGCTGACACCGAGTGCGACGAAGACAGCATTTATACCCAGGGCACGCCCCCGTTCATGAGCGGGGAAAGCACTTGTGAGCATAGCCGGGCTGATCGCCATTATCAGCGCGCCACCCAGTCCCTGTAATCCTCGTGCCGCAATCAAGATGGCAAGAGACGGAGCAGCGCCACAGATAGCGGAACCGGTAATGAAGATAAGGAGGCCGGTGACCCAAATAGGCTTGCGTCCAAGCATATCGGCGAGGCGTCCTGCCGTCAGGAGTACCGAGGCGGTGACAACAAGATAGGCGATAATAACCCATTCAACAGGGCCACTTAAAGGCACGCCAAAATACCGGGCAATCGTGGGTAGGCTGATGTTGACAATCGACGAGTCGAGTGTTGCCATAAAGACGCCAATCGCGACAATTGCCAGCACTGCCCATTTGTTCGTGCGTTGTGAGCCGGCAGCAACAGGCTGCTGGCTGTCCTTGACGGCAGGGCTGCGCATCTCATCGCTTGTGGCCTGTGTATTATCAGAAATAGCCAGATTGTTTCTGCGTGTCTCGTTTTGTCTCATGTCACATCCATTCTCCAGGCATAGTATCATGTCATATTGTAATTTTACAACACACTTCGCTTGTTTTTTCTTCCTTTACCTAGCCGCGTAAGAAGAAATAGATCGTCAATCCGACACCAACCAGGATCACAAAATAGCGCACCCAGCGAGGTTCGATCTGACGGGCAAAGTAGGCGCCGCCATAGCCACCTATAATCGCACCGGCCACCATCAGGATAGCCGGTAGCCATACCACAGCGCCAGCGATAATAAAGGTAATCACTGCAACGCCATTGATAAAGCTTGTCAGCAGGGTCTTGAGTGCATTCATCTCGTGGATGTTTTCTATGCCCATGAAACCGAGTGTAGCGAGCATCAAAATACCGATGCCTCCGCCAAAATAGCCGCCATAAATAGCGATGATGAGCTGGAGGAATGCGATACCAGCAAGCCCAAACCACGAGATACCTGTTTTATTTGTCTCTACAGCGGTGTGCGAAAAGGTTGAGCCCGTAGTCGTCTCAATCTCTTGCTCTACAGGCCCATTCTGCCGCCACTCCTGGTTCAACGGTTCTGCACTCTGCTGTATGTTGCGCCTTCTCAGCCAGTTTGTGATCGGTCCGCTGAAGGCGAAGAGGACGGTTGCCATTAATAGAAGATAGGGTACCAGTCGTACAAAGGTTGTTTGTGATGTACGTAGGAGTAGAATAGCGCCGAGTACTCCGCCAACCAGGCTTGTGCCGCTAAGTACAATTATGCGTACCCGTTCCTGTTTCGCCAGTTCCTGGCGATACGCGCCTGTGCTGGCGACCGATCCTGGCCAGAGCGCTACAGTGCTGGTTGCATTAGCATTGATCGGTGGGACTCCCGTGAATAGCAGGGTGGGAAAGGTTATAAAGCTCCCGCCTCCCGCGACGGAATTGAGAGTGCCACCAAGGATGCCTGCGACAAAAAGCACGCAAATTTGTAAAAATGTCATGAGTAAGAATCTCCTGGAGGTATTGACAACCCCTTTAGATTGTAGTAATATACATCGTGTTAAGACAACCGCCTGTATGTGCAGGTGAACCGGTGATTATAGCGAAGAGGGTACACCCGTTCCCATCTCGAACACGGTCGTTAAGCTCTTCAGCTCCGATGATACTGTGGGGGCAGCCCCATGGGAAAATAGGACATCGCCGTTTCACCCGCCCACATAGGCGGTTTTTTCTATCAGTCGGCTTGCCTTTTCTCCTCCCCTATGGTACACTTTTTAATGGAATAATAGGTTTCTAATCAACATAATTACCCTTGATTTGGCTTTAACTTCTGTAGCGAAGACAGAAGTTGAGATAAATAAATAAACAAGTTCATACTAGAGGAGGTATACAATATACCTTGTACCCTAGATGGCTACACACACTAGTGTAGTTAGGAGGTCCTTTTTACCTTGACAAAAGAAAATATTCGACTTATCCCGCTTGGTGGGCTTGGGGAAGTCGGAAAGAATATGATGGTCGTCGAATATGGTGACGACATTATCATTATTGATGCCGGGGTCATGTTCCCCGATGAGGAGATGTTCGGTGTAGACCTTGTTATCCCCGATACAAGCTACCTCAACGACAAGAAAGACCGTATACGTGGCATCCTCATCACCCACGGCCATGAAGACCATATTGGAAGTCTCTCCTACGTCTTACCAATGCTTGATTTTCCACCCGTCTATGCAACTCGCCTGACGCAGGGTTTGATCAATGTCAAACTGAAAGAGCGTAGACTCCTCGATAAAGCCTCTGTCACCGCGGTTACTCCTGCTGACCGGGTGAAGCTGGGGGAGTGTGAGGCTGAATTTTTCCGTGTAAATCACAGTATTCCTGATGCCGTAGGCGTTGTGATTCATACGCCGATTGGCAGCGTCGTCCACACCGGTGACTACAAATTCGATTACACACCCACCAGTGGACGCCCCGCCGACCTGGGTTCAATAGGGCGTATCGGCAACGAGGGCGTTTTGCTGATGATGGGTGATAGTACCCGTGTTGAGTCAGCTGGATTCACCCCCTCTGAAAGCGTTATCAACGACTCGTTTGACAAAATCTTCGCCAATGCTCCTGGCCGTATCTTGATCGCTACCTTTGCCTCGCTGCTCTCACGAGTGCAGCTAGTGATAGATACAGCTGTGCGCTACGAACGACAGGTGGCCCTGGTGGGGCGGAGTATGGTGAATAATGTCCAGATGGCCATAGAGCTGGGCTACCTGAACGTTCCCAAGGCAACGCTCATTCGTGCTGAAGATATCAACAAGTTCCCACCAGAGCGGGTGGTACTCATCTGCACTGGCAGCCAGGGAGAGCCAACTTCAGCACTGACTCGTATCGCCAACCAGGATCACCGGTTGGTACGTATTCAGCCTGGCGACACCGTAATTCTTTCAGCGACCCCTGTGCCCGGCAACGAGAAAATGGTCAACCGCACGATCAATAACCTTTTCAAGCAGGGAGCAGAAGTCTTTTACCAGGGCATCGCCACCGTCCATGTCTCGGGGCATGCTGCCCAGGAAGAGTTGAAGTTGATGCTGGCCATGGTGCATCCGCAGTTCTTCATGCCAATTCACGGTGAGTATCGGCAACTCGTACTCCACGCCAAGCTGGCCAACTCCATGGGTATTCCTGCCGATCATATTATCGTGGCGGAGGATGGCGATATCGTCGAAGTCACGCCGGAAGCTGTGAAGGTAGTGAATCATACTCCGTGCGGCAACGTCTTCGTAGACGGTCTTGGGGTAGGTGATGTGGGGCAGGTCGTCATGCGTGATCGCCAGGTGCTGGCACAGGACGGAATATTGCTGGCCGTGCTCACCGTAGACAAAGAGACGGGACAACCCCTGGCAGGCCCTGATATCATCTCGCGTGGATTTGTCTACATGCGTGACGCAGAAGAATTGCTGGAGAGTGCGCGCGAGCGCATCCTCGAGTCGTTTATTGGCTTGAATGGTCATTCTTCAGACTGGTCCTTCGTCAAAGACAAGATCAAACACACTCTGAGTGAGTTTCTCTATGAAAAGACGCATCGCCGTCCCATGATCTTGCCTGTCGTAATGGAAGTCTAGTTTCTCAAGAGAAAAGAGAAGAGAGCCAGAAGCGAGGGGCAGAAATGCCTTTCGTTTCTGGCTCTCTTCTCTTTTCTCTTCTAATCATCCTCTTGCTTCTCTGGAACATATGCGCTATGATACGGGTATCTCCTGATGTCCTTAAAATTGGTAAAAGAAGGAGGGAACCAGTATGGCGGGTAGTGGCCAGAGGAACCAGAGCAAGAAATCCAATCGCCAGAATGATCGCTTGGGACCAGGTATAGGGCGTAATTCCTCTCGTGTTAGTAAAGTAGTTGGCGGCCTGGGTTCGCAGAGCGTACGAGTAGAGCAGCGTTCCAGTAGCCCGGCAACGAGGCAAACCTCGCGGGGCCAGTCTTCCTCGAGACGTACACCAGGCAGCAAGCAAGGAGCAAAAAAAGGCTCATCGCCGCGTGGTAATCGACCCGCTTATACACCTTCTCCTCCCAATGGCACAGCGGACTCACGAGTTATCGATAAAGCGCGTGATGCATGGGGCAATCTGGAGCCGCATCACCAGCAGCGTGTCCTCAGCATTCTCTTGCTGTTGATGGCGCTCTTTCTCTTTGCGGTCCTTACCGTATTTCGCACTGTTCCCCTCTTTGGTCCTCTTGGTGGAGCCTTTATCGCCTTGTTTGGCTGGTCGGCCTACCTGTTCGCCATTGGTCTCATCGCTTTTGCTATAGCCCACTTGATTGAAGGCATGCAGAATAAAAAGCTCATTCGCTGGTCATTCGTGGTTGGCCTGGTACTGCTCTGGCTCATTCTGCTGGTTGAAAGTCAATTACTTTTGAAAGGGAAAACAGGAGGATTTCTCGGTGGCTTGCTCGTACGCCCGCTCCTGGGATGGCCTGAAGTAGTTGGGCATATCTTACTCATTGGACTTTTTGGCGTCATAACTATCGTGACATTCCAGATCACGCTTGGGCATGTGTTGCAGCTCGGCCAGGCTCTTCGCTTCATGGCCTCTCCCGGCCAGAAAGCGGCAGGCAACACAGCAGGTTCCTCACAGTACCGTGGTCAGCGTCCACGCTTCAGTCGTTATGGTAGCGGACTGAACGGGCAGCAAGGACAGGTCTCTCCTGATGTTGATGCCGGCGGAGCGGAAGACGAAGAAGGTCTCATTGATTTTGAAGCCGATTTTGGCAATGAAGATGATCCTCTTAATGACATCAACATCCACAAACAGCAAATCAGCCGCTTTCCACGTGGGTCACGCCCTGCCGAGCCACTTGATGCCGAAGAGCATAATAACGCTGTACAGGGAGTGAAACAGCAAGCATTGCCCTTTAACCAGGCGGCTAAAGCACCCGAGAAGAAGTATCCAACGATGGAGCCACTTGCTCCCAATCCCTTGCGTAAGAACCTATCGAAGGTTCTTCATCGTGGAGCGGCGCAAGGCCCTGCTGCTGCAGGCGAGTCGCCATGGAAATTGCCCGACACCTCATTGCTGAACAACCCTGAAGAGGTCAAACTGCACTTCATGGGCGATGATACCACCACATTGGCAAAGCTTATTCAAGATACCTTGCGCAGCTTCCGCATCGAGGCTGACGTCAGACCAGAGGATATCAGTGTGGGCCCAACCGTTATTCGCTTTGGTATTCGCCCAACAGGCAAACCGGCGATGAAACTGGATGAGAAAGGCAAGCCCGTCCCTATCAAGGACGCCTCAGGCAATATCGTCTATGAGATGCGCACACGCGTGAGCCGGATCATGGCCTTGCAAAATGATTTGGCGCTGGTGCTCGAAGCGAAAAGCATTCGGATGGAGGCCCCCGTTCCTGGTCGCCCCTATGTCGGGGTGGAGATCCCCAACAAGAATAGCCGCCTGGTTACCTTACGCGAAGTCCTGGAGAGCAAAGAATACCAGGCAGCCCGGGCAAAATCAAAGATAGCCATAGCCCTGGGCAAGGATGTCGCAGGCGCTGTCCGCGTTGGCGACCTGGCGCGTATGCCTCATCTGCTCATCGCCGGGGCCACGGGAGCAGGTAAGTCGGTGTGTATTAATGCCATCGTGGCCAGTATTCTGAGCCAGGCCACACCCGAAGATGTCCGTTTGCTGATGGTTGACCCGAAGATGGTCGAACTGATCATGTATAATGGTATTCCCCATCTGCTGGCGCCGGTGGTGACCGAGGTCGAGAAAGTGGTGGGACTGCTCAAGAGAGCCATTACCGAGATGGAGAGACGCTATCGCCTCTTCTCCAAATTGGGTGTGCGCAACCTGGATGGCTATCGCAAGCTGCGCGCCGAAAGGATCTCTCATGGCGATAGCTCGATGGAGAACTTGCCGGCCATTGTGATTTTCATCGACGAACTGGCCGACCTGATGATGGCTGCTCCCGAAGAGGTGGAGGGCATGATCTGCCGCCTGGCCCAATTAGCCCGCGCCACGGGCATTCACCTGGTCATTGCCACCCAGCGTCCCTCGGTGGATGTCATTACCGGCCTCATCAAGGCCAATATCCCCACCCGCATTTCCTTTATGGTCAGTTCTTCCGTCGACTCACGTACGATCATCGACATGGGTGGCGCTGAGCGCTTGCTGGGACGTGGTGATATGCTCTATCTGCCCGCTGATGCCGGCAAACCGGAGCGTATCCAGGGAGCCTTCCTGGCCGACGATGAAGCAGAAAAGCTGATAGCCTACTGGCGACAGGAGGTCACAGCACATGCCGCTGCCATCAACCGGGGTCAACCGGCTGCTGCTCCCCCTCCTGAGGTGGAACCCGGCTGGGAGATCACCGAGCATGTTTCCGACGATTTTGAGCTAGAGGATGACTTGTTGGAGAAAGCGGAAGAGGTCGTGCGTGAGTATGAACGCGCCTCGATCTCGCTATTACAACGCCGTTTGCGCATTGGCTATTCTCGCGCTGCTCGCCTCATTGACTTGCTGGAAGAGCGCGGCGTCATAGGGTCTTCGGAGGTTGGCGGACGTTCTCGCGAAGTATTGGATGGAGGCAACGGTTCTGATAGACACGGCAGTGGCAGTGAAGGGCGTACTATGGCGGATGAGGTAGCAGATATCATAGCCGAAGAGAAGGCCCGCGAAGAATTCCTCAAGAAGCAAGGTGCGGCCGGGAAGTTGCCTCCCCAGGGAAATAACCCATCGAACGGCGCAGGAAAAGATGATGAGATGAGCAGCAACTGATTCCTCCCTCCCATGCGTCTTCTTGTCTTTCCTGTTCGTATATATTCTAGTAGATATTTGATCTAGCAGGCGGTAGAGGAAGGAGTCAACAATGCAACAACCACAAAAAGAGGAAGCAAAGGTAGGTGTGTCAGTCCTTGTTAAGAAGGGTGACCGCATATTACTGGAAAAGCGGCAACATACCTCTCATGGTAATGGTACGTGGGGTCCACCAAGTGGTCATATCGATTTTGGCGAAGCTCCAGAGCAGACAGCTATCCGCGAAACGCAAGAGGAAACGGGTGTGAAGATTGATGAAGTAAAGTTTCGAGTCATTACCAATGACGTATTTGAACAGGAACACAAGCACTACATTACGATCTGGTTTGATGCCAATTATGTCTCCGGTGAACCCGAAGTCCGTTCTCCTAAAGAAGAGTCGGAAGTAGGCTGGTTTTCGTGGCATGATTTACCACAGCCGCTTTTCCTGCCCCTTCAGCACCTGCTCGAGGGCAAAACCTACCCATCCCAGACAACCACAGACAAGATAGGATCGGCCATAGAGACTTCAAACATTCTGCCGAAGGCGGAGGCGTTGGAGTAGAAAGAAAGGTTAGAGACAATGCAAGGAAATAACGAACAACCAATGGTTCAAGTTGAGATTCAGCAGTGTATTCAAGATTGCCTGGAATGCCACGCTGTGTGTAAGCGAACAGCTGATGCGTGCCGGAAGGCAGGTGGCGAACATGGTACAGATGAGCATGTCTATATGCTGCTAGACTGCGCTGAGCTCTGCCTGACGGCAGTACATTTCATGCAGCACAATTCCCCACTCTATGGTTATGTCTGCCAGGCCACTGCCCAGGTGACAAACCACTGTGCTGGCGAATGCGAACGCATGGGTGATACCGACTGCGCCAACGCCTGCCATAACGCTTCCTGGTCGTGTGAACAGCTAACCAAACTGCTGTGATGGTAGTTCAATAGGCATTTCCAAAGATAGGTGAGCCAGCCTGGGACCGGTATGTGGATCCCGGGCTGGCTCACCTATTGAATTTAAGGATTGTCCATTGGGACAATTGAGACAATTGAGACAATTGGGACCGTTGTCCTCGGGAGGGAAAAAAGGGAGCGTTAGCCCCAGAGCGAGGTTAAGAATTTGAGCTTTTCGAGGGTCTGATAGCTTTCGCCACCCTCATGATGGTTGTAAGGCCAGATTTTCATCTCTTTAGGGCCGTCGTAGTGGTTGTACGCGGCAAAGACGGTGGATGGCGGGCAGGTTTCGTCCATCAAGGCGACTGAAAAGAGGGCGCGGGCATGGGCACGTATGGCAAAGTTGACCCCATCGAAATAAGCAAGGGTGTCGAAAACCGTTTCAATTTTGTCGCGATGGATCTGACAGTACTTGACGATTTCCTGATAGGGAAAGCTATCAGTAATCTGTGTCGCCCGCTCATAGTGGCAGAGAAAGGGAACATCAGACAGAGCAACCTGGATGCTGGGGTCAAGCCCGCTTACTGCCAGCGCTATCCCACCTCCCTGACTCCTTCCGCTGACGGCAATGCACTCAGGGTTGATAGCAGAATGAGCCCTGGCCGTTTCGACGGCACGCACGCCATCGGAGAAGACACGGCGGTAATAATAGGTTTGAGGATGGAGAATACCACGGGTCATAAAACCGGGAGTTTGAGGGTTGGAGCCGTCCGGTTCGCTATCGGGCGTATCGCCTGTGCTCCAGGTGCTGCCCTGGCCACGGGTATCCATAATGAGATGGGCAAAGCCTGCGCTACTCCAGGTAAGCCAGTCGAAAGGAAAACCTCTCCCACCACCATAACCGATATACTCCACCACACAAGGCAAAGGCGCGCTCCGCCGGGCCGGTAAGAGGAGCCAACCTTTAATAGGTTGACCGGCGTAGCCGTTGAAGGTCACATCGAAACTTTCAACGGTACGCAGGCCATAATCAACAGGCACAAAGCGAGGATCAAGCGGATACTGGCGTACGGCATTGAGTGTCTCTTGCCAAAAGGTATCAAAATCCGCAGGCTCACGACGCGGCGGTACATACTGTTGGAGTTCATCCAGGGATAGGTCAAAAAAAGCCATCGTTCCAACCTTTCAGATCAAAGGATAAAAAATGAGTGGCGTTGAGACGTGAGGGGAGGTAAGTTACACCTCCCCATACACTATCTTCCCGCCTAATATAGTTGCCTGCACGCCATTCTCGGCCATCTTCTCTTGTGGCACTTCCAGGATATTCTCGCGCAGCACCACTGCATCACCCAGTTTCCCGGCGGTCAGGGAACCCTTTCTCTTTTCTTCCGCGCCGGCATAGGCTGCTCCGAGTGTATAGCCCCACAGGGCTTCGGCAACGGGTAGGGCTTGATCGGGTAGCCAGGGTGGACGTTGGGGAGTGATGTCGTCGCGGCGCATGGTGGCGGCGTATAAAATGCGCAGGGGGTCGAAGGTCTCTACGGGAGCATCTGAGCCAAGAGCCAGGGGAATGCCCATTTGCTGCATGGTACGGTAGGCGTAGGCATGGCGGTGACGCTTGCCCCAATAGCGCTCGGCGATGTCGCGGTCGGCCACGGCGTGGAACGGCTGCACCGAAGCGACTACACCGAGACGGCGCATGCGTTCCAGGTCTGCGGGCGTGATTAATTGCACATGCTCCAGGC
>Ga0209234_1000470_pt1 | contig 13860 bp, 7 predicted proteins | sample GraSoi013_1_20cm_2_FD_185816 | JGI IMG/M metagenome (GOLD analysis project Ga0209234, IMG submission 185816) | Grasslands soil microbial communities from the Angelo Coastal Reserve, California, USA - Sample 08_20_2013_1_20cm (SPAdes) (version 2) | ecosystem: Environmental > Terrestrial > Soil >... | reverse complement strand
CGCCGTCATGCGACGCGCGGTGCGGACGTTCTCGACCGTGTCCTGGAGCGCCATCGCGATCTCGTCGTCGGTCGGCTCGCGCCCGAGCTCCTGCGACAGGTACGTCTCGGTGCGGCTCATGCGGATCAACTGCGAGTTCTGGTTCAGCGGGATCCGCACGCTGCGGGTCTGTTCGGCGAGCGCTTTCAAGACGGCCTGCCGCACCCACCACACCGCGTACGAGATGAACTTCACGCCTTGATCCGGATCGAACTTCTTGACCGCCTTGAGCAGCCCCTCGTTCCCGATCGCCACCAGCTCGGACAGGTCGAGACCGTGACCCTGGTATTTCTTGACGTAGGAGATGACAAAACGGAGGTTGGCGGTGACGAGCCGCTCCGCGGCCTTTTCGTCGCCGCGTTGCACGCGGCGCGCGAGTCGGCGTTCTTCAGCGGGATCTTTTATGAGGGGGAGCTTCTGGATGTCCTGCAGGTACTGGTCGAACGCGCCGGACGGATTGGCTCGAAAGAAGGCCTTGGCCTTGCCTCCGTTGGATCGCACCATGCTAGGGCTCCGACGGTGAAGACTCATGTTGAGCCGTGGAAAACTCTGCGAGCGGCGCCCAATATAGGAACCGCCCGTGAATGGTGCAAATCTATCTATTTTTCCACATCACAAATTCTTAGAGCACCGCATGACTTCCCCGTTTGTCCACTATCCACATGGTGTGTGGAAAAATTGGTGTTGATTCCGCGTTGACTCCGGGCCGTGCGGCATGTGGAGAGGTGCAGAGTAATGTGGGAAGTTGTTGACGCACCTGTGATTAGTCGCAGCCTGCGACTACCGCCCGGCGAGGACGCCGCGTACCACCCGTTCCGGCGCAGCCACCGTCCACCCGTTGCCATCGGCGTGCATGCGCCCCACCGCCTCCGGTAGGGCGAACCGCACGGTTCCGGCACGCGCCTTCTTGTCGCGCTGCATCGTCGCGAGCAGGTCGTCCGCGGTCGTGCTCTCGGGAAGCTCGAGCGGGAGACCGTAGCGCTCCAGCAGCCGGCGAATGCGATCGGCGGTTCCTGGTTGGGCGATTCCGAGCGTCTCTGCGAGCCGCGCTTCGTATACCATTCCGATCGCCACCGCCTCGCCGTGCAGCACGGCGAATTTCACCGTGGCCTCGACCGCGTGCGCCACCGTGTGGCCGAAGTTGAGGATGGCCCGACGGCCGGCCTCACGCGGGTCCGCGGCGACGACGGCCGCCTTGATCTCCACCGAGCGGCGCACCAGCTGCTCGAGCGCGCCGGACTGCTGTGTCGTCACCGCGTCGTGCTCGCGCTCCAGGAACGCGAAGTAGTCGGCGTCCGCGATCGCTCCGTGCTTGACGGCTTCGGCGATGCCGGCTGCGAGCTGTGGCGTCGGCAGCGTGCCGAGCAGGTCCAGGTCGGCGACGACGAGACTGGGCTGGTGAAACGCGCCCAGCAGGTTCTTGCCGTCGGGGACGTCGACGCCCGTCTTGCCACCGATCGAGGAGTCGATCATCGCCAGCAGCGTCGTGGGCACCTGGATGTAGGGGATGCCGCGCAAGTAGGTTGCAGCGACGAACCCCGCCACGTCGCCCACCACGCCGCCGCCCAGGGCGATGACCGCGCAGTCGCGACCGAACTGACGCTGGAGCAGCCCATCGGAAAGGGATGCCCACGTTTCCCGCGTCTTGTTCGGTTCTCCTGCGGGAAACTCGAACAATTCCGCGTGCAACGTGGCGTCGCGGCATCGTGCCACGAGCTTTTCGCCGTACAGCTTCGCGACGTGCGAGTCGGTGATCACCGCATAGCGGGCGGCGGGGCAGGTGGCCTTGACGAGGGCCGGGAGATCCGCGGCCAGCCCCCGGCCGATGACGATGTCGTAGGAGGCGTCGTGCTGCTCCGCGATGGCGACGCGGATCGTCACCACGTGGGCTCGGGGCCGCCGGCGGTGTGGTTGGCCACGCGTGCCAGCACGAACAGCAGATCGGACAGCCGGTTGAGATACGGCACGATCGAAGACGAGCCGGCGGCCTTGTGGTCGCGGTGCAACGTCACCACGGCGCGCTCGGCCCGGCGGCAGATGGTGCGCGCCAGTTGCAGCGCGGCTGCCTTCGGCACGCCGCCCGGCAGGATGAACTGCTTGAGCGGCGGCAGTTGCGCCTCGTGCTGGTCGATCGCCTGCTCCAGCGCGGCCACCTGAGCGGCGCCAACGGGCGGCCCCCCCAGCGCCTTGACGAGCTTCGCCGGATCGGGCGTGGCCAGCTCGGCACCGATCGTGAACAGGTCGCGTTGCACCGCTTCGAGCAGATCGCGACACAAGGTCCGCGGCTCGAGCGCGAGCGCCACACCGAGCGCGGCGTTCAGCTCGTCGACCTGACCGTAGGCCTCGACCCGAGGGTGGTCCTTCGACACGCGACGCCCCCCCCCGAACAGCCCGGTGTCTCCGCCATCCCCGGTCTTGGTGTAGATCTTCAAGGGTGCACCGGATCGAACCTTTCCCCTCTCCCTTCTCCCACGACGTCCCGTTACGATTGGGCTCGATGCAAGAGGTCAAAGATATCACCATAATCGGCGCCGGCCCGACCGGGTTGTTCGGCGCGTTCTACGCCGGGATGCGCGGGGCGTCCTGCCGCCTGATCGACAACCTCGACCAGGTGGGCGGGCAGCTCACCGCGCTCTATCCCGAGAAGTACATCTTCGACGTGGCCGGCTTCCCGAAGGTGCTCGCGAAGGACCTCGTGAAGGGCATGGCCGAGCAGGCGTTCCAGTTCAAGCAGCCGGTCCACCTCGGTGAGAACGTGCTGGGCCTGAAGCGGGAGTCGGAGAACGGGAAGCCGGCCTTCACGGTGGTGACCGAGAAGGACGAGTACCCGTCGCGCACCGTGCTGATCGCCGGCGGCATCGGGGCATTCACGCCCCGCAAGCTCCCCCTCAAGGACGTGGATCGCTGGTACGGGAAAGGGCTGCACGATCGCATCCTGGACCCGAAGCTGTTCAGCGGCCAGCGCGTCCTGCTCGTGGGCGGGGGCGATTCGGCGTTCGACTGGGCCGTGAACCTGCAGGGAATCGCACGGTCCATCGTCATGATTCACCGCCGCGACGGGTTCCGCGCGCACGCCGCCACGGTACGCCAGGTGCAGGAGCTGTGCGCCGCGGGCAAAATGGAGCTGCGCACGTTCTGGGAGCTGAAGATGATCCACGGCGACGAGCATGTAGACGCCGTGACCATCTACAACAGCAAGACCAAAGTCGAGGAGCGCCTGGCGGTCGACAGTGTGATCCCGCAGCTCGGCTTCATCTCCTCACTCGGCGCCATCGCGCAGTGGGGGCTCGACATCGAGAAAGGCGAGATCACCGTCTCGCAGACCATGGCCACCAACCTCCCGGGCGTGTTCGCCGCCGGGGACATCACGACCTATCCGGGCAAGCTCAAGCTGATCGCTACCGGCGCCGCCGAGGCGGCGATCGCCGTCAACCACGCGGTGCACTTCATCAATCCTGCCGCCAAGGTCGAACCCGGGCACTCCTCGAACATGGCGCTGTTCGGGCAAACCGAAGACTGACGTGTAGAGGGCGGCAGAGGGCGGTAGAGGTGTCTTCTACCGTCTTCTACCGTCCTCTACCGTCTATTTCGTCTTCCCGATTTCCACCACCACCGAATCGATCTGCGCCAGCATCTGGGCAGACGGCACCGCATGTCCGTTCGCTTGGACGCTGAACGTGACGGTGCGCCCGTTGCGTTGCTCGATGTAGCCGGAGAGGCTGTTCACCCGGTCGATGCTGCCGGTTTTCGCGATCACGCGGCCCTCGAGCGGCGTGCCGACGAAGCGCTTGAGGAGCGAGCCGGGTTGTCCCGCGTGCGGCAGCGCGGCGACGAACGCCGCGCCCTTGGGGTGGCGATGCATGTAGGCCAGGAGCTGGGTGAACGCATGCGGCGTGACGAGGTTGCCGGCCGCGAGCCCCGACCCGTCCTCGAGCGCGATAGCGGTCGAGTCGATCTTCACCGAATCGATCAGGAAGCGGCGTTCCACGTCGAGCCCCGCCGCCCAGCTGCCCTCTCCCTTGATCTCGCGACCCAGCAGCTTGAGCAGCATCTCCGCGAACCAGTTTTGGCTGGTGTTGAGGATGGGGAAAATGACGTCGGGCAACGGTCGCCCGCGGTATTCGACGAGCGGTGAGCCGCAGCACCGCGCGGCCCGGTAGGCGAGTGAATCGGTGGTGCCCGCCGCGCCCCCGGCTACGGCGACGCCCTTGCGCCCGAGCGACGTCGCCAGCGCCCGCGCGGCGTAGACGTTCGGGTCCAGAAGCGCCACGCTCTCCACCCACGGCTTCCTGCCAAGCGCGACCGTGCCTTCCGCCCGTACGCTCCAGCCCCCGCCACTCCGGAAGAAGTTGTCGCCGATGGTCGTGGCCGAGTCCGCGACGACGGTGCGGGCGCGGTTTTCGAACGTGATGAGCCCCAGGTCGGGTGACCACGTGATCACGGGGGGCGCGTCCACGGCCGGTCCGGGCGCGATGTGGAAGTCCACGCTGTTGTCGTGGAACCCGAGGCCGGAAACCGGGGCCGCATACCACCACGTCAGGTCCCAGGCGTTCCAGCCGTAGTGAATCAGCGTCGGCTCGAAATACGACCCGTCGCCCACCAGCTTCCCCGTGATGCGCCGGATCCCCCGGGCGCGCACGGAGTCGGCGATCGCGTCGATCGCGGTGAACGCCGAATCACATGCCCCGGGCGCGAGCGTGTCGACCGAGAAGCACCGCTCGGACCAGGTGGGATCGCCCCGTCCATAGAGGATCAGGTCGCCGTACAGCACGCCGGCGTCCACCCGCCCGTTCACGTACAGACTCGTCGTCACGCGGTAGTCCACCGGCAGCAGCACCGCCGCGGCTGCGGTCACCACGAGCTTGGTGTTGCTCGCGGGCACGGAGAGGTGATCGGCGTTGCGCCGGTACATGACGCGGCCGCGGTCGTCCACCACGTAGATCCCCCAGGTGGCGCGGTCGAACGGCGGCGCGTCGATCAGCTGCGCCAGCCGGCGCTCCAGCGAGCCGCTGAGCGCCACGGTACGCGGTCGCGTGGCGGGCGACTGCGCCGACAGCGCCGAGCTAATCGTAAGCGATGCGAGGATCAGCCTTCGCATAGAGCACGTCCGTCACGAGGTTCACCAGCACGAACACGAGGGACATGAACAGGACGCTCCCCTGGATCGCCGGCAGGTCGCGCTTCTCGATCGCGGTGAGCACGTAGCGCCCCAGGCCCGGCCAGCCGAAGATGGTCTCGGTGAGAATGCTGCCGGTCAGATAGCTCCCCGTGTCGAGGCCGAGCACCGTGATCACCGGCACGAGCGCGTTGCGGAGCCCGTGGCGCAGGATCACGGCCGCCTCGCTCAATCCCTTGGCCCGCGCCGTGCGCACGAAATCGCTCGACAGCACGTCGAGCATGGCAGCGCGCGTGATCCGGGACAGAAACGCGACCGAGCGCATCCCGAGCGTCAGCGCCGGCAAGACGAGATACGCGAGGCCGCCCGAGCCCGACGGCGGCAGCCAGTGGAGCCCCAGCGCGAACACGAGGATCAGCAGCAGCCCCACCCAGTACACGGGAAACGACACGCCGACATACGACACCAGCATGGCAAGCCGGTCGAACGCGCCCCCCGGCCGGACCGCCGACACCGCTCCCAGCGTGATGCCGCACAAAGCGGCGAGCAGCATGGCGGCGAGGGCGAGCTGGGCCGTCTTGGGGAAGCGCTCTCCCAGGTCGCGGGCGATCGGTCGTTGCGTGATGTAGGAGCGCCCGAAGTCGCCGCGCAGCACGCCCCACAGATAGCGCCCGAACTGCAGCGGGAGCGGGTCGTCCAGGTGCAGCTCGGCGCGCAGCCGCGCGATCGTCGCCGAGTCGGCCCGCTCGCCCACCATCGCGGCGACGGGATCGCCCGGCGCGACGTTGAGCAGCAGAAACGCAACCACCAGCACGCCGAACAGCGTCGGCAGCGTCATGAGCAGGCGATGCCCTACGAGCCGCATCACCGGACACCGGCTCGGGCGTGGGTCCAGCGCTGCCCGTTGAAGATGACCGGCAGGTCCCATCCGGTCACGTCGGGCCGCCGGGCCCACAGGTCCTTGGGAAACCAGAGGTAGAGCCAGGGCGCCGCGGCGTACACGCGGTCGTCGATCAGCCGGTACAGCGCCGTGCGGGCGGCCTCGTCCGTGGTGCGGCGGGCGGCCAGGATCAGCGAGTCCGTCACGCCGTCCGAGTAGAACGCATAGTTGCCGCCCGGGCCGAAGCTGCCCGAATAGAAGAGCGGGTAGAGAAAGTTGTCCGCGTCGGGATAGTCGGCCCACCAGTCGAGAATCACCATGTCGGTCTGACCCGTGCGGGCCGCCTCGCGCTGGCTCGAGGCGTCGCGCTCGATCAGCTCCACCCGCACCCCCACGGCGGCGAGCTGGGACTGGATCGCCTGGGCCGTGCGTGACAACTCGACGTTGGCCGCCGTGCGCCACAGCTGCAGGTCGATGCCCGTTGCGTACCCCGCCTCGGCGAGCAGCCGCCGCGCCGCGGCCGGATCGTAGCCGTACGCACGCCGCGTGGTGTCGCTCCCAGCCAGCGCCGGCGGGATCGCGCCGCGCGCCGCGATGCCGCGACCCCCGTACACGCTCGCCAGGATCTCCGGGACGTTCACCGCCTGGTTGACGGCCCGGCGCACGCGCACGTTGGAGAGCGGTCCGCGCCGGTTGTTGAGCGCGACGTATACGACCCGCAGCGCGGGCTTCTCCACCAGCCAGTCGGGGTGCTGCGCGCGCCACCGCGCCGTCTCGCCGAACGGGACTTCGATCACGCTCAACCGCCCCGCCTCGAACTCCGCGGCCCGCGTGAGTGGCTCAGGCACGACGCGTACCACCAGCGTGTCGGCGAGCGGGGCGCCGCCCCAGTAGTCGCCATGGCGCGCGAACGTGAGCGCATCGTCGTGCTGCCACGCCACGAACCGCCACGGGCCCGTGCCGATCGGTCGCTGCCCCAGCTCGGCGGGCGCTGGCGCGGGCACGACGCTCGCGACCGGCATGGCGAGAAACTTCGGAAAGATGGCGAGCGGCTCGGTGAGCGTGAACGCCAGCCCGGAGTCGCCCAGCAGCGTCATGCCCCGCACGTCGCCGGCGCGTCCGGCCGCGTACTCCTCCGCCCCGGCGATCGGGTAGAGCGGCCACGGCCGACCACCCTTGGTCGCCGGCGCGAGCACCCGTAAAAAGCTCGCGCGCACCGCGGCGCTCGTGAGCGGCGTCCCGTTGTGGAACTTGACGCCCGCTCGCAGGTGAAACACGTAGCGTCGACCGTCGCGCGACGCGGTCCAGCGATCGGCCAGGGCCGGCTCGAGCCGGCCGTCGGGGTCGAACTGCGTCAACCCGTCGAAGGCGAGCGTGACCATCTCGCCGGTGGGCACGTCGGTCGACAACGCGGGATCGAGCGAGCGCGGGTCGTACGACTCGTAGTAGACGAGCCCGGCGCTCCCGGCCGCGGTCCCACCGCATGCCACGGCGGCTACGAGGGTGGTGTGGAGGAGGAGGGAGCGCGCGCGCATGGGGTCGAGTGTCGAAAAGGTTGACAGTGTGGCGGGAGCGAGCCAACATAGGGAGGCAGCCCGACCGCGTCAATTGCGCGCGCTTCTTCCGGTCCTCGTCGTCGCCGTCTTCGCGGCGGCTCGCCTCGCCGCGCAGCAAGAGCCGCAGCGGGTGGTCCGCGGGCTTTCCTTCGAGGGCAATCACGCGATCGACGATTACACGCTGAGCGCAGCGATCGCCACCACCAACTCGAGTGCGTTCGCAACCAGCCCCTTCCTGCGGTGGCTGGGGCTCGGGGAGAAGCGCTCCTTCAACGAGCTCGAGTTTCGTCGCGACGTCGTGCGGCTGCTGCTGCTGTATCGCCAGAGCGGCTACATGAACGCGACGATCGACACCCTGGTGCGCCGCGAGGCGCGGGACGTGTACGTGACCTTCCGGATCTACGAGGGCGACCCGGTGCGGCTCACCCGGCTCGACGTGCTGGGCGTCGACTCGATCCTCGACGTGCCGGCCCTGAAGCGCGCCCTGCCGCTCCAGGTCGGGGACCCGTTCAACCGGGCACTGTTCCAGGCGTCGGCCGACACTATGGTGGGTCGGCTCAAGAACCGCGGGTATCCGTACGCCGACGTGTTGCGGAGCTACGACGTCGACGCTGCGGCACTCAAGGCCGTTGCGACGCTCGAGGGTGTGCCCGGGCCCCGCATGCGGGTGGGCGACGTGACCATCGCGGGTGCCGGCCACGTGGACACGGCCAGCGTGCGGCGGATGCTCTCGGTGCGGCCGGGTGACTGGTTTCGGCAGGATCAACTGTATGTGACGCAGCGGGACCTGTACGGACTGGGGATGTTCCGTTCGGTCAACGTGGTGCTGGCCGACACGGTGCCGCGGCCGGGCGGCGATTCGACGGTGCGGGTGATGGTGCGGATAGCCGAAGCGCCGCTGCACCGCATCCGGATCGGCGCGGGGTACGGCACGCTCGACTGTTTCCGGGTGCAGAGCGGCTGGACGGCGTACGACTTCCTGGGCGGCGCGCGCTCGCTCGATCTGACCGGGCAGCTCTCCAAGCTGGGCGTCGGCATTCCCGCGGATGCCGGGTTCAAGCGGAACGTCTGCCACCCGCTGCACGACGACGCGACGTCCGACACCGCCAACTACAACGCCACGATCACGCTGCGCCAGCCGGCGTTTCTGTCACCGCGGCACACCGCGAGCTTTGCGCTGTTCACCGAGCGGCGCTCGGAGTTCAAGGCGTACACGCGCCAGGCGGTGGGGGCGAACCTGGCCGTGACATTCAACGCCCGGCGCAGCATTCCCATCACGCTCGGCTACAGCTTTTCGGTGGGGCGGACGACCGCCGCCCCGGCGGTCTACTGCCAGCTGTTCCGCCTGTGCGACGCTTCCGAGCAGGCGTTCCTGGCGAACCGGCGTCGGTTTGGGGCGGTGACGATGTCCGGGGTGCGGAACCAGACGAACTCGGTGCTCGACCCCACCACCGGGGGTGTGGTGACCGCGTCGCTGACTCACTCCTCGCGGCTGGTCGGCTCGGACACGCTGTACGAGTTCAACCGGGGGCAGCTCGAGGTGTCGCGCTACTATCCCATCGGCCGCCGCGGGGCGTTCGCCTGGCGCCTGCTGGGTGGGACGATCCTGCCGGCGCGCCGCGTCAGCTTCGCCGGTCAGAGCGTCAGGTTCGTGCCGCCGGATCAGCGGTTCTACGGCGGCGGTCCCAACTCGGTGCGCGGGTACGCCCGCAACGAGCTTGGTCCGCGCGTGTACGTCACGGATTCCGTCGAGGTCAACGGCGCCGACACTACCTACCGTAACCTGCGGGCGTCGGCCACCGGGGGAAACGCGATGTTCGTGGCGAATGCCGAGTTGCGATTCCCCACGCCGCTCTTTCCCGACCGCATGCGAGTGGCGCTGTTCGCGGATGTGGGGCAGGTGTGGGAGCGGGAGGATCCAACGGTGCGCGGGGTGCGATTCACGCCGGGCCTGGGCGTGCGGTTCGTCACGCCTCTCGGGCCGGTGCGCCTCGACGCCGCCTACAGCGGGTATCCCGCCGAGGCCGGGGCGCTGTACCTGCTGAGAGCGAACAACAGCCTGACGGCGTTGACGGATTCGCTTGGGCGCCCGGTGAGGCTCTATCCCTCGTTGCCCGGCGGATTCTGGCGCCGGGTCGTGGTGCAGTTCGCGGTGGGACAGGCGTTCTGATGGTCCGCCGCTCGCTCGGGGTCGCGCTGTGGACGCTCGCCGGGCTGCTCGCCTGCTTCCTGGGAGCGCTCGCGTCGCTCGTGGGCACGGACGCGGGACGCGCGCTGCTCACCCGCGTGACGGCGGCGGCCCTGCATCAGGTGTTCACGGGCACGATCGAGATCGGCGACGTCGGCGGCACGCTGCTCACGGGCGTCACGCTGTCCCAGGTCCGGCTCTTCGACGCGGACACCACGCTCGTCGCCTGGCTGCCGCGGGCGGACGTGAGCTACAACCCCTTCGACTTCGCGGCGGGGCGGGTGGTGCTGTTCGAGTTCGACTTGCGCCGGCCCGTGATCAGCATCGTGCAGCATCCGAGCGGGCGATTGAACATCGAGGAGCTGCTGCGTCTGGGCGGACCGGACACCGGCAAGCATGGGCCGCCCACACTCATCCTGCTCCGGAACGTGCGGGTCAGCGACGGCAGCGTCACGCTGCGCCTCCAGGCGCGCAGCGCCGAGCGCGGCGATTCGGCGCTGGAGATTACGACCGGGGGCCCGAACGGGCGGGTGCGGGTACGGCGCTTCGAGCATCTGGACGCGCATCTCGCGGCCCTGCAGGTCTCGTCGCCCCGCGAGCGCGGCATCCGCATCGACGTGTCGCGGCTCGCGTTCGAGAGCACCGATCCGACGGTCCGGCTGGTCGACGTCGCGGGCCGGCTGCGGGTGATCGGCGACTCGATGGAGGTACGGCTGGCCCGCGTGCGGCTGCCCGCGTCCGCGCTGCGGGACGCCAACGGCGCCGTCCGCTGGCCCCGGGGCAAACTGCTCTTCGATCTCCGGCTGCGCGCCGACTCGGCGACGCTCGGCGATTTCCCGTTCATCGATCGCCGATTCACCGGCCAGTCCGCCACGGGTGTGCTGGCGGGGGACGTGCGGCTGCGCTCGCATGGGAGCCGGGTGCTGGAGGTGGGGCTCGATCCCCTGCGGCTGGCGTACGCGGGCGGCACCGTCGCGGGCCGGGTCACCGCCCTGAGCGTCGCGGACTCCGGACTGGTGGCACTGCGCGACGCCGACCTGGACGCCCGCGATTTCGACCTCGAGTTCGCGCGGCCCTTTCTCGAAACGCTGCCCTTTGCCGGACGGCTGACCGGGCGCACCGTCGCCACGGGACCGCTCACCGCCCTGGCCCTCGAGACCGACTGGTCGTTCCGAGACTCGCTCGTGCCGGCGTGGCCGGAGACGCGGCTGCGCGGCAAGGGCGAGGTGAACCTCAAGGCGGCCGACGGCATCCGGTTCCAGCCGTTCGTCGTCGAGGCGGCGAGCGTCGATCTGGGGACCGTGGCGCGGCTCGCGCCCGCGGTGCGACTCCACGGGACGCTCCTGGCCGACGGCACGCTCACCGGGCCGCTCAAGAACGCGCAGTTCACCGGCGCGCTCGAGCACCGCGACGGCGACCGGCCGGCGAGCCGCCTGACCGGCGCGGTTCGTCTCGACACCCGCGGCAGGCTGCTCGGCATCTACACCGACGTGACGGCGGACGCGCTGTCGTTCGACGGGCTCAAGGGCAGCTTCCCCACGCTCCCACTGCGAGGAGCAGTGTCCGGACCGGTGAAGCTGGCGGGCTCGCTCGACGCCCTGGAGACGCACGCCGAGCTGCGCGCCGCCGGAGAAGGGGGCGACGTGCGTGCTGACGGAGTCCTCATGCTCGACCTGCCGCACTATGGTGCGCGCGACTTCGAGGTGGCGACGCGGGACCTGGACCTCGCATACTGGCTCACCGGCGCGCCGCCCTCGCGCCTCGGCCTCACCCTACGCGGCGCCGTGGCCGGCGACAGCGGGGTGGCGCCCAGCGGCGCGGTGACCGCGATGCTCGGGCCGTCGCTCTTCGCCGGCGCCGGGCTCGATTCGGGCGCCCTGCGCCTGCGCCTCGCCGACCGCCGGCTGTACGTCGACTCGCTGCGACTGGCGCAACCCGGGCTCGTCACCACCGGGTCCGGCTCGCTCGGCTGGACGCGCGGCACGAGCGGCCAGGTGGCGCTCGATTTCGACGCCGACAGCTTGAGCGCCATCGATTCCCTGGTGAGCTGGCTCGCAGGGAGCGACACGGCCGAGCGCGCCGCCGACCCCGATCCGACCCGGCCGCTCGCGGGCTCGGCCCGGGTGGTCGCGACGCTCGGGGGCTCGCTCGACTCGCTCAGCGTCGAGCTGCGCGCCAGCGTCGAGCGGGTGGCGTGGCGCGGCTGGCAGGTGCCCGCCGGCCGAGCCCGCCTCGAGTGGCACCCCGGCCCCACGCCCACATTCGCGCTGGAGGCGACGCTCGACTCCCTCGCCTACGGCACGCTCGGGTTCTCGGGGGCCGCGGCGGCGGGGCGTGGAAGGCTGGACTCGCTCACCTGGTTCGCCCGCTCCCGCATGGGCGGGGGCGGCGCCTTTCTCGCCGGGGGGCGCTTCGCCCGCCGCCCCGGCTCCACGGGCGGCGCCGTGCTCGCCCTGGGCCTCGATTCGCTCGCCGTGCAGCTCCCGGGCGACGTCTGGGTGCTGGAGCGCCCGACGGAGCTCACGGTGACCGACTCCGCCGCCAGCGTGAGCCGGTTGGCGCTCGGGAGTGTGTACGGCTCGGGCAAGCTCGCGCTCGAGGGTGACCTCCCGACGCACGGCCGGGCCGATGCGCACCTGCAGCTCGAGGGCTTCCCGCTGGCCGGCGTGTACGCGCTGCTGGAGCACGACACGGCGGGCGTCGGGGGGACGGTCACCGCGACCGCTGGCCTCTCGGGGAGCCGTGCGAGTCCCGTGTCGAGCGGCGTGTTCTCGCTCTCGAACGGCCGGTTCGGCGAGTTTCGTGCCCCGTTCGTCGACGGCACGTTCGAGTACCGCGACCGTCGGCTGCGGGGGGCCCTGCACCTGTGGCGCGCGGGTCAGCAGATCCTCGCCGTGCAGGCGTTTCTGCCGCTGGACCTCGCCCTCGCGCGCGTGGAGCACCGCCAGCTTCCCGACACGCTGTCGGTGGGGGCCACGGCCGACAGCGTCGACCTCGCGGTGCTCGAAGCGCTCACGCCAGCCGTGCGGCAGGTCGCAGGGGTGTTCTCGACCGACCTGGGGATCGCCGGCACGTGGAACGCCCCCAGGCTCCGCGGCGCGCTCCAGATCGCCAACGCCGCCGCCACGATTCCGACGCTGAATGTCCGCTACGAGAACGTGAACGGTCGGCTGGCGCTCTCGGGCGACACCATCGCGATCGAGTCACTCTCCGCCTCGAGCGAGCGGGGCCGGGCCGATGTGTCCGGCGTCGTGCGGCTCGAGCGGCTCACGCACCCGGTGCTCGACCTGCGGATCGCGGCCGACCAGTTCAAGGCTCTGGACCTGAGGAACAACCTGACGATCGCCGCGAGCGGGCGGCTTACGCTCACGGGGCCGGTGTTCGGGGCCGTGCTCACGGGACAGGTCAACGTGACGTCCGGCGTGCTGTACTTCGCGGATCTGGTGCAGAAGCGCATCGTGAACCTGGACGAGCTCGCCGACACGTCGCTGGCCTCGCTCATCCAGCAGCAACGCCTCGGTCCCGAGTTCCAGAGCGTCTTCCTCGACAGCCTGCGGATCGACGATCTCGGCCTCGAAATGGGGAACGACGTCTGGCTACGATCGAACGAGGCCAACATTCAGCTCGCGGGCTCGGTGCGCCTCACCAAGCGACGCAACCTCTACCTCGTGAGCGGGACGTTGCAGGCGGTGCGCGGCACGTATCGGCTCAAGGTTGGCCCGGTCTCGCGCGAGTTCGTCGTGTCGCAGGGAACGGTGCGCTACTTCGGTACACCGGACCAGGACGCGGCCCTCGACATCGAGGCGAAGCACGTCGTGCATCCCGTGCCGACGCCCGGCCTCCCCAACGAAGACATCACCGTGGTCGCGCAGATCACCGGCACGCTGCTCGTGCCGAAGGTGACCCTCGCGGCGGAGAAGCAGGACTTGTCGCAGACGGAGTTGATCTCCTTGCTGCTATTCGGCAAGCGCAGCGTGGACCTGGGCGATCAGGGCGGGATCGCGGATCAGCGCGCGGTCCTGCAGAGCGCGCTCTCGGTTCTGTCGGGAGAGATCGAGCAGACGATCGTGTCCGGCGGTGT
>Ga0209234_1000468_pt1 | contig 13892 bp, 13 predicted proteins | sample GraSoi013_1_20cm_2_FD_185816 | JGI IMG/M metagenome (GOLD analysis project Ga0209234, IMG submission 185816) | Grasslands soil microbial communities from the Angelo Coastal Reserve, California, USA - Sample 08_20_2013_1_20cm (SPAdes) (version 2) | ecosystem: Environmental > Terrestrial > Soil >... | reverse complement strand
GGCTGTCGGCGGTGAGTGGAGAAAACCGCGTTGCCGCTAATGGGGATGCGGCGCCGGCGTCGCTGCTCGTGCATCTGGGAATGACCGGCCAGATCGCACCGCGTCCGGCGGGGCAGCCTCTGGAAAAACACACGCACGTTTGCTTGCTTCTGGATGACGGGCGCGAGCTGCGCTACACGGATGCGCGGCGTTTCGGGCGCATCGCGTACCTGACGAAAGAATTGCTTGCCGAAGAGCTGAGCGGTTTCGGCGCGGACCCGCTCGAAGTGAGCAAGGAGGAGTTCTCGGACAGGATTTGCAGGCGGCGCGCGCGGATCAAGGCGCTCCTGCTGGACCAGAGCGCGCTGCGCGGCGTCGGCAATATCTATGCGGATGAAAGCCTGTGGAAAGCGAAGATTCATCCAGCGCGGCTGGGAGCCAACCTCAGCAGGAAGCAAACACACACATTGCGCCGCGTGCTGCAAGACATTCTGCGGAAAGCGATTGTGTTGCGCGGGTCCTCGATTTCCGATTTTCTTGACGCCGAAGGCGAGCCGGGAGAATATCAGCGGCACCATCGCGCGTACGGACGCGAGGGGAAAAACTGCTGTCGCTGCAAGACGCTGATCCGGCGGGCAATTGTTGCGGGACGAAGCAGCTATTTTTGTCCAAGGTGCCAGCCCTCGCCGCGCGGCTTTATTGCATTGCCGCTAGCCGGAAAAAATAGAAGAAAGAGTAAACACAGAAACGCAAGGCACGCTGAGAAACCGCAGAGAAGAAATAGGAAATCACCGTGAGAGCTGAGAGTCGCTGAAAAATAACGAAACGAAGTGAGCGGCTTCGCACGTTTATAAGAACAAGTCCAGAGAGTGGACCGCACGGCCATGACGGGAACCGCGTGGGCTTGGCTGAGCGAGGATGATGAAACTCTTTTAGTGAAATCTTGTTGAAGACTTCAAGGGAGATCGAATGAACTCATGTCGAGTGGCAATGCTTGTGTGCGTTGCGGTGCTTGTCTTGGCCGGAGTGCGGGCGGGGTCGGCGAAGCCTGCGCCGGATGATACCAATCCGTTCGCTGCAGCGGACGCGCAGATATTAAGCGAGATCCACGATCACAGCCAGGCGATGGATAACCTGGAGTACCTGTCGGACGAGATCGGGCCGCGGCTGACGGGTTCGCCGCAACTGAAACAGGCGAATGATTGGACCGCGGCCAAGTTCCGCGAGTACGGTCTGACCAACGTGAAGCTGGAGCCCTGGACAATCGCGCACTCCTGGATGCGTGGGACGGCGCACGCGCGCATTGTTAGTCCAGCCATGCATCCGCTGACGATTGCATCCGCGGGATGGTCGCCCGGCACCAACGGAGTGATGCGCGGGCCGGTCGTATACTTTGACGCGAAAACGAAAGAGGATTTCGAAAAGTTTCGCGGGAAGCTGAAGGGCGCGATCGTTATCTACCAGGAGCCCGAGAGTCTCTCACCGCCCAGGCCGGAGAATTTGAATCGAGAGTTGATTCGCCCGATGCAGGTGCCGCCACCCGTGAAGGGGCAGCCGCCGGTGCCGTCGCCGTTTGCGGCGTTGCAGGAAGTGGCGCGCGCGCGAAACGAGTTTTTCAAGCAGGAAGGCGTCGCCGTGGTGCTGCGCGATTCGAACAAGCCGCATGGCCTGCTGAATATGACCGGCATCGGCGGGGAGAAGTTCGATATCGGTGTGATCCCGACGGCGTTCATCACCGGTGAAGGCTACCGGATGCTGTTCCGCATGCAAAAGCACGGGAAAGTGGAAGTCGAGATCGAGATGACGAACTCGTTCGGCGACAAGCCGATGGATGTTTACAACACCGTGGCGGAGATTCGCGGGAGCGAGAAGCCCGACGAGGTGGTGATCCTCGGCGCGCATCTGGATTCTTGGGACCTCGGGACCGGATCAACGGATAACGGCACGGGATCGATGGCGGTGCTGGAGGCGGCGAGAACGCTGGCGAAATTAAACTTGAAACCGAAGCGGACCATCCGGTTTGTGCTGTTCACCGGAGAAGAAGAGGGACTTGTCGGCTCCGCGAAGTATGCGGACGCCCACAAGGACGAGTTGGAGAAAATCTCCGCCGTGCTGGTTCATGATACGGGCACGGGCCGCGTGTTGACGTTAGGATTGCACGACAACTATCAGGACCGCGAAATTGTGGACCAGGTGCTTGCGCCGCTGAAGGAATTGAAGCTGCTTGAGCCCACCATGCGAAGGACATTCGGAACGGACCACGCCTCGTTTGATGACGTGGGCGTGCCAGGGTTCTTTGTGGTTCAGGACGGTGCGGAATACAACCAGACGCATCACAGCCAGTCGGACACCTTCGACAAAGTGTGGAAGGACGAGCTCAACCAAGGAGCGCAGGTGTTGGCGGCGTGGGCATATAACACGGCGCAACTTCCGGCCATGCTGCCGCGGCGCCCGCTGCCCTACCGGCCATCCGCTGACGCGGCGAAGGTGGAGGCGCCGAAGTCCGATCCGATTTCAGAAATGGATACAAAAATTGTCGAACAGGTGAGATCCAGTCAGGGGGAGCTGAAATCCAACCTGGAGTACTTGGCCGATTTCATCGGTCCGCGTTTGACCGGCTCACCGCAACTGGACAAAGCGAGTCACTGGACAATGGAGCGCTTCAAAGAAGCAGGACTCGCAAATGTGCACGTCGAACCGTGGACCATCGCCAATAGCTGGACGCGCGGACCCGCCGGCGGCCGCATTGCAGTCCCGACGCAGCACCGCTTGACGCTGGAGACGGCAGGCTGGTCCGCAGGCACACAGGGCATGGTGCACGGGCCGGTTATTGGGATCACTGCGGAGACGGCGGAAGAGTTGCAGCCATACAAGGGCAAGTTAAAGGGCGCTATCGTACTCGCCGGTCGCATCCGGGAAACGGTTTCTCCCGGCAATCCGCTGTTAACACCGTGGGCAGAAAATACGATTCCTGTCGCCCCGCCGAAATCGGACGAACAAAGGCCGTTCGACTTCGAGGCCTACCGCAAAATGCGGCAGATGCAGACGAAATTCTTTGCCGAAGAAGGAGTGGCTGCCGTGCTGCTCGGCTCGGATAAATCCTACGGCTTGCTCAACATGAGCGTCAGCGGAAGGGAATTCGTTCCCGGCGCAGTCCCGACCGCCTACACCACGCGAGAAGACTTTGCCCTGCTTTGGCGCTTGGTGGACGCGGGCGCCGTGGAAGCGGAAGTGAGTATTGAGAGCAGCTTCAGCGGGAAACCCGTCGAGGTGTACAACACCGTGGCGGAAATTCCGGGAAGCGAAAAGCCGGACGAGGTCCTAATCGTTGGCGGGCATCTCGATTCGTGGGATTTGGGAACCGGCGCGACGGACAACGGCACGGGCTCGATGGCCGTTCTGGAAGCGGCGCGGGCGCTGCAAAAGCTGGGTGTGAAGCCGAAGCGAACGATCCGGTTCGTGCTCTTCACCGGCGAAGAGCAGGGCTTGAACGGTTCGAAAGCTTACGTGAAGGCACATCAGAAAGAACTGGAGAAAATTTCCGGCGTGCTGGTGCACGACAGCGGCACCGGAAAAGTTTTGACCATCGGCTTGATGGGAAACTACGCGGTGAGAGAGACGATCGACCGCGCGCTGAATCCGCTGGCGCGGGCGAAGGAAATCGGATTGGCGGAGCCTACACTACGGTCCGAAGGCGGAAGCGATCATGTGCCATTCGATCAGGCCGGCGTGCCCGGTTTCTGGTGCGTGCAGGACAACGTGGATTACGACCGGACGCACCATTCTCAGGCGGACACGCTGGACCGCGTGCGTTGGGATGACCTGACGGAAGGGGCGCAAGTGCTGGCGGTTTTCGCCTACAACGTCGCGCAACTGCCGGAAATGCTGCCGCGCAAGCCGGCCAAGCAGGGAGACGATTGAGCCGCGGGCATGCGCGCCGTGGTTCAGAGAGTCAGTCGAGCCAAGGTGGCCGTCGAAGGGCGCGTGACGGGCGAGATTGGCGCCGGGCTGATGATTTTGCTCGGCGTCGGCCGTGAAGATACGTCAACGGTCGCCGCATCGATGGCGGAAAAATGCGCGAACCTGCGCATCTTCGAAGACGATCAGGGTAAGATGAACTGGTCGCTGCTGGACGTGAAAGGCAGCGCACTGGTCGTCTCGCAATTCACGCTTTACGGCGATGCGCGCGGGCAGCGGCGGCCAAGCTTCATCTCTGCTGCGCCGCCGGAACAAGCCAAGGCTCGCTACGAAGATTTTTGCGAAGCGCTTCGCAAGCTTGGCGTGAGCGTGGCCACCGGTATTTTCCAGGCGAGGATGTCTGTGGAGCTTGTCAATGAAGGCCCGGTCACGATCCTCCTCGACTCCGACAAAACGTTCTAACCAAAAGAATGTGCGGAAACCCGCACGATGGACGAAAGCGGCCGTGTTGCGGCAACTGAAAGCGGCGGCGGACCAGCGGGTGCGCGCAAAAATGGCCTATTTTGGAGTTGATGTTCCTAAGGCGCATGGTATCTCCGCGCCAGTTTTGCATCAATTTGCGAAACACATCGGCAAGGATCATCGACTTGCCCAGCAACTTTGGAAAACAAGTATTCATGAAGCGAAAATCCTTGCGACATTGATTGGCGAAGCGGAGAAAGTCACTGCGGCGGAAATGGATCAGTGGGCCCGCGATTTCGATGCTTGGGACGTGGTCGATGCGGCGTGCTGTTATCTCTACGCGCATGCAAAGCCTGCCTGGAATAAAGCGACGGCGTGGAGCCGGCGCCGGGAAGAGTTCGTAAAGCGAGCCAGCTTTTCCCTGATTGCGTATCTTAGTTACAAAGATGAAGCGGCCCCGGATGCGCGGTTCGTGCGATTCCTGCGCGTGATCGAGCGCGAGGCGCACGATGAGCGAAATTTTGTAAGGAAAGCGGTCAACTGGGCCCTGCGAAACATCGGGAAAAGAAATAAACGGCTCCACCGGGAAGCAATCCGCGCCGCAGAGAGGATCCGTCTGCAGGATTCCCGCGCCGCGCGCTGGATTGCCGCGGACGCGCTGCGCGAATTGAAGACTGCCGCCGTGCAAAAACAGCTTCAACGGAAGACAGCATGAACAAGACGGCAAAGGGCGGATCGAGGAAGGAGCTAAGGATCCGCCGGGCGAAGAGAGCCGATGCGCCGCAAATCGCCGTGCTTGCGGGCCAGCTCGGGTATCCCGCGACGCCGCCGCAGATGCGCGAAAGGCTGTTGGGAATCAAGCCCGCCTCGCTGCATGCCGTATTCGTGGCGGATGCTCCGCTAGACGGAGTGATCGGCTGGGTGCACGTGAGTAAGCAGCCTCTGCTGGAAGTTGAGATTCGCGCGGAAGTGAACGGGCTGGTAGTCGCGGAAGGGCAGCGCAGCTTGGGAGCGGGCGCGCGTCTGCTGGCCACCGCCGAAGATTGGGCGCGCAGGCATGGCTGTAAGAGCATGTCGGTGCGTTCCAATGTAATTCGCGAGCGCGCGCACAAGTTTTACGAGCGCAACGGCTACGAGCATTACAAAACGCAGAAATCTTTCCGCAAGCCGCTGTAACCCCGACAATTCCCTATCCCCGGTTACTCCCATGAATCAACGCATTCGTCCGAGTGGAAATATATATCGCATTGCGATATAGTTATTTAGTGGCAAAAGAAATCACCACGGTGGAGTATCAAGCCCTCGCGGAACTCCGTTACCTCATTCGCAAGTTCGTCCGCGAAGGGGACGCGGTGGCGCAGACGGCGGGCTTGGAGCCTCAGCAATATCTGCTCTTGCTGGCCATCCGCGGCCTTCCCGAAGGCGAAGAGGCTACCATCCGCGCCTTGGCGGACCGGCTGGCGCTGAAACATCACAGCGCCGTGGAACTCATCGACCGGCTGGAGGCGCATGGCTACGTGCGCAGGAGTCGCAACCGTGACGACCGCAGGCGCGTATTGGTATCTCTGCTGCCCCGCGGCGAAAAACTGCTCGAACAGGTCGCACGCCACCGCATCAGCGAATTGCGAGCGAGTGGTACAGCTCTGGTGAATGCCATCAGTGCCTTGCTGGAAAACGGCCACTCTTCGCGGGGCGGGAAACAAGTGGGGAATCTTTCCAAGAGAGGAACGAGAACGAAGCGTGAGTAGCGTTCGGGAAATAGAGTCACCGGGCAATATCGGAAGCAACAAAAGCACCGGCCAGCATGAAGAATTGGGAGACTTTTCGACGACCCTGCGAGTTCTTCCGATCTCAGCCCTGGCGATGGGGATCGGCGCGCTTTGCGCCTTTGTCGCGCTCGCCCTGCTACGCCTGATTGGATTGTTCACGAACTTATTTTACTTTGGCCGCTGGAACACAGCGATGGTCTCTCCGGCGGGCAACCATCTTGGTGTCTACAGCGTTCTCGTCCCCATCGCCGGTGCCCTGATCATCGGAGTTATGGCGCGATACGGTTCGGAGAGGATTCGAGGTCACGGCATACCGGAAGCCATCGAGGCGATTCTAATCAATGGCAGCCGCGTGGAGCCAAAAGTTGCGCTTCTCAAACCGATCTCTTCGGCAATCTCCATTGGTTCGGGCGGACCGTTCGGCGCAGAAGGCCCGATCATCATGACGGGCGGTGCGATTGGATCGATGATCGCCCAATTGTTTCACCTGACCAGCGCGGAGCGCAAGACGTTGTTGGTAGCGGGCGCAGCGGCGGGAATGTCCGCGACGTTTGCTTCGCCCGTTGCAGCCGTCTTGCTTGCGGTGGAGTTGTTGCTCTTTGAATGGAAGCCGCGAAGTTTGATTCCTGTTGCGTTGGCTAGTGCCGTGGCCGCCGTGGTGCGTCGGTACATTCTGGGTTTCGGGCCGTTGTTTCCAGTGCCTGTGCATCCGCTCTTTATCGGGCCGAAGGGATTGCTCGGATGCGCGCTTGTCGGTCTTCTCGCGGGCGTGCTTTCGGCCTTGCTTACGGTTTCCGTGTACGCGGCCGAGGACACCTTTCAAAAGTTACCGATCCACTGGATGTGGTGGCCGGCGATTGGCGGACTGGCGATCGGTTTGGGAGGGTTGATTTTTCCGCAGGCGCTGGGCGTCGGCTACGACACCATCGGCGCACTGCTCCAGGGAAGCGTAACGACGAAGGTGATCCTGGGCGTGCTCCTGGTCAAATGGTTCATCTGGGCGGTGTCTCTTGGTTCGGGCACATCGGGCGGCGTGTTGGCGCCGTTGCTGATGATGGGCGGTGCGCTCGGCGGACTTGAGGCTATGTTTCTGCCGAACGAAGGCGCGGGCTTCTGGCCACTGATCAGCACGGGCGCGATTCTCGGCGGTACGATGCGCTCTCCGTTTACGAGCATCGTCTTTGCGTTTGAGCTGACGCATGATGCCAACGTGTTTTTGCCCCTCCTCGTTGGAAGCGTGATCGCGCACGCGTTCACCGTGTTGACGCTCAAGCGGTCGATCTTGACGGAAAAGGTCGCAAGGCGCGGCTATCATTTGAGCCGTGAATACGCTGTTGATCCTCTTGAAATCTTATTTGTGCGCGAAGTCATGCGTACGAATATCGTGGTGCTGCCGGCGGCGGGCGCCCTTCGGGAATTCCAGCACTCCCTCCGCGCCCATCGCGGTCAAAGCCAGCGGCTGCTCCCAGTCGTAAACGCCGAGGGCCGGTTTGTTGGTGTGCTGACGCGCGGCGACATTCTCGAGCGCATAGAGCAAGAAGGCGAAGCCGCGTTGTGGCGGACGCTTGGTGAACTGGTGCGCCAGCAAACAGTAAAGGCATTCCCGGACGAACCGTTGCGCGCGGTGGTATATCGCATGGCGGAGAAGGGGATTACGCGAATGCCGGTGGTGGAGCCTTCATCCGGGAGATTACTTGGGCTCATCTCATTGACTGACTTATTGAAAGCACGCGCACGGCATCTCGAAGAAGAGCGCCGGCGCGAGCAGGTGCTGAGTTTGACATTCTTCCTGCCCGGCGGTCAAAGGAAGCACGAGACGGCAACGCCCGCAAGAACGCCATGACCCCATCGAGAGATCCCCAATCGAACAAGAACGCCCGAATGAACAGTGCCGGTGCGCAAGGTGGAAAATTCGCGGCAAAGGCCGCCCACTTGAAGCGTGGCAACAATGATGGTCTTGGTAGCACGCCGCTGAGTGAGATCCTCGACCTTTTCATCCTCGATGGTCAGCAGGCGTCCACCATGCGGCGGTTGCTTTTTTGCCGCACCATGCATCTTAAGTACAGGGAGAAAATCCGCTCTGCTCCATTGACTCCCTTTCCGCTGCTATGTTACCCATAAGGCGCTCACATTAGGGGCTCCTGGGGCGGCTGCAACGCAAAAGATGGCCTCCGACACCAAGCACCTCGAAATTACGCTGGAGACGCAAGTCGAAAGCGTCAATCTCGCCGAGGAGATGTGTCTCCGGGTGGCTGAAGCCGCGGGGTTTGGCGAGGACGATTGCTACCGCATCGGAATGAGCGTGCGCGAGGGCGTGATCAACGCCTTTCACTATGGGAACAAGGAACACCCCGACAAGAAAATCCACCTCGCCGTGGATCTCACCGCCGACAAGATGATTATTCACGTACTGGACGAGGGCGCGGGTTTCAAGCTTTCCGATGTTCCGGACCCGCTCGCCGAGGAAAATCTGCTCAGTACTTCTGGTCGTGGGATCTTTCTGATGCGTGCTTTCATGGACGAGTTCGATGTGGTTTCCGGCAGAACTGGTGGCGCGGAAATCGTGATGTCAAAAAAACTGCCCGCCCCTGGGAGTACATCCCCGAATGGCCAAGGCGGACAAAACGCCACACCCCAACAAGAAGCGTAAAGGAACAGATGTCACTACATGCGACACACCGCGATGCCGGCCAAGTTACTGTGGTGGACCTGAGCGGCCGGATCGTCCTTGGAGATGGCAGCGCGTTGTTGCGAAAGACGATTCGCGGGCTGCTGGATGATCAGAGGAAAAAGATTCTTCTGAATCTCGCCGACGTCGACTACATCGACAGCTCGGGGATCGGCGAATTGGTTAGCGGGTTCACGGCGGTGAAGAATAAAAGCGGGGACCTGAAGTTGCTGCATCTGACGAAGAAAGTCCGCGATCTTCTTCAGATCACCAAGCTGTACACTGTCTTCGATGTGTTTACGGACGAGAACACTGCTGTTCGGAGTTTTGGCTGAGCACACCAGGCCGGTTGTCGCGTAACATCGGAATTCTCCTCCGGTTGGCGTGCTCTCACAAGTCCGAACAAGGCTTGGCACTGCCCTCCGGCGGGCCCTCCAGTCTGAGGCACGCTTGGTTCGCTCCAGTACGGCACAATCTCTTTGATGAGGCCCCTCACCGATACTTTGTGGGTTGTTGACGAGGCGAAATCGCTGGGTTTCGACCTCTGCGGCGTGGTCCGCGTGGAAAAATTTACCGAACTGAGTCGGATGCCCGAGTGGCTCGCCCGTGGATACGCTGGCGAAATGAAGTACCTCGCGGACCCCCGGCGATCGGATCCCTCAACTGCCATGCCGGGGATCCGAAGCGCCATCGTCGGCTTGCTCAACTACAACGGAGAGCAGCCGCTTTCCACCGATCCGGCGCCACCTGGCGATGATCGCAAGCCGAGTGCTTGGATTTCCCGCTATGCCTGGGGCGACGACTATCACGATGTATTGCGGGAGAGACTCGACGCACTCATGGAATCCCTGCGCGAACGGTTTACCGCTCCATTTGACGCGCGCGCTTACGTGGACACGGGACCGGTTCAGGAGCGCGTGCTCGCGAAATACGCTGGTTTGGGATGGCTCGGGAAAAACACGCTGCTGCTGAACCAAGCGCTCGGGTCCTTCTTTTTTCTCGGCGTCATTCTTACCACCCTTGATCTCCAACCGACGCTCGGGGCGAACCAGTTGCCGCCGCCGGATTTATGTGGAACCTGCCGGCGTTGCCTCGACGCTTGTCCAACGCAAGCGTTCGTCGAGCCCTACGTCATGGACGCGAGAAAGTGCATTTCCTATCTGACGATCGAACTGCGTGGTCTCATTCCGGAGGAGTTCCGTGAGCCGATGGGCAACCATCTTTTCGGCTGCGACATCTGTCAGGACGTTTGCCCGTGGAACCGGCGCGCGCCGATTACCGTGATACCGCAGTTTCAGCCAAGAGTTTTTCCTCCGTCAAAGGAAAACCTCACCTCGACGTCGTTCCCCCCGCAAGACGAATCGCTCTATCTGCCGAAACTAGAATGGCTGCTCGGACTGAGCGAAGCTGATTTCCGCGAGCTGTTCTGCGGAAGCGCCGTCAAACGTACCAAATGGCGTGGTCTGATGCGCAATGCCTGCATCGCGCTCGGGAACTCCAGCGAACGGCTAGGTACCGCGGAGCACGGTCGAATCAGCGAGCTCTTGAACCGACTCGTGGATTCAGGCGATCTGGTTCTCGCCGAATCTGCCCGATGGGCACTTTCGCGCATCCAATAAGCGCGCAAGGGAAAAGTGGGGACAGACACCGGTAAGTTTCCGGCATACTGCTGAGACGCGCGGAATCGCCGTGTTTTCAAACCGCGTTACCATCCCGCGGGCAGTAGCAGTATAATCTCATCCGCAGGTCGACTCACTCTCCGCACTGAGGTTGCCATGAATCGCCGTAACTTCTTGTTGAATACGGGTATCGTCGGCGCAGGATTGCTCGGAGCAGGAAATGCTGCACCTGGCCTTTTACGCGCCGGCACCGCGACCAATTCGGATTCAAATCTTACTTTGGAGGAAACACCCGTGGCTTTTACCGTGCCCCCGTTGCCGTATTCGTTCGACGCACTCGAGCCTCACATCGACGCCAAGACGATGGAGATCCATCACGACAAACATCATGGCGCCTACGTCACCAACCTCAACAAGGCCCTGGATGGTCAAGCCGGTCTGCAAGCCAAATCGCTCGACGATCTTTTAAGAGGTCTCGATTCGATCCCCGAGAATATCCGCAACGCGGTCCGCAACAACGGTGGCGGCCACTGGAACCACTCACTGTTCTGGACGCTGATGAAAAAGGGCGGAGGTGGGGAGCCCAAGGGAAACCTGGCCGCGGCGATCAACTCCACGTTTGGGTCGCAGGCTGGATTTCAGGAAAAATTCGCGGCTGCCGGCCTAGGCCGTTTTGGTTCCGGCTGGGCGTGGTTAGTTGTGCGAGATGGGAAACTGGCCATCGACTCCACTGCAAATCAGGATACCCCCTATCTGCTCACCGGAGGCGGCAAGGCCGTCCTTGGCCTGGACGTATGGGAACATGCCTACTACCTGAAGTATCAAAATGTGCGTGCTGATTACATCAAGGCTTGGTGGAACGTTGTCAATTGGGACAAAGCCGCGGAGCTTTACGATGCGGCGAAGAAATAGTTTCTTCCGTTCGTTTCCCAAAAAAAGAAAAGGCCCCCGGTGGGGCCTTTTCTTTTTTTCTCAAGAAGTGGGATGGAATCCGAATTAGGCCATCAATTGCCGTTTAGCCAGCGGAACCATTGACACTGCCCGCCCCGGCGGTGGATAGGTTTTTGCCACTGGCGCGTATGCGTGTACGTCCCGTGTGGCCACCGGCATCGGCACTGGCATGCCACCAGCAGTTTGCCTAGAAGCCTCACGAACCAACTCCATGCGACCGCGCACACGGAACTTCGCAAGCAGCGATGAGACATGGAATTTTACGGTGCGCTCGGATAGATTCAGGTTGGAGGCGATTTCTTTGTTTGCGAGGCTCTTCATTAGGCCGGAAAGAACTTCTTCCTCCCGGCGTGTCAACTTCACTTGACTGCGGACCGACTTCCCGGCTTCCAAGAGCTTGTTTGCTTTCTCATTGAGGCCTTCGAGGACTTCTTCATCGGCCTGGACCATCACAACGTAATCGCTCGTTAGCTGCCCTCGCACCATGCAGTGCATGGCCAGCAGCCCGGCGGCCTGGTCTACAGGAAACCTGCCGTCTGGTCCGGCTTCGACATGAAAGTGGGCCACTCCAGTGCTCTTTTCATAGAAAAAGAAAACATCCCGGGGAAAAGCTGGCCGAGAATTTGTTAAGTGTTGCGGATGTTCAGTTCTGCGAATCACCTTCACATGCACCCCCTCCGAATGCAGCCTCGCGACGGATCGAAGCGTATTGAGTTTTTTCTTCTGCGCCTCTCGACGAGGCGTATCCCCCCCGTGGGGTAGACAGGTGGCAAGAAGCCCAAAAAAAGGTTGCGGCTCGGGAACCCTTACCCACTGAACGGCGGCCACCAGGCAGGAGCGCGGACTCCCTGAAAGTCCGCCTGAGGCACCTAACCCTCCGTCCCTGCAAACATTCTTCCGAATGGAAGGCTTATGCAACTTACTCAAAAATTGGGGGCTTACGCCAGGTTTCGGACACCCAGGAATTCATTTGATGGTAGGAATTGCACGGTTGGAGAATTTTTTCCCTCTCATCCACGGAGGGTCCAAACGGCGGGAGAGTCGGTAAAGCCAGGAAGTTGTTCTAACCCTTGTCGCAAAGGGGCCAGGCCCAGCACACCGCAATTGAGGATCTCACAATGGAACTATGCGCGTTTGCTCCGGGCTAATCAATTCGTATGCCATACTCCGCCAGCGAATTTTCCGTGTGATCAGAGAGTTCACAAAATTTACGGCGTAGAGGAACGGGACGAAGACCGCTAGAATGACATAAATCCAGGCCTGCCCGGTGATCTGGGATCGCTCGGCGGGGAGGGCCTCGGTCACACCCGTGAGCCGGATGGAGTTCCGGATCGCGGAAAGTAGAACAGGAAGAACAGTCAGGGTGGCGATGTGAAAGGCGGGTCGCTGCTCGAAAAAGTCACTCAGGATCAGAAACAAGCCGAGCGAAAGCGTCACGCAGTACAGAAGATGGGTGGCGGCTGCAGGCACCCAAACCCTCTGTGCGTAAACGCGCGTGATCAGGATTTGCCGGTTCGTGAATTCCAGCAATCCGCGGAAATCGGATTCGACGTAAGAAAGCGTTAAGCACTCCGGTAAGAAAACAATCGAGCGATTGTTACGCTCCAGCGCGCGCGTCAAGGAATAATCGTCGCTGACCGAGTTTCTCCACTCGTCCATGACACCCGACCGTTCGAAGATGCTCCGGCGAATCGCCGTGCCGCCGCCCCAGCAGAGATTCTTCCCTTTCTCGCTCAGCATGGTGACTACCGGGGCATTCCACGCGGCGAGGAGCGCGGTCGGAAGGTTGCTCCGATTGGGCATCAGCCAGCGCATGGTGGTCGTCGCGCCGATCCTTACATCACCCAGCGGCGCCACGAGGCGATGCAGCCAGCTTTTACCGGGACGCCCGTCGGAATCGGTGAAGACCAGTACTTCAAATTCCGGCGGCAGTTGTTCTAGGGCAACCCGCAAATTGTTCACTTTCTCGCCGGAGTTGCTGGGAATCCCTGCGATGATCACCTGGGCTTTCACCCTCGAATTCGCGGCTATCCGTTCGACCATGCTGCGCGCTGGATCGGAGCCCGAGGCGAGAATAAAGAATATCTCGTAATTCTGGCGGTCGAATTCGGTAAGCGACAAAAGATTACGCTCCAGCCCGGGCTCCATGCCTTTGCAGGGACAAAGCACGGCTACACGCGGCGCGTAGAATCCTGGATCCATGCGCAGGCGCCGCCGCAGGTAGTCGAGCCACTGCAAACCTTGCCCGATGAGGTAGACCCCAAGTAGGATCTGCAAAAACGCGAGTAAATAGAATAGTGTCTCCACGCTCCTTGAGAATAGCAGAGGAACATTGTTCGCAGAGCGCCGTTTGAACGGTTAGAATCGCAGCGGTAAACGTCCGTTCGAAAGGAGAACAAAATGCCGCGAGTCGATTCTGGAATGGTGACATCAGCGCTCGAACTGCCCGGCTATCGGATTGTCCGGAATTTTGGAATCGTTCGCGGAATTATCGTGCGCTCGCGCAGCGTGATCGGGAATCTTGGC
>Ga0209234_1000466_pt1 | contig 13895 bp, 9 predicted proteins | sample GraSoi013_1_20cm_2_FD_185816 | JGI IMG/M metagenome (GOLD analysis project Ga0209234, IMG submission 185816) | Grasslands soil microbial communities from the Angelo Coastal Reserve, California, USA - Sample 08_20_2013_1_20cm (SPAdes) (version 2) | ecosystem: Environmental > Terrestrial > Soil >... | reverse complement strand
GCGACGCGCTCAAGCCGATCGCGCGGCGGCACGGCGCCACCGTCTCGGCCGTCGCGGTGGCCTGGACGCTCGCCTGGCCCGGGGTGACGGGAGCGATCGTCGGCGCCCGCACGGCGGCGCAGGTGGACGGCTGGATCGGCGCGGCGACGCTCGAGCTCACGCCCGCCGATCTCGAGGAGATCGCGGCCGCCGTCTCGCGGACCGGGGCCGGGGCCGGACCGGTGCGGCCCGCCGCCGGCGTCGCGGGAGGCCGCTGAGGAGCGGCGTTGGGTGTGGGCGCCTGTGGAGGCGTGGAGCCGGCGCCGCCGGTCGCGGCGCCGGTTTCCGTTTGTGCGCCCCGGACCCACACGCGCACCTCGGAGGGTGTGGGCCGCGGGCTGCCGCGCACCAGGCGCCACACCGCGTCGGGGTCCGCGGCCGCCAGCGCTTCGACGGTGCCGATCCCGCTGCCGATCAGCGTGGCGGCGTGCGCGGTCCCGATGCCACGCAGCGTCACCAGGCGCGCCGCCTCGCGTGCCGCACGCGCTTCTCCGGGGCTCAGGTTGGCGCGGTAAGCGAGCTCCGCCGTGGAGGTATGAGCGATCCGGAACACGTCGTCCCAGCCGGCCGTCCGCAGGCGATCGTGCACTGCGTTCGTGACGCCCGGCAGATCCGCCAGCCGCGGCGCCGTGGAGCCCAGAGTCCACCGGTCGATCCCCGCGAGCACCAGCAGCACGAACGCGGCGGAGCCGACCAGCGTGCGGCGCGTCGTGCGCGGCGCAAGCAGATGATAGAGCGACCACACCTCGAGCGCGAAGAACGGGAAACCGATGAATCCCGCCGCCGGCATCTCGAAGATCTTCGTGTGCTCCAGGAATGGGACGGTGTAGATCCACCGGCCACGCGCCATCGCGTTGAACGATTCCCACAGCGCCCCGGCAAAGAGCCCCGCGGTCATGAGTCGCGCGATCCGCCCCCAGGCGCCCCGGGCCACGTCGCCGAGCAGGGAGCGCTCGGGATCGCGCTCGTACAAGAGCGGCTCGGCCACGAGCCACACGGCGCCCCACGTGAGCGGGTAGAGATACCGGGGGAACGCGAGGACCAGGGCGAGCATCGCCCAGCCGCTCCGCCAGGCGGTGCGCAGCTGTGCGGGGCCGAGCGGGACGGGCCGCGCGCGCAAATCGTGCCATACGCCCAGCCGGTCGAGCACGCGCTCGGGAAGCAGGACGGCGGGGACGACCGTGGCGAGCGATATGGTGATGCCGGCCCAGCGGTCTGCGCGACTCGCCGGCAGAAACACGTAGTACCAGTTCTGGAGCCGGAAATTGAGCGCTTCGAACAGGAACCAGATCACCGCGGACCACCACAGCATCGCCGCCAGCTCGGGCGGCCGGGCGAGCAGCGATTCGCCGCCGAGCAGCACCACCACCTGATCGAGGATGACGAGGGTGGGATACCAGGCGAAGACGTAAAACCAGGTGGGGACGGGGGGGATCTCGTAGTAGCGCAGCGCGGCGGCGGCGATCAGCACGACCGCCGCCGCCGCGAGCCTGGCCCGGGCTAGTGCGGCAGGCTGGGCCGTAGCCAGCCGTACACCCACGTTCCGGCGAGGGCGGCCACGCACACCACGGCCATCACGCTGACGCCCGCGCCGAGCAGGGCGAACAACGGGCCGGGGCAGACGCCGATCAGCCCCCACCCCAGGCCGAACGACAAGCTCCCCAAGACGTAGCGGATCCCCGAGCCGAGCACTTTCGGTGCAATGGCGATCGGCTCGCCCGCGAGCGACCGGGCCCGCCGCCGCTTGAGGAGCGCGAAGCCGGGGGCCGCTACCACAAGAGCGGAAGCGAACACCTCGTAGAGGTAGGGCCCCTTGAAGCGCAGCGCCTCCTGGATGCGAAACCAGGACGCGAGCTCCCCCTTGGTCAGCACGACGCCGAACAGGATCCCGATGCAGCAGTAAGCGCCGAGCAGGCGCTCACGCTGCGGCGCGGTGACGGGCGCGGCGGCTGGAGGGGCGCTCATCGCGGCACCAGCAGAGGGAGCAGGAAAAAGCTCGCCGCCGCTCCCGCCGCGAAGAACGAGATCACCGCGATGAGCGACGCGGGCTGCAGGTCGGCCAGTCCCGAGATCCCATGCCCGGAGGTGCAGCCGCCGGCCCAGGAGGTACCGAAGCCGACGAGGAAACCACCGCCGGCCATCATGACCACGCCGCGCACGCTCAGGAGGGCGCGCCAGTTGAACAGCTCGCGCGGCACGAGGCCCGAGAAATCGCGGATGCCGAGTGCGGCGAGAGAGGCGTGCGCCTGCGGCGTGATGGCGACGGGGTCGGGGCTCCGGAGCAGGACACCGCCCACGAAGCCGCCGGCGACGACGCCCGCGATGAAGACGAGATTCCACAAGCCGGCGCGACGCCAGTCGTACTGGAAGAACGCGACCCTTCCGGGGAAGCTCGCGGCGCACATGTGCCGCAGGTTGGCCGAGATGCCGAATGGCTTGTTGCCGACGACGAGCAACCCGATCGCCACCAGGCCGACCAGCGGTCCGGTGACGTACCAGGGCCACGACTTGAGCAGGAACGGGAACATCGGACTCTTACAAGATCGTCACGACCGGCCGCCGCGCACAACCGCGCTCCGCTGCTACGGCGCCAGCGGCCGAAACTCGAGGTCCTGGTAGTCGAAGCTGAAATCGGCAACCGGCGACACGGCCGCCATCCGATAGCGGTCGATCGACCCATCGGGGTTGAGCGAGAACGTGACGTACGCGTCCTCGAGGTGCGCCGTGCGCCAGCGCGCGATGAAGGTGTCGTACTGCCAGTGCTCGAGATCGCCGACGAACGCGGGTGAGCGGCTGAGTCGCAGCACGAGCCGGCCGCCTTCCAGTGTGATCCCGGCGTCGCCGTACAGCTCGTCGCGGTAGCGCCCGGCGTAGCGCTCCAGGGCCAGCGACGGCTTCGAGAGCGAGTCGCGCCCGGCGCGGTTGGCGCGGATGGTCGAGTCGGCCTGGGCGCGGTCGAGCTGCGCCGCCCGGACGAACGCGGCCACCCAGTCGGTGCGGGGGCCGGGGCCCAAGAAGTCATCCAGCAGGCGGTAGCTGAGGGCCGCCATCAGGTCCGACTCTGAATTCGTGAGAATGACGATCCCGAGCTTTTCGGCCGGCACCAGTGTGATCTGCGAGGACATGCCGGCCAGCCCCCCGGTGTGGGTGACGATCTTCCGGCCGCGGTAGTCGCGCAGCCGCCACCCGAGACCGTACTCGGCGAAGTTGGGCCGCAAGGTGGCGAGCGGCGGCTCGGGATCAGCGATCGGCAGGATGGTCTGTCCCGACCACATCTCCCGCGCTTGCCGCGCGCTGAACAGGCGGCCTCCCACATAGCGTCCCGAGTCGAGCCGGCAGATCAGCCACTTCGTCAAGTCGGTCACGTTGGACACGATGCCGCCCGCAGGAGCGGTGTTGTCCACGGAATCGATGGGCACGATCTGCAGCGTGCCGCGCTCCACGCCGTGGGGCGCCGCCGCGTTGTGGCTCGACGTGAAGTACGCGATCGTCGTGCCGGTTTCCGTCATTCCCAACGGTGTGAAGATCCGCCGCGTCACGAAGTCGTCCCACGGCGTGCCCGCCACGGCCGGGACGATCTCGCCCGCCACGATGTACAGCACGTTGTCGTAGGCGTAGGCGCTGCGGAAGCTCGAAGCGGGCTTGGCGAAGCGGATACGATACGCGATCTCCGCGCGGCTGTAGCTCGAGTGGAACCACAGGAGATCGCCGGCGCCCAACCCGAGGCCGCTCCGGTGCGTCACGAGATCGCGCACCGTGAGCTCGCGCGTCACGTACGGATCGTACAGCGCGAAGCCCGGCAGGAGTTTGGTGACCGGGTCGTCCCAGGAGAGCTTGCCCTCGTCGGCGAGGATCGCCAGCGCGGCGGTGGTGAAGGCTTTGGTGTTGGAGGCGATCTGGAACAGCGTGTGCGCGTCCACCCGCGCCGTGTCGCCCAGGGCGCGCACCCCGTAGCCCTTCGCGAATACCACCCGGCCGTCGCGGACGACCGCGATGGCGGCGCCGGGCGTGCGCAGCGCCTGCAGTCCGCGAGCCACGTACGCGTCGAAGTCTTTCTGGTGGAATTGGGCCCGGACCGGACTCGCCGCGAGCACCAGCGCCGCGGCCACGAGGCCGATTCTCATTCGCCGAGCGACAGGCGCAGCACCACGTTACGCCCGGGATCGAGCGCGAACTCCTTGTAGCGGCTCAGGAAGCCCCGGTAGCTCACGTCGGTCGCGTTGCGCACCGCGATATCGACACGGCCGATCCGGCCCAGCATCGGGCGCACGAAGCCGGCCGAGAGGTTGAGCAGCGTGTACCCACCCGTCGGGACGTCGAGCGGGTTGAGGCGCGTCTGTCGGCTGGCGACCTCGATCTCGGCCCCCGCGTAGGCGCGGTCCGCCCAGCCCACCCCCGTGCGATGCAGCTCGGCGCCGAGCGCCGCGCGCGCCGGGGGCACCAGCGGCAGCGGCTCTCGCGTCGCCTGGTTGGTCCCGCGCACCGCGTCCGCGCGGGCACGCAGCGTGAGCGGGGCGGCGACCTCGACCTCGAGCGCCGCCTCGCCACCCAGCAGGTGGGCGTCCGCCTGCCGGTAGCGATACACCCGGAGCGAATCTGGAGGGGACGTCGATATCGTCACGAACGAGTCCGTCGGCGTGATGTAGATGAAGCGGCCGATCGCGTTGCGATAGGCAGCCAGCTCGAGGCGGACGTGCTCTCCTTGCCAGCGCACTCCCAGGTCCAGATTCGTCCCGGCCTCGGGCTTGAGGTCCACGTCCCCGATCTCGTAGCGCGCCTCACCCAGGTGGGGGCCGTTCGAGAACAGCTCGAACAAGGTCGGGGCCCGCCAGGCGCGCCCCACATTGGCAGTGAGCGCGGCCGCTGCGACCCGGTAGACGATCCCCACGTTTCCCGCGAACGCCGTGTAGTCGCGCGTCTGCGCCGAAAGCCCGAGCTTGGCGTTCGGATCGGCCCTGAGGCGCCGCACGTCGACGCGGGCCCCGGCCAGGACGCGGACCCGGCCGAGCGAAGCCTGCTCGAACCCGAACACCGCACCGGACCGCATGCGGGCGTTCGGTACGAGGGGGATCCGCCCACGGGTGTCGTTGCTCTGGGTCACCCCGGAGACGCCGAGCGTGCCGTTGACCCGCGCTCCGGCGGTGTGATGCGCGAGGGCGTCGAGTGTGAACGTGTTGAGGAGCAGATCGAACGCCGTCCCCTCGAGCGGCTGGCCCCCGGCGCTCACACCGGTGTCCGAGACCTCGATGAGCGAGTGGCGCTGCCACTGGGCCTTGGTCTCGAGCCGCAGGCCGCCCATGAGATACTCGCTCGCGAGCTGCACCCGGTCGTCGGACAGTTTGCGCTCGGGTCCACCTTGCTCACCGCTCGCCGGGCCTTCCGCTTCGAGCAGCTTGAACTCTCCGCCGTAGCGCGTGTAGCGCAGCGTGGTGCTGCCGCGCGCGCCGCGCGTGCCCACGGCCGCCTCCCCCGAGAGCGCGCCGAAGCCCGTATTGTCCAGCTCGCCCGCCGGCGTGTGCAGACTGCTCGCGAACCGCCCGATTCCGAACACGCGCCAGCCCCAGCCGCCGCTCGCGCCTTCCACCCGCGCCGCTCCCTCGAGCTCGGCGTTGTTCGACGCGGCCGAAATCTCGAAGCCGGTGCGCGTGGCTCGAGGACCGCCGTTCGCGTCCGGGAGCTCCTCCGGGATCACGTTCACGACTCCGCCGAGCGCGTCCGACCCGTACAGCACGCTCGCCGGGCCACGGATCACCTCGACGCGCTGCGCCAGGCGGGCATCCACCGACGGCCCGTCTTCGTCGCTCCACGAGTAGTCCTCGAGCCGGCTGCCGTCCTCGAGCACCAGCACGCGCGGCCCCGTGAGTCCTCGAATGACCGGCTTGCCGATCTGCCGCCCCGTGGTGAGGGCGTTGATTCCGGGGAGCGCCGCCAGCGCGTGGGCCAGGGACACGCTCTGCTCGCGCCGCAGCCGGTCCTCGGACAGCGCTTCCGTCGGGAGCGGGGACAGCCGGGCTTCCAGGGGCGCCCGCGTGGCGGTCACCGTGACCGGCTCGACCCACACGGAGCTGCGCTCCAGGGTGACGGAGAGCGTTGTCGCCCCGTGGAGGGTGACGTCACGCGCCTGGGGCGCGAACCCGAGCCCGCGCACCGCGATCGTGTAACGGCCGCGGGGGAGGTCGGCGAAGCGGTACACGCCGTCCGCCTGAGTCAGCGCCACCCGGTGGAGCTCCACGACGGTCACGGTCGCCCCGGCGACGGCGTAGCCGTCCGCGTCCGCGATCCGACCGGACAGCGTATCACCGCCACCGAGAAGGGACACGACGAGCACGGCGGCGTCGAGGATCAACGCCTGTCCTCTCCCGCTCCCACGGCGGGCACGTTCAGGTCACGGATCATCCGGTTGAAGGCCGCGAGGTCTCCGGTCTCGATGCCGCGCAGCGTCGCGAGCTCCTTGTCGAGCCTGGCGGACAGCTCCGCGAGCACCTCGCGCTCCTGCTTGGTCGGCGCCGCGTCCGCGCTCTGCACCATGGCGTTGAGCGACAAGAGCTGGTTGTAGATCTGGATCTGCCAGTGCAGTGTGGATTCATCGGCGTGCGCGTGCGGCTCGCTCAAGCGGGCGCGCACCGCCTCCAGGGTGCGCTTCAAGGAGTCGGCCTGGGACTTGATGCGGCCGGCTTCGGACCGGCCCTTGGTCCAGTCGGTCCAGCTCGCGAGCTGGGACTCGGCCTGCTCCACCCGCTCCACGGCCGCCACGAGTGTGTCGATGCGCTCGTGGATCCGCAGCGCCAGCGCGTACTGGGCCGCGACGTCGGCTGGCGACGTGGTCACGCGCGGGTCGTTCACCACCGTGAACGGCTGTGTGTAGCTCTGTCCGCCGACGGTGAGCTTCACGCTGTAGCGGCCGGGTGGCACGATCGGTCCTTCGATCATCCCCTCGTCGACGACGATATCCTTGGCTTTCTTGGCGTCGGGCGCCCGCAGGTTCCAGACGAACCGGTTTGTACCGGCGTGCGCCGGGACGCCCGAGTCGCTGGGCGCGTAGGTCGCGCTGTCGACGGTCGCGCTCGAGTCGGCCTTCCCCGAGTAGGTCCGAATCACCGTCCCGGCGCTGTCGAGGAACGCCAGCACGACGTCACCCGAGGGCTTCTGCTGGAGCCAGTAGGTCACGCCCGCGCCGGGGAGGGGGTTCTCGCCGGCCGCGGGGATGGGTCGCTCGCTCCGACGCCCGAGAAATCGCACCGCCGGCTCGGGCGCGAACACATGCACGCGCTCGCCCCGCTGCAGGGGCGAGAGCTGCCGCAGCGGCGAGATGTCGTCCAGCACCCAGAACGCCCGCCCGTGCGTCGCGACGATGAGGTCGCTCCCGTGGACCGCGATGTCGCGCACCGAGCTGCGCGGCAGGTTGAGCTGCAGGGGTTGCCAGCGCCCGCCGTCGTCGAACGTGACGTAGATGCCCGTCTCCGTGCCGGCGAAGAGCAAGCCGCGCCGCACGGGATCTTCGCGGATGGCGCGTGTGTACGCGGCGGACGGAATGCCCGTGGTGATCTTCGTCCACGTCTTGCCGTAGTCCGCCGTCTTGAAAAGGTAAGGGGCGAAGTCGTCCTGCTGGTAGCGATTGGCCGCGAGATAGGCGACGCCGGCGTCGAAGTGCGAGGCCTCGAGCAGACTCACGCGGGTGAACCTGCCCAGGGCTTTCGGCGTGACATCCTGCCACGTCGCGCCTCCGTCACGTGAGACGTGGACCAGACCGTCGTCCGATCCAGCCCACAGCACGCCCGCCTTCGCCGGAGATTCGGCAAAGCTGAAGATCGTGGCGTACCACTCCGTGCCGGTCATGTCGCGGGTGATCGGTCCGCCCACGGGGCCGAGTGTGGCGGGATCGTGCGCCGTCAGGTCGGGGCTGATCGCCTGCCAGCTGGCGCCGCCGTCCGTGGTCTTGAACACCCTTTGGGCCGTGACATACAGGGTGTTCCGGTCGTGCGGCGAGAACACGATCGGGAAGGTCCACTGGAACCGGTAGGGCACGTCGGCCGCGGCGTACCCGTCGTAATTGTTGAGCCACACGGACACGTCGCGCGCCTGTCTGGTGCGATGGTCGTAGCGGGTGAGCGTCCCCATGTAGGTGCCCGCAAACACTATGCCCGGATCGCCCGGCTGCGGCGCGATGTAGCCCGACTCGCCCCCCGCCACCGCGTACCAGTCACGCAGCGTGATGGCGCCGTCGTCCGACCGGATCGGGATCGAGACAGTGCTGTTGTCCTGCTGCGCGCCGTAGATGCGGTAGGGGAATTGGTCGTCGGTGGCGACGTGGTAGAACTGTGCCGTGGGCTGGTTGTTGACGGTGGACCACGTGGTGCCCCCGTCAAACGACACGGTGGCGCCGCCGTCGTTCCCTTCGATCATGCGGCGGGGATCTTTGGAGTCGATCCAGAGGACGTGGCAGTCGCCGTGGGGGACCCGGATGCGCGCGAACGACTTGCCGCCGTCTACCGAGCGCCACGTGCCGAGGTTCAGGACGTACATGGTGTTCTCATCCGTGGGATCGGCCGTGACGAACGAGAAGTACCACGGCCGGACCATGAATTTCTGGTCCGCGTTGACGCGCTCCCAGCTCGCTCCCGCGTCGTCCGACCGGAAGATGCCGCCGCTCGAGTCGGCAGCGGGGCCTTCGACGCTGGCCCACAGGCGCGCCGGGTTGGCGGGCGACACGGCGATTCCGATGCGGCCGAGCGGGCGCGGCGGCAGGCCCCGGCTGGCCGTGACGTCGGTCCAGGTGTCGCCGCCGTCGCTGCTCTTCCACAACCCGCTCTTGCCGCCTCCCGCCGAGAATCCCCAGGGGAACCGCTGGCTCTTCCACATCGCCGCGTAGAGCACGCGCGGGTTCGTGGCGTCGAGCGCCAGATCGATCGCGCCGGTCGAGTCGTCGACGTACAGCACCTTGGTCCAGGTCCGGCCGCCGTCGGTCGAGCGGAACACGCCGCGCGTCGGATTGGGCCCGAAGGCGTGTCCCATGGCCGCGACGTACACGACGTCGGGGTTGCCCGGATCCACGCGCACGGCGGCGATGTGACGCGTATCTTCGAGGCCCAGGTGCCGCCACGTGTCGCCGCCGTCGGTCGAGCGCCACATGCCGTCGCCGTACGTCAGGTCTTCGCGCCAATCGGCTTCGCCCGCGCCCACGTAGATCACATTCGGGTCGGAGGGGGCGACGGCGATTGCTCCCACGGAGGCGATCTCCGAGCGACCGTCGGTGACGTTGGCCCACGTCTCGCCGCCGTTGGCCGTCTTCCACACGCCACCGTCCACCGCACCGAAGTAGAAGACGAGCGGCCGCGTGGGGTCGCCCGCCACCGCGACGGCACGCCCGCCCCGGAAGGGCCCCACCAGGCGCCAGTGTAGCGCGCGCAGGGCCGGGTCGGTCGCCGCCGCTCGGTCGCGCGTCGAGTCGGCGCGAGCCGGCGCCCGTTGCGCCTTCTGGGCGACGAGCGGCCCCGCGATGAGCAGTCCCGCGAGCACGCGGGTGGTGAATGGGATGGTTCCGAGCGGCGACATGAGCGACTCCGGGTGGTGGAACGGCACGCAGCATATCGCGGCCTAGGACCGGCGGCAAGCTGCAGCTTACATACGGCTAGGGCCGGTCTCCCCACTTCTTGAACAAGCGGTACTCCGGGCCGGCGAACTCTTCGGGCCAATCGGCGAAGTGCTCCTCGCCGCGCCACCGTTCCGAGTCCGGCGTGAGTGGCGACCACGGCTCGGCGTCGCCCTGGGGAGGGCCCCGCCAGGCCTCACGGTCGGCTGCGAACAGGCGCTCGATCTCGTCGTCTTCCGGATCGCCGGGCATCCAGGCGCGTCCCATAGACCGCTCCTCGTCGGGACCACACTGGAGGATCGCAAGCTGCGTGCCCGATTCGGCGAGGCGACACAACTCGCCGCGCGCTATATGGATAGGACGCCCGCCTTCGGAAGAGCCAGGTCGCCGGCGGCCTCGCGGGGGCGTGCAGGACGCGGCTGGCTGACACGAAGCTCCACGTGACCCGGGTCACTCTGGATCGTCGTTTCTGCACCGCGCCCACGGGATCGCGCCGCCCCGGCGGGACGGTTTACGTTGATGAACCGGTGAGCCTCCAATCCATCAACCCCGCCACAGGGGCGGTACTCGAGACGTTCGAGGAGACGTCGCCCGGCGAGCTGGACCGGATCGTGGCGCGCGCGGACGCGGCGTCTCGCGACTGGCGGCGGCGCCCCGTCGCCCAGCGCGTCGAGCGGTTGCGCGCGGCGGGCCGCAAGCTGCACGAGCGCAAGGATGACTACGCGCGCACCATGGCGGTCGAGATGGGCAAGCCGCTCGCGCAGGGGGTGGCGGAAGCGGAGAAATGCGCCTGGGTGTGCGACTACTACGCGGAGCACGGGGCGGCCTTCCTGGCCGACGAGCCTCGCGCCACGGACGCGTCGCGGAGCTACGTTCGCTTCGAAGCCCTGGGACCGGTGCTCGCCATCATGCCCTGGAATTTCCCGTTCTGGCAGGTGTTCCGCTTCGCCGCGCCGGCCCTGGTGGCCGGGAACGCGGGCATCCTGAAGCATGCGCCGAACGTGCCGCGCTGCGCGCTCGAGATCGAGGGCGTCTTCCGAGACGCCGGGTTTCCGGACGGCCTGTTTCGGGCGGTGTTCCTCTCGAACGAGGCGACAGCGGGACTTATCGCCGATCCCCGCGTGCGCGCCGTGACTCTCACCGGCTCGGACCGCGCCGGGAGCCAGGTGGCGGCGCAGGCGGGGCGGCACCTGAAGAAGACGGTGCTCGAGCTGGGCGGAAGCGATCCGTTCATCGTGCTCGAGGACGCGGATCTGGCGCGGGCCGCCACCACGGCAGCGGAGGCGCGTCTCATCAACAGCGGTCAAAGCTGCATCGCCGCCAAGCGCTTCATTGTGCTGGAACGCGTGGCGGAGCGCTTCCTGGAGCGGCTCACGAGCGAAATGCGCGCCCGGAAGGTAGGCGACCCGCTCGACCCCGCGAGCCAGGTCGGGCCGCAGGCCCGGCTCGATTTGCGCGCCAACCTGCACCGCCAGGTGCAGGAGTCGGTGCAGCGGGGCGCGCAGCTGCTGCTGGGCGGAGAGTTGCCGTCCGGCCCCGGCGCGTTCTACCCGCCCACCGTGCTGGCCGCGGTGCAGCCCGGAATGCCGGCATTCGACCAGGAGACCTTCGGTCCGGTGGCGGCGGTGATCCGCGCCAAGGACGAGGAGGACGCGATCCGAATCGCCAACGCGTCGCCCTACGGACTCGGGGCGTCGGTGTGGACGGCGGACACGCAGCGCGGCGAGCGCGTCGCGCGCGAGATCGAAGCGGGGAGCGTGTTCGTGAACGGGATGGTCAAGTCCGATCCGCGGCTGCCGTTCGGCGGGGTGAAGCGCTCGGGCTTCGGGCGCGAGCTGTCGGAGTACGGGCTGCGGGAGTTCGTGAACATCAAGACCGTGTGGGTGGGGTGAACGTCCGCGTCGGCACGTCGGGCTACAATTTTCCCGAGTGGAAGGGGACGTTCTATCCGGCCAAGACCCCCGAGGCCAAGATGCTCGAGTACTACGCGCAGCACCTCTCCACCGTCGAGGTGAACTACACGTTCTATCGGATGCCGAACGCGAAGACCGTGACGGGATGGGACCAGGCGACGCCCGCCGGATTCACGTTCGTGCTCAAGGCGCCGCAGCGCATCACCCATATGGCGCGGCTCAAGGACGTGGACGACCCGCTGCGCTACTTCATCGAGACGGCGCGCAAGCTCGGGGCCAAGCTCGGGCCGATGCTGTTTCAGCTCCCCCCCAACTTCAAGAAAGATCTGGACCGGTTGAACGACCTGCTCACGCAGTTCCCCGCCGACCTGCGCTGCGCCTGGGAGTTCCGCCACGAGACCTGGTTCACGGACGACGTGTACGCGGCGCTGCGCACCGCCAACGCCGCGCTGTGCGTGGCGGACACGGAGGAGGGGCATACCCCGCTCGTCGCGACCGCCGACTTCGGCTACATGCGGCTGCGCGACGAGGGCTACCAGAAGCAGGATCTCGAGCAGTGGGCCAAGACGGTGAAGCAGCTGGGCAAGGGGTGGCAGGACGCGTTCATTTTCTTCAAGCACGAGGAGTCGGGGATCGGGCCGAGGCTGGCGGAGCAGTTCGACAAGCTCTTGAAGGCGTGAATGGGTGGCGTAGGGCGCAGCATGCTGCGCCCCTACCCATCGCCGGTCAGTCTCCGATAGATCGACAGGTGCCGCAGCGCCGCCGCCTTCTTCCCCGCCTGCTCGTACAGCCGCGCCAGGTTGAAGTACGCGTCCGCCAGCCGCCGATCGGCGGCGATCGCCTGCTCGTAGGCCTTCACCGCGTCGTTGGGACGCCGCCGGTCCTCCAGCGCGATGCCGAGGTTGTACCACGCCGTCGCGTGGTCGGGACAGTCGGCCAGCACTGCCCGGAAATGGGTCTCCGCCTCCTCGGCGCGACGGGATTCGACCAGCAGCCGCCCCAGGTTCACCCGCGCGTCGGCATGATGGGGATCGAGCTCGAGCGCCCGCCGGTAGGCGTCGCGCGCGTCCTCCGGGGCGCTCACTTCCAGCTCCACCCCGAGGTCGAACCACTGCTCGGCGTCGAGATCGTCCTCCGCGCGCCGGGCGGCCGCCGCCTGGCGGCGCGCCAGCGGCGCCGCACGCACGGCCAGGCTCGCGACGTCGAAGTCGAGCACCAGCTGACCGGAATCCGGATTCCAGGCGAGCGCGCCGTCTCGCGCCACCACCCGATGTCCCTCGGCCGTGATGCGCAGCTCCGAGAGCGCCCGTCCCCGCGGCAGCTGCTGTTTCAGCCGGCGCAGCGAGCCGCGGATCTTGGCGGCCGGGATGCGGGCCGCCATCAGCCCCTTCGCGGCGCGGAGCAGGACCAGGTCCTGGAACGCAAAACGAAACTCCCCGCCGGCCCGCGCGGGGGAGAGGAAACCTGCTCGAGTATAAGACCGGATTTGCGCGGGAGAGAGACCGAGGAGCCGCGCGACCTCCTCGGTGGTGTATCCCGTCATCGCCTAGGCGCTGGCGGCCCTGCGTTTCTTGACCGGCTTGGCTTCGGCGGCGCGCTCGGCGCGCTTCGCGGGTTTGCGCTCGCCCCCGGTTGAACCTTTGCCCTTGGCGAGACTCGCTTTGAGCGCCTCCATGAGATCGATGATCTGGGTCTTGGGGGCTTCGGTCGGCTCCTCGGTGATCTCCTTGCCCTGGACCTTGCGCTCGATCTGCTCGTGGATGCGTTTCTTGACCTCGTCCTCGTACTTCTCCGGTTGGAAGTCCTTTCCCGCGAGCTGCTGAATGAGCTGCACGGCCAAATCGACCTCGCTCTTCTTCAGGTCCATCTTCTCGATCGGCACGTCCTTGATGGAACGGACTTCGTCAGCATAACGCAGCTGTTCCATCACGAGGCCAGGCCCGAGCGGCCGGATCATGATGAGATACTGCTTGCCGCGCGCTGCCCACTGCCCGATCGCCACCTTGCCGGTTTTCTTCAGCGCTTCACCCAACAGCCCGAAGGCGCGCTCGCCGCCTTTGTCTGGTCCCAGAAAATACGCGCGATCCATATACATCCGGTCCACCGTTGGTGCGTCAACGAACTCGGTGATGTTCATCGAGTTACTCGACTTGTCATCCATCTGCAGCTTTTTCAACTCGTCCACACTGAATACGACGTACTGGCCTTTCGAGAACTCGTAGCCTTTGACCCTGTCGTCGTTTTCGACCTTTTCGCCGTCCTTCGAGCAGACGTATTGCTGCTTCAGGCGGGCCCCGTCCTTCTTGTGCAGCCAGTTGAACGAGATCGCGGCCGACGACTCGCCGGCCGAAAAC
>Ga0209234_1000465_pt1 | contig 13914 bp, 10 predicted proteins | sample GraSoi013_1_20cm_2_FD_185816 | JGI IMG/M metagenome (GOLD analysis project Ga0209234, IMG submission 185816) | Grasslands soil microbial communities from the Angelo Coastal Reserve, California, USA - Sample 08_20_2013_1_20cm (SPAdes) (version 2) | ecosystem: Environmental > Terrestrial > Soil >... | reverse complement strand
GCAACACAGCTGGCCAACACTTGGTGTGCTTTCCTAGACTCACTGTTTGGTTTGATAAGGCTGTACATCAAAGGATCTCGAGAATTTCTTCATAACGCTTGAACGGCGGAATGAGATAGGCACCGGCGAGTTCGGTGCGCGCCCAGGCGAGCATGTCGCGGGCGACTTCAAAGCCGCGATCGCGCGCGGCGCTCCCTGCGGCTTCCATGGACTTCAACAGCGGCTCGGGGATGACGATGCCGGGCACTTCGTTGCTCAAACGCAGGGCCTGCTTGTAGCTGTTGAGCGGCCAGATACCGATCAGCACGGGGATCACCGGCTTGCCGCCGAGTTTGTTCAGGAAAGCGTGCCAGTGTTGGGGGTCGAAGAGCGGCTGAGTCATGGCGAAATGCGCGCCGGCTTCGACCTTGGCGTGGAAGCGCTCGATTTCGTTGTCGAGATCGTCGGCAACGGGATTGACAGCCACGCCGATGGTGAAATTCGTTGCGCCGCCGAGAGTTTTTCCGGCCCAGTCGGTGCCCTGATTCAGCCGGTTCAGAACTTTGACCAGGCCGACGGAATCGACTTCGTAGACGCCGCTGGTTTCCGGGTAATCACCGACCGATGGCGGATCACCCGTGATGGCCAGTACATTGCGAACGCCGCCGACGGTCCATGCGCCGAGAAGCGCGGCTTGCAGGCCGATGATATTCTGGTCGCGCGTGGTCAGATGGGGAACGGTTTCAATGCCGCGGGCTTCCAGAGCGCCGGCCACAATCAGCGCGTCCATGCCGACGCGGGCCATGGCTCCGCTGTTGATGTCGATGGCATCCACTTTCTTCGAGGCCATGACCTTGTCGACCTGCTCGAAGATGCGATCGAGCGAGAGGCCCTTTGGCGGATCGATTTCCAAGCAGACGCTGAATTCCTTTTTCTGAAGTTGTTTCCAGAACCTGCTGTCGGGCTCGCGACGGGCCACCGGCACAGGTCTTAACACGGTTTCGACGGACCGCACCACGGGATGGGTTTCGGAGGGTCGCAACAATTTGACGGCTTCGGCCATGGCGCGAATATGCGCCGGCGTCGTACCGCAGCAACCCCCCAGAATCCGCACGCCGAGTGCCGCGGCTTCACGGGCGAAAAGCGCAAAATATTCCGGTGAAGATCTTGGATACACGATGCGATCGCCTTCGCGCTTGGGAAAACCGGCGTTGGGCATGCCGCTGACGCGAAGTCCATCAACGGCGGCAAGCTCCTCGAGAATGGGCAGAAGCGCCTGCGGACCAAGCGTGCAATTCGCGCCGATTACCTGGACGTTTTTATTCTTCAATTGCGCTGCGGCATCGGAGGGGCGGACATCGCCGTAGGTCGTGCCTTCTTCCGCGTAGGTGAGCTGAGCAACAATGGGCAAGCCGGAAAACGAGCGAATGGCGTCGATGGCCAAGAGCACCTCTTCGATATAGGAAAACGTTTCCAGGATGTAAAAGTCGACCCCACGTTCTTCGAGCGCGAGCGCCTGTTCGTGAAAAATTTCCTGTATTTCTTCGGGGGACGGGTGGCGCGACTGCACGCCGAGACCCAGTGGACCGATGGACCCGGCGATGAGCACTTCACGCGCCGCCGACTCGCGTGCTTCGCGGGCGATTTTCACCCCCCGGCTGTTGAAGCGCTGGACTTCCTCGGCCAAGCCGAGCGGGGCGAGCTTAAAGCGATTTGCGCCAAACGTGTTGGTTTCGATGATTTGCGCACCGGCTTCGATGTACGCCTGGTGGATACGGAATACCGCCTCCGGCTCGGTAGAATTCAGCTCATCGAAGCAGCGTTCGAAGCCCACCGCTTCGTGCAGCATCGAGCCCATCGCTCCATCGGCGACCAGGATGGCGTCTTTCAGCCGTTCGTTGAAATCGTAAATCTTCACAGTTCCATTGTCCTGCCTGCTGAAGATGCGGCCGCGCTCAGCGCTTTTGTTCCATGAGGCTGGCGACGGTGCTCACGAGGTCGTATTTGGTGAGGATCTCAAAACGAGAGTCGCCCATTTCGACAAAGACCGCAGGGTTCTCATGGCTGAGGATGTGGGTGATGCGCTCGACGGGTGCGGTCCTGGGCACCTGCGGCAAAGGCTTGCTCATGACTTCGCGGACGACGAGCTTACGAAGATCCTTGCCCTGCAAGGCGAGGTTGAGTATCTGGTCTTCGTAGATTGTGCCGATCGGAACATTCTCCTCAAAGATTGGAATCTGCGAAACGTCCTGCTCCTGCATGGTCTTGAGGGCGTGGAAAACGGTCTGGTAAGGCCGCGCGATGACCAGTTCGCGCACTTTGCCGGTCGCGTGTTTGGCGTTGACGACATCCGCTGCGGTGATGGCGGTAGCCGCATCAACATAGCCGCGCTCGTGCATCCACAGGTCGTTGTAAACCTTGCTGAGATAGCGCGTGCCGGTGTCCGGCAGCAACGCGACCACGAAGTCATGCGGGCCCAGGTCTTTGGCAAGGAGCAACGTCCCGCAGATGCAACCGCCGCCGGAGCCGCCGGTGAACAAGCCTTCCAGCTTCGCCAGACGGCGCGCCACAACGAAACATTCCTCGTCGCTCACTTGGATGACGTCATCCAGAATTTTCAGATTCATGGTCGTTGGGAAGAAATCCTCGCCGATACCTTCCACAACGTACGTTTTGGCTTTGATGGTTTGCCCGGTCTTGACGAAATCGTAGTACAGCGAGCCGTAGGGATCGACGCCGATGATTTTGACATGGGGATTTTTTTCCTTCAGGTATTTTCCCACGCCGCTGACGGTGCCGCCGGTGCCCATACCGCACACGAAGTGGGTGATCTGGCCTTCGCTGTCTTCCCAAATCTCGGGACCCGTGGTGCGGTAATGCGCTTCGGGATTGCTGGGATTGTCATACTGATTCGGGTAATAAGAATTGGGAATCTCGCGGGCGAGTTTTTTGGCCACCGAATAGTAACTGCGCGGATCTTCCGGCTCGACGGCGGTCGGACAGACGATGACTTCGGCGCCCAGGGCTTTGAGGAGATCGACTTTTTCCTTGGATTGTTTGTCCGTGGTCGTGAAAACGCACTTGTAACCGCGCACCGCCGCGACTAGCGCCAGACCCATACCGGTATTGCCCGATGTGCCTTCAATGATTGTGCCGCCGGGCTTGAGCAGGCCTTTTTTCTCGGCCTCGTCGATCATGCTGATGCCAATGCGGTCTTTCACCGAGCCGCCCGGATTGGTGAACTCGGCCTTGACGTAGATTTGCGGCTTCAGACCCTGATTGATGCGGTTGAGGCGCACCAGTGGGGTATGCCCAACCGCTTCCAGAATGTTGTTGCACCTCATCAGTGTTCTCGGTTTCTCCGCCAAATCTCAATCAGTCTAGCATCTTCTCCGAGGAGTTCTGCTATTGGGCGGCGCGAACATTTTCTTACGTCCAAACAAGATGAGAGTAGATTATTCTTTCCATGATTTCCCGAGAAGGAGAGACCAGCATGACGCGTCAGAATATTTCGAGCGGTGCGCCGTGGGAGCCCATCGTAGGCTACTCGCGGGCGGTAAGGATGGGCAACGTCATTACCGTGTCGGGAACTACCGCGACGGGACCGGATGGAAAGATTGTGGGTGTGGGTGACCTGCGAGCGCAAACGGTCGAAACCATCAAGAACATCGAGGCGGCGCTCGTCAAGGCTGGCGCGAGCCTCAAAGATGTTGTACGGACGCGAATTTATGTCACCAACATCGCCGAATGGGAAAAGGCCGGACGCGCGCACGGAGAGTTTTTCGGGGAGATCCGGCCGGCCACGAGCATGGTGGAAGTGAGCAAGCTGATTGCACCGGAAATGCTCGTGGAGATTGAGGCGGACGCGGTGGTGGAATGAGGTAATGGAGGTATAGGACACCGTTTAGCGTTCCCCCCAGGACGATTGGCAATTAGCCGGAGACTTTTCATGGCCTCAGAGTTATACGATTCGTTTATCGCGGACTACTACGACGAGTCGCCAGTCGTGAGCAAACGGTGGCAGGACGTGGCGTTCTATCGCGCCGCCGCGCGCGACTTCGGCGATCCCATTCTGGAGCTGGGCTGCGGCACGGGGCGCATCACCATGACGCTGGCAGAGGCCGGAAAGCGGATCACCGGGCTTGATCTTTCCGAGCGCATGCTGGAACGCGCGGTGACCAAGCGCGCGGCACTCCCTGTCGAAGCGCGCGAACGCGTTCACCTGGTTCAAGGCGACATGGCGCGGTTCGATCTGGGCGAAAGATTTCGGCTGGTTATCATTCCTTTCCGCCCATTTCAGCACCTCCTGGAGGTGCGCCAGCAGACGGATTGCCTCGACTGCGTTCAGAAGCATCTCGCGCCGGGCGGGCGTCTGATTCTGGATGTCTTCCAAACAGATGCCGAGCGCATGCACGATCCCGTGCACATGCGAGAAATGCTGGTGACCGAGTACAAAACCGACGACGGCCGACAGGTGCGCGTCAGCGAGCGAGTGGCCGCGTTCCATCGCGCGGAGCAACGGAATGACCTGGAGATGATTTTTTCGGTCCGGCATCCGGACGGGCGCCAAGAGAAGCTGGTGTTCGCCTGGACGTTGCGGTATTTCTTCCGCTACGAGATCGAACACCTTCTGGCGCGCTGCGGGTTCCGCGTTACCGCGCTGTACGGAAATTTCGACCGCTCGACACTCGCTGATTCTTCACCCGAGATGATCTACATCGCCGAAGCGTCCTAAAGACCAAACGGAGCGCGGCATCCCCGGGCTAACGCTCAGGATAAAGCTGCGCTCCTAAAAACGCGATTTGCCTGGCGCGTCCTACCACTTTGCGCGGATGCGGTATTTCAGCACGGACTTGCCGTCTTTGGCCACCGGGACATTGAATTGGGCCGCGAAGGCAGCCGTCTTGGTGTACTTGTAGGAAGAAGAAAGCATCTCCCAATCGCCGCCGATAGGCTCGTTCACTTGCACGGTGATGGGTGTGTCCTTGTGGTTGCGCAGCGTGATTTCAAATTCCATCTCCCAGACGTGGCTCGCTATGCTCTTGTAATCGGTCTGCTTGTGTTCGGCGACCACATCAAAAGCGTTGCCGATATGAATGTTGACGTCCTCATCCTTGGGGGTGTGGTCGATGCGATCCTCGCCGGCAAAGAGAATGCCGCCTTTGGAGTCCTTTTGATAGACACGGACGTTGCCCGCAGGAAGCGGAATTCCCAGGCCGGACTTTTCTTCATTTTTGAACTTGTAATAGACCATCACCGGATCTTTCAGCGGTGCTCCTGGGTTTTGTGCATTGTGGTAATAGTAGTTCTGCCCGTTCACGACGAAAATCTTCTCCACTGGAACGCCACTGCCCTGCAGCAAACTGATCTGCTTGGTTTCTTTGTCTTCGACCGAAGTCTTTCGGCCGAGCGAGTACAGATGGTATTCGCTGAAGCTTTCCTGCTGGAACTGCGGGGCAGCTGCCTTGGCCTCCATGGCCCGGCTAACCGCCATGTCCCGCAGCCCGCCACTCTGTTGAACGCGATTCAGCTCCCCGGCCACCAGCTGGAGCCGCGCATTATGAAAGGCGGTGCCGCTGTTGTTGACGACGGTAACCCAGCCATCCAGGTCAGCGTTCTTGTCGTCGCGCGCCACAGTAAGAACGTAATCGGCATTCCAGGACAAATTGCTCGCGAGGTAGGAAGCTTCCACCTGCTGTTTTTTCGCACCGGAATTTTCCAGCGACATCAGCAGCGTGGGGCGCTCGTAGAGATTCGCGGGGACTTCGGGGAAGCGATAACTCTCGGCAAACATTCCGGTCACGATGTCGTTGCCGATTTTCCAGACCGGCCCGTTGTTATCGGAAAGCAAGGTCGCCTTGATCTCTTCGCGCTTGGTTGAGTTGTTCTCCTGATACGAGCGCACCAGAGTGACTTCCTTGCCGACGTACTTGTGCAGCAGTTTGGCGGGCTCGAGAAGGTCGTATTCGTAGTTCTGTTCGATGACCCCGAGTTTTTCCGGGTCGTTCAGCGAACGGAAATGAACGGTCGCGGGATTGACGGTGGCGGCGATGTCCATGAATTTCAGACGAAACGTTCCGCTGGGAAGCAGGAGCTGCCGAACATCGCGTACCAGGGCGATATTGGAGTTGTACACGGTGACGTTCAGGTCGGTCTGATCGTTCAGGCTCGTGGATTGCTCGCCCGCGCTGGCGCGGCCGGACTCTTTCTCTTGTGACGCAAAAACCTTGCTGCCCACTGCCGCGGAATACAGAATTGCCGCTCCGGCGGTGAGCATCAGGGCAGTGGAAATCATCCATAACCATCGCGTAGTTGCCTTACTCCCGGGGATGTTCATCACTTTCACCTCAATCTGGATTGGCCTTCTGGGGGTTAGAACGACGCGGGCGAAGATTCTTGCACGGGACGGGCGGGCAGAGCGCCCTGCGCATCAGGGATGGGGGACGCGCTTCCAGGTCCGCCCGCCGTCGCTGGTTTCGAAATTCTTGGTATTTCGGGCGTTCCAAATCGTGGCGTGCTGCGCGTCCGTGGCGCGAATCCCGCCAAGATCCTCCGCGAGGGGGGAAGAAATCGAGGCCCAATGCGCGCCGCCATCGGTGGTCAGAAGAAGGGCTCCGAGGCGGCCCACGATCCAGCAGATTTTGTCCGAGGGAGCGGAACCGCCGAGCAACTCGGCGAGCACCCCGCTGGTTTGCCGCGACCAGGAGGCGCCGCCATCCCCGGAGAATTCGATCAGGCCGGAGCGTCCGGCGAGCCACATGACGTTCGAGCCCGGCGGTGAGATCAAACGCGGATTGGAAATCGCCCGGGCGACTTCGAGGGAAGCCGGGTTGCTGAAGCTGGATACCGCACTGGGAGGCGGTTCCGGGGATGGCGGCGCAGCCGCCACCGCTCCTTTTACCTTCTTCGCATTTTCCATCTGGTTCAGGGGGCTGGGGCCGGGGACTCTTTGCGGAGCATAATTGTATTGATTCTGAGTTTGAGCGTTCTGCGATTGCGCGAGCGCGGCTTGAACATTTCCGCCTTGGGCTTCTTCTTTTTTCCGTAAGGTCTCTCGGGGATTCTTGGCGTCGAGGTCGAGCGGCTCGGCGGCAGTCAGCAAATCCACGAAAGCATCGCGCGCGCCGTCCTTTCGCGCGTCGAGTTCTTTGTCGCCGGGGGACCGCGTCCTGGCTGCCTCGCTGACCTTTTCGCTTTGCTTGGTGGAATCGGAAGCTACGCGGCGCGCACCTCCGCCGACCGGCGATGGTGGTTTCCTGGACGATTCTTCAGGCGGAGAAGACCGCGGCGCGACTGTTGAAACCGAAGGAAGGTCTCGATTTTGCGCCACTTTGTTTTCATTTTCGGGCCAGGCTCGAGGCCGCCAGGATTGATTTTCATGCAGGACCATCCAAACGAGCAGACCGGCGGCAAGAGCTCCCGCGGGAGCGAGCCATGGCCAGCGGGCGCCTCCGAAAAGGAGGACGCGAGGAGATTTTTTCGCTGGCGTTAGGGGAGACGCAGGCTGGCTTTGGTAGGAAGCTGATGCCAAAAGCGCTGGTTCTCCTTGGGCCTGGACCTTCTCTTGGTCCGCCGCCAGCCAGGGAATCTCGTCGGTGGCCTCCAAGTGGGCGAGCACGGTCTGGCAGTCGGCGCAGCCGACCACATGCCCCTTCCAGAAATTCATTTCCTCGGGAAGCAAAGACCGCTCATGATAAGCCGCCAGCGTTTCCGAGTCAGGGCACGCGCCACTCTCCCGAGCGGGCCATCTCGCAGCTGCACCCGACGGAGCGGCGGGGCGCAGATGGCGAGCCAGCGCTTGGTCAAATCTCCGATCGCGTTCGTCAGACGCCATAGGCTTCTCCCTGGTTAGAACGAAACTTCAACGTTTTCTTGCACCGCGCGGTCATGGCGTCCGCTTGGCGGTTGCCGGGGACCGCGAGTTGGAGCGCGGCAGCAATTTCTGCAAATCGATGGGGGTGTCTTCCGCGCTGTATTCGAAACACAGAGCGATCTCCGCATCGCTTAGTCCGGCGGAACCGTTGGCCTCCCCGATACCGTGACGAAGAAGGTTCTCCACCGCCTGCCGCAAATCGCGCCGCGCGCGGTCCAGATGACGCGAAACACTGGATTCGTGCTCCCCGAGCAGCCGTCCGATCTCCGCAAGCGTTTTCTCCTCGGCGTAATAGAGGCGGAGCCTCTCCCTTGCCTGTGGTTGGAGGCCTTCGAGCGCCTTCTCTAGGGCTCGGGTGAATGACCGGACGTAGCGCTCGCGATAGGGATCCGTAGGCTCGATCGGCGGTCCGACGAAGATCTTCGGCCGTCCCTCGCCCGTTTCGTCCTCGCCAAGTTCCTCGAAGCGGCGGCCAGCACGGATGGCATCAATGTGCCGCCGGGCGAGAACGGCACGGAGCCAGGTTTTTAGCGAACTGCGCCCATGGAAGTAACGGAAGAGCGAACGCTCCGAGCCTTGGCCGCCGGCCAAACCGTACAACTCGGAAAAAAGGGAATCCGCGAGATCACCGGCTTCCGCCGAACCCGAGCGAATCATGGCGGCCGCCGCGGCGCGCAAGTAAGCGCGGTAGTGGGTGAAAAAATACTCCCAAGCCGCCTCACCCCCTTCGGCACAAGCGGTGGCCAAAGCTAAATCTTCCAGATGCAACGCGCGGAGATATTCTTCGAGCTTAGGTGCACTGAGCGCACCACTCGCCCAGCGCTTAGTGACGCTGCGTTCGAGGGCCATCGTGAAATGCCCACGAGAGAGCCCCCAGCGTGAGGCCTTGGCCTCGGCGTACAGCCACTCGACCAACGGGGCGCAATCCTGTAGCGACGGCAGCGGTTCCGCGGTATGCGCGTCTCCAGACCGGCTCTGGGGATCGTTGTCCATGTTAATTGCTTACTGTATCCCACCAAACCCGCCAGTTGCGGCGGTGCCCCCTTGAACATTCTCAAGAGTTATATCGAGCAGCTGACGTTTTCAGGGGCCCTATATCCCCGGGCTGAAGTCCGGGGCTTTGCGGCCCCAGATGAGGATAAACCAGGCGGGGGACAACTGGCGTCGAAAAGAGACGCAACCTTGAGCGGGTTTAGGGTATCCTATTTATGTGTTGCGCGCCCCGCCGCAACCAGCTGCCTCGCCGGGTTAAAACTGGGTGCGTTACCATGCGTTCGCGATAGCATTAGCGACTTCGCGACGCTAGTACGAAAGTCCTATCGGGCTTCCTCAGCCTCGTCAGTACGCTGGTACTGGTAGAGCACTTCCTATTTAGCAGGCGGACTGGGGAGCGTTAGGCATTTTTAGACCACCCACGTTTCGCGGCCGGAATTTCACGAGGCGGCACGCGGTGACAACCATGTCGAATCCACCACGTAAGAACACACTGGGCGTCGGTTTTGAGGCCAACCGCGGCCGTTTGGGCGAACCACAGGCGTGGAAGAAGGCTATCGGCACGAGACCGGTGACAGCACGACTGGCCTTGCTCCCTGATTCCAAGCCACGCTGGGGCCGCATCGGACTGAGCGCCGCCGGACAAGTTGCGATTGTGGCGTTTCTGCTCACGCTTCCTGTAATCTTCCCACAGCAGATGCCAACGGCATTGAACTTCCGCGTTGTGGAGTTGATGCAGCCGGTTATTGCAGTCCCCGTTGCGCCAAAGCCTCCACCTCCGCCGAAGCTCAAGGCCAAAGTGGCGCCTCCGGCTCCCAAGCCGGTGGTGCCTGAACCGGTAAAGCTCAACCCCAAGCAGACGCACGTTTTTCTCGCGGCAAAAGTCGCGCCACCGAAGATAAAGACCTTGGAAGCCAAGCCCGTGGAACTCCGTCCGGAATTCCAACAGGTGAAAATCGATACCCCGACGAGTCAGCCAAAGCGGCCCAAAGAAGATGTGAAAGTCGGTAACCTCGGAACCGGTAGCGCTGCTCCGGCAACGGTGGTGGCTCCCGTGAACAAAGTGCAAACCGGCGGCTTTGGCGATCCCAACGGACTCCCCGGTAAAGGTGATCCGAACAAAGCCACGAACGTCAATCGTCTTGGTTCTCCCGCTTTGCCAGGGGGACCGGGATACGGAAACGGCACGGGCGGCGATAAAGGAATTCGCGGCACCGTGGCGAGCACCGGCTTCGGCAATGGTACGGCGAACCCGCCGCCAAGCACCAAGCACGCCGCGCTGCAGTCCACTGGCTTTGCGGATCAGAGCACCGCGAGCGTCGCGCCGAAAAAGAAAGCGTCGGCGGGTGAAAACCCCACGACGCCTGTTGACATCCTGGACAAACCTCGTCCAGAGTACACCACAGAAGGGCGTAGCCTGAAAATTGAAGGCGACGTTGTTCTCGATATGGTATTTCTTTCAAACGGCAGCATCCAAGTGATCCGAGTGATAAGTGGTCTGGGCCATGGTCTCGATGAAGCAGCATCTCGCGCGGCGCGGCAGATCAAGTTCAAGCCGGCAAGACGCGAAGGACAGCCAGTGGATTTCCCGGCTCGCGTGCGAATTGAATTCCGTTTGGCTTACTAAGCTAAGGGGAGAGAGACAATGCGTAAGGTAGCAACTGCTATTTTTGTCCTTATTTTGAGCGGGCTGGGGACGGTGGCGGCCACCGAGGCCCCCCGGCCGGCCGATCAGGCGCGGACCATGAGCGACGTGGTCGACCGCGTGATCACCAATGAAAACCGGGCCAACCAGCAGATCAAACAGTATACGCCGCTGGTGGAGACCTACATCCAGAACTTGAAGCCCGATAAGGATCTTGGCTACACGCCCGCCGGCGACAAGTATTTCCTCGGCCGCGCGGACTTCTCGAAGGGTGTGTCGCTGGTTTCCTTGACGGACATCAACGGCAAGGGCAAGAAGATTTTTGGTTCCATTGGCAACTTCTTCTCTTTCGCCATGCAGTTCCTCCCGGACGGCTTCCTGCAGATGATCTTCATCGATACAAATGGCTTCGACAAGCAGCACTACAAGTTCGATTACGTGCGCCGCGAATTCCTCGGCGAAGTGCGTTGCTTGGTGTTCGACGTGACGCCTCAGGATAGGGCCGGCAAAGGCCGCTTCCTTGGCCGCATCTGGGTCGAAGATCAGGATTACAACATTGTTCGATTTAACGGCGCTTATGGTGGCAGCGGGCACTCCAGCTGGTACTTCCACTTCGACAGCTGGCGCACCAATGTGCAGCCGGGCCAATGGATGCCTTCCTTCATCTACAGCGAGGAAAGAGATTTGCACTACGCCCTGGCCAAGAAACTGGACTTCAAAGCGCAGACCCGGCTGTGGGGCTACAACGTCGGTCACTCCAGCCAGGAACAGGAATTGAGCAAGATCCTGGTGGAGACCCCGGTGCAGGACGATACCAAAACGGCGAATGACCTTTCCCCCATTCAGGCCCAGCGCTCCTGGGACCGCCAGGCGGAAGATAACGTTGTCGATCGCCTGGAGCGCATCGGCCTGATGGCGCCGCGCGGCGAAGTCGACAAGGTCCTCGAGACGGTGGTCAACAACCTGGAGGTCACCAACAATATTGATGTTGACCCGGAGGTACGCTGCCGCGTGATGATGACCTCGACGCTCGAGTCCTTCACTGTCGGTCACACCATCGTCCTCAGCCGCGGGTTGATCGACGTGCTGCCGGATGAGGCCAGTCTGGCAACCATGATCGCACACGAACTCGGCCACGTCGTTCTCGGCCACCGTCTCGATTCCAGCTATGCTTTCTTCGATCAATTGCTGATCGACGACAAGGAAACTTTCCGCCATTTCGGATTTGCGCGGACTCCCGACGAGGAGAGGTCCGCCAACACCAAAGCGATGCAAATCCTGACCAATTCCCCTTATAAGAACCAGCTCGGAAACGCCGGGCTCTTTCTGGCTGCCCTCACTACACGCGAAAAGGAAATTCCGAACCTGATCAGCCCGCACCTCGGCGACCGGGTGCCGGTCATCGGTGATCTGCGGTCCTCCATGCCGGCTGACCAGAAGCAGAACCCGCAGGCCATTGTGGCGCTTCCGATCGGCGGACGAGTGAAGCTGGATTCGTGGAACGATAAGCTGGATCTCATTAAGAGCAAGCCGGTGGGCACAGTGGCGGAACGTGAAAAGATGCCATTTGAAGTCACCCCATTTATGCCTTACCTGATGCGCTACGGCACGGAGACCTCCAAACCCATCGCCGCCAGCGCGGCCGCGCCAAGCGATCCGAAGACCGGCGAAGCCGCGCCCGGTAAGCCGTAGTTAGACAATTTCGCGGTTGAAGCGATACCACGGCCCGGAGAAGGTCTCTGCTCCGGGCCATTTTATTTTGCTCGCCAGGACTTATTTCTTGGGCGTGTTCCTCATGGAGGGCGAAGACAGCTCCTTGATAAGCCGGTAATTGAAGTCCACGCCGTCGTAAAAGTCCTGGACGCCAACACGCTCGTCCTTCCCATGCTCGCGATTGTCGTGGATGTCAAAAAACATGCAGGAGATGCCGAAGGTCGGGATGCCGGCGATGCGCGTGTACTTTCCGTCGGTGGCCCCGGTGGACATGGTGGCAACCAGAGGCACACCCGGCCAGGTGATCGTCAAGACTCTCTCCATGGCCTGAGTCACCTCAGGGAGAAGCGGCGAGGGAGGCACGGGCACTACCTTTCCGTCCGGAGCAAGCTGTGAAACAGTGGTGATCCTGACTTGCGGGTCGCTGGCAACCCGCTCGAGCGTGCGGCGAACTTCCTCCGGGTCTTCCCCCGGAAAAATCCGGCAATTGACGTTGGCGCGCGCGGTTTGCGGGAGTGCATTGCGGGCATGCCCGCCGGAGAGCATGGTGGCCACGCAGGTGGTGTGCAAAAGAGAATTGAAATAAGGCGCTTCCGAGAGCCGCTCTACTGCTCCAGGATCCGGGGGTTGCTGGGCCACGGCTTTCATATCCGCGGCCACCTGTCCGCTCGCCAGCGCGGCGTTCCGTTCGAAATAACTCCGCGTGATTTCGTTGATCCTTGCGGGGAAGGAATACCTTTCTAAACGGGACAGCGCACCGGCCAAGTGGTAGATGGCGTTGTCCGGGCTAGGGACCGAGCTATGCCCGCCGGGATTCAGCGATTCGAACTGAAAATCCACATAAACTTTTTCGCTGGCTTGAATTCCCGCGAGCAGCCGTTTGTCTTTGTCCTTTTCGAATTCGCCGCCGTCCAGATTGATGCAGTATTCCGCATCAACCCAGTCGCGATGCTCTTTGAGCAGCCAGTCCACACCGTTCGAAGAGCCGCCCTCCTCATCGGCGGTCAGCGCCAGAATCACATCGCGGTCGGGCAGATATCCTTCCATTTTCAAGCGGATGAAATTGGTAATCAGGATGGCATCGCCTTCCTTCATGTCTTCCGTGCCGCGGCCGTAGAAGTAGCCGTCTTTCTCGATGAATTCGAACGGATCGGTGCTCCAGTCCGCTCGGAGCGCCTCGACGACATCAAGATGCCCGATGAAGAGTATGGGCTTGCGTTTTCCGGTTCCCCGGAAGCGCGCCACGAGATTTTTCTTGCGTTCCTGGGGCCCGGCTACCTGGATATCCCCAGCCTCGAAGCCCCCGTCGCGCAAACGCTTGGCCATCGCTTCGGCGGCGGTGGTCACGTTGCCCACGGAGTCAGTGGTGTTGATCTCAATGAGCTGCTTGAAAATGTCGTGCGCCAGCTGCTTCGTTTGCTGCTGGCCTTCAGAGTGTCCACAGGGCGCCCAGCCCGCGATCAGGCAAAATAATAATAAGATCCAGCGCATCGGTCTTGGCATGTACGCTCCTTGAGCAGGAATGATCAGGAAAAAGGTAGCTGCCCTGCGGGCGATGCCGGCCGCGCCGCTAGCGCCTGACGCAAGCACCGCGACAAATACGATGCCGCCCAGAACAGCAGCACCATGCCCAGCCCGCGGTCCAGCACAAGAAACACGGCAAAGGCGATAAATACCGCCGACCCCGTTCGATCAGGTCTCATGAGCGGGG
>Ga0209234_1000460_pt1 | contig 13970 bp, 13 predicted proteins | sample GraSoi013_1_20cm_2_FD_185816 | JGI IMG/M metagenome (GOLD analysis project Ga0209234, IMG submission 185816) | Grasslands soil microbial communities from the Angelo Coastal Reserve, California, USA - Sample 08_20_2013_1_20cm (SPAdes) (version 2) | ecosystem: Environmental > Terrestrial > Soil >... | reverse complement strand
GTAGATGGGCAAACCGAGAGGTCGAATGGAGCTTTTGGGAAAAGCGACATAGAAGGCAAAGTCGCGAGGGTAGCGGCGAGGAAGCGGGGACGCGACCGAGTTTCAAATGGGCGGGAGCGCATGACTCAATGCGAGCAACGAGCAAGTTTCAATTCGCTACGACGTGACAAGCCCGCGTGACCTGCCTTCATCAGCCGCCTTTGCAAAAGCTACGGCGAGCCACGGATTACGGCATGGCAAGCAACACGGTGTGACAGGGGAAGAAAAGTTGAGAGTTGAGAGTTGATTGTTGATGGACGGCCAGGGAGAAAGAGATCAGAGGTTCGGTTCCACTCGAGCTGAATGCCAGAAATCCATCACTTCAATCAGACGGTTTTCGCGGCGCACGCGATAGTAGATGAAATAAGGATCGTACCGCAGGCGTCGGACATTCTTGCGTTTACTATAGGGCGTTCCTAATTCTGGGAATTCCGAAAGCAAGTCGGCGTTCGAGCAGACGCATTGCAAAAATCTTGGCAGCCTCAGGGTCGTCGGCTGCGATGTACCGAACGATGTCTTCGAGTCGCGCAATTGCAGTAGGCGCGAAGATTATTTTGTAAGCCATCGCCCCAGCATCTCGCGAACTCGCTCGACGGGGACGCCGCGGCCGGCATCAAGCTCGGTAGCTGCTTTATCAAGTGAAGCGAGTAAAGCCGCTTCTTCTCTTTCAGACATCCGGGGTTGATCTTGCGATCGGAGCCACGCGGCAAGCGCAGATCGTTCCTTAGCGGGCAATTTGTCGATCGCCTCTTGAATCTCGCTAATCGTGCTCACCCTAAGATTATTGCAGGATTCTTCGGCCAAGGCAATCAGCCGTGTTGCGGAATTGGTTTTCTGGGCGATAGTCGGAGGTCAAGAAGTACTAAGGAGGAAAGTCAGCCTCCGGTGCGCGCCAAAGTCGGTGCGCACGTTGGTGCCTGGTAGAAAGTCAGAATCAATTATTATGAAAGCCGATCTCATTGCAGCCGCCTCCGAAGTAATCACTAATCAGCAAATCCTGGTGAACATGGTCTCACGCCGCGTGCGACAGCTTTCGCTGGGTCATCGTCCCCTTGTGGAATACGCTCCGGGGCTGCGTGAAGCCGATATCGCGTTAACCGAGATCGCTGCCGGAAAACTGACGTTCGAATCGACCTTCGGTCAGAATGGAACCACCGAGGCTCCGGCCCGGGTCGTACTGTTTCCCGGTGTCACGGCCAGCAAAAAAGTTAAAAAAGCTGCCTGAAGAAGCGCTGAAGGCGCTGGTGATTCGTGATCCGCCTACGCCGACCAGCGTTCGTGTATAGCTACGGCCCGACAAGTCAGTGATTGGTGGTCGGAGGAACCGAAGAAGAGTTGTTAGTTGAGTGTTGATGGTTGAGAGACGGGGGGGAACTCAGGGGAAGTGATCGGTGATTCGCGATCAGCTCCTAGAGGCAGAGGACAGACGCCAGAGATCAGTTTTGCGCGGAATCCGCCGGTGCAGTAGTATCGACTCGTGACACTGAAGGTGCTCATTCATAAAGCGGAAGAAGGTGGATACTGGGCGGAAGTGCCAGCACTGCCGGGATGCGTCTCCCAAGGCGAAACAGTAGACGATGTCCGCGCGAATGTTCATGAAGCGATCGAAGGTTGGCTGCTGGCTGAAGAAGGCACAACCCAGCCAGGCGCGGCTGATCGAGTGCTCGAAGTGACTGTGTGAAGCAGGTCTCCGGGCGCGAGCTTGCCCAAGCTATTCAACGCCGTGGTTGGACATTGGCTCAGGTTCACGGTAGCCGCCATGTTTTACAATGGCTGGCCGACACGAACGGATCGTGATTCCGATCCATGGAAATCAGCCGCTGAAAAGGGGATTGCTTCGCTCACTTATGAAGATCGCCGGGCTGCAAGAGGAGGATCTCTAGAATCAGGTAAAGCCGAGAGGTCGAAAGGAGCGGGACCGAGTAAGTCACTCCGTCGGTTGGCGGAGAAGAAGACGGAGGCTGATTCTGCTGCCGGTTCCGCTTTTGCTATCCTCGGGCCATGGCGCCCACGATTAACGCGACCAAGCTCGTCGCGACCGCGATAGCGACTTTCGTTTCGACGGATAAGTTCATAATCTTTCCCTTCAATTATGGCGGAGAGCCCCGGGGTCCCGTTTTTATCTTTCCTTTTTTTATCGCTTCGAATTTCTGCGCGCTTATGGATGCCACGCGCAGAGGGAAGTGAATCCAGTGATCAGTGATTCGTAATCAGTGAACAAGCGAAGCGATCAGGAAAGCGGAGGGATATCGTGATTAGTGATTGGTGATCCGTGATCAGGGAAAAGAGTTGAGGGATGATGGTTGAGAGTTGATGGACGGAGGCAGGGAGAAAAGCCAGAAGGAAAAATGGATTCCGTTGACGGTATCGGATTTCGAAAGCTAATCAGGAAACCAAGGTTGCGAGACTCTTAGTTGTTCCTCAGGGCGATTTACTAGGCACGGCTGGCGCTTTGACGTTTACATCGACTTTCTTGGTCTGACTGCCACCGCCGACAAATTGGCCGCCAAAGAAAAAGATCGCAGCGGCAACGATGATCAGAAAGATTACGAATATGGCCACCACTGCGGCGTTGCTGCCACCACCATTATCATCAGCCATAAATCATCCTCCTTTACGCGATTATGATTCGCTTTTCGTCGGCGATATGACCGTGTTCGGCGATGAGTGATCGGAGATTAGTGAGTAGTTGATAGTTGAGAGTTGAGAGTCGATGGCGAAACCCCGAGAAAAATCCTTACAAACATAGTGCTGTTTTGCATAGGATTCCCGGCAGATGAACGCGCGCTACGACGAGATTGCGTCAGCAGTGCCCGCCGACTTGGATGCATTGCCCCGGTTACGCGGATTTCGCTTGCGCGGGATGCAGATGACGCGGCTGGAAACTTTTATCGACGCAGCGTTCGCGTTCGCCATCTCGATGCTGGTAATCGCCGCGCAGCAGATCCCCGATAACATCCAGGCGCTCCTGGCGGCATTCAAGAATGTACCGACCTTTGTCTGCAGCATCGCGGTGCTGGGCATCTTTTGGCGGGGCCATTGGTTGTGGAGCCGGCGTTACGGCCTCGAGGACAGCGTCTCGATTTTGATTAGCTGGGCGATGATCGTTACGATCCTGATCTTTATCTATCCGCTCAAGGCAATTTTCGGGGCGATGTGGTACCTTCTGAGCAATGGCCAGGTCGGCCAGCCGTTCTCGCTTCACACCACCGAATCACAGGCGAGAACGATTTTTGCGATTTACGCGCTCGGCTTGATTGCCATTTCCGCTGAAATCCTGCTCCTGAATTTTCGTGCCTGGCAGCTACGTGAGCCGTTAGGTTTGAATGCGCGGGAACGATTGATGACGCGCGGCGAGCTGACGGGCTGGAGCATCCCGATGAGCGTGGGGCTCGTCTCGCTGGTGTTTTCTTTTACTTTGCCGATAGAAAAAATCGCGTGGTGCGGGTGGGTTTATTTTTTGATGGCGATCATATTGCGGGTGCACTGGTTCTGGCACAGGCGAAGGCTGAAGGAAGACTTAAGAACTAGGAACTGATGCTTGCGCGATGCTGAGTCCTCGTGCGAAAAGAGTGTCCCCGTGAAAGCATTTCTTGTTGCTCTACTTGTCGCCGGCTCTGTCGCCAGATTTGTCAGCGTTGCTAACGCCCAGCTGCCTCCGGGCTCTGTGAAGACCGTGGGGACCGCGCACTCGCATTCCGTGTCGCTGCCGCTAAGCCAGATGACGCCATGTCCTGGAGCGATTGGTTCGGCCGCGCCTGGCCGCAAGAGCGAGCCTGGAGGAAATTTCCTATCAGAGCCGATCGTGAGCTTCGATGGGCTTCATGTCGGTGAACTGCCGGCCGGCGACGATTGTTCTCTCGGGGGCTACGCATCCGACGACAGCGGGGCTGTGGGGCTCGACCACTACGTGCAATTTGTCAATACCGCGATCGTTGTCTACGACAAGTCCGGCAATGTCCTGGCGGGTCCCGTGAGCACCACGACCTTCTGGCAGAGCCAGCCTGACTGTGGCGGTCCCACCCAGATCTGGAGCGATGCGGTCGTACGGTTCGACCGATATGCCAATCGATGGGTCGTGAGTCGTCCAGGCGGGGGACCGTACGGTCAGGACCTGTGTATGGCCGTCTCCCAGACCTCGGACCCGACGGGGCCGTACGATCAGTACGCGTTCGAGGTCAACAACACGACCAATCAGCTGGCTGGGTTCTTCAACGATTATCCGAAGATCAGTGTGTTTACTGACGCCTACTACGCCACTGCGGACCCCAACAAGATCTTTAGCGGACTGGGCAATACCATCTCCGCGTTTGAGCGAGCGGCCATGCTAACCGGAAACCCCGACCCGAAGTTCGTGACCTTCTTTGTGCCGGCTCCCCGCAATCCGTTCCAAACCACCCGTAGCCATATGCTGGCGGCGGACCTCGAGGGTACGAGGTTGCCGCTAAGGGATACACCTGAGTACGTGGTGCAGGTCCAGGATTCGCACCTCGGCTTCCCTGCGGGCCGGCTCCAAGTGTACGAGTTTCATGTGGACTGGGACTCTCCTTCGTCTTCCACGCTCGTCCCGACCGCCAGCCTTGTCCCGCAGCCGTTCAACTCCAACGCGTGCCACGATGAGTTTGTCTGTATCGAGCAGCCGGGAGCTCAGCGACTCGATTCGCTTTCTTATGGCTACATGATGCAGCGCCTGACGTACCGCAATTTCGGCCCTCGCCAGACGCTGCTGCTCAACCATACCGTGGCGGCCGGCGGCGATCCATCACAGGATCACGCGGGCATCCGCTGGTACGAATTGCGCATGACAACAAGAGGGCGAACACGCAGTCCATGGGAAATTTATCAGCAGGGGACCTACGCGCCCGATGCCAATGACCGGTGGCTTGGGAGTATCGCGATGGACAGGAACGGAAACATCGCGCTTGGCTTCAACGTCTCAGGCGCGAGTGTGTTTCCGTCAATCCACTACGTGGGCCGGCGGCCGACCGACCCACTAGGCACCTTGCCTAGTGGCGAGATGTCGCTGATCGACGGCGGTGGCGTCCAACTTGGACCAGGCAACACCAGCTTCGGAGACTACAGTCAGATGACGATTGATCCGGTTGATGATTGTACGTTCTGGTACACTGGGACCTACTATCTCACGACTAACAACCTGAACGACTGGCATACCCGGATTGGCTCGTTCAGATTCACGAACTGCCACGGCAGTGACGAAGTCTCTGACAAGTGACGACCGAGATCGCCAGCGCTGCCAGCGTTGTACCGATCGGCTCGAGGTGATCTTGCGGCGCGAGGGCGGATGCTATTAACAACGTGATCGAAATGCGTTACGAGTAAGGGGCGAGTTCAAAGAGTAGTAGTAACTCGACAGCTTACTGATTGTTTACCACCGTTTGTGGTGCGGGCTTGTTCAGTTCGAGTTGTGCGCTCACTTTCTGCAGGCCCGCAATAAGGGCTTCAATTTGCTTTTGCTGGTGGGCGATTCTGGATTGAAAGTCCTGCTTTAATTGCGTGATTGTCGCCTGTTGTTCCTCCACCTTGCGGTGCTCTTTGAGGAACTCATTGAGTAACATCGCGTTCACCTGGTCGTAACGCACGCTGTAGGGTTTTCCCTCTTTGTCGCGTACCACCAAATCAGGATTGACCGCCTCCACCTCCTCGGCCACCAGCCCAAGCTGTGGAATCCCTTGCGGGTCTATTCCCTTCTTGTATCGGAAGGTGACCGGTTTGAGAGCAAAGAGCGCTTCACTGGCGTTGTCCATTGGCTTGATCTCATCCTTGAACCGGGCCGACGAAGTCATTGTTCCGAGCCTGCCGTTTGAATTAATGAGGACGGCAACTCCATTCGAAGATGTCGCGCCGAAGATATTGCCAATAAAGCAGCTATTTTCCACATTGTTACCAGCGGCACCGATACAAATGACGTTATTGGCCGTGGTGACGTTGCTACCAGCATCCAAGCCCAAGGCAGTGTTACCACCGCCCGTCGTGTTGAAAGCGAGCGCGCCACTGCCGATGGCTGTGTTGCCGGAGCCGGTGGTGTTGGCAAATAGCGCATCAATACCAACGGCGGTGAGGAAGTCCGCGTTGTTGTTGTTCGCGAGCGTGTCGACACCCAGGGCGGTGTTTTCGCCGCCATCAACGTTAGCTGAGAGTGCCCCAGAACCAACTGCCGTGTTGAAGTTAGCAGTGCCGGTTCCATCCGAGTCATTATTCAGAAGCGCGAGATCACCAATGGCAGTGTTGTCAACGCCCACCATATTTTCAAGAAGCGCAGAATTACCAAAAGCGTTGTTGCCAGATCCACTGATGTTATTAAAGAGCGCAAAGGCGCCGACAGCATCGTTGTAGTTGCCGGTCGAGTTAAATCCAAGTGCGGCTGTTCCATTTACCGTATTTTGTGTGCCGGTGGTATTGCTAAGCAGTGCGCCTTCGCCGGTGGCGGTATTAAAGCTGCCTTCTGTGTTACTAAAAAGAGCGAACGCTCCATTGGCCGTGTTTTCAATGCCAGTGGTGTTGCTTAAAAGCGCCCCGGCGCCAGTAGCCGTATTTTCGTCTGCGGTGTTGGCAAGAAGCGCCCCAGCGCCGACACCGGTGTTAAAGCTGCCGGTCGTGACGCTCAGGAGCGAATATATACCGATCGCGTTGTTATAAATGCCGGTTGTGCAGCTCAAAAGGGCGCTGCTCCCCTCTGCCGTGTTGCCTCCGGGATAGCCTCCATCCGGTGACGGACTGACCGCCTGCGCTGTGAGAGGAAGAGCAACGCAGACGAGTGACAGTATGATAAGAATTGATGGCGCTATTGTTTTCATAGGCGTGAAGTTTGGAAAAAATCTCGACTGCTTGTCAATTTAACTCGCCGTAAGCACGGATCGCAGGATCGATCAGAACACGGACGCGCGGTGTTGTTTTGTCTTTCTAGTTTGCAGTAAGCGATCGATTGAGAACTTGCCAGCTCCGGTGAAGATCAAACCGAGAAAGATGACGAAATAAAGCGCTGCTCTCAGCCAATCTTCTTCCAAGCGGACGCCGGTATAAAGCGCGCCGATCATTCCCAAGGCGAGACTCGCCGCTGCAAACCGAGTAAGCAAACCGATGCCAACGAAGAAAGCTCCGATCGATTCGTTCAGTGTGATCCACAACGCAAGAATGACTGGTAACGGGAGGGCCATATGCGCAATTAGCGGCGTCAGTCCGATGGATGACAATAGCGGTTTCCCGGCGTGAAACGCCGTCACGTACCATCCGATCTTTTGCACGCCGAAGGTAAACGCCAGCAGGAATCCGGCTGCGCGGAAAAGCAAAAGACCTATGTCGAGCATTAGCAAAAGTCTAAAGGGGAAAACCCGGGCGCGCCCACATTAGTTTGTAACTCCTTGAGTTGGTGATTCGAAAAATAATTTTCCAAGCCTACGCGTCGGCGGTGTCAGGATATTGAGTGATCTAGGGGTCCAATGCTTTTTTGGGATACGAATTAATGGAAAGAAAGGGGAATCATGAGGATACTGACAATAACAGCGGTTGTGGCCTTACCGCTCCTGGCGTTAGGCCAGACAACGGAGCCACAACAGACGCAGGGGCAGACGAAGGAAACGCAGACTACTGCGCCGACGAAAGGGAAGAAGATGCGTCCCGCGCAGGAGCAGAGCAAACCGCAGGCAAAACCTGAAACGGGCGCCAACGTACGTGGACAGCCGGACGTTAAGGGCCGCGCTCCGGACGTAAACAGGAATGAACCTGGTATGAACAGGAATGAGCCTGGCGCACGTTCGAGCACGAGCCAAACGAACGTGAGGAGCACGAATCAGACGAACGTAAACCAATCCACGAGGGTGAACGTGCAAGAGTTCAAGTCGCGTCACAGCGAAGTGTTCAGTCTTGGGCGGCATCCGAAGGAGTTCTTCGTCCAACGTTTCGGGGCGAACCATTTCCGGCTGATCGGGAACACGTACTTCGCGTTCGTGGACGGTTGCTGGGTCGCGGTTGACGTGGACGGCTTTGTATACTCGGAACGAGTGATCTGCGCAGGCGATCCGGAGTTTATTGAAGTTGAGTAGCGCAGCCTCTGCGCGACACAAAAGCGCTCCGCTGGAAAATGCGGAGCGCTTTTTTTGTGTCGACCTGATCCTGGACGTCGCTTTGCATTTTTCCAAAGTACCGATCCGATTAGAACGCAGGGGAAGCCGACTAAACCGTGATTAGTGATTAGGCTCGTTAGGACTAGAACCCAGCCGCGAGCGTTATCCGACGCGAATCGTGTATACGCTTATGGATGAAGCACAAAAAGGGAAAATCATTCGTGGAACGCAAGGACTAGGAACAGTGACGCCGCAAATGATCGAGGAGCGGGCGCGTCAGATCGCGCGCAGCGACGGGCGCGCGCAGCCGAATGATCTCGACCAGACTCGTGCGCGGGAGGAATTGATCGGTGCGACATCAGGCTCGGAGAAGTCTGCGACAAGAGAGGAACCGGGTCGAGACTGGGGAATGCCACTTGTGTCCTCGGGCGAGAAAGCTCCGACGGTGCGCCCCGAAGATGAGCAAAACATCCCGGAGAAACTAATTCAGGAAGGCGTTGAAGAAGCTGACCGCGATCAGCGTTCAAGGTCTGGGGAAAGCGGTGAGACGTAATCTGAAATCAATAAAGTGGTAAAAAGCTCGACCGCATCGCTGTGAAATGCGCTGTCTCGCGTCTCAACGAAAATTTTTTCGCCGCGCGGCGTATAGGGTAGTCGGTTTTATCCGGCTAACCTGCAAGGAAAGGTGTCCCATTGAGCTGTAATCTTGTTTGCGAGGAACCGGATGGGTGCGGCTGCACGAAGTATGGTTAGGCGATCGAATGACGCGTAACTCCGAAAAGATTCGCGAGCACGCGCCTGAGGGGAAATTACAGGAAGGACCCTGAATAAATCGCGAACGTCTGACGACTAAATATTATTATTATGAAAAAACTTACCAGTTTACTAATAAGCTGTTCACTGGCGCTGGCGGGAGCCGCTTTGGCGCAACAGCCAGTCGAACAGCAATCACCATCAAAGGGCAAGCGCGCCCCGGAAAAAGCGCACGCGCCTCAAGCGCAACCCAGGCCGAATGCAGCGAAGCCTGAGGCTCCAGCGGCAAAGCAGCACGGAGCGATCAAGGAACACGAACCTACGAATCAGCCCGGTGCCATGAAGGAACGCGGAGCTACGCATGAGCGTGGCACAACCAATGAGCCCGGTGCAAGAAAGGGCGGAAAAACTCCAGCGAACCAGGAATCTGCGAATGCGCCGGGAACGAACGTTACCGGTCAACGGGAAGGCGCGCCGACACCTCGTGCAAAGCAGCAGGTTGAGCAGCAGAGGAAAGGGATGAAGGAGCCCTCGGCGGCAAAAACATCTGCTACTCCAGCAACGTCGCCGGCAGGCGCTGCGGCAGGGGCAGCTCCGGCAGTCTCGCCAGTGGGCCAGCAAAAGGCGCAGGCTAATGCGGGAGCCAAGGCGAAGAAGCCGGATCCGCAGAAGGTGCAGCAGATTAAATCACAGCACGCGAACTTCCGTGCGCAGCCAAAGCCGCAGCAGGTTCCAGCGGTTACCTACAACCAGAATTATCGGATTCAAGGAAGTGATCGCTGGCAGGGTCCGCAATACGAAGTATTCCGCTCGTATCATCCGGAATGGCACGATCAGGGCTGGTATCGGTCGCATTACAACCGTGTGGAGCTGATCGGTGGCGGTTACTACTACTGGAACAACGGCTACTGGTATCCGGCATGGGGTTACAGTCCTTCGGCCCAATATTATGCCTACGACGGACCGATCTACGTGGGTCACCATGCTGAGCCACCGGACAAGGTGATCGCCGACGTGCAGGGCGTGCTTCAAGAGATGGGCTATTACAAGGGTGAGGTGGACGGACTGCTCGGGCCGTTGACCCGCGAGGCTCTCACCGCCTACCAGAACGACAATGGGCTCACGACGACAGCCGCGATTGACCAGCCGACGCTAGATTCCCTTGGGATGGGATAAGTAGCGATTTGGTAGGGCGCGACCGCCGGGCGCGCCGAAGAACAAGTAAAAAGTTGGATTCGAGGAGCCGCCGGGCGCGTCAATGCCCTGGCGGCTTTTCTTTGCTGGGTTTGTTTTTCAAACCGCGTCGGTCTCTTTGTGATCGATATCGGTTCGACGCAACAGATAGTCGAGTCCGCCGATTCGGTACCACCGGTAACCGTAGCCTTCCAGCATAATCCGGTGCTTGCCGGATTTGTTAGCCCGACTGTGGTTCTCGGCAAGAAGATTAACCAGCAGTTTGCCTTGTTCGCTATTGACGCCCGGGTCCACGAGAATTTCGCGCGGTTGTTCGTAAAGATTATGTAGAAACAACACTGAATTATTGCGCCAGTCATACCGGAGAGCGAGAACGGCGGGATCGCGGACTTTCAGCACGGTAAAATCTCCCCAGCCAATTTCCGGAACTTCTTTGCGCATTCGAATGATGCGCTCGGTCCAGTTCAGCATTGACTCTGGATCGCGTCGCTGGATCGCAGCGTTCACATGTTGATAGCCATAAGGCCCTTTATCTATCACAGGAATATGCGGCTTTGGGTTTTTAGTAAATCCACCGTGCGGTTCGTCCGACCATTGCATCGCAGTCCGCGCACAGGCGCGTTCCCGTTGCGTGAGATCGTCGCCCATGCCGATCTCATCGCCGTAGCGAACCACCGGTGTTCCAGGAAGTGTGAACATTAAGCTATAAGCCAGCTTAAGTCGGCGCTGATCGCCTCCGAGCATTGGCGCAAGGCGGCGTCTGATCCCACGATCGTAAAGCTGCATGTGTTTGTCCGGTCCAAACGCCTTAAACACCGTTTGCTGCTGCTTCTTTTGCAAGCGCCCCAGGTCAAGTTCGTCGTGATTTCGAAGAAAGATTCCCCACTGCGCCGTCGCCGGCCGCGGTTTTGTCGCTTTCAACGCTTTGATCAGCGGGCGCGTATCAGCGGCGGCCAATGCATAGAACAGGTTTTGGTTCACCTGAAAGTTGAACATCATGTGCATGCGATCGCCGTCTTCGCCGAAGTAATCCATGTCGGTTTCGGGCAGCACATTGGCTTCGGCCAGCACAATGCAGTCGCCCTGGCGCCACTGAAGGAATTCGCGAAACACGCGCAGCATATCGAACTGCTGCTTTGGTTTTCGCACGTTGGGTCCCTTAGTCGAGATAATGAAAGGGACCGCATCCATGCGAAATCCGGAGACGCCCGACTGAATCCAAAAGCCCATGATTTTAAGTATTTCATCCTGCACTTCCGGACTTGAGGTATTGAGGTCAGGCTGGAAGTCGTAAAATCGGTGGAAATACCAGGCTTTGGCTTCGCGATCGTAGGTCCACGTTGTTTTTTGTACGCCGGGAAACACCATTCCTTTACTCGCTTGCTTCGGTTTCTTCTTCGACCAGACGTACCAATTCCGATATTTCGAATTTGGATCCGAACGCGCCTGCTTGAACCAGGGATGCTGGTCGGACGTGTGGTTCACGACCAGATCGATCAAAACACGAATGCCGCGTTGTTTTGCGCCGTGGGTAAACTCGATGAAATCGCCGAGCGTGCCGTAGCGCGGATCGACATTGTAGTAGTCGGCGACGTCGTAACCGTCATCCCGGCACGGCGAAGTTTGAAACGGCATGAGCCAAATCGCGGTGACTCCGAGTCCATGCAGATAATCGAGGCGACGCATTAGTCCCCGGAAATCGCCGGTCCCATCGCCATCAGCGTCCATGTAAGTACCGACCGACAGGCAGTAGATCACCGCGTTTTTGTACCAAAGATCATTGATCATATGGGGCAGTGAGAAGACTCACGCAGGAGAAGGAGAAAATGCATTCATTTGCGGGTTCTTCGTTCCAGAAGCTCGCGGGTCTTTTCGATCTCGGCCGCCAGGCGTTTTTCAGCTGGTAGGGCGAGCTTGTATTCGCGCGCCAGAACCTTATTCGGCAATCCTTCCAGCGCGTACTTAGCAATCGCATCATCTTTCTCGGCACACAGGATTAGACCAACCGGCGGATTCTCGTCCGCCTGCGTCCAGTGTTCGCGCGCGTAATTCAGATAAAGGTGCATCTGGCCCGCATCGGCATGCGTGAACTTGCCGACTTTCAGATCAATAATCACAAGGCACCGCAGTTTGCGGTGAAAGAAAAGAAGATCGACGCGGTACCATTCGCCGCCGATTCGCAATCGGCGTTGGCGACCGACGAAGGCAAAGCCGCCGCCGAGCTCGAGCAGAAAGTTCTCAAGGTGCCGCAAGAGCGCCTGTTCAAGTTCGGTCTCCGAGTATTCATCTTTTAACCCGAGGAATTCGAGAATGAGCGGATCGCGTACTTGTTCGTCGGCGGAAATTGAATCCTCTGCGGAGGCAAGGGAACCTTTGCGCAACATGGCGCTTTTATTTCGCGAAAGAGCGGTGCGTTCGTAGAATTGCGAGCCAATCTGACGGTCGAGCTGGCGTACGCTCCAGCCACCGCGCAAGGCCTCGGTCTCATAAAATCGGCGCGCCTCGGCGCTCTTCGTGGAAAGCAGGCGGACATAGTGTGACCAAGGCAGCGGAAACCGAGCCGCAAGATCGCGAACCGCCAATTCGCCAGACGATGTCTGGCCTTTCTTGCGTTGTGATTCTATTGACGGTGTCGAGAGAATCGTGTGGATGGATTCTATTGACGGTGTCGAGAGAATTCCCGGAGCGGGAAACGCAAGGTAGAATTGGCGAAACTTGTTAACGTTTGGATACGAGAAGCCGCGACCAAACCTGGCGGTCAAGTCCTGCGCCAATCGCTGCAACAGCTCTTCTCCGTATTCGGCGCGCTTTTTCCCTCGCTGCTCGAACTCAACAATGCGCCGCCCGATCTCCCAATAGGTCGCAGTCATGAGAGCGTTAACCGCTCGCGCCGCATTGCGGCGGGCTGCCTCGAGCAACTCCCCAATGCCACCGATCAAACCGCCATATTCCACAGACGGTTTCAGCAAAATCGCTTTCGGATGAGGCTTCTTCATGCTGTGAGATTTGACTTAATCTACGGCAGTCGATTGCGAGAGTGAGCGAGTTTCAATTACGAATTAACAGGGGGATTAGAAAGTAGAAGACAATTTATTGTACTCGTCCAGAAGATGAGCGGAATCGCGGTAGATCGCGACTGCACCCGCTTCGCGCAACACTGATTCCGATGTTCCGCCACAGAGAAACGCAATCGTTTTTCAGGCCGGCTTTTCTTGCGGCTTCGATGTCGAACCTTGTGTCGCCAACCGTCACAGCGTTGGCAGGTGAAATTTTGCCGAGCTTTTCCAATGAAGCGCCAAAGACATCGGGCGCCGGTTTCGAACTGTCGGCATCGTCACCCGACACATAGCCGTCAATGAGATTGCCGACTTTAAGAAGATCGATGTAATCGACAACGCCAACGATGGCCGAGTCGATTGCCGCGCCCGCCTTGCCGGTCGCCACGGTCGAAGCGCTCCAACCCTCCTGAACGACCAAAACTGTATCGCCGACTCCGGCGTCAACGGCATCCAGCGCCAGAACGGTATGCCCGGTCGCGTCGCCTTCGGGGGTGATTTGTTCGCAGAGCATCAAGCGCGCATTTTCGTAACGCACATTCTTCTGGGTGGCGACGATGTTGCCTACGACTTTGGCGAGAATCATTTCCTTAGTCAGTTGTCAGTGGTTAGTAGTCAGTTGTCGTGTCTTTGCAACTAACAACTGACTACTGACGACTGACATGTTTGTCAGAATCAACAATTCCTACAATCGTGCAATCGGTCGGCGTGTCTTCCCGTTTGAAAGGAAAGCTCGCTTCCTTGCCCCGGCACCAGAAGACCAGTTCGCCGACACCCGCGCCCGCGGCGTCGACTGCGACCAGAGGCTTTCCCTGGGGCGCCAGATCCTTATTGAGAGATTGAACGA
>Ga0209234_1000459_pt1 | contig 13978 bp, 13 predicted proteins | sample GraSoi013_1_20cm_2_FD_185816 | JGI IMG/M metagenome (GOLD analysis project Ga0209234, IMG submission 185816) | Grasslands soil microbial communities from the Angelo Coastal Reserve, California, USA - Sample 08_20_2013_1_20cm (SPAdes) (version 2) | ecosystem: Environmental > Terrestrial > Soil >... | reverse complement strand
AACTGTCTCGTTGATGTCGCATGCGTTGGCCTCGGACGAAAAGACAAGCTTGTCCTCGGCGAAGCCCGGAACCCAGGCGACCTCGTCTACCTTGTCGGGGGACGGACAGGACGAGACGGCATTCGTGGAGCAAGCTTCGCCAGCAAGACACTCACAAACAAGTCTGACACGGAGCGATCCGCCGTCCAAGTCCCGGACCCCTTCACAAAGAAGCTCATCATCGAAGCGATACTGGAGGCCGTAGAGGCGAATCTCGTTCAGGGAATGAAGGATCTCGGCGGGGGGGGCCTAACCTGCGGACTATCAGAGATCGCGGCGAAAGCTGGAACAGGGATAGAGATTGATCTGGACAAGATCCAAACACGCGAGCCCAACATGCAACCCTCAGAAATTATGATATCCGAATCACAAGAACGAATGATCCTCCTAGTCCGAGAAAAAGACGAGAGAAGACTCGTCAGTATCCTTGAGAAATGGGAACTAGGCTACGCGAAAATCGGACAGGTCACCAAGGACGGTCTCCTAATTATCCGGCGAGGAAGCGAGATTGTGGCCAAGGCACCAGCCACACTCGTCGCTGAAGCACCACTCGCACCCAGATCATCAAAGCGCCCCCCGTATCTCGACGCGCTCGCAGATGTACCTGAGCCGGCCAAAGCTAAAGACCTCGGTCAAACTCTACTCGAACTACTCTCTAGTTCGAACATTGCGAGCAAGGAGTGGATCTATCGCCAATTTGATCACGAGGTTGGCATCCGAACCATCATCAAACCGGGACAAGCCGACTCCGCACTTTTACGTCTCCCAAACAAGCGTTCCCTCGCTCTCACCATCGGCGGCAACAGCAAACAATGCTACGTTGACCCTTACTGGGGAACCGTGGGAGCTGTCTCGGAAGCATTCTGCAGTCTAGTCGCTGCAGGCGCGGAACCCGTTGCCGTCGTCGATCATCTGCAGTTTGGAGACCCTGGGAATCCTGAGGTCTACTGGACCTTCAAGGAAGCTATTCGAGCAATTTCCAACTATCTCAAAGCTGTCGGGGTTCCGTGTGTCGGTGGTAAAGTCAGCTTCTACAACGAAGACTCGATGAATCGCAAGGCGATTAAGCCCTCGCCAGTCATCGCCGCCTTGGGACTGGTAGAACCCAAGACCCCAAAGATACTGCAAGCCTTCAGAGAGGAGGAGGACGACCTCATCATCGTCGGCAACACCTCTGATGAAATGGGCGGGAGCGAATACTACGAACACATACACAAGCTCACAGGCGGCAATGTCCCAAAGGTCAACTTGAAGAAAGAGAAGATCCTCTTCCGATCTCTGTTGAGGAACCTGAGAAGCGGCCGAGTAGAAAGTGCCCACGATATCTCGAAAGGCGGATTAGCCGTTGCCTTGGCCGAGATGTCTGTTCAAGGCCGCAAGGGCGTAACCGTTGATCTCGATAGGGTACCTAACAAGACCAGCAGAGTGGACAACTTGCTATTCTCAGAATCAAGATCACGATTTGTACTTGAAACAAGACCCAAAAACACGGCCAGAATCCTCGGCTCGTTCAAACGGCTCGGGATACACGCCGCAAAGGTCGGAACGGTAACGGACAACGGGATCGAGTTCCTCTCGAACGGACAACCGATCATCACAATTCCCCTCGCTGAAGCTTCAAGGGCCTGGTCCGAAACAATCCCGCGGGCAATGGAGGCGACGCTATGAAAGAGCACTGCGGCGTCCTAGCCATTTACTCTATGCAGAACCAGCCTGTTGCCGAGCGTATCGTCAAGGGACTCGCGGCCCTACAGCACCGTGGCCAAGAGTCATGGGGCATAGCCGTACCCGGCGAGCCAGTCCTCAAGGGCCTAGGTCTAATCGGCCAGAGTGCAGATGCTAGTGCGAAGAAGATTCTCAGCTTCACCAGCAATCGTGGAATAGGACATGTACGCTACTCGACCCGTGGACGGACGACTCTGGAGAACGCGCATCCGCTTGACATTCGTGGCGAATTCGCTATCGCTCAGAACGGAACTATTGCGAACACGGAGGATCTGGAGCCTATGGTCCAGAGGGAATTTCCGATCCTAGGCTCGACAACTGACACGAAGCTTGCTGGTTACCGTCTCCTCCAACACTACCGTGCCGACCAGGATTGGACCCGTGCGTTTCACAAGCTGAGCAAAGAGGTGAGCGGCTCCTACAGCTTCGTCATGATAACCCATGATGGCGAGGTTCTGGCGGCTAGGGATGAAGCGGGCTACAGACCGCTCTGTCTCGGATACGATCCTGAAACAGACACCCATATCGTTGCGAGCGAGAGTTGCGCCTTGACAGCGCTCCAAGCCGACTTTGTCCGGGACATTCAGCCCGGTGAGCTAGTCAGCCTGACCAAAGACGGTCTCAGAATAACAAGGTTCGCAGAGGCGTCACGCCACTATCATTGCCCGTTCGAGTACACCTACTTCGGTCATCCTAGCAGCAAGATTGACGATCACTACGTCTACGACGCGCGACGAAAGCTCGGCAGAGTCCTCGCCCGAAAATATCCGTTCAAAGCCGATGTTGTCATTCCCGTCCCCGACTCCGCGAGGCCCGCAGCCCTCGGCTATTCCGAGGAGAGCGGCATACCCATGGAAGAGGGCTTGATGAAAGACCGCTATCGCAGAAAGGGAAGCCTCCGTAGCTTCATCGAGCCCACAGCCAAGAGCCGGGAAGAGATCGTTCGCGAGATCATCACCATCAAACCCGTCATCGACGGCAAAGACGTCATCGTGGTCGATGACAGCATCGTCCGCGGAACCAGTAGCAGAAACATCGTCCAATCCCTCCGAGACGCAGGAGCAAAGAAGGTCTACATGGTCGTCACCTTCCCACCCATCCGCCACCCATGCTACATGGGGATCGACTTCCCGACAAGGGAAGAATTGCTCGCGAACAAGGCAGACGGTGAAACGCTCAACATCGATGAGCTCAACAGGAAGGTCGCCCGTGAAATCGGTGTTGACGGCCTCGGCTACAACGACATCAACGGTCTAAGCGAGGGAATAGGCCTTGGCAAGGACGAGATGTGTTTCGCCTGCGTCACAGGAGAATACCTCGGTCTGAAGAAGGACCCTGTGCTTCGGACACGGGAAGAAATGAAGGCTTAGCCCCAACAATGCCAGGGCTAGTCGGCTTCTACACGTTCGGCGAAGGACGAGAAAACTGGGACGCACCCCACTTCATCCACTACGGACTCAGCGCCCTCCAAGGACGGGGGCAAGAATCCGTCAGCCTAGCAGCAATCGGACCAGCAGGCACTCTACACACTCTCGGAGGAAAAGGCGGCGTCGAGGAATTCTTCCGCAATAACAAGACAATCATTCCAAAAGGCTTCATCGGAATCGGGCAAACATCCTCCTACACTGATGACCATCTAGTCCACGTCAAAGCGCCCTACGAGCTTGTTCTCGCACTTGACGGCAAGACAGACCTCCACGAAGAACGTGGTGAAGCCAGCAAGCTCTTCGCCCGACAACTCTCACAACTCCTCCACAGCGAGAAGGAACCACTCAAGGCAACTTCGATGCTCATCAACAAGATAGGAGGCGGATACTCCTTCGTCGCCCTCACCCACAAACAAGAACTCATCAGCGGAAGAAACCCGCAGGGCGTAAAACCGCTGGAAACAGGGAGCGTTGGCTTCGACATTGCTGCCGCCGCATCCGAGACCTGTGCCCTCGACGTGATGGGCATAGACCACACCGGACCTGTAGAGACGGGAGAAGTCATCATGTTCACTCCCGAAGATATCCGTTGGAATGCCCCTGCAGCTGACGCCGGCAACTTCTGCAGCTATGAATACGTCTACCTCGCAAGACTTGACAGCAAAGTCAACACTCTCCCGGTAGCCAGGGTCCGAAACAGCATTGGCAGAGAATTAGCTAAAGCTCACCCGGCGAAGGCTGACGTGGCAGTCGGCGTGCCGGAGACTGCGCTCCCTATTGCCAACGGATACTGTCAAGAGTCCGGTCTTCCACAGGAACTTGGCTTCGTGCGGACTGGAGAAAACATTCGTGCTGCCCTTGAGCCAACACAAAGAGAACGCCTCGTAGGGGTCCAGCTAAAGCTCAATCCTGTAAAGAGCGCGATCGAGGGCAAGGACGTTGTACTGGTAGACGATAGTGTCGTCAGAGGAAACACTCTACGAAACACGGTTCTCAATCTAAAGCGCAACGGAGCACATCAAGTTCATGTCCGCATTGGAAGCCCACCACTCGTCTCGCCATGTCCCTACGGAGTCGAGATCCCCCCGAGAGACGAACTGATCTCCAGCGGCCTAGACGAAAGAGAGCTCGCGGATCATGTCGGGGCTGACAGCATATCATTCATGACCGTTGAAGAACTCCAGCACGCCATCGGCCTCCCGAGACAAAATCTTTGCATGCGCTGCTTCGAGAACGGAGGCGCGACACGATGAGAATAATGGGTGTAGGCGGAGGGGCTCGCGAACACGCGATTGCATGGAAGCTAAGTCTCAGCGATCACAAACCGGAGATCTTCTGGATCGCTGAAAACCGGAACCCGGGAATCCACAAGATCTGCAAAGACAACCAGGGAGAACTTCGTATCGGCAGAACTACTGACCCAAAGACGATTGTAAGATCCGCACGGGGCTGGGGAGTTGATATGGTGGTCGTGGGACCTGAGGAGCCTGGTTTTCACGGCATACCAGATGTGCTTGAGAAAGAGGGCATCCAATGTATCGGCGCTAGCCGAGAACTCTCGATCATAGAACGTTCGAAAGCAGACCTCAGGCGTCTACAGTGGGAGAATAATCTCCCGGGCAAGCTTCTCTTTCGAACCTTCAAGAACGCGCGAGAAGCCTCAGACTATATCCGGAAAAACATCGACACGCAACCATGGCTGCAGAACATCGTCATCAAGCCGGCCCGTCAATCCGGGGGAAAGGGCGTCAAGCTGATCGAAGATCGTCTAGCCTATCTTCACGACGATAAGGAGTGTTTCAAAGAAGCCTACTTCGATTCTCTCCAGACAAACATGGCCACATACTCTGACATCGAGGACAAGATTCTGGTCGAGGAGAAGGCCTGGGGTCCCGAGTATTCTCTCCAATGCTTCACGGACGGCAAAACTGTTCTAGGCACCCCTCTCGTCCAGGACAACAAGAGCGCTCACGAATTCGACAGCGGACCAGAGACCGGCGGCATGGGTAGCATCTCCGGACCCGACCTAGCCCTCCCATTCATCACCCGGGACGAGTATGACAGGTCGCTCAAGATCGTCGAAGGAATCGTCGAGGCTATCCAGAAGAAAACCGGCAAACCCTACCGCGGCATGGTTGGCGGGCAGATGATGCTTACGGAAAACGAGGGACCGACAATTATCGAAATGTACTCTCGACTTGGCGATCCCGAAGCTCTCAACATACTCGCTATGCTCAAGACAGACATCATCGACATCCTCCAAGCTATCGTCGAAAGGCGACTGTCAAAGCTGAAGCTCGAATTTGCCAATGAGGATGCGGTGGTCGTGAAAGTCGTCTCTCCAAACGGCTATCCCGAAAAGAAGGAAAAGGCCAAGGGTCACCCGGTCCAGGTCTTCGAGACAAACATCAAACGGAATGGCTGCTACCTGTTCTGGGGGAGCGCTGACCTCCAAGATAACGGCCAAGTGGTCACAGGGGGTTCTCGTCTGCTCGCGTTGATGGCGATGGATCACACTTTTCCTCCGGCAAGCGCGCGGATCGAGAAGACCATGTCTAGCGCTCAGCTAACGGACGGGTGGGGACTCTATCATAGGAGCGACATAGGATCGGAACAACTTCTCGCAAAAAGACGGGACTCAGCGGAACGAGTCCGTCGGCTCTACCAATACCGGGAGGAACACGGGAGTCTTGGAAGAAGAATGGAATGGATCCCAAGAGTCGGCAGGGTCGATCCTTCACAACTCTTGCTGAAAGAGATGCATGGACCCGAAAGGCCTAGCTGAATGGTCCCAGTCGGCGTCTTGGCGTCGGGACGCGGTTCAAACCTTGAAGCTGTCCTAGACGGGGTCGACAATCGCTATCTCTCCAAGTGTGAGGTCAAGATTGTGATCAGCAACCGACCCAACTCTCCAGCTCTCGAGATAGCGAAGAAACACCATGTTGAAACAATCACACTAGACGACAAGGGAGTCCCTAAGAAAAATTGGGACTATGACCAGAAGACTATTGCCGCTCTCCAGTCGCGCGGGGTGGCGTCGAAAACCGGGCTCATTGTACTGGCGGGTTATCTCCGGATCCTCAGTGAACAGTTCGTTGATCTCTATCCTCGCAGAATCATAAACGTACACCCTGCGTTGCTTCCGTCCTTTCCCGGTTTGGAAGCGCAGAAGCGGGCCCTCGACCATGGGGTCAAAGTTACTGGTTGCACCGTGCACTTTGTCGACAGGGAGGTCGACCATGGTCCCATAATTCTCCAGACGCCAGTAGCGATCCGCGACGATGATACCGTGGAAACCCTTTCTGGCCGTATCCTTAGAGAAGAGCACCGAATTCTTCCCGAAGCGATCCGACTACTCACAGAGGATCAATTGAAGATGGAGGGGAGGAGGGTTCTCTTCAAGAATTGACAGCCATACTAATGGATGGAAAACTGGTGGCCAAAGAGGTCAAGAATCAGGTCGCCCAACAAGTCCAACAATTGGAAAAACATGGCACTAAACCTCTCCTCGTCACTGTTCAAGTCGGCGACGATCCTGCCAGCGCCTCCTATCTCAAAGCTAAACACAAAGCCGCCGACGAGGTTGGAATAAGGTCCGAGAGCCACAACCTGCCTGTTGATACTTCCCAGGACAAGCTGGAAGCTTTGCTCGGCCAGCTTAACACTAACCCTAGGGTCAACGGAATACTCGTTCAGCTGCCGTTGCCTCCGGGCTTCAACGAGGAAAAAGTGATCGAGCGAATAATTCCCTACAAGGACGTTGACGGACTACACCCTATCAACGCTGGGAAACTGGCTTCGGGCTATGAGGAGCTTGTTCCGTGTACGCCGAAAGGCGTCATCAAACTCCTGAACTACTACAAGGTTCCAGTTGCTGGATCAAGGGCTGTAATCATTAACCGGAGCAATCTGGTGGGTAGACCCTTGGCCAACCTTCTCCTCAACAGGGACGCGACCGTTACCGTCTGCCATTCCAAGACACCCAACCTTTCAGTGATGACACGGACCGCTGATATTCTAGTCAGTGCAGTTGGGAAAGAAATCTTCCAGGTTCGTGCGGATCATGTGAAACCTAACTCGGCTGTTGTCGACGTCGGCTTGACAAGGGTCAACGGAAGACTCCGGGGAGATGTCGAATTTGACAAGGTCAACAGGGTAGCCGGGTATATTACGCCGGTTCCGGGAGGTGTTGGACCTATGACGGTAGCATGTCTGCTCGAGAACACTATACTGGCTTCAAGTATTCAGATTGGATTGAAAGTTTGACCGAAGCTAAGACTGCTGTCGAGAAAGAGCAATTCCGACGATACGTCTTACGACTTAGGGATCGACAGTCGATTCGAGATATTGAACAGAAGAGTATGGAGATCATGGACCAGGTACTGCATCTTCACGAGTACGTCCGCGCGAGAGGTATTGCCTGCTATGTCGGCAGGGGGAGCGAGGTTGACACTCGTCCGCTTATTCGGAAGGCCTTGGATACCAACAGGCGAGTTCTGGTCCCCGTTGTGAAGAAGGGAGACATTGACCTCTTCTTCTCCGAGATCAAAGACCTCGGGAAAGAGCTTGCGCCTGGAAGCTTCAACATTCCTGAACCCAGAGAGGAATTTGTACGGCCACAGGGACTCGACGTGGTCGATATTATGTTCGTTCCTGGAATAGTGTGGGACAAGGAAGGCTATCGCCTCGGTTGGGGCAGAGGATATTTTGACCGAGTCCTCAAAACGCTCCCAGAGCACGTTCGTTCGATCGGTCTCTCGTTCAATCTGCAACTTGTCAATCGTGTTCCTCGGGATCAATTTGATTTACCAGTGAACACGGTAGTGACAGAATCTCGCGTCGTGCGGTGTCACACTTGACCAGAAGCGTCAGCATACTCATGGGCTCCGAGAGCGACCGAGAGATCGCAAAGAAGGCCGAGACCGTACTTGAGAAGCTTAGTATTCCTTTCGAGACGAAGGTCCTCTCGAGTCACCGCAACCACAAAGAACTTGACAAGTACGTCGAAGCCTCAAAGTCTGACGTTTTCATTGCCATCGCAGGTCTAAGTGCGGCCCTGCCTGGTTTCGTAGCATCCTTGACTAACAAGCCGGTAATCGGGGTCCCTGTCTCAGGCAAGCTCAATCTCGATTCTATACTGTCGATAGTTCAGCTTCCATCAGGTGTCCCAGTCGGCACCGTAGGCCTGGACAATGGAACAAACGCGGCCCTCTTGGCAGCGGAGATTCTCGCACTAGCGGACTTAGAACTCGCAAAGAATCTCCAACAATACCGTGGTGGACGTTCCTAGATGCAAGAACACGTTACCGGGCCTGAGAACGAACTATCGGCCACGCCATTCAAGCGTGGCAAGGTGAAGGATATCTACGAGCTAGACAGGGAGCAACTCTTGTTCGTCTTCACCGATCGAGTATCTGCCTACGACATTGTTCTTCCCTCAACCATTCCTCGGAAGGGGGAGGTGCTTTGCAAGCTGGCGGCTTATTGGTTCAACTATCTGAAGGTTCCGCATCACATGGTCCGGGTTGAGAACCCGAGCCGGATGGTTGTTCGGAAGCTGAAGATGATTCCAGTAGAGTGCGTTGTCAGAGGTTATCTCTACGGCAGCCTTTACGAGAGACTTGTCAAGGGAGAGGTCGATCTACCGGTAAAGCCGGTCAACGCTGCCAAGCTTCCTGAACCTTACTTTGATCCTACCACCAAGTCTGATGTGAAGGATGAGCCTGTCACGGTTGATCAGATTTTGGACGAGGGCTGGTTGGACACGGAAGAGATCACCGCTCTCAAAGTTAGTAGCCTCAACATCTACAAGAAAATGTCCGAGCGCGCGGACAAGGCCGGCTTCATCCTCGCTGATCTCAAACTAGAGTTTGGGTTCGACGAAGAAAGTAACATTGTATTGGCGGACTCGATTGGTCCCGACGAGTTTCGGCTCTGGCCGAAAGAGAACTATTCTCCGGGCAAGAACCAGGAGAGTTATGATAAGCAGTTGATCCGTGACTGGCTTTCCAAGGTTGGTTACAAGAAGACCCTTGACGAGGCGCGGAAAGCTGGACAGCCGACTCCCAGACCGCCTGATCTTCCTGAGGATCTGATCGATGAGACGAGTAAGCGGTATATTATTGCTTACGAGCGCTTGACGGGACTGAAGCTATAGGCATGCATCGGCCCCGCATGACCTACGCCAGAGCTGGAGTCGACGTTTCTCAAATCAGAAAATACCACAAGGCTTTGGCTCGAAGGCTCGAATCTACGTTCAAGACCCGTAAAGGAAGAGTCGGGCATCCCATTTTCCCGATTGGCCACTACGCAGGTCTCGTTGATCTCGACGATGGCCGGGTCCTAAGCCTCCATACCGATAACGTCGGGACCAAGGTCATCATTGCCCAGATGATGCGGAAGTATGACACCATCGGGATAGATTGTGTCGCGATGTGCGCGAATGATCTGATCTGCACAGGCGCCGAACCTATCAGTTTCCTCGACTATCTTGCCATGGCCAGACACGATCGCGATATCGTCGAAGAGATCGCGGTCGGATTGGTGGAGGGTGCAAAGCAAGCTGGTATGGCAATCATCGGTGGCGAGACAGCCATCGTTCCAGACCTTCTTTCGCACGACCCGGGGCTAGACCTTGTGGGGATGGCGGCAGGGATTTGCAGGAAGAGAGATCTCATCCTTGGAGACGAGATTCGCAAGGGGGACGCACTGGTCGGAATTGCCAGTTCAGGAGTGCATTCAAACGGTCTAACCCTTGCAAGAGAAATTCTTCTCAGACGGCACAAGTTGAGAGAGAATGTTCCGGAGCTTGGCCGATCCATCGGTGAGGAGCTTCTGGAGCCGACTCGAATCTATGTCAAACCAGTTCTTGACGCGACTAGAAAACTGGAGGTTCACGGGCTAGCTCACATAACAGGGGGAGCGTTTGCAAAACTCGACAGGATTGTCGGACAGGCAAAACTAGGAGCAGACATCGACCAACTACCCTCTACACCTGGAATATTCCGGATCATTCAGAAGAGAGGAAGGATCTCTGACCGGGAAATGTATCGGACCTTCAACCTGGGAGTGGGCTTCGTCCTCATTTGCCCTCAAAAAACAGAGGATGCTATAATCCGACTATTCACGAGACACGGGCATACTGCGTTCGATCTCGGACGGGTAGAGAAAAAGAGAGGAATTCAAGTTAATGGCAAAATCGTAAACTGAAGGACTCCCGTAAGGGGTTTCAGTTTCTTTGAGCTAGGCTTCTACCTTAGAGTGCTCAGTTAGGACTTTGAGGTCTGCTGGTTTGGCGTGGAATCCGATTTTTGCATGGGTACCGTCGCAGAAGGGTTTGTTGCTGGAGCCTCCGCATCTGCACAAGGCAGTGAAGACTTTGCCGTCCAAGTAGACCAGGTTTCGGACCGTTTTCTGTCGACTTGATCTCGACTGTATGCATGTTGGAGATGGTTCGCAGGATTCTATTAAAACGGAGGAACTAAGGCAACACCCCGAGAAGAATCTCCCGTTCGTCCCCAGCTCCACCACATTAGATGCACTCGGAACAAGGGCAAGGATCTAGGATCTTCTTAGTGCGGAAAAAGAAAGAAAAAAGAGGGCGAGGTTCGGCTTCTTGTAAGACTATTGTGGTGGTTGGGTGGTGTTATGTTGTTGTAGGTCGCGCATCATCTGTTCGAACTGTTCCTTGGTGATCTCTCCCTTGGCGTATCGTTCGCGGATGATGTAGTAGGACTCGTCTTGGTACCGCCAGTATCTTCCTCGGTAGCCCCATCCCCATCTCCACGGGAACACTAGCCATCTTACGATCCAGAAGAAGGCGAAGATTCCGAAGATGAAGAACAGCGGGAAGGGGAAGAAGAAGTACGGATAGTACATGCCTGTTACCGGTGCGGGCCGTGTTGTGAATAGGAAAGCGGAGACTGCGAGTGATGCCACGATGACTGCAACGAACGCGAATATGCCCCAGGCGAAGAAGTGTCTGGGACGATTCCATTCATGTTGACTCATACATTTCGCCTCCTTTGCTAATCCTTCGATATCGGTATAACGATATCGGATATCCGATATAAGTATTCTCTCTATTCCGCAAAGATTACTAGCAAACGGGGAACTCTCAAAGGTCGAAAATTAAGCATTCTTTTCTCGATCCCAGGGGTGGTCGATTTTCCCGTGCCCCTTCCTTCTTAGAAGTGCCTGAACGACCTTTCTCCAGTAAGCACTATCGTGATTCCGTGTTCGTCACAGGCTTTGATGATGGCCTGGTCTTCAACCGACCCGCCTGGCTGGACGATCGCCGAAACGTTCTCTTTCGCCAGCGCCTCTACATTGTCTAGCTTTGGAAGAAAGCCGTCGGAAGCCATCACGCTTCCGTCCAAGCTGTGGCCCAGCTTGTGTGCCTTGTCGATAGAGTTCTCGATTGCCCCGATCCTGTCCTGCTGGCCCGTCCCGATTGCAAGCGATGTCCCGTTTTTCCAGAAGACCACCGCGTTGGACCGCACCTCGCAAGCCACCCACCACGCATTCAGCAGATCCAAGTACTCCTGGTCTGACGGCCTTTTCTTGGTAGGCACCGGGAGCCGTTTCACATCATCTATAGACAATAAGCTAGTTCGGTATGGATCCTCAATGATCAAGGATCCATCATCCAGCACCACAACATCAGGTGGCATAGCCGTGTCCTCCTTGCGTTGAGCTGGAACCTCTCCGACTCGGATATCCTTCTTGGGTTCGAAAACCCCTAGTGCTTCAGAACCATATCCAGGCGCATAGACCACTTCGACGAAGGTCTTCATGATTTCTTCGGCGGTCTTCCGGTCAACAGGACTGTTGAAAACCACGACGCTTCCAAATGCGGCCCGGCTGTCCGCGTCCCGGGCGCGCGCGTACACTTGGCTTAGACTTTCCTTTCCTTGAGATACGGATACTCCCGACGGGTTGAGATGTTTCATCACCGCCGCGGCGGGTTCTCTGAAATAGCTCACAATCCGTAACCCGTGACTGCCATCCTCAATATTCGTCGCCGAGGGTCCATCTTTTCCCCACTTTACCCAATCGACTTTTCCAATCCCGCCCTTCGATTGTTTCGGTCGGTACAATGCTGCCTTCTGGTGCGGGTTCGTTCCATACCGGAGACCCCGCATCCGGCCTTCCACTCTCCACAGGACCTTCGAGTACTCAAACACCATATCCCCGATCACAAGTTTGAGCGATAAGGGCAGATCCTCGTCCTTGGCTGTCCGGTAGATCCGGCGGATCTCCTGTCTGCTCATCCCTTCACCTTGCCCAAGTACCTCCCGATTGCCCCATCATACTCTGCCGTCAGCGCGAAAGCCTCGCGAGCAAGCTTATGCCTCAGCTCATCCTTGATTTCCTCGTGTTTGTCCATCTCTCGAATCAAGACATCATACTGGGCAGGTCTGGTTACGGGTACGACTCGATTGTTGAGGAAAGCGCCCTTCGCCGCAGCACGGATCAGGGTGACGCCTCCAATATCGATATTGTCCACTGCTCTCCGCAGGTTCGCCGGGTCGTTCTTGACGACCTCTCGAAACGGATACAAGTTCACCACGACAAAATCCACCGGCTCGATCGCGTTCTCCTGTAGATACTTCATCTGCACCGGATCTTTCCAGTCGCCTAGAATTCCGGCATGGATCTTGGGATGTAGAGTTTTCACCAATCCTCCCGGCATCTCCGGAAACCCTGTGTACATTGAAACTTCTACGACTTCGTGTCGGAGTTTTCGGATCGCTTGGGCTGTCCCGCCTGAGCTGATAACTTTGATCTTGTGTCTTGCGAATGCTCCGACTATGTGTTCCAGTCTGGACTTGTCATATACGGATATCAGAGCATTGCCGGTCAAGGATTGTTCGCGCAGAACCTTCCCGAGTCCTGCGTATTATTTAATCTGGTTTCGCGGATAACGCCATGGCGCCCTAGGGCCAGCCGAGTCCTGCCTTTTCCACAGGTAGGATCTTTCTCGCCAGTTTTCCTGCTGCGGTGTGCTGGTAGAAGATCGCTAGTGTTAGTAGGCCGGTCAAACCCAAGATCCCTACCCCTGCCCAGAAGTACGGAAGGGCTGTGACTATGTGGAATATTTTCGCAACTACGCTCATCTGGGTGTAGACCTGGGATGTTATTGTCAAGAATACGGTTCCTCCGTTGGCCGCGGTGATAGGGGTGCTTGGAATATCGAATGTTCCCGCGGGAAAATTGCTTGTGAAGATTACCCGGTTCGTTTCGACGAGCGTCAGTGTTACAGTAGCTGTGTTTCCGGTCGTTATGTGTGCTGACGCGTAATAGCCCGAAAGCGCGTATCCAATCACTGTTTGTAGGGAATTAGTGGGGGGATAGTTAGCTGGTGTCGAATACGTTGCGACATCTTGTTCTGCAGGTGCAGGGAAGGACAAGAGTACTAGGCCAGCAATTAGCAAGCTGCAAAGAACGGCGAGAGTGTACCGTTGACGCTGGCTGAACTTGGGCATGCCGGCTCAAGGTAATCAATCGATCGGAGCCAGAACTAAGCCCGCCGTACCCTCCTCCATTTCCCACTAGTAACGGTTACTCGTTTGTTAAGCTTGTTCGAGAGCTCTCGTAATCTCCATTCGCGAAGCTCGGACAGCGGGATATACCGACCCAGCCACCACGGCTAGAAGCGACAGTCCGAAGGCTTGGATCATCGCGCCGTACGGGATGACGAATGGTAGGTAGAACCCTGCAAGGGTCGTGCTGTTTGTCGCTCCCTCCAGTAGAAGTAGACCTCCGGGAATTGCGAGCAGGAAGCC
>Ga0209234_1000458_pt1 | contig 14007 bp, 13 predicted proteins | sample GraSoi013_1_20cm_2_FD_185816 | JGI IMG/M metagenome (GOLD analysis project Ga0209234, IMG submission 185816) | Grasslands soil microbial communities from the Angelo Coastal Reserve, California, USA - Sample 08_20_2013_1_20cm (SPAdes) (version 2) | ecosystem: Environmental > Terrestrial > Soil >... | reverse complement strand
CCCGCCAGCAGCCCCAGCGCCGAGAGCACGATACGGCGCAGGCCATAGCGGCTCATGAGCGACGCGGCGAAAGGGCCGATCAACCCGAACAGCGCGATGTTGATAGCGATGGCGCCGGAGATCGCGGCGCGCGTCCAGCCAAATTCGTGTTCGAGCGGAACCATGAGGATGGCGGGAGTGGCCCGCACGCCCGCCGTCGCCAGCAGGATCAGAAACGTGACCGCGGCGACGATCCAGGCGTAGTGAAGCTTCGTACGATTGCTCCGGCCGGATTCCAAGCGGATCTCCCTCGCGGCGATGTGCCTGTTAACACGGGTTCGGAGGTTGGAGTTTCGCACACCCGGCCAGCGCGGGACCGCTGTTGCGCCGTCGCTGCAGGCAGCCGGTCGTGCACCTACCGATCTAGCCTAGCCTATAACTTGCAGCGCGGCTGCGACAGACCCGTTCTCAAGGCACAGGTTCATGGCTCGCTCAGGTCGTGTCGTCTGCGCGGTGCTGCTCCTCGCCGCGTGCGACGCCGCACGTGTGATCGGTCCCCCGCCGCCTGTGCAGCCCGCCACCGCCGTCGTGTTTACGGCGCCGGCAGAGATTCGGGCCAGCGACCCGAACGCTCCGCCCGGCACCTCATTCACGTGCCAGCCGACCATCGGCGTCTCAGTCGCCGGCTCTGTGGGCGTCCGGCTCTCGTGGACCGGCATGGGTCTGCACATCGTCGACACTCCCCCTTACGATGAGACGTTCGACCTCGCGTTCGTCCAGCGGTTCTGGGCCGGGGACGGGCTGACGACCGGTGAGGCGGCGTCGTCCAACTCGATGGCGTTCGGCACGAAGTCACCCTGGCTGATCACCCTGCGCTTCTCGTATCGGTTGACGGGCGACGCGGTCGTGCACACCGACTCCGTGAAGGTCCTGTGCGATTGACGCGGGGATGCGTGCCGCTCGCCCTGGGGCTGATCGCGTGCCGCGGAACCGAGGTCGTCGCGCCCGCGCTGGGAACCGTACGCGTAGACGTGGCGATGACGGGCGTCGATGTCGATCGCGACGGCGTAATTGTGACGCTGGACGATTCGATCGCGGTGGCCGTGCCGTCGAACGGGAGTTACCAGTTCTCGGGTGTCGTCATCGGGGCGCACCATGTGGGGCTCGGCGGGGCGACCGCGAACTGCGCGAGCGCCGATGGCCTCACGCGCACCGTGGTCGTCGACGCGAGCGCGCCAGCGGTGGTCGGGTTCACCCTGACCTGCGCCGTGACACCCGTCGCGCCGTCCGGAATCATCGCCTTCGCGCGCGGCGATACCGACCACACCTACGATCTCTGGCTCATGAACGCGGACGGCACCGGGGAGACGCGCGTGCGGAACGCGCCTGGGGCGAACGATTTTTTGCCGTCCTGGACGCCGGACGGGGCACGCGTCGTGTTCGTGTCGGGGTCGGAGATCGCGGCAATCAACCGCGACGGCACCGGGTTCACGTTCCTGACCTTGGGTGGGGCGCCGAGCTACACGCCGAGCGTGTCACGCAACGGGGAGCGGATAGCGTTCAGTCGTCTAGACAGCGGGTCGGGCTACGACATCTGGGTGATGAACATCGACGGCAGGAACCCGCACCGCCTCACGTCCGACACGGCCTACGAGGATCACCCCACCTGGTCCCCGGATGGGACGCGCATCGCGTTCACGCGTGGCTATGCGATCTACGTGATGGACGCGGACGGCGCCAACGTGAAACGCCTGAGCCCGGCCGGGATGACCAACGACGCCGGGCCCGCTTGGTCGCCCGACGGAATGCGGATCGCGTTCCATAGCGGCGCGGGTGTTCCGGCACACATCTATACCGTGAAACCGGACGGCAGCGCGCTCACGCCGCTCACGAGTGGCCTCGACAACGACTACTTCCCTGCGTGGTCTCCTGATGGCAGCCGCATCGCCTTCACGAGCGGACGCGGCGGCGTGGGCGGCATCTGGTCGATGCGCTCGGACGGCACCGACCTGCGTCGGCTGTCGAGCGGCGCCGGCGACCTCTATGCCGCCTGGAGCCCTTAGCAGTGCTTCCGCGCCTGGCGCTGAGCACGCTCCCTGACGCCCCTCGCCGTTGCGCCGCCGGGGCGCCGCACGCAGGTTACGTAACCCCCCGTTATTCGGAAGGCATTCGTATGTGCCGGAACATCAAACGGCTCCGCCATGCCGATCACCCCCCCACGGACCAGGAGCTGCACGACGCCGCGCTGCAATTCGTGCGCAAGATCAGCGGCTTCCACGCCCCCTCCAAGGCCAACGAGGCCGCGTTCAACCGTGCGGTGAGCGACGTCGCCACCGCGGGCCGGGTGTTGTTCCGCTCGCTGCACGTTCAGGGTCACACGGAGGCGGCGGTGTAGTGATGCGCGGCGTTCTCCCCGCCGCGTTGTTGATCGCCGCGACGCCGGCGCTCGCGCAGGTGTCTGGTCCGCGTAGCCCGTTGATCGCGCGTGCCAAAGCCCTGGAGCTCAGCACGCCCTACGTCCCCCCGCCGGGCGACCCGCTGGCGCACCACGCGGCCGGCTTTGCCAAGATCATCTGCTCCGCCGTGTTCATCACCGGCCTGCCGCCCGACTTCGCCGCCGAGAACCTCGGGTTCTTCACGGCGCCCTACGAAGAGCGTGCCAAGCTCGGAAAGCCGGTCGTCGACCGCGCGCGGAAAGCGGTTCACGTCACGCTCCCCAACGGCATCACGCGCACCGCCGTCTTCCTGGGCGATCAAGGGTGCGTGACCCTCCCCGAGGGCAGGGACTCGGTGAGCTTCAGGCCGGTCCGGGTCGCGAGCCGGTTGCCGGATCCCGCGACCCGGCCGTGGCCCATGGGCGACATGCTCCCCCGGGACCCCCTGTCGTCGGAGGTCGACACCGCAAAGGTGCGCCAGGCGGTGGAGACCGCATTTGAGCCGCCCGCAGCCATGACGGCCGCCTTCGTCGTCACCTGGAAGGGGCGGATCATCGGCGAGCGCTACGGCGAGGGCATCGCGGCACGGACGCCGCTCGAGAGCTGGTCCATGGGCAAGAGCATCACCGCCACGCTGATGGGGATTCTGATCCGGCAGGGTGCGTACGAGCTGTGGCAGCCCGCACCAGTTCCCGAGTGGCGGCAACCGGGTGATCCGCGCGCCAAGATTCGCATCGCCGACCTCCTCCACATGTCGAGCGGCTTGCGCATCCGCGCACCCCAGGATCCGGACTACGATCCGTCGGGCCCCTATCCCGATCACGTCTATCTCTATACCGGCGGCGTCAACTCCTTCCACTACGCCGCCACCCGCCCGCTCCAATGGCCGCCAGGTAAAGTCGGGCGCTATCGCAACACCGATCCCGTACTGGTCAATTACCTGGTACGACTCGCCGTAGAGAAGCGCGGAGAGGATTACCTCTCGTTTCCGCGGCGGGCCCTGTTCGACAAGCTCGGCATGCGCTCGGTGGTGATCGAGACCGACCCGTACGGCGACTTCCTGACCCAGGGATACGATTTCGCCGCGGCGCGCGACTGGGCGCGGCTGGGGAACCTGTACCTGCAGGATGGCGTGTGGAACGGCGCCCGGATCCTGCCGGAGGGGTTCGTGCGGTTCGTCAGCACCGTGGCTCCCGCGTGGGCGGCCGATGGTCGACCGGTCTACGGCGGCTTTTTCTGGATCAACGGCGACGGCGACTTGCCCATCCCCCGCGACGCCTACTACATGGCCGGGGCCGGCGGCCAGTTCACGCTGGTCATCCCGTCCCGAGACCTGGTGGTGGTGCGGCAAGGCCATTACCGCGGTGATGCGATCGGCACCGAGAGTTTGAAGAAGGCGCTGGCGCTGCTCGTGGCCGCGGTGCCGGCGCACTAGAGCGCTTGAGGCTCACTCGGCGGGACTTTGCAGCCACGATGGCGACGGCGCTGGGAGGGAGCGTGGCGCGCCTTCCGAGAGCGGAGCCGACCCGCCCCCGCCCCTCGCCCTCGCAGCTCGCCTGGCAGCGCGACGAGCTGGCGCTGTTTCTCCATTTCGGCGTCAACACGTTCACCGACCACGAGTGGGGCGACGGGCGTGAGGACCCCGCGGTGTTCAACCCGACCGCGCTGGACGCCCGTCAGTGGGCCCGTGCCGCCCGGGCGGCGGGCGCGCGCGCGCTGATCCTCACTGCCAAACATCACGACGGCTTCTGCCTGTGGCCCAGCCGGCTCACCACGCACTCCGTAGCGCGGAGCCCGTGGCGTGGCGGAGCGGGGGACGTGGTGCGCGAGTTCACGGACGCCTGCGGGCGCGAAGGGTTGCGTGCCGGCCTGTACCTGTCGCCGTGGGATCGCAACGCGCCGCTGTACGGGGACTCGCCGCGCTACAACGACTTCTACTGCGAGCAGCTCACGGAGCTGCTCACGCGCTACGGGCCGATCGCCGAGGTGTGGTTCGATGGTGCCAACGGCGAGGGGCCCAACGGGCGCCGCCAGGCGTACGATTGGCCGCGCATCTTCGGCCTGGTGCGGCGGCTCCAGCCCCACGCGGTGATGTTCTCGGACGCCGGCCCCGACGTGCGCTGGTGTGGCAACGAGGCCGGTGCGGCGGGCGACCCGAACTGGTCCACGGTGGACCCGGCGGCCGTGCCCTTTCCCGGCGCGTCGGGTGAGGGTGTCATCGCCGCGCTGCAGCACGGCGATCCCCACGGCTCGGCGTGGCGGCCCGCGGAGACGGACACATCGATTCGCCCCGGCTGGTTCCATCACCCGGGCGAGGATCAACAGGTGAAGGCGGTGGACCAGCTGACCGAAATTTGGTTCACGTCGGTGGGGCGGAACTCGAAGCTGCTCCTCAACGTCCCGCCGACGCGCCAGGGTCTGCTGCACGCGACCGACGTCACGCGGCTCGCCGACCTGCGGGCGCACCTGACGGCGCTGTTCGCCGAGGATTTCGCGGCCGGCCGGCCCGTGCACTGGCGCGCCACCGGCGCGCGCAGTGCGGCGGCCGAGCTGGATCTGGGTCGGACGGTGACCGTGGGTATCAGCCGGCTTGAAGAGGACGTGACCCGCGGGCAATGCATCGCGCGCTATGCCGTGCAAGCAGCGGCGGAAGGGGACGGGGGGGCCTGGCGTGAGCTCGCGCGCGGCACGACGGTCGGCCACCGGAAACTCGACCGATTCGGAGCCGCGCCCGCGCGCTGGGTGCGGGTCGTCGTGGAAGACGCGGTCGCCCCGCCGCGGCGCTTGCGCATCGGGCTGTACCGCGGCGCCTGACCGACGGCTTTCATCTTTCGCATCTCCGGGGCACCTCCATGACGAGCGACGCTCGTATGTTTCCCAATCTGCTCCTGGTGCTCATCCTCGGCATCGGGATCGGCGTGCTCCTGGCCGTGGTGTACGTCCAGCACTGGAAAGCGCGCTACACGCGGGCGATCCGGCAGGACGCGGTACTGCGCAGCCAGGCCGTCACGGTCGGGAAAGTCCACGAGCAGCTCATCCCCTACCTGCCCGAGTTCGGATTCAATCCCAAGGACGCCCGCTTTCTGGGCAGCCCCGTCGACCTGGTGGTGTTCGACGGTCTCGACGACGGCGAGCTGCAGCGCGTGGTATTCCTCGAGATCAAGACCGGAGGGTCTGCGTTGACGGGCCGGGAACGGCAGGTCCGCGATGTGGTGCGGGCTCGTCAGGTCGAATGGGAAGAGCTCCGAATCGAGCGCTGAACCGTCGCCACAGCGGCCGCGTGCGCGCCACAAGCGGTGTGCGCGCCATTCCCGCGGCCCGGACACAGGGCGCGCACCACACGCCATAACCTCGGACCTGTGGCCGTGGCGCGACGTATGCACGCGGCAGGCTGCGCTCCCTTTTGGGGGAGCTGCTCCTCTTTTCAGGAACCGCTCATGCGACGTTTCACGCTGCCCAGAGCAACCGCCGAACATCCGGTACGCTGCGCGCTGCTCGCCCTGGGGCTCTCGCTCGGACTGACGTTCGTGTCGTGCCAGGACGAACGCTCCATCACGGAGGCGCCGCAGAGGCCCCGTCTCGCCGCGTCGGCTCAGGCGTCAACCGCCGTCATCGGTCCCACCGGCGATGTGTTCTTGAACATCGATGCGACCAACTATGGGTCGTCCGCCACCCTCAATGTCTATACATGGCCGGACCACAAGATCGCCAACGCAATCGTGCTGAAGTTTGGTCTTGCGAGCATCCCCGCCGGAGCGACTATTTCGAGCGCGACGCTGAATCTCAATCTGACGAAGAGCGACGCCACTGCGGATCCGACCTATACAGTCACTGTGCACAAGATCGTCAACAAGAACCCGGACCTGAGTAGATCGACCGGCTACACGTATGATGGGGCTAATACCTGGACTCAGAACGCCTGTTGCTATAACAACATCCCGTTGGCCCAAGCGGATATCGGGGCCCCCGTAGACACCAAGTCCATCGATAAGACACCGGGGTTCAAACAGTGGGACGTGACGTCCCTGGTCCAGGGATGGTTCACCACGCCCACCACCAATTTCGGGCTGCTGCTCAACTCCGATCCGTCGAAGCTGCGGGATCGGTATCGCTATTTTAGCAGCAATGAGGATCCCGTCGCGAGCCACCGTCCGTATCTCGCAGTCGCATACACCACACCGGACACGACACCGAATCCCACGCCGCCGCCGGAAGCGCAGCTCGGCCAATGGTCGGCCGTGTTCCCGGCGCCGATCGTGCAGTTGCACGTGCACCTGCTGTCGGACGGCACGGTGCTGAGCTTTGGGCGCATCGGCGATCCGCAGGTGTGGGACCCGGCCACGGGCGGCTTCACGGCGGTGCCGAGTCCCGCGTTGCTGTTTTGCGCCGGTCACGACTTCCTGCCCGATGGGCGGCTGCTCGTGGCGGGCGGCCACATCAGCGACGACCACGGCTTGCCGAACACCGACCTGTTTGATCCTGCGACGCACTCGTGGCAGGTCGGGCCGGCCATGGCTCGAGGGCGCTGGTATCCGACCAACACCACGCTGCCGGACGGCGAGATGGTCACGGTCGCCGGGAGGGACGAGGCCGGAATGCTCGTCCCGATTCCCGAGGTGTGGGACGGGACGAACTGGCGCCAGCTCACGACGGCGAGCCGGGCGCTGGAGTATTATCCGCGGGACTTCGTGGCGCCGGATGGGCGGGTGTTCGACGCCGGCGAAGAGCAGCCGTCGCGCTGGCTCGACGTCACGGGGACGGGCAGCTGGACCGACGGCCCGCGCCGCAACTTCAGCGCGTGGCGCGGCTACGGGTCGGCCGTCATGTATCTGCCGGGCAAGATCCTCTACGTCGGGGGCGGCGATCCTCCGACCAATACGGCGGAGATCATCGATCTCAACCAGTCGAATCCGGTGTGGACCTACACCGGCTCGATGGCGTACGCCCGCCGCCAGATGAACGCCACGCTGTTGCCGACGGGAGACGTGCTGGCGACCGGCGGCACCAGCGCCTCCGGTTTCAACAATGCCGCGGGCGCCGTCCACGCCGCGGAGCTGTGGAGCGCCAGGACCGGGACGTGGACCACGCTGGCGAGCAACGCCGTGACCCGCATGTACCATTCGACCTCCCTGCTGTTGCCGGATGGGCGGGTGCTCCACACGGGCTCGGGCGACGGAGCCAACGCGCCGCGCGAGCTGAGCTACGAGCTGTTCTCGCCCCCGTACCTGTTCCGTGGCGCGCGCCCGACCTTCACGGGCTTTACCCCCACCGTCGTGGGGTACGGCCAGACGCTGAATGTGGACACGCCGGACGGTGCGAGCATCGCGAAGGTCACGTTCATTCGCACCGGCTCGGTCACGCATGCCTTCGATCAGGCCGGTCGACTGGTGCCCTTGGCGTTCTCGCCGGTAAGCGGCGGCCTTACGGTCACCCTCCCCGCGAGCCGCACGACCGCCCCGCCGGGTCCCTACATGCTGTTTCTCGTGAACGCCAACGGCGTGCCGTCGGTCGGGCGGATCATGCGACTGGAGTGACGCTACGCCTCGACGGCCACGAGCTTGGCGGCCACGGCGTCGAGGTCCGGCCCCACCACGTCGGGCCGCGGCGCGAGCGGATCGAGTACCTTGCCTGGTCGGCTCACGAACGCCGCGGCGCATCCGGCCCGGAGCGCGCCCGCGACGTCCCAGGCGTGAGCCGCCACGAGGCGGATCTCACCGACGCCGACGCCTAAGCTCGTGGCCGCCATGCGGTACACCTCGGGGGCAGGCTTCAAGCGCCTGACGCGCTCCACCGAGAGCACCTGCTCGAAGTAGCCGCGCAGGCCGGCATGGGCGAGCTGCGCCTCCGCCGCCGCGGTGCTGGAGTTGGTGAGGGTGGCCAGCCGGAATCCCGCCTGCCGCAGGCGCTCCAGGCCCGGCCGCACATCGGGATGAGGCGGCAGCGTCCGCATGCCGGAGCGAATCTCCGCCCGGTCCTCCGCTGAGAGATCCACGCCGCGGCGCCCCGCCACCATCGTGAGTGCGGCGTCGCCGACGACGGCGAAATCGAAGTACACGTTCGTCGCCGTGGCGACGACCGCCAGCTCGATCACCTGTGTGAACCACTCGCCGCGCACCGCCGCGGCGCCGAACAGGCGGCGGAAATGCAGGTCGAGCGCGCCGAGATCGAGCAGGGTCTCGTTCACGTCGAAGACGATGATCCGAGGCATCGCCCTTCCGGTCAGCGCCGCGGATAGCCCACCGTCGCCAGCACCGCGGTGATCTCATCGAGACTCGCGGGATCGTCGATCGTGGGCGGCACGCGGTACTCCACGCCATCGGCGATCTTCTTGACGGTGCCCCGCAGGATCTTGCCGGAGCGGGTCTTGGGGAGTCGCTGCACCACGACCGCCATTCGGAACGCCGCGACGGGGCCGATCCGCTCCCGCACCAAGGCCACGACCTCGTCGGCGATGGCCGGGGCGGGACGCCGCACGCCCGCCTTGAGCACGATGAGCCCCAGCGGGATTTCGCCCTTGATCTCGTCGGCGACGCCCACGACGGCGCACTCGGCCACGTCGGGATGGGAGGCGAGCACCTCTTCCATGGCGCCCGTGGACAGGCGGTGGCCCGCCACGTTGATGATGTCATCGGTGCGCCCCATCACCCACAGATACCCGTCCTCGTCCTTGTAGCCCGCATCGGCGGTGAGGTAGTGGCCCGGGTACCGGCTCACGTACGAGCGCACGTAGCCCTCGTCGTTGTGCCACAGGGTCGGCAGGCAGCCGGGGGGCAACGGCAAGCGGATCACGATGTTCCCGGTCTGGCCGGCGGGGAGCTCCTGGCCGTCCTCGCCCAGCACGCGCACGTCGTAGCCGGCGACGGCTTTGGCGCACGAGCCCGGCTTCACCGGGAGCATCCCCAGCCCCACGCAGTTCACGCCGATGGGCCAGCCGGTCTCCGTCTGCCACCAGTGATCGATCACGGGAACGCCGAGGCGCTGCTCCGCCCAGTGGAGCGTGTCGGGATCGCAGCGCTCGCCGGCGAGGAAGAAGGTGCGGAACGCCCCCAGATCGTAGCGACGGACGTGCTCCCCCGTGGGATCGTCGCGCTTGATGGCGCGGATCGCGGTGGGAGCGGTGAAGAACACGCTCACGCGGTGCTGCGAGATCACCCGCCAGAAGGCGCCGGGATCTGGCGTGCCGACCGGCTTGCCCTCGTACAGCACCGTGGTGTTCCCGTTGAACAGCGGACCGTAGACGATGTAGGAATGCCCGACCGCCCAGCCGAGGTCGGAGGCGGCCCAGTAGACTTCGCCCGGCTCCACGCCGTAGATGTGCGTCATGCTCCACTTGAGCGCCACCAAGTGGCCGCCGTTATCTCGCACGACGCCTTTCGGCATCCCGGTTGTGCCCGAGGTATAGAGGATGTACAGCGGGTCGGTCGCGGCGACGGGGACGCACTCCGCCGGCCGTGCCGCCGTCATGAGCTCGGCCCAGTCGTGGTCGCGCCCGGCGACGAGCGGCGCCGGCTCCTCCGGGCGCTGCAGGATGATGCAGCTGCGCGGCTTCACTTGGGCGAGCTCGATCGCCTTGTCGAGCAGGGGCTTGTATGGGACGACGCGGTTCACCTCGATGCCGCACGAGGCTGAAACGATCAGCTTCGGCTCGGCGTGGCTGATACGGGCCGCCAGCTCGTGCGCGGCGAAGCCCCCGAACACCACCGAATGGATCGCTCCGATCCGCGCGCACGCCAGCATCGCGACCACGGCTTCGGGGATCATGGGCATGTAGATGATGACCCGGTCGCCCGTGCCGACGCCTTGGCCTCTCAAGACGCCGGCGAAGCGGGCGACCTCATCGCACAGCTCTCGATACGTGAATGTCTTGATCCTGCCCGTGACGGGGCTGTCGTAGATGAGCGCAGCCTGGTCGGCGCGGCCGTGCTCGACATGCCAATCGACCGCGTTGTAGCAGGTGTTGACGACGCCGCCTTGGAACCAGCGGTAGAACGGGGCGCGCGAGTCATCGAGCACGCGATCCCATCGCTTGTGCCAGTGTATGGCTTCGCCGGCTTCGGCCCAGAACCGTTCCGGGTCCTTGGCCCACTGCGCATACACCTCGTCTTGGATGCTGTGCGTGGCGTGGATGCTGGGCGTGATGTGCATGAGTCCCCCAAGGGAGCGGGGTGCCTGACCTGTGGCGCTAAAGCTGCCAGCCGTGCCTCCACGGGGCAACACGCGTGCCGCGGCCACGCCGACCTGGTCGCCGAGGACGGCGGGTTGTGGTTGATGGACCCGGGCCAGCCGCTCGAAATCCAGCGGGCCCAGCGGGCGGCTACGGGGCCGCGGGAACGACGTCGTCGACGATCACGCCGAGCGCCGCGGCCGTCAGCGCCTGCGGCGTCGTTTCCGAGAGCGCGGTCCAGTCCGTGATCGCGACGACGACGAGATCGCGACTCGGCACCACGTACACGAACTGGCCGCCGTACCCGTAGGCGAAAAAGGCGGCCGGCGTGGCATCGGACACCCACCAGAGCATGCCGTAGGTGACGCGCGACTGCGGACCGAACACCCGGCGCCACGTGAACTGCGGCCGCGTGGCCTCGTCGACCCAGCCCTCGGGGACGACGCTCCCGTTGCCCGACCAACCGCGCTGCAGAAACAGCTGGCCCAGCTTGAGCAGGTCCCGCGCGCGGAGCGCGATCCCCGCCCCGCCGTTGACCGTGCCGCGGTCGAGCGGTTCCCATGCCACGGCGTCCACCCCGAGCGCCGCGAACAGCGGCGCGGCGTATCGCGGAAGCGGCATCGCGGCGGCATCCTGGAGCACGACGCCGAGCGTGTGCGCCGCCGCCGAGTTGTAGGTGAACGTGGCGCCAGGCGGGGCCGCGTGGGCGCGGTCGAGCAGGTATTGCACGTGGTCGTCCGCCGCGATCCAGAGACTGTAGTCCGGGCCCGTCTCCTCGTCCCACTGGTACCCGGTCGTCATCGTGAGGAGGTTCTGCACCGTCACGGCGCTGTCGGCCGCGTCTAGGGTGTGGGGTGGCGCCAGGTAACGGGCGATCGGCGCCGCAACCCCGGGGAGCACGCCGTCGCGCAGGGCGATGCCGGTGAGGGCGCAGACGATGCTCTTCGTCACCGACCGCACGTCGAACAGCGTGGTGGAGTCCGCTCCGCCGAAGTAGGACTCCGCGACGAGCCGGCCGTGGCGGGCGACGAGCAAGCTCCGGAACCGGGGGATCGCGGCGGCGGCGTTGGTCGCGCTCTGGAGGCCGGTCGGGCTCATGCCGACCTCACTCGGGTTGGCGCGCACCCAGGCGGTCGACAGATCGATCCGAACCGGCGCGCTATCGATCCCACCGGCTGCGCCCGGTGCGCCGGGGGCCATGGGTGCATCACGGCAGCCGACCGCGAGCAGCAGTGCGACGAGACCTCGGCAGATACCGTTGCGGCGCATCGCCCGGGACTCCACGCCTAGTGCAGCGTCTGGCCGGTCGGCCCGCCTGGCGGCTGGGCGGGCAGTTGGCTCACCGTCAGCGGCACCGCAGCCTTCCGCTCTGCGTCGATCGTGATCTCGAAGCGGTACGCGCCGGCGTGTGGGAAGGGCACGTCGAACACGAGGATCGCGCCCGCCTCGATGTCGGTCACGCCCGCGGGCGGCTCGGCGAAGCTCACGTTGCCCGTCCCGCCGAGGATCTCGGTGTCCTGCTCGTCCAACAGCCGGATCTGCACGTGATGCTCGCCGATCTCGGTGCGCTTGCCCTTGAGGCGCAGCACCAGGTGGAGGCGCGGGTGCATGGCCGGGAACTGCTGCACCCAGATGTGCTGGAAAATACCCAGCACGGACAGCTTGCCGGCTTGATCGACGATTGCATAGTCGGCGACGACGGCGAAGTCGAGGTGCAAGCTATCTCTTCGAGAAGGGGACCGACGCCCTCGTTTTCTCCCATTCCAGCCTCAGCACGCCCCCTTTGCCCTTCGGCTCGATCGCGATCGTGAACTGCTCCACCGCGCGTGGTAGCGGCTCCACCGTCATGTTCAGCCGCGCGAGGTCGTACCGGGCGTTGTAGTCGGTGCCCCACTGACCGGTGTTTTGGTTGACGATGAGCGTCCAGCCGCCCGGGGAGGGGAGCGTCCACAGGGAATACTTGCCGGCGGGCACGCTGGTGCCGGCGACCACGAGATCGGCGCTGGTCTCGAGCACCGTGGCTTGGTTTGCGCCGGTGCGCCACACCTGGTTCCAGGGAACCACGTTGCCGAAGATCACGCGGCCGCGGGCCGAGGGCCGGCTGTAGCGCACCGCCAGCGTGGCGCCGGCCAGGCTCGCCTTGACCGAGTCGGGTGGCGACAGCACGCCGAGCGAGCGCGGCGCGAACGCTTTCCCGAGCGCGGCGAAGTCGAGTCCCTGCGTGCGCTCGACCGTGACCTGCATCGTGCTGCCTATTCCGGTGAGGCCGAGCAGGGCGCCCTGGGCGTCCACGCGCGCCCGCAGCGGCCCGATCGCCCCGAGTACGATCGTGAGCGAATCGGGTCCCCGGGGCGTGACCGTCACCTCCAAGGGCTCGGTGTCGCCGAGCGGCAACATGGTCGTGGTGTAGCGGGCGCCCCCGGAGGCCCGCGCCCGGCGCGCCACCTCCTCGATGAGGCCGAATCCCTGGCCGATGAAGGGTACGGCGCCCGGACCCGCTCTCACGCGCAGCGTGACGGTCGAGTCGCGGCGCGGCACGGTGACCACGGCGGAGTCGCCCGTGAACTCGGCCGCCGCCCTGGTCTCCGCCGGACCAGGCCCGCCCGACACGTTGTGGGTGACGAGCTCGAAGCGGGCGATGGCGCCGCCCGATCCGAAGGTCGCGCTGTAGAGGCGGTGCACGGTGCGCGGGCTGCGCAGCACCTGCTCGCCCTGCAGCCGGTCGGCGGTGCGGGTGTACTGCTCGATCGCGAGCGTGTCGTTGCCGAGCCGCACGACGAACTGCCCGGTCTGGGCGGCGAGCGCGGCGGGGAGCGCGATTGAGAGCGTGGCAAGTCCGGCACTGGCGCGCATGGCTGTCTCCCGTTCGATCACGTCACGCGAATCGATGTCACTTCGTCGTTCTGCGCGATCTTGTTCACCACGTCCTGCCCCTTGCTCACCTGTCCGAAAACGGTGTGGACTCCATCGAGGTGCGGCTGCGGCGCGTGACAGATGAAAAACTGGCTGCCCCCCGTGTCCTTTCCGGCATGCGCCATGGCGAGCGTCCCCGCCACGTGTTTGTGGACGTTTTTCTCCGTCTCGCACTTGATCGTGTAGCCCGGCCCGCCGGTGCCGACGCGTCCCTTCCCGGACTTGGAGTAGGGATCACCGCCCTGGATCATGAAGTTGGGGATCACGCGATGAAATTTGGTTCCATCGTAGAAGCCCGCGTTGGCGAGCTTTTCGAAGTTGGCGACCGTGCCCGGCACTTCGTCGGCGAACAGCTCCACCTCGATGCGACCCTTGCCGGTCTCGAATACGGCCTTCTTGTTCGGCATCAGATCTCCACAGAAAGGTTCTCGTCCACCTGCGCCACGGTTTTCATGCCTACAATCACCACCGACACGGCGTCGTTGTCCAGCACGAACCGCAGGGCGAGCTGCGCCG
>Ga0209234_1000457_pt1 | contig 14008 bp, 8 predicted proteins | sample GraSoi013_1_20cm_2_FD_185816 | JGI IMG/M metagenome (GOLD analysis project Ga0209234, IMG submission 185816) | Grasslands soil microbial communities from the Angelo Coastal Reserve, California, USA - Sample 08_20_2013_1_20cm (SPAdes) (version 2) | ecosystem: Environmental > Terrestrial > Soil >... | reverse complement strand
TATCCTTTTGGACATTTTGTACACTTAGGCGATAAGAAGATATCCAAGCTCTTGAAGAGATAGATTAACACACCTCGTAGTGACATCCCTGACGTCCATGGACAGTCGTCTTGAGTAAAAAGCGACCTCATTGAGGAAGAAAAACGGCTTGTGTAAGCCCAATGACGTATTTCTCCCTTTCAATTTGTACCCTCGATGAGTGCCCAGCGACGTCTAACATGTCATGGCGGAGTGTGCTGACCCCAAATTCATTGCTCTAGATGAAGAGAACACGATATGGATCTGTTACGTCTTTCGGTGCTCGGCACGCCCGAAGTTTTTCATAATGGCAGTCGTCTCACCTTTCCCTTGCGCAAGGCGCAGGCCTTGCTGCTTTACCTGGGGGTCGAAGGTGGCATGCATTCCCGTAGCAAACTGGCGGCTTTGCTGTGGCCCGACAGTGAGCCCTCCGATGCTCTCAAGGGCTTGCGCAATGCCCTTGCACTACTGCGTCACCTGCTCGCGGGTCCCGATGCCTCTGCTTCTCCGCACAGTCATCTGCTCAGTGAACATGAGCTGCTTGGCCTGGATCCGCATGCCCCACTGGAGCTGGATCTCGATGTGGTGCAGCAGGCCTGGCACCAGGCCCAGCGGCTCTCCTCGGCCCCTTCTCAGGAGCAGCGCGCCGCCCTGGTCAGCCAGGTGCAGCACGCTCTCTCCCTGGTGCGTGGTCCCTTCCTCGAGGGCTTCTGGCTGCGCGAGGAAGCCCCTTTTGACGAGTGGGTCCAGCAGCAACAGCAGCAGTGGCAGGTGCGCCTGCAGTTGCTCTTCGACCGGCTCTCCTCATGGCAGGAGACCGGCGGGGAACTGGAGCAGGCCCGCATCACCCTCACGCGCTGGTTGGCGCTCGACCCACTGCAGGAGGAGGCCTATCGCCGCCTGATGCGGGTCCACCTGGCGCTGGGCGATGCGAGCGCCGCCTTGCAGGTTTACGCCACCTGCCGGGCGCGCTTAGCCGAGGAGTTGCGGGTCAAGCCCTCGGCGGAAACCGTGGCCCTGGCTGAGCATATTCGCGCCACCGCGACTCGCCGAGGAAGCCACCCAGCCCGTCACTCCATCGCTAAGGCTGAAAACCAGCCACCCAGCGAGCTAGTGGCCCCGCTCGTCGGACGGGCCCAGGCTTTCGCCCAGCTCACTAGCCGCTACCAGCAGGCGCGGCAAGGGCAACCACAGGCCGTGCTGCTGGCAGGCGAAGCGGGCATCGGCAAAACGCGGCTGGCCCGTGAGTTTGTGGCCTGGGCGAGGGCGCAGGGTGCCGAGGTGCTCAGTGGGCAAGCCTTCGAGATGGGGGGACGACTGCCCTATCAACCGCTGATAGAGGCCGTCAGGCCGCGGCTGGAGGAGGAAAACGCGCCGGAGGACCTGCTGGACAACCTGTGGCTGGCCGAACTGTCGCGCATCCTACCAGAGCTGCGCGTGCGCTACTCCGACCTTCCGGCCCCCACGCAGGATGAACTGGCGGCCAAGGTGCGGCTCTTTGAAGCGGTGGCGCGACTGCTAGATGCCCTGGCGCAGCGAGGGCCGCTGGTGCTGCTGCTGGATGACCTGCACTGGGTGGATGGCGCCTCCCTCGACCTGGTACGCTACCTGGGTCGGCACTGGAAGGGCCATGGCAGCCGGGTGCTACTGCTGAGCACGGTGCGCAGTGAAGGGCTCGAGCTCAACCCGCAGCTTTCCGCCGAGCTAGCCGACCTGGGGCGTGACCTGCAGGTCACGCAGGTCACGTTGCAGACGCTGAACCAGGCGGAGACCATCCAACTTGTTCAGGCCATCGCAAGGGAGGAGGTCACTGCTCGGACCTCCTCCGCAAGACCAGGGATATCGCCTGCGCAGGAGCGGGAGAAGCCGCTGGTGGCGCTAGGCGACTTCCTGTTTGCGCACACCGGTGGGCAGCCGTTTTACCTGTTGGAGACGCTGAAGATGCTGCGAGAGCGGGAGTGGCTGATCCCGCGGCTGGCTGCCGATGGTAGCTGGCGGCTGGAGCCGACCGTGGACATGATCGCGGCCGTCGCACAGGAGGGGTCGCGGCGTGAGCTGTTACCGCCCTCTGTGCGCGCGATGATCCAGGCCCGCCTGGCCAAGCTCTCGGCGGCAGCGCGCCAACTGGTGATGGCGGCGGCCGTGCTGGGCAACCCGGTGAGCGCCCCGCGTTTGTGGCAGGTAGCCGAACTGGGGGTGCAGGCAGGCGTCGAGGCCCTGGAGGAGGCCGTGGGCAGTGGGATGCTGCGCGAGCAGAGAGCAGGGGGAGGCCGTCCGGGCAGCTATAGCTTCGCGCATGGCCTGATGCGCGAAGTGGTCTACACCGAGCTGGGCCATGCACGGCGGCAGGTCTTGCACCAGCGCGCCCTGGCGCTGCTGGCAAGCGAGGGAGCAAGGGCTTCCGAGCTAGCGTATCAGGCGCTGGCGGCCGGAGAGGCCGAGGAGGCCTATCGCTACAGCATACAGGCCGCGGATGAGGCGATGGCGATTTTTGCCGTCGAAGACGCCATCGGGCACTATGAACAGGCGCGCGCCTTGTTCCAGGAGCACAAGCGGCTGCAGACTGTGCTGCCAGCACCGGAGGTCGAACACCTCTACGTCTACCTGGAGCGTGCCTATGCCTTCCTGAACGCCTGGGAGAAGGCCCAGGAGGCCTATGAAGAGCTGTTAGCCTATGCGCAGCACGAGCATCTGCCCAGAATGGTCAGCATGACCCTCAACCGCCTGGCGATCCTGGCGGTCCAGCAGTCGAAGGACAAGCCAAAGGTACGCGCGCTGCTGGAGGATGCCTGGCAGATGGCAGAGACCAGTCACGATCAGCGGGCGCTCGCCGAAACGGAGTGGACGCTGGCACAGATCACAGCCCTCGTGTGGGAGGAACCAACGTATGCCCTATCTCATGGAGAGCATGCGCTGGAAATGGCACGAGGTATACACCACCAGGAATTGGAAGCAAGAAGTCTCTCCTTGCTTGGAGTGATCCATATGCTTAAGGGAGACTTTCAGGAGGCTATGCACTGTCTGGAAGCGGCCCTGGCGCTGTATGCGCTACTTGGCAACGAGCAGACCGCCTCGCAGGGGTTTTCAGTTACAGGCTTACTGAGTGTCGCTCCGCCCACACAAGGCCAACACCACATACACCAGGCCGCGTCTCTCCACCCGGTTGCATACTTTCTGATTGGCGCTCCTCCTACACAATACTTCTCGAATCGCGCGACGGAAACTTTATGCTGGGGGCTCCTGGCACTGGCACAGGTGAATGTTGGACAGGTGCACAATAGCATTCGCAGTGGCCGCATGGCGCTCGCGCTCTCCAAAGAGATCAAGAACGTCTGGGCACAAATCACCAGTACGCTCTGCCTCATCTATGGATTGCTGGAAGCAGGGGTTTATGAAGAGGCGCTCGTGCTCACGCAACAAGCAATGGCGCTTGCACAGACTCTTCCTCCGACGATAAACCGCCAGCTCTTTCTCACTGCCCTGGGAAGTACCTATCAAGCCTTGCAGCAGTGGGAAGAGGCACACAGAATCCTCGAAGAGGCAGTAGCCGTTGCAGAGACGTTAGACCACGGACCATCTAGCGTGCCTACCCTGTCGCGGCTCTGCATGAACGATGCCCTGGTAGGGGATTGGGAACTGGCCCATCGCTATGCCTTGAAGGCTATCACCTTACGCAAGAGCCATAGTGCGACATTGATCCCTCTGGATTTCTACTCTCATTATGAAATGGAGACCTTGCTGCGTTTGGGGGATGCGAGGCAAGCGAGAGAAGAAGTGCACCGACTGGGGGAACGCCTGGGACCCTACCGGCGCTTCCGCATTCCCTACCTGCGGTCGTTGGCAGCGCTGGCCGCCTGGGAGGGGCAGAGAGAGCAGGCCATCGGCCACTTGCGCGAGGCAGCAGGGCTGGCAGCAGAGATCGGGTTGCCAGCAGAACGATGGCAGATCCAGGCAGCGTTGGGAAGGTTGTATAAGGAAGCGGGCGAGCAAGCGCAAGCGCGGACCGCCTTTGCTGAGGCGGCGAGGATTATCCAGGAGCTGGCGGAGGGCATCGGGGATGAGGCGCTGCGAACGAGCTTTCTGGCCGGGTTACCGCTTCAAGGGGTATTGCAGCACCAGGCGCCTCAACGCCCACTCTATTACTTCGGTCTTTCGGGACCTGATTGGTTTCGCAACGGGCTTGCTGCAGGCTGACGAGTCATCGCGGGCCTCATGACCTGGAGGGTGAACAAAGGATGTACGAGGATGCGATTTCTCTTGCAATCTCAACAGATAATGGGCTTCGGGGAACAACTCAGCAGGGCAGAAATCTGCCTTGCTGCGTAATAACAAAATCATTCGGATACTGGAACATCCCCCGAGGAGGGCCGATCAATCGGCTTTGGGCGCGGTAAACCGGCCCCTACTGTAGGTCCGGATGATTCTGTACATCTGCATTAATTTGCACATGAATTCGCCACCGTGTTCTCGCGAGAGAACACAGTTCAATGCGGATTCAACACGGGTTTGGCTCTTCCGCATTAAGGGGAAAACAGGCTCCGCGGGCGACCATAAAGGTCCCCACCCTTCTCCGCACCACCCCCGCCCCTACGGATATACGGGTGATTGAGGTGATACGGGTGCTCTCACCTGGAGGGACGGAGAGCCGTTACTATAAGGTGTTGCGACTTCTTTCCTCCTCCTCTATAATGAAAGAAATTAAATATTACGTGCGAATCTTCTTTCTTAAGGGATCATATATGATTATCGAAGGAACTTACACTTTGCAGGCGACGCCGGAGGATGTGTGGCGCTGCTTGATGGATGAGCAGATATTACGCAGCGCCATTCCAGGTTTGGAGAGCCTGGAGCGGCTGGATAATGGGCAGATGAGCATTACCATGCACATCAGTCATAGTCCGCTGTTGGGGACATTCCGTGGGAAAGCTATGGTTACTGAACAGCAATACCCTTTCTTTTATGCTTTGAGATTCGAGGGTGATAGCAATCAGAGCAGCCTCAGTGGCAAGGGGACCGTTCATCTGAGTGAACGAGATGAAAATACGATCGTGGCCTATAAAAGCTCGCTCAATCTCGGCAAAACAGGCGTGCTGCTGCCCCCTGCACTGGTAAAGGGTATCGCGAAACACCTTATCCAGGAATTTTTTACTGAGCTGGCTGAAATATTACGCACCACCCATGCCGCACCAGAGGTGATTGAGTATAGTCATGTGCAAATAACGGATGAACAGCTCAATGAGCAGAGCGTGACACAATCCTCTGATACTCAACCGACGTTCCTGCATAGAGTGGTTCACCGGTCAGGGTTGGGCGAGGGCGATCCACTCCTGGAAGAGCTCTGGGTGAGCCGCGTTAAACGCTATGGTACACTGATGGGGTTGTTACTGCTGGTCTTGCTTGGTACGCGCTTGCCGCGTCTATTCAGTCATTAATCACGAATCGCCCATGATCGAGCGTAAGCGCGCTTTCCAGTCGTTGCCGTCTTCAGCGTTGTTTGCCTCGCCGATCGTCCAGCTGCGCACTCCATCGACAAGTTTAGAAGGGGGAGATGGGGAACGAGTTTCTTTGCGAGCGAGGTTGCGCAGGGCAGTCTGTGCCGATTTCCGCACGTCATACACAGGGTCCTGCAACAGCGCTTGAAGCAAGGGCTGCGATTCCTGCACACCAAGCCGCCCGAGGGTTCTCGCGCTGGCGGCACGTTCGTCAGAGTAAGGGGCTTGCAAGAGAGGTTCGATGTCTGGCGCAAGCTGTACAAGCGATAGGTCCGCTATGAGGCGCAACAGGCGGCTGCGGTACATGAGTTGTATCAAAACCGATAATGCCCTACGGCAATCGGAGACAATTTGCGCGTCGTCGAGAATAATGCCCCTGGCCTTCGCATTCACTACTGCAACTTCGGGTGAAACGAACGACGTTCCATTTAGAAAGGGCTCGATCCAGGCCGCAACTGGCTCTGACTTTACCTGATTCGTATGCTCGTGAATCTTCAAGGCCCAAACGTAGTGCTGCTCCAACCAGGAGTAGAGGGCCAGGGTCATTTCGGCATCACGAGCGGCGTAGGCAACCATGGCGGGAGGAAGCGGACGGCGTGTCCAATCAGTACGCTGGAGGCTTTTATCAAGGCGGATATTGAAGGCACGCCGCAACATTGCCGCCAGCGATGATTCTTGCTGACCAAAGATTGAGCGGCTCGCGGCCTCCAGATCATAGTAATGGGCTACGTCAAGGCCTCGCTCGGACATGACGCGCAAATCGGCTCCGGCACCATGAAGCAGTACGATGATAGCGGGGTTCGCAAGCACAGCAGCCAATGGGGAAAGATCGTTCAAGCGCAAGGTGTCTATAATGTAGCAGTGATGCTCTACGGCAAGTTGCAACAGTGCAAGGCGATGTGATGGGGACTGGCTGTCCCCTTGAACATGGGTACGTATCTGTGTAAATTCCGCGTCAACGGCGACGACGGGCGCCTGGTTGAGTATGTTAACAGCCTTGAGCAACTCTTCAGGGCGATCAACCCAGGTGCGTGTAGATCTCTCCAGGGGTATACCTGGTGGGGGGGTTATACCAAGATAGCCGGGCAGCACTGCTGGTGCGTTATCCAATTGTTCTGTTTCTACGGGTGGTATATTGTCGTTCAATAACGCCGCCCTTCTGCCGTTTTGAAAATTTATTTTCGTGTAAACTGTGCTACTACTATACCAGATTTTGGCTGAAACGTACAGTATTTTTAACTTTTACGGGGCTTTTTTGTTTCGAGGAAGGGGAGGCGTGGACAGGTTACCCAACACGTGGTACACTTGAGTTGTTACGTAACTCATACTATGTCATGCGTTACTCACCTGTACGAGGAGGACACGATGACACGCGGCCGTCTGCCGTTGGTCTCCAACAACCACGTACTCGGGCTCGATGGGGCAGGTGAAAAGATCGCTCCGGTCGTTGTTGGATCGGGTGCATGGTACACATGGCTGGCGGATCAACAGATCCAGTCCTTTTCGTTTCGGAACCTTCTGGGCTCATTCACCGCCCGGCGTGAGCGCAAACGGCATGGCTGGTACTGGTATGCCTACCGCAAGCGTGCGGGAAGGCTCCGCAAAGCTTATCTCGGCAAGACCGAGGAGTTGACGCTCGAGCGGCTCAACGCTGTAGCACTAGCACTCACCGGTCAGGAAAATAATGACGCTGGTCCACTGGCAGACCCGGAGGTGCTTGATAGGATTTCTCCACAGGTAACTTCGGACACAGTCGATGGCGATGGCCGGTTTTTCCTGGCTCCAATCTCTGTCTACACCTCTCCAACAGAAGCAGGGCAAGTCACTTCACACAACCTGCCTGCACAACTCACTCCGCTGATTGGGCGCGAGCAGGAGGTGGCTGTTGCGTGCACCTTCCTGCAACAACCAGGGATACGTCTCTTGACGCTCACCGGTACTGGCGGCGTCGGCAAGACGCGCCTGGGTCTGCAAGTAGCAACTGACCTGCTTGGAGACTTTGCCGATGGCATCTGCTTCGTTTCGCTCGCACCCCTCAGTGACTCAGAACTGGTTCTACCCACTATCGCCCATGCGCTTGGACTGAGGGAGGGAGGAGATCAAGCATTCATCGAACGTCTCTCTGCTTTCTTGCACGAGAAGTGTCTGCTGCTGTTCCTGGACAACTTTGAGCAGGTGATAGGTGCAGCAGCAGCGTTGACGGAACTCCTTGGGAGATGCCCTGCCCTGAAGATACTCGTGACAAGCCGTGAGGTGCTACGTGTGCGCGGTGAGCAGGAATTTCACGTGCTGCCGCTGGCGCTTCCCAACCTCTCGTACCTCCCTGAACCTACAGCCTTATCTCAGTATGCGGCGGTGGCCTTTTTTCTCCAACGGGTACGCTCCGTCAAGCCTGATTTTCAAATCACCACTACCAATGCAAGAACGATTGCTGCAATTTGTACCCACCTGGACGGAATTCCCCTGGCGCTCGAACTGGCAGCCACTCGTCTCAAGATTCTCTCTCCAACTGCTTTGCTGGCGCGTTTAGAGCATCGCTTACAGGTCTTGACGCAGGGCCACCGGGATGTACATACAAGGCAACAGACGCTGCGCAACACCATTCAGTGGAGCTACGATCTGCTCGATGCTGAGGAACAGCGCCTCTTTCGGCGGCTCGCGGTGTTTGTCAGTGGTTGCACGCTCGAAGCGGTCGAGGCCGTTTGTAAGGCCCCTGGTGATGAGATGATGAACGTGTTCGAAGGGATAGCATCCCTGCTCGACAAGAGTCTGGTGCAACAGCAGAGCGCACAAAAGGATGGGGAGTTACGCCTGATTATGCTTGAGACGATCCGTGAGTATGGACTGGAGCGCTTAACGACGAGTGGCGAGTTGGAGGTCACTCGCCAAAGCCATGCCCTCTACTATTTGACGCTGGCGGAGGAAGCGGCACCGAACCTATTTGGTACAGAGCCAGCGATGTGGTCAGAGCGTTTGGAGCGGGAACAAGATAATTTGCGGGCGGCGCTACGCTGGTCGTTGGAGCAAGGAGAGACTGGGCACAGTATGGAGTTGGCCTTGCGATTGGGTGTTGCATTAATGGGATTCTGGATTCTCTATGGTCACTTCGGTGAAGGGCGGACCTTCGTGGAGCGGGCCCTGGCTGCAAGCCAGGGTGTAATGGCATCGATCCGGGCAAAGGCCATCGTGGCGGCTGCGTTCCTCGCTATAAATCAGGGCGACCTTGATTGGACAAAGAAGCTCAGCGAGGAGGGCCTGGCGCTGAGCCGGGAAATCGGCGACACGGATGGCATCGCAAGCAACCTTACGCAGCTAGGGTTCGTTGCCCATATGCAGTGCGACCTTGACACGGCCATCTCGTTGGGCGAGGAGGTTGTATCACTCGCCAGAGAGAAGGGCGATAAGAGCGGCATTGTTGATGCGCTTCATAACCTGGCCTTCGTGCGCCTCGAGCGAGGCGAGTATGCCAGAGCATGTGCTATGTACGAGGAATGCCTGGTAGTTTTCAGGGAACTGGGGAACAAGGTTGCTATTGCCACCACACTCCACCAGCTGGCACTGGTGCTCTTTTTGTCCCTGGGTGATCAGGAGAGGGTACGCTTGCTGCTGGAAGAGAGTCTCGCGCTCTGGCAGGAGATGAGCTCGAAGAATGGAATTGCGATCTGGTCCTATCTCGCGGGGCAGGTAGCTCTCCATCAGGGTGACGCTGTCCAGGCACGCTCGCTCCTCGAAGAGAGTGTGGCGCATTACAAGGAGGTAGGGGATCAATGGCACACTGCCCGGTCACTCTCTGCTTTAGCAAAGGCGGAAGCTGTGCAGGGTAACTATACCGCAGCACGTACCCTCTACGAAGAGAACCTGGCGCTTTGCAGGGAAATGGGCAACAAGAACATCGCCCCCGCCCTGGAAGGACTGGCGAGTGTGGCCATGGGACAGGAACAGCCGGCATGTGCGGCGCGGCTCTGGGGTATGGCGGAGGCCATACGAGAAACCATAGGGGCTCCCATCTGGCCTGTCGAGCGCGCTGCCTATGAGCGCTCGGTGGCAGCAGCACGTGCCCTCCTCGGAGAGAGGAAATTTGTTGCTGCCTGGGTCGAGGGACGCACGATGCCACTCGAGCAGGCTCTTGTCGCCCAGGGACCGGCAACGATGCCTAGGTTGATTCTGGCAGGAGGATCGTCAACTCCTCCAGCGAAGTCTTCAGTGACCTCTCCTGCTGAACTGACCAGGCGAGAGATGGAGGTCCTACGCTTGCTGACGATGGGGCTGACCAACATCCAGATTGCCGAGCAACTGGTGATCAGTCTTGCAACGGTCAACACGCATGTGGGTTCGATCTACACGAAGCTGGGTGTCAACTCGCGTAGTGCCGCGACGCGCTACGCCGTTGAGCACCACCTCGTCTAACGACGGTCCCTCTTGCATTCTTTAAATTCGTAGGGGCGGCTCACCTGGCGGTTTCACAAAAAAGCTACAAGTGAAAGCATCATGCATTCGCATGATGCGCGTCCAAAAGCGTTGGTTCGATCAGTTCCGAAAAATCATCAGTTCTGATGATGTGCCATGGCATCTCTCCTGGTAAGCTGGAGACAGGAGTTCACGCTTTTAAACAAGAAGAGTAGCGCGAGGAAGAACATGACTTTTGCCAGATTTGATCACGCCTTACACACGCTGTTCGTTATTGTGCTTCTTCTCTTCTCGCTTGGGGCCTGTGCAGGGGGGACACCGCCAACCACTGTTCAGTCACAAACCCCGGTTCCCGCAACGAGACAACCCTCACCAACAGCGACGCCGCTTCCAGCAGGAGTCGTCCTGTACCAGGCGGATTGGTCCCATGGACTCTCCGGCGGGCCGGGGACGCATGGGTGGAAGGTGGTGCAGGGACAGCTTGAAAGCAACTCCAGCAGTTCAGCTACCTTCACTATTCCCTACCGACCAACAGTGAGCGATTACGTGGTTGAGATTCGCATCCAGGTTGTGCGTTCGGTGCCACCGCATGGCGGTAACTTCCTAATCTCCGCACCCAAATCACCTGGAAAAGATGGCTACCATGCGGGAGTCCTTGACCTGAAAGGATCAGCACCACGTCCCTTTGGGGACCATCCTCAATCCCAGGTCTACATCGAGCCCACCGGTGATATGTCACAGGGAAGTGGCATTCCGCAAGATTATGAGCCGGGCTCAGGGTGGCATACCTATCGCGTTGAAGTCCAGGGCAATGAGGCTAGTTTGCTTGACGATGGCGTGCAGATAGGTAGTGCCAGCAGTCAGCAGACCGATTTCCTCTCCAACGGACCAATCGGGTTCAGCAGTGAGCTGGTCATCCTGCGTGTGAGCAGTTTACGTATCCTCACGTTGTGACAAGTCCCCATGCGTATAAGCTCTCTATGAGGAAGAAAATGAGTACCTTTCTGTGTGGCAGTCCATCCAATGATGAGCATGTCGTAGAGTTACTTCGCTGTGCACTAGTGCGAGGTGACCAGGAGGCCCGGGTGAGGGTGCAGTTGTGCCTTGGCGAGGTCGTGCGTGGCTGGTTTGGTCGTCATCCCAATAGAGAGGCGCTGTGTCGCCTTGACAGCGAAGAGAACTATGTAGCTGTGACCTTTGAGCGATTCTGGCAGGTAACAAACGATCAGCAAATAGAATTCAGCACAATCGCTACTGCGTTGCACTACTTGCGTGTGAGCTTGAATGGGGCCATACTGGATAGGATGCGGGCCTCCTCGGGGCCAAAAGAAGTTCCATCGCCGCAGCCCGGTTCCCCAGGAGAGCCACTCATGGAAGACGTAACTCCCAATGCTGAGGTCTGGGAACTCCTGCGGAGCATGCTTCTCAACGTGCGTGAGCAGCGATTAGCCTACCTACTCTTTCACTGTGGACTGGGGCCGCGGGAGATTGTCCACAGTTGCTCGCAGGAGTTCAGTGATATATACGAAATCCACCGTCTACGGCACACCATCATGGAACGATTACTCCGCAATGGATATCGTCCGCGATTGCCGTCAAACAAGGCCGGGGCAAAGCGGCTAAAGTAAGAGTGAAAACGAAGCTATAACTTGTATGTGCCCTGTTGCTATGCTAAACTGAGGCCAGTAAAAAACTCATTCAGTTTGCTTAGAGGCAGGAAAGATTGTCCTATGACAGAAAATACACCAATTACGGTTGCTCGTGGGGATGGTATTGGCCCGGAAATTATGGATGCTACGCTGCATATTATTAAAGAGGCGGGAGCGCGTATTACAATCGAAGAGGTCGAGGTGGGCGAGAAGGTTTATCTGCGTGGCATTAACGCGGGTATCGAGCCCGGCGCCTGGGAATCGCTGCGGCGTACCAAGGTTTTTCTCAAGGCACCTATCACTACGCCACAGGGTGGAGGCTACAAGAGCCTCAATGTCACCACACGCACAACTTTTGGGCTGTACGCCAATGTCCGCCCGTGCGTGGCCTACTACCCTTTTGTTGATACCAAACACCCCAATATGGATGTAGTGATCATCCGTGAGAACGAAGAGGACCTCTATACTGGCATCGAATATCGCCAGAGCCACGATATGATGGAGAGCCTCAAGCTCATCAGTCGTTCAGGTAGCGAAAAGATCGTGCGCTACGCCTTCGAGTACGCGAGAAGTCATAACCGCAAGAAAGTCACCTGCTTCATGAAAGATAATATCATGAAGCTGACAGACGGGCTCTTCCACCGTGTGTTCAATGAGATCGCGATGGAGTATCCTGATATTGCCAACGAGACGTGGATCGTGGATATCGGCTCGGCCAAGCTCGCGGACACGCCAGAGGCATTTGACATGATCGTGCTGCCCAACCTGTACGGCGATATCCTCTCCGACGTGGCGGCACAGATAGCCGGTTCAGTTGGACTGGCTGGCTCCGCCAATATTGGCGATAATTGCGCGATGTTTGAGGCGATTCACGGGTCCGCTCCCCGGCGAGCCGGCCAGAACGTTGCCAACCCTTCAGGTCTGCTGCTTGCCGCGGTGATGATGCTGGTGCACATCAATCAGCCCGATGTTGCCACGCTGGTGCACAACGCCTGGCTGCGCACAATCGAAGATGGTATCCATACCTATGATATTTACACCGAAGGTATAAGCAAGCAAAAGGTCGGTACAAAAGAGTTTGCGGATGCCGTTATTGCTCGTCTTGGTCAAGAACCACAGGTACTCAAAGCGGTGAGCTACACCATTGCCCCAACACACATCTCGCATGAACACGCGACGATCACGCAGAGGCCCGAGCAGAAAGATTTGATGGGAGTGGATGTGTTCCTGGAATGGCGCGCTGGCACGCCTGACGAGTTAGCACAGGCAATGCAACAAACTAATGGCGATGGCCTCGAATTGATGATGATTACGAATCGTGGCGCAAAGGTCTGGCCTGGCGGACTGCCCGAGACTTTCTGCACAGACCACTGGCGCTGCCGCTTTATGTCACCTGATAAGGGTAGCGCTATCGAGCACTCACAGATCATCGCGCTCCTGAAACATATAGACGAGCAAGGCTTTGATTTTATTAAGACTGAGAACCTCTATAGCTTCGATGGAAAAATCGGCTACTCCCTGGGGCAGGGAGAATAAAGGATCGAGTTGTGATGAGAATTGACGAGATACTGGCCTTTAACGAGCGCTTCGTTGAACAAACGCATTTGCCCACGATTGGACACGCACCACGCAAACAAATGGCCTTGGTAACCTGCATGGATTGCCGCCTTGTGCAGATGTTTGAACAGACGCTAGGGCTTGAGCGCGGCGATGTTTTGGAGTTGAGAACTGCCGGAGCCACTATCTCGGAGGAAGAGCGGGAAGACGGGGCGAATGACCTCATTCGCTCGCTGGCAGGTGGCATTTACCTGCTGGGCGTGCGAGAGGTCGCGGTGATCGGTCATACGCAGTGCGGACTGGCACACGCAAACTCCACAGCGCTAATCGCCTCGATGCAGGCGCTGGGGGTCGATCCTCAAAAGCTGATCGAGCAAGAGGAACTGGGAGATATACAGGGGCTTTTACGCTGGCTCGGCGCCTTTAACGATGTTCACGTGAATGTACGCGAAGTCGTCAATGTTATTCGTAGGAGTCCCTATCTGCCCAGGATTCCTGTGCATGGACTGGTCATCGATATCATCACAGGAAAGCTGGAGATGGTCGATAGAGGGTAAAAGTTCACCTGGCGCCAAGATCGCTATGGTGCAGCGATCTTACCGCTAAGTGAAATCGGTTGGTCACAACGCTGGAAACATTACATATATTATGAACTTACGCATAGCGAATAGAGCCTCTCGTTTTTCCTGGATACTCCTGTTGCTCGTTGTCATTTTGGTAATCACAGCTTGTTCAAGTGGCGGAACGACGAGCAGCAGTTCCCCTTCAACTACGCAGCCCAAAGCGACGGGGACGCAGCCCCCTGCGATAGCTCACCTTGCCGCCGGGCCGATCACTTATGTCGCCATGGGGGCATCTGACGCGGTTGGCGTGGGCAGCAATCAG
>Ga0209234_1000454_pt1 | contig 14031 bp, 16 predicted proteins | sample GraSoi013_1_20cm_2_FD_185816 | JGI IMG/M metagenome (GOLD analysis project Ga0209234, IMG submission 185816) | Grasslands soil microbial communities from the Angelo Coastal Reserve, California, USA - Sample 08_20_2013_1_20cm (SPAdes) (version 2) | ecosystem: Environmental > Terrestrial > Soil >... | reverse complement strand
GGCCGCGTCGTCGTGCAGACCCCGTACGGAATCGGCGGGGCGACGTAAGCGTGGGCGCGCCGGGCGACCTCGTCGACCACGTGGAGCGGTTGAATCACATCCGCGCCGAGGGGGAGGTGCCGGCCGTGTTCCTCGAGCGCGCCGACCGGGACGATGACCACGGGATCCTTCTTCGCGATCGCCGCGAACTCCTCGGACGTCATTTCGTCGAGGCGCACGCGGTGGAATCCGCGGGAAGGCCATAAATGGTTCGCGAAGGTTGACGGCCCCGTTAACCTCAAACAAGGTTAACATCGGTTCCCGAAGCCTTTTCCCCTCCATGGCCCTCCGACTCCCGTGCGCGTGGCCAGCCTGTTCTCCGGTGGCAAGGACTCCACCTATGCGACCTACGTCGCGACGCAACGGGGTTGGGACGTGACGCATCTCCTCTCAATCGCGCCGGAGGACCGCGACTCCATGCTCTTCCACACGCCGAACCTGCACCTCACCCCGCTCCAGGCGGAGGCGATGCGAATCCCCCTGGTCCGCGAGACCGCCGCGACGGGGGAGGAGGGCGAGCTCGACGCGTTGCGACGAATCTTCCACCGGATTGACGTGGACGGCGTGGTCGTCGGGGCCATCGCGTCGGACTATCAGCACGCCCGGGTGAATCGGATCGCCGAGGAGATCGGGCTCCGCATCTTCGCGCCGCTCTGGCGCCGCGACCCGAGGCGACTCGTGTACGATTATCTCGAGGCAGGCTTCGACATCGCCTTCTCCAGCGTGTCGGCGGAGGGCCTCGACGCGAGCTGGCTCGGCCGGCGATGGGACGATCGCGTCATCCGGGATCTCCTCCGCCTCCAGGAGACCCGGGGCGTCCACCCGTGCGGGGAAGGCGGGGAGTTCGAGACGCTCGTCCTTGATGCCCCTCCCTTCGAGCAGGCGATTGACATCGTGCATGCGACGCCGGATTGGAGAGGCACGGCCGGGGTGTGGCGCGTCGACGAGGCCCGACTCGTGCCGAAACGGCATGAAGGACTCAACGACGCAGCCCGGGTCGAATCGACTTGAGGTCCTGGAACAGGAGGTCGCGATCCTCCTTGTCCTTGATCCTCGAGCCAACCTCTCGCGCCAGGGCCAGATGCCGCCGGAGGTCGTGCTTCCGACCGGCGACCGCGTCGGCGCGTGCGAGGGCCTCGTAGGCGAAGGCGAGTGGGAAGTCGTCGATGCCGTTTTCTTTGCAGGTCGCGAGGGACCGGACCGCGTGATACGTCGCGGGCTCCGGTCGATCGAGGACCGCGTACACGTGAGAAATCTGCCACTCCCCGATCGCGAGATTCACCGGGGTCCCGACCTCACCCCAATGGTAGCGGGACGCATGCGCCGCGTGGATCATCCGGTCGTCTTCCGCGGGTGTGCGCCTTTTCTCGAGGAGCCGCCAGACCTCGTTGAACAGACCCGCAGCCATCTTCCGATGCCATCGCCTCTCTGCCGTCGTGAGTTTCCGCGCCATGGAGTTGCCTCCGCCATTTCCGACTTCTCGGTCGGCCGCGTGGAGTGGGGCTGGGCAGATTTGAACTGCCGTCGCAGGCTCTTCTGCCCCTGTGAGGGGTCCCAAAGCCCGAAGGATAGACCAAGCTACCCCACAGCCCCAGATACTCGGACGAACCGGGACACGCGATAAATACGTTGTCGCCTACGCGCCCCGCGGCTCGCGGATCGAGGACCATGCATCTCGTGCGGCCGCGCGCACTGCCTGCTCGCTCGTCTTCCTCGGTCGCCATCCCGTCCGTTTCAGCCGGTCGACCGCGAGCTGCATCGTCCGCACGTCCCCGGTCCACCCGCGGCCCCCTCCCGCCCCGCCGGTCCATGCGTACTCGACCCCGTCGAGGCCGAGCTCCTGGCAGATCGCATCCGCGATCGTTCGCACCGTGATCGCATCCTCGCTCCCCAAGTTGTACACGGAGAACGGTTCCGACGTCCCCCGCTCGCCAGCGCGAATCCCGGTCAGAACATCGTCCAGGTGGACATACGACTTTGCCGTGCCGGGATCGGATCCGAGGATCTCGAGCCGTTTCGGATTCCGAGCGAGTTTGCGGACGAGGTCGACGACGACGCCATGGCCGCTCCTCGGGCCGACGACGTTGGCCAGGCGGAAGACGACGGCTTGGACGCCGAACGAGTGGGCGTAGGCGGAAAGAAGCGCCTCGCCTGCGAGCTTCGAAGCGCCGTAAAGGGAGATCGGCTCGAACGGACTGTAGTCTTCTGGCGTCGGAACGACCTTGGCCTCTCCGTACACGGTCGATGTCGAGGGGAACACGATGCGCGGGACCGAGGCCGCACGGCACGCTTCCAAGACTCGATGCGTCGCGACGATGTTCTCATCGATCGTGGGCTTCGTCCCTCGACGGTCCAGGCGGACATCCGGGTTTGCGGCAAAGTGGTAGACGACCTCGGCGCGTCGGAAAATCGGACGCAAGTCGCCGCGGAGGAGATCGCGTTTGACGAGCGTCGCCCCCGCCTGGATGGCCTTCGCGAGGTTCGCTCGCTTCCCGGCTCTCAGATGATCAACCGCGACGACCTCGGCTTGGCCCACGAGCGCGTCCGCGACGTGGCTGCCGATGAAGCCCGCACCGCCGGTGATGACGACTTTGGGTCGGGCCACGGTCTCCCTCGCCGCAACTCGTGACGACGTATCAACGTTCCTTCGGCGCCCTGATGCGTTCGGCCAATGCTTCGACGGCCTTCGCGCGATGCGACATCGCGTTCTTCTCGGCCAAGGTCATCTCTGCGAACGTCTTCGTCGCGCCATCCGGGACGAAGATCGGATCGAAACCGAATCCGCCGCTCCCGCGCTCCCGCTCTGGAATCGACCCGCGGCATTCCCCATGGAAGACCTCGTGGTCGTCCGCCGTCCGCAGGAGGAACACGGTCTCGAACCGAGCCGCACGGTTTCGGGCCCCGTGCAGCAACTTCAGGACGCCTGCACAGCCGAGGCGCTTGTATACGTACGATGAGTACACGCCCGGGAAGCCGCCAAACTCTTCGATGAACAATCCGGAGTCATCGATGAGGTAGTCCCCGCGGATCTGATCGTCGAGGACGGTCGCCGCGAACCGGACGACCTTCTCGAGACGGTCCGTCTGAATCTCCGGATAGGAACGATCCTCGTGGACCAGCTTGATGTGGGCCTCGACAAGCTTCGCCGAGACCTCGCGGAATTTGCCCTCGTTCGTCGTGACGAAGGCGATCAGGTGTATCGACCTCGCGATTCGATCTCCTTCACTTTCGCCATGACCTCGTCGGCCGCTTTCCCCATCGTCTCGCGATACCCTCGGAGTGCCTCCCGATAGTATGACGCGGCCCGTGCGTGCGCGCTCCCGAGTCCCTCTTTGAGGAGATGGAGGTCGACACCGCGGGCTTCCGCCCCGTCATCCTTTCCGCCCAGGCTGAAGTCGATCATCACGATCCGGCTATCGCGGACGATCATGTTCGAGGTCGTCAGATCGCCGTGGACGATCCCGGCCCGATGGAGGCGACCGACGATCTCGCCGATCCCGCGTGCGACCTTCATCGCCGCCGGGCCGCCCTTGTCGAGGACATCCTTCGCGGTCGGACCGTCGATGAACTCCATGATGATCTTGTTCTCGACCAGATTGACGTCGTACAGGATCGGCACTGCGACTCCGGCCGCTCGGGCTTCCGACATGAGACGTGCTTCGTGGCGGATCCGGGAGCCGCGCAACGCATCGTCGAGCACCTCGAGACGATACGCTTTGGACACGCGATGCTTTTCGATGGCGGGCCGTCCCAGGAACTCCGTTCGTCGGAGCTCGGCCTCCGCGCCCCGCTTGACGAGCACGTGGCGCGATGCGAGGCGGCCGAGAAAAACCTTTCATCGCCTCGTCCATCGGGTGGCCGATGACCAAACCGAAACAGGGGACGCTCCCCATCCGTCGCGCCAGCCAGGGCGATCGACCGGAGTGGCTACGAATGCGGGCGGCGCTCTGGCCCGACGAGACCCACGCGAAGCACCGCGAAGAGATGGACGAATACCTGCGGGGGAAAGGAGCCGTGGCCTACGTTGTCGCGCGCCCGAGTGGGGGGCTCGCGGGGTTCGTGGAGGCGACGATCCGCCCCCATGCCGACGGGTGCGACACGAGCCCGGTCGGCTACGTCGAGGGTTGGTACGTCGACGCCGACGTCCGTCGGCGCGGAGTCGGTCGCCGGCTCGTCCGCACCGCGGAACGCTGGGCCCGCGAACGTGGTTGCACGGAGATGGGATCCGATTGTCTCCTCGAGAACGAGGTCAGCCTCCGGGCGCACCTCGCCATCGGGTACGAAGAGAGGGAACGGCTCATCCATTTTCGACGATGGTTGGCTCGCCCTGTGGGCCGGCCTCGGTCGTAGACAGGCAGCCACCGAGGTGCTGTCTCGGTCACGACGCTTCGAGGAATGCGCGGACCTCGGGTGCGGGTTCTCGGGACGGCCTCGGGTCGAAGTCTGGCGGCAGGCAGCGGGCATACCGCGGTTCGAGCAGCCGTCCCTCCAACAGGATGATCGCGGCACGATCCCGCTCGCTCCGGATCGGACGGCCGGCGGCCTGGAGGACCTTGTTCACCGCCGGGAAGACGTAGGCGTAATCGTATCCTTTCTCGAATCCGAACTTGCGGCAGTAGTAGTCCTTCAGCGCTTCGACCTCGACGTTCGGCGGGCTCAGCGGGAGGCCCACGACGACGACCGCCGCGAGGACGTTGCCCTCGTAGTCGATGCCTTCGCTGAGCGAGCCGCCCTGGACGGCGAACAAGACCGCGCCGCCTTCGCGACGTGCGACCCGCAACGCCTCGATCGACCCGTCGCGTTGCGCCTTCGTCCACTCGGGGCGTTCGACCAAGATCCGCTTGCCGACGCGGAGTGCCAGGAACCGCGAGTGGGCCTCTTCGAGCAACTCGTACGACGGAAAGAACAGGGCCACGTTGCCCGGCACCGCGGCGGCGATGGCCGCGATCTGTCGCGCCATCCGGTCGTGCATCTCCACGCTCCGCTTGGCGTACAACGTCGTGAGTTCGGGGTGCACGAGCAGGAGGCGGTTTGTCCTCGGGAACGGAGACCCATAGGTCCGGATCATGCGACGAGCGTGGTCGATCCCCAGGAGGTCGGCGTACATTCCCGCCGGATAGAGGGTGCCGGACATCAACACGCTCGCGTGGACCCGGTCGAAGACGCGCTTGCTCAGGACGCTCGGGTCCATCAGCCGGAACGCGAACTTCCCCTCGTGGCCTGGGACGATGAGCCGGAGGATGCCGACGTCCTGCTCCCGCCAGCGAGTGAGGAATTCCGCGACCTCGGGCAACGCCGAGGGGAGGCCGTGCCGGACCGCGTCCTCGCCGGCGAAGGCGACCATCTCGACGAAGTCCGTGTATCCGAGGGATCCGCCGCGGCCCTTCGCGAGCCCTTCCTCGACGAGGTCGAGGAGCTCTTCCTTCCGGGCCACGCGCTCGGACCGGACGACGAGCAAGAAGTGCTCGATCGCCTTCGCGACGCCGACGAGGCGGTGGGCCACCTCCCCATCGATCGAGCGGGCTTCCTTCGCGGCCTTCAGGAGATCGTGGACCGACAAGTCGCCGCCCAGATGGCCCCGGATCCGGTCCGGGAGGTTGTGGGCCTCGTCGACGATTAACACGAGGTCGTCCAGGGAACGGCCCAGCCGCGGGAGGAAGCGCTCGAGGATCTCGCTGAACAGATAGTTGTAGTCGCACACGACCAGGTTCGCCCGCGAGGCCGCGTCCATCGCGACCTTGTGGGGGCAGACGCCACACGCCCCGCTCGCCCGGACGAGCTCCTGCACGTGGAGCGTCCGTTGGACGACCGCCGTGACGACCGCGGAGTTGTCCCGCGTGAAGAACGCGCACGTCCGCGACTTGACCTTGTGGTCGCAGAACTCGTGGAACGCGCGGCCGTACGCGGGGGCGCCTTCCTGGAGACACATCGACTGCTTCGCGATCAGGTCGACCGTCGCGATCCGCGGTCCCCTCGCCTCGATCCGGCGGACGGTCTCGATCGCGATGCGATGCTGGCTCTGCCGCGACGTCAGGAACAGGACGAGCTTGTTCGCGCGGAGCGCGTATTCGAGGGACGCGACCAAGGCGACCGCGGTCTTGCCGATGCCGGTCGGCGCGTGAGCGAGGAGGTGCCGGCCGTCCGCGATCGCGAGGCGGGCGTCCGCGAGGAAGTCGGCCTGGCCCTCGCGCACTCGATCGAAGGGCCATGGGATCCGGACGGCGCTCGGAGGCCCGGGGACGGGTGCCACGAGCGTTTCCAAGTCCGACCTCCACAGGGACGACGACGTCCCACGACCGGACGGTATGAAGGACTTCCGGAGGGAGAAGGCCGAAAGTACTCCGGTAGCTTTCGCCCCGAGATAATTACGAAACAGCGCTTAAGCGCGCCCGGGGAGCTTCTTCACCCGTGCGCCGCCGATGCTTCGTCTGCGGGTTCCGGTCGACGAAACCCTGTGTCCCCGATGCAACCCGATCCTGCGACCCGATCACGCGGTTTGCGCGACGTGCGGGAAGGCGTTCGAGGGCTGGATCGCGGAATGCGACGCGTGCGGCGCACCCATGAAAGTTGAACCTGTGACGTCAGAGGAGCGGGACGCGTTCCGCAGCCTCGCGTCCGTCCCTGGGAATTCCAAGGACCAGGCGAAAGTGCTCGCGGTGAAGGGCTTCGACGTCGACCATGTCGAGCACCTCCTCGAAGATGACCTTTCGAACCTCCGCGAGCGGAGCGCGAGGCTCATCTGCCTCCAGGTCGCGAAGAAGGTCGACTCCGGGAGATATCGATGCCCGCTTTGCGAAGTCCGTCTCGAGAGCACCGCGGAGGAGTGCGCCAACTACGGTGCGCGATTCTCTTGAGGCCACAATCCTAAATACGCAGGCATCGTGCCGGGACGATATGCGAGGACCGCGTTCCGACTACGCACCGCCTCCGATCTATTTGACTCGGGACAGCGGGCCGAGACCCGGAGTGCGGTTCAGCCGCCAAGAGGTGTTCCAGCTCGGTGTGGCCATCTTGGCCCTCAGCACCGCCTTGACCATCGCCAACGCCGTCGCGCTCCGCGGCCTGTACCCCTCGAGCGAGCTTCCGCTCCGGCTCGCCCTGTGGTTCACGAGCGCCGTCGTCGCCGTCGCGAGCGGTGTCGGACTTCACGAAATTTCGCACAAGATCGTCGCACAACGATACGGTCACTGGGCCGAGTTCCGGTACAGCCTGCGAGGGCTGGCCATGTCCTTCGTCTTCGCGTTCTTGGGCTTCCTCATCGGGGCTCCGGGTGCGACGATGGTCTCCGGGAACGTGACGCGAGATCAGAACGGCCGAATCAGCGCTGCCGGACCCGTGTCGAACCTGGTCATCGGGACCGCCTTCATGCTGGCGGCCGCCGCCATCGTGCGGACGTCCTCGCTCGCGAACCTCCCCGCCATCTTCGTGACGATCATCCTCGTCAACGCGTGGTACCTGAACGTCATCCTGGCGGGCTTCAACATGATCCCCATCCTGCCGTTCGACGGATCCAAGGTGTGGGCGTGGAACAAGGCCGTTTACGCGGGCATCCTCGTCTTGGCCTTGAGCCTTTATCTGAGTGGAGTCTATCTCGGACTCACCGGCATCTAGTCGCGCCGCAGATCAACGGCTCATCTGGCTCGCGAGGTATCCGGCGCCGAATCCGTTGTCGATGTTCACCACCGCGACTCCGGGCGCACAGGCGTTCATCATTCCTAGGAGGGCCGCCATCCCATCGAAGCTCGCGCCGTACCCCACGGAGGTCGGCACGGCGATCACGGGGACGTCAACGAGACCCGCGACGACGCTCGGTAAGGCGCCCTCCATCCCCGCGACGACGACGATCACTTTCGCCCCGCGTAACAGCTCGCGCTGATCGATGACGCGGTGCACCCCCGCGACGCCGACGTCGTAGAGGCGCGTCACCTTGCACCCCATCAGCTCCGCGGTGACGCCGGCCTCCTCGGCGACCGGGATGTCCGAGGTCCCCGCGGTCACGACAAGCACCGGCCCTCGGTTCGCCTTCGGCGCGGTCCCGATCGAAACGATCGCCGCTCCCTCGTGGTAGGTCACCCGCTTCCCGTCCAGCGCCTTTCGGAGCCGCTGATAGACGGAGCGGGAGGCGCGCGTCGCTAACACGAGGTCGTGGGACTCGCTCATCCGTTGCGCGATCTCGACGATCCGCTGAGGCGTCTTGCCCAGGCACAGGATGACTTCCGGATATCCGCGGCGGAGGTCGCGGTGGGAGTCGAGCTTCGCGAACCCGAGGTCCTGGTACGGCAGATCGCGGAGGGCCTCCATCGCCTGGCCCACGGTGACCTTCCCCGCCTTCAGGTCTCGAAGGAGCGCCTGCACCCGACGCCGGTCCACGGCCCTCACCGAATCTGTTCCCACTTCTCGAGTTCGAGGACGGAGCTGAGGGTGCCGCCCCGCTTGATCTCTTCGCGGATCCGGTTCTCCCGCTCGAGCACGTCGAGGGCCCGGTTCGCCATCTCGACCGCCTCCTCGCGGGCCACGACGATCAGGCCGGACTCGTCCCCGACGATCCAGTCGCCGGTGTGGACCTTCTGCCCGCCGCACTCGATCTCGCTCCCGATCTCCCCGAGGCCTTTCGGTTCTCCCGCGTGCGGGGCCACGTGTCGGCTGAAGCACGGGAAGTTCAGCTCGAGGACCGTATCGAGGTCCCGCACCGCGCCATCAATCACGACGCCGGCGACGCCCTTCACGAGGCACGAGTTCGACGCGAGCTCGCCCCAGACCGCCGTCGGCCCACCGCCGACGTCGATCACGATGACGTCGCCGGACTTCGCGCGATCGATCGCCTCGACGGGTTTCGCCCAGTCGCCATCCGCGGTCTTGACGGTCAGCGCCCGGCCCACGAGCTTCGTGCCATGCTTGATCCGCGGCACGAGGCCCGTCATCACGCCTCGTTTCTGCATCGCATCCGCGAGGTTCGGTGTGGAGACCTGGCGGAACGCGTCGCCCACATTGGCATCCGTGTACTTCTTGTAGAGCCCCGTGGGGATCGATTTTCTCTGGTGGATCGCCTTCTTGATCGTGCGGGTCGCGTCCGCGACGTCCTCCGCCTTGATGATCGCGCCGCCGACGATGACGATCGTGGCGCCGGCCTTCAGGGCCTCGCCCACGGTCTCCGAGTTCAGCCCGCCCGCCACCGCGACGGGGATCGAGGTCGCGGCGGCCACCGCCTTCAATTCCTGGAGCGGCGTGTGTGCGATCATCTGTTCGTCGATCGACACGTGCATGTTCAGATAGTCCACGCCGAGCTTCTCGAGCTCCTTCGCCCGGGCCGGTTTGTCGGCCACGCGCATCAGATCGACCATGATCTTCGAGCCGTACCGCCGGGCCGCGCGCACCGCCTCCAGGATCGTCGCGTCGTCCGTGACGCCCATGACCGTGATGACGTCGGCCCCGGCCTTCGCGGCGATCTCGACCTCGAACGCGCCTGTGTCCATCGTCTTCAAGTCCGCGACGATCGTCTTGCCAGGGAACGACTTCTTGAGTTGGCGGACGACCTCCATCCCTTCGGACTTGACGAGCGGCGTCCCGGCTTCGAGCCAGTCCGCGCCGCCCTCGACGGCTTCTTTCGCCGCGAGCAGGGCGCGCTTCAGGTGCATGTGGTCCAAGGCGACCTGGAGGACCGGCTCCATGGACCGTGCTTACCTCGCCCTCCTCTTAAAAACGTAACGACTCCGAGAAGACCGCGACCGATTCATCGCGCGAGCACCGAAAGGCGGAAAAGGGACGGCCGTCCTCCGCGCCCCCATGCGCGTGGGCGTTTTAGGGAGCAGCGATGTTGGCCAGGCACTGGGTCGCGGTTTTGTGAGCCGGGGACACGATGTGAAGGTGGGCTCGCGGAGCCCGAAGAGCGAGGCTCTCGCGACGTGGCTGAAAGGGGCGAAGGGGAAAGCCTCGACCGGGACGTTCGAGGAGGCCGCACGACACGGTGAGACGATCGTGATCGCGACGCGCGGATCCGCGTTCGACGAGGTCGCGCGCCTCGCGGGGCCGAAGAACTTCGTGGGCAAAGTCGTCATCGACGTGCAGAACGCGCTCGAGTTCTCCGGCGGACCGAACCCCGGCCTGTTCGTCGGGCTCAACGACTCTCTCGCCGAACGAGTGCAGCGGGCGCTGCCCGGAGCGAAGGTCGTAAAAGCCTTCAACACGGTCCCCAACACGCAGATGGTCGACCCGAAGTTCGTCGGAGGCGCTCCGGAGATGCTGATCGCCGGGAACGATGCGGCCGCGAAGAAGCAGGTGGTCGGAATCCTGAAAGAGTTCGGATGGCCCGGGGCGATCGACGTCGGCGGGATCGAGGGGGCTCGTTGGATCGAAGCGCTCGTGCCCCTCTGGGCTCTGGTCGGCTCCGCCACGAATCGATGGGACCATGCGTTCAAGGTCGTCCACGGGTGAGCGTTAACCTTAAACAAGGTTGACTTCCCGACGGTCCCAGATCGCGGACCCTGGCCGTGCTTTCGAATCTGATAATCAGCGCGTTCATCTCTTATAGCGCGCCCCAAGTTTGTTGCGTGAGTCGATGCCCACGATGGAGCGCGACGACGAGCGGGAGCGATGCGTCACCGGCATCGATGCGATCGATCACATCCTGAACGGAGGCATCCCCCGCGGGAACACCGTGCTGATCTCCGGCTCCGTCGGCACGGGGAAGACCTCGATCTGCATCGAGTTCCTGATCCGCGGCGCCCTCGGGGGCGAGAACAGCCTCTACCTGAGCGTCACCGAGCCGACCGACAAGCTCCTGAAGAACGTCATCCCGTTCGACTTCTTCGACGACCGTCTCGCGAAGCAGGGAAAGCTCCAGTTCGTCGACATGCCGAAGATCTACGAGGAGCTCGGCATCGACAAAGAAGACATGGACTTCAAGGAGGCTCGTCTCCTCGCCAGCCGCATCGCGTCGATCGTCGAGGAGCAGAAGATCCGCCGGCTCGTGCTCGATTCCGTCACGTCGGTGTGCTACCGAATCAAGGACCAGGAGCGGATCCGGGACTTCCTGCTCCGCCTCGGGACGCTGCTGAGCGCGAAGGGATGCACCTCGCTCCTCGTGTCGGAGATCCGTTCGACGGAGGAAGGCTATTCCCGCTGGGGGGTCGAGGAAGCCCTCGCCGACGGCGTGATCGTGACGGGGAACCTCGAGCGTCGCGGCGATCTCCTCCGGACGTTGCAGGTCGTGAAGATGCGGGGCACGACCCACAGTCGAGCGAAGTACGTCCTCGACCTCACGACGTCCGGCGTCTTGCTCGTGCCATTGCTGAAAGGCGGGAGCGTGACCGGAGGTGGCTGAACAAAGCATCCCCACCGAGGTCTCGGAGAAGCTTTCCGCCTTGCCGATCGCGTCCGCCGTCGCGCTTCACCTGAAAGCGGATCAATATTTCGATGCGATTCAGGGCTTGATCGACCGGTTCGCGACGAAGAAAGACCTCGAGGTCGTCTACGTGACGTCGACGATCCCGAGCCAGAGCATCCTGAACGCGATGGAGGCCCTCGAGATCCCTGTGGAGCACATCTGGTTCGTCGACTGCATCACGCAGATCATGATGTCCCAGGCGAAGCGCCATTCCCACTCGATCATCGTCGAGAGTCCGACCATGCTGGAGAACATCATGCTGAAGGTCGAGTTCCTCCTCCGCAAGAATCCGGACCGGAACGCCCTCGTCGTGCTGGACTCGATCAACAGCCTCGCGATCCACAACAATACGAAGATCCTGAGCGAGTTCCTCCACATCCTGGTGAACAACCTGCGTGCCCGCGGCGCCTACACCGTCATCATCTCGATGCAAGAATACGAGACGGAGGAGATCCGGAACATGCTCGTGCTCGTGTCCGATGAAGCCCTCGAAGTCGGGGTCTGAGCCAATGGATGGCGTCCGTCTCGCCCACGTCGGACGCCCTCCGGAATAGGCTACTTTCCGCGGGCGGCGGGGGCTCCCATGAACTCGTTCTCAACTTCGAATATTAACCACGACACGTTTAAGAGCGTCGGTTCCCCCGTGCCGAGATGGCGGCGCAAGCCGCAGGAGGACAGAACCATGAAGAGCATCATCCGAAAGGATGAGGCAGCCGTGTCGCCCGTGATTGCGACCATCCTGATGGTCGCCATTACGGTCGTGCTGGCCGCGGTGCTATACGTGATGGTATCCGGCCTGCTGACGCCGACGGGTCAAGGCCCCCGCGTAATGGGTGTCAATATCTCCCCGTCCGGCGACGGAACGAACTGGACGCTGTTGATTACGACAACGCCCACCGGCCTGACGACGTCGGCAACGAAGCTGACGATCACGACGGGCGGCGGAGCGAACACCGTGGTCAACAACATCGCGTTCTCGTCTCTGACATCGACGAACTGGAACGCGAACAAGGCCCAGTTCATCGGGAGCGGAGGCTCGACCGTCATCGTTGGCGACCGGGTCGTTGTCAGCACGACTTCTTACCCACCGGGGTACCAGGTGCTGATCGCGGACTCCCAGGGCATCCTGTATTCGCACGCCCTCTCGTAGGCGGCCAACAACCCCCCAACCCTCTTCCTCCTTCTCTTTCCTTTCTTCTCCAGCGTGCGGGCTCGTGGGCCGGCTCTCCTTTCACCAGCGTACAATAACCCGTTAATATGCCTGCCCCTTGGAAGGGACGTCGGACCCGGGATTTCGCCGGTTACGATGTTGCGCTGGTGCCGCCAACCCTCTCCCTCCAAGGCGACACTGGCGCTTTTCCTGTTTGCCTCCGCAGCCGGATCGCCGCCAAGACGGTCACCCCGTCCACTTGAACTCGGGAATGGGCCGATTGCCTCCGTGTGGCCGCATTTCAATCTCTGGGGATCGCTTTGCAGATCCGGCTTCCAACCCCGTTCCTGGCGTTCCCTTTGAGGGAGGGCTTAACTACCGTCGGGGGCCTAATCATGTTGGGGTAGAGGGGATCGACTTTGGAACGGGACAACGGGATTCCGCGCGCGTATCCTCGTCACAATCTCCCACGGGGGTTCGGACCGAGGACGCCTGCGGCCCTTGTCGCGGCACTGGTGTTCGTGACCCTAACCATTAGTCTCGTGCTCGTCGTCGCCTCGCTTCCGTGGTGGGACCTCCACTATGGCAGCCCGTGGAATGCAACGCAGCGATATTATCTGGGGGGCATGTGTGTCGAGGGGTCTTGTCAGGATTACTACACGGACAGCATCCGACATTACACGTATTTCCCTCAGACCTACGGTCTGGTGCTGACGGCTCTGGCCCTCTCCGTCTTTGAACTCGCTTTTCTGATCCTGGCCATCTTCGAGAGGAAGTTCGCCGTCGGGATCCTCGTCACCGGCCTCCTTGGCTCCATCACCCTGATGGTCGCACCGATCTACTTCTACTTCGCCCTCCCCCTGGGACTTTCCTCCGACGGAGCTTTCTTTACGAGTTTTTTTGGCTCCTACACGGAGCGGGGCATGACCTACACATGGGGTGGGGGCCCGGGGTGGTTCATGGCCCCCTTTGTCGTCATCGTGTTCCTCGCCGCCACGGTTGTCGCTTTCTTCGCGGCATCCGATTCCGCGGGAGAGACCCGGAGAAGCAAGCCGTTCCGGCCCCTCGCCGCAATGAGTCGACCCCCTCGTGATTGACTTCAGTTTCTCGGGAGCGATTCCCGCCTCACCAGGTCCACTTGAACTCCTCGATCGGCAGGGCGAGCGAGGTGGTTGCCTCCGTCACCCGACTGAATTGGACCATGAAGTCAGCGGCCGTCGCGGCGTCGCCGGCTTCGAAAATCACGATCGCGTCGGGCTTGCCGAGGAGTCCGAGGAACTCATGGACCATGACGTTGTTCGGGATCTTCGGGTGCTTGAACAGGCGCGTCGCGTCTTCCCATTGTCCGGGGAGGACCTTCAGCTGCGTCACAAAGAGCATGGCGTCACTGAAGGCGCATCAGGAGCCGACGCTATATAACCGTGCGGTGCGGCTATCTCCCGCCGGCGTCGCTCGCCTC
>Ga0209234_1000453_pt1 | contig 14034 bp, 10 predicted proteins | sample GraSoi013_1_20cm_2_FD_185816 | JGI IMG/M metagenome (GOLD analysis project Ga0209234, IMG submission 185816) | Grasslands soil microbial communities from the Angelo Coastal Reserve, California, USA - Sample 08_20_2013_1_20cm (SPAdes) (version 2) | ecosystem: Environmental > Terrestrial > Soil >... | reverse complement strand
AGCTCGAATACCGGCGGAGATTATCCGATTGTGACCTTCGCAGCTGCCGCGCTCATCTGGTTGTCGATCGTGCTGATCCTGAGGCGCTACGGGTTGCTTGCTTTGGTCGTTGGCCTCGTCGTTCAAAATGTTCTTCCGGTATTTCCCCTCACGTCCCACCTCTCGCGGTGGTATGCGCCGGTCGGACTGGCGAGTATTTTTGTCATTGCCGCCGTCGACGTCTATGGCTTCTACACCAGTCTGGGGGGCAAACCGCTCTTCTCAGCGGCCGCGCTCGATAATAGACCGCGTCGGCCTCTCTTGGTGCTCAGCCTGCCCGGCGATCCTTTCCCAGCGCGAGTTTCGGGGGCACAAGTTGCGTCGCCAATTCCTCCAGGCTCGACAGTGTCTTGCTCGCAGCCAGCCGCGCCTTCTCCATGAATGACGAATCCAGCAAGAAGGCGCAACGGTCGACGAAGGGATGGTCCGTCGCTTCAAAGGGCTTGCGGCGGCGTCGCGTCTCGGTGGCACGCGCTAGCAACTCTTCGTACATTTGCAGGTCCCGCTGAAAATCGAGGGCGTCTCCCGCGTTCCAGCCCTGCTGCCGCGTCAGTGCGGCCAGAAACTTTCTGCGGAACACCGTGGCATCCCGCCGCAGCATGGGGCGCGGTTTGGATTTGCCGGCAGTCTGCGGCTCGTTGCAAACGATCGCCAGCGTCCGCACCGTCAAGGCCAGCAGCGCCTCTCGTTGCAACAGAGCCAGGAGATCACGGTAGAGCGAGGCGTGAACTTGTAGCGCCTGGCGGCCGTTCTCGACAACATAGGAATCCACAAAACGCGGCACGACGCGCTCGTGCAGCAGAGCGTCGGTAATGCGCCGAGCGAGTTGCCCAGGCTCTTCTGCTGAATTCTGTTTCTCAAGCGACATGTTCAACGAAACATGTTAGCAGGAGTCTCGTTCCGGGCCGCCCGGTGCCGCTCCGAAATGAAAAAGGCCCCGGCCAGGCGGGGGGGGCCGCATTCATTCCCTGATGCTCTATCTGTTTCTCAGTGAATCGCCCTGGGGCCCTCCGGGCCAACGCGCTTCTGTTTTGGCTCAGACTGCGGCACGATCGGAGGTGTCAGTGCCTCCCGTTGGAGCGCATGCTCAAGCACTTCGTCCAGTGTGCGGACATAGGTGATCGCAATGTCGCCGAGGATCTCCGGAGTGAGATCCGCCACCACATTCGGCTCATTGTCTGCAGGCAACAGGACTTCTGTGATCCCCGCCCGCTTTGCCCCGAGCACTTTTTCCTTCACGCCTCCGATCGGCAGGACCACGCCCGAGAGCGTCATCTCGCCGGTCATCGCCAGGCGGTTTTTCACTGGGCGTCCGCTGAGCAGGCTGACCAGCGCCGTCACCATTGCCGCGCCCGCAGACGGACCGTCCTTCGGCACCGCGCCCGACGGCACATGGATGTGAATGTCCTGTTTGCGGAAGAAGTCCGGATCGATGCCGTAACGCTCGCCATTCGCGCGTGTCCAAGTCAGCGCGGCGGTCATCGATTCCTGCATGACTTCACCCAGATGCCCGGTCATGGTGAACTGCTTACCGCCGCGCATCCGCGTAGCCTCGATGAAGATGATGTCGCCTCCCACCGGAGTCCACACCAGCCCCACGGCGACCCCCGGCCGCTTGACGCGTTCTTCGACTTCCTTCTCCGTGCGAAATTTTGGCACGCCCAGGAACTCGCGAACAATTTCCGGCGTAACGACCATTTTCTCGGTCTTGTTTTCGGCGATGCGCCGCGCCTGTTTGCGCGTGATCGTTGCGATCTCGCGCTCCAGGTTGCGCACGCCCGCTTCCCGCGTGAAGCTGTGAATGATTTCCCGGAGCCCCTCGTCGGTGAAGGCGATTTGCTCGTCGACTCTGAGGCCGTGCTCCGCGGCCTGCTTCGGGATCAGGTACTTGTGGGCAATGTGCAGCTTCTCTTCTCCCGTGTAGCCGGGCAATTCGATGATTTCCATGCGGTCCCGCAGCGGCTCGGGGATGGGATCCATCCAGTTCGCCGTGGCGATGAACAGGACCTTCGAAAGATCAAACGGCACATCCAGATAGTGATCACGGAAGGCGTTGTTTTGCTCCGGGTCGAGAACTTCCATCAGCGCCGAAGAGGGATCGCCCCGGAAGTCGCGGCCGAGTTTGTCGACCTCGTCAAGCATCATGACCGGGTCGTTCGTTTCTCCGCGCTTCAAACCTTGAATAATTTGTCCGGGCAGCGCGCCGATGTAAGTCCGCCGATGACCGCGGATCTCCGCCTCGTCATGCATACCGCCAAGGGCGATGCGCACAAACTTGCGTCCCAACGACCTGGCGATAGACTTACCCAGTGAAGTTTTCCCCACGCCTGGAGGGCCCACGAAGCACAGGATTGGCCCCTTCATGCCTGGCTGAAGCTTCTTCACCGCCAGGTAATCGAGGATGCGCTCCTTCACCTTCTGCAGATCGTAGTGGTCTTCGTCGAGAATCTCGCGCCCCTTGGCAATATCAATTTCCGAGCTGCCCGAGGACTTGCTCCACGGCAGCGAGGTCATCCACTCCAGATAGGTCCGCGAAACCATGTACTCTGCGGAAGCCGGTGTCATTTTTGACAGGCGCTTCAGCTCCCGGTCGCACTCTTTCTTTGCTTCGGCCGTCATGCCAGCTTCTTCGACCTTCTTGCGGAGCTCGTCGATCTCCTGCATCGAGTCGTCGGATTCGCCAAGTTCCTTTTGGATCGCTTTCATCTGCTCGCGCAGGAGGTATTCGCGTTGGTTCTGGCTGACCTGCTCCTGCACCTGCTCGTGTATTTTCGAACGCAGCTCCAGGACTTCCAGCTCCTTCGAGAGCTCGCGGATCAATGATTCCAGCCGCTTGCGCACGCTGGGAGTTTCGATTAATTCCTGCCGCAGCAGCGTCGAAAGTGACGGCAACGTACCGGCGATGAAATCGGTCAGCCGGCCGGGATCGTCGATATTCATGGCCACCGATTGCAGATCGTCGGAAAGTTGCGGAGAATGGCTGACTACATCGCGGAAAAGGTCCTGTGCATTGCGCTGCAGCGCTTCGAGTTCCGTATCGGCTTCACCGATGATGTCCGGCTCAGCTTGCACGCGAGCCCGCAGAAACGGACGCAAGCCCACAAGATCAAGCATCTGGATGCGTTGCAGTCCTTCCAGGAAGATGACCACGTTGCCATTCGGCATTTTCACGGTCTTGTGCACTTTTGCCAGCGTGCCGACCTTGTGCAGGTCCGCCGCGGCTGGATCCTCTACGCGCGGATCGAGCTGGGCGACCACTCCCAACATCTTCTCTTCGCCTTGCAGAGCATTCACCAGCGCCAAAGAGCTTTCCCGGCCCACGGTCAGTGGCAGGACGGCACCCGGAAACAGGACGGTATCCCGAACCGGCAGGATCGGTAGAATCTCTGGTACTACAAACTTTTTCTCAGCCATTCGTTCCTCCAGAGCCGGGGGCAACCAAACGTCTCGCGCTCACCCATCTTAGATGCTGCCAGGCCAGAAAGGGTGTAAAAAAGTATCGTTGTTGCTAGCATAAAATCTTAGCACATTACGCTCATATTTATACGTCATTTCAAGCTCTCTTTCCACTACAATATAACTCTTTTGTATTCAATATATTACTAGATATCTTGAGTACTGCCTAGCTAATCTCGCATCCGCTACCGGCCGAAAGCTAATTTTTTCAGCCCTGCCTTCCCTTTGACGCAAACCTCTCCAGCACGAATCTTTCCGCTTCCGCGCGGGTCTTGATCTGACCCTCCAGTTGCGCGTCCTCTAGGGCCTCCAGGATCTCGCTGAAAAGTGGGCCCGGCCTGAAGCCCATATCCTGCAAATCGTCTCCCGTCAGCAAGCGCTCCGGCCGAACCCGCTCGGGCGGGGTCTCGACAAGGAATCGTCGGACGAACTCATAGGAATCGAGGTGCCCGTGGCTGGCAAGACAGTCGAGCCGGTGCAAGGCCAGGTGTTCGTCGAAGCGCGGGAGCCGCACAAACTTCTTCAGCGTGGAGGTGCGCATCCCCTCGACCGCCCCGAACTTCATGTGATTGTCCACCAGCGCCAGGATCTGCTCGGTGTCCTCGTTGGAGAAGCGCAACCGCCTGCAGATGGCCTCGGCCATGCGCACGCCGACTTCTACGTGATTGTTGAAACGAATGCGGTCCCCGGTCTCGGCGGCGGATTGGAATGTCGGAGGCTTGCCAACGTCATGAAGAAGGACGCCCCAAGCCAGCGTCGGTCGAGTGCCCGCCGGAAGTCCTTCGAGCATCATGAGGGTGTGAATCCACACGTCCCCTTCTGGATGATATTGCGAAGGTTGCTGGACGCCTTTCATCGCCCCGATTTCAGGAAGAACTCTCTCTAGAAGCCAGGTTTCGTCCAGTAGTTCGAACGCTCGCTTGGCTGCGCCCTCGGTGAGAAGTTTGGTGAGTTCCTCGCGGAGGCGCTCTGGAGAAACTTGGTGTATCTCCTCGACGTGGCGGCGTACCGCCCGAAACGTTGCGGGTTCGATTTGGAAGCCGAAGCGTGCTGCGAAGCGTACCGCGCGCATCATGCGGAGTTTGTCTTCCGCAAAACGCCGGTCGGGCTCGCCGATGGCGCGGATGACTTTGGCTTGGAGGTCGGCCCGCCCGCCCACGAAATCGAGCACTTCCCCCGTGTCGTGCGGCATCAGCAAGCCGTTGATCGTAAAGTCGCGTCGCCGCACATCTTCCTGCGGAGTATTTGCGTAGACCACACGGTCCGGGTGGCGGCCATCACTGTGGCCCACGTCCGAGCGGAACGTGGCAACTTCGACCTTCAGACCATCACGCGGAATCAAGATCACTCCGAATTGTGCACCGACTGAAACGCTCTCAGGGAACAGGCTTGCCACCTGTTCCGGCTTGGCATCGGTGGCCAAGTCGTAGTCGGCGGGCTCCCGGCCGAGCAGCAAGTCGCGCACACACCCTCCGACAAGCAGGGCCTGATAACCGTTGCGGCGAAGGGTGTCGCCGATCGAGTTGGCCAGTTCGCGTGGCGTCACGCTGTGATTATGCGACAGTCGGGGCCACCAAGGGGGGCTGTGTGTCAGAGAGTTTCGGCCCGGCTGCGAAAGACCAGGCAGGTAATGTCATCGGACTGGCGCGTGGCGCCCACGAATTCATCCACTCGTTTCATGAGGAACTGCAGCGTTTGTTGAGCATCCCAATCCGGCAGATTGCGCATGGCGTTGAGCCAGCGAGCGTTCCCAAATTCTTCTCCCCCTCCATTGAAGGCCTCCACAACGCCATCGGTAAAAAAAATCAAAGCGTCACCCGGTTTGAGCTCCAGGGACGCGGTCTCGTAATTGGTGGCGGGTCGAATGCCCAGCGGCAGGCCGCCGGCTTCCAGGGTTTCCAGAGTGCCATTAGCGCGGCGGAGAATCGGTGCGTTGTGGCCGGCGTTCACATAGGTAAGACGCCGTGAATTGGGATTATACTCAGAGAGAACCGCGGTGGTGAAGCGCAGGCCGTTTAGACTATGCGCGCAGGCATAGTAATTCAGCCGCGCCACGAGATCCACCAGCGGAACATTTTCTCCCGCGATCGTCCGGAGGCTGGCTTGCAGCGTGGCCATGAGCAGCGCGGCAGGAACGCTCTTACCGGCAACATCGGCGATAACCACCATCAACCTATCCAGTGCGGCCGGATTCGGATAAAAGGCGTCGTAGTAGTCGCCCGCCACGGAATTTTGCGGGCGTGTCGCGAAAGCAATGTCCGCGCCCGCCACTTTTGGCGGTTCCGAAGGTACCAGCCAGCTCTGGATCTCTCGTGCGATCTCCAAGTCACGCTTCATCGTGACTTTGTCGGCCAATTCCAGGGAAAGAAGCAGCAAAAAGAGAAGCGCCGCCATGGCTTCGAAATTCATGTCGAGCGCGACATTTTTTTCAGAGTGAAATTTGATTCCCGACATCACCAGCATCGCGAACGCCACCAGCAACAGGACGCGCCGGGCAGGCGTCAGCTTCATCAGCAGAGACCAGAAGAGTGTCTTGGCAATGCCGAACAAGCGGCGGAGTCCCCGCTGGCTTTCGAGCCCTTCGGCCTCTTTCATGTAGAAGCCGTAGCTCGCGCGTGCATCGGCCGTGAATTGCGACCACAGCTCGTCAAGCTGACGGCCTTCGCTGATGCGCTGCCAGAAGGAGCGCATGCGGTCCAGCAGGCCCTCGCTCGAACGCAAAGATGACACACCGGGAGTGAGAGGCGCGCTCATGGAATGGGTCGCAAGAAAGATTGATTATAGGACATTCGGGAGTCGTTTCGCCGTTGGTTAGAAATAGTCGCCGTCCTGCCGCGGCTGTTCCTCCCGCGAAGAAGAAGCGCCCTAGCCTGCTGGCCAGGAAATCATATCAGGAGTCTTCACGGTCGTCGCCCGATTGATCCCGATGAAGCGATGCGCCAAATTGCAACTTTCCAAAACCGAAGCGGTCACGGAGCCGGTCCGCGGCGCTGGTAAGTTTGTCCTGTTTTTTTCTGCGCTCCGCATCCAGCAAACCGAGTTGCTCGCCGCCGTGAGCGAGTCCGCTGAGGCTGACGCCCAGCAGTCGGACTTTTCTTTTTGCATCGCGGTTCAGTCGAAACAGTACTTGCAACACAGCAAAAATGTCGGAATCGAGCCGCAGCGGTTCCGCGAGCGTTTTCGAACGAGTGTGGGTTTCGAATCCCGCATAACGGATGGTCAGCGTGAGTGTCCGGGCCGCCAGGCCCGCTTCGCGGAGCCTCTTGCATGCTTTCTGCGATAAATGGCTGAGCATCGCGGACATCGCGTTCGAATCGTCCGTGTCTTCGCCGAACGTGTGATTGTGCGAAATCGATTTCGGCTCGGCATCAATCACGAATTCGTAGGTATCGCCGCCGCGTGCTTTGCAGTAAAGCGCCGTCCCCCACTGGCCAAAAATGTTCTCCAGTTTTTCCTGCGGAAGGGCGGCGATCTGCTCGACCGTTTCAATCCCCAGCACTCGCAGCGCTCTCTCGGTGACTTCGCCAATGCCGGGAATCTTTCGAACCGGAAGTGGCGCAAGAAACCGTTCTTCACGGCCGGGTGCAACCCAGAGCAAACCGCGCGGTTTGGCTTGATCCGACGCAACTTTCGCTACCAGCCGCGTCCTAGCCAGTCCGCCGGAACACGGCAGCGCCGTCGTGCGCGTGATGGCTCGAAGCAACTTGTCGGCGGCGGCAAGAGGTGGTCCGTGCAGGCGCCCGGTGCCCGCGAGATCGAGATAAGCCTCGTCAATCGAAACCATCTCGACGCTCGGAGAGAATTGTCCGAGGATGGTCGCAATTCGGTCGCTCCACTCCGAATATTTTTCGTGGTGGCCGTCAAGGAAAATGGCGTGCGGACACAGCCGCCCAGCCGTTCGAAGCGGCATCGCGGAGTGAATCCCGAATTTCCGCGCTTCGTAACTGGCGGCAGAAACCACGCCGCGCTGGTCCGGGCGCCCGCCGACCACCACCGGCTTGCCGCGAAGCTCCGGCCGCTCGAGCAATTCCACGGAAACGAAAAACGCGTCCATGTCCACGTGCAGAATGCACGATGGCTCTTCGTTCGAAGCCGATTTGAGCGGGTCGTGCTTGGCGCGGAATCGCGCGAGGTCCGGCATGCCCCTAGCCTACGCTGTGGCTTGGTCCGCTACAACCGTTCGGCAGCCAGGACCCGAGGGATTCCCGCGAGGTCGTTGGTTACCCCTACATTTGTCCAGGCGGGTGCGTCCAGGAGTGGTTGGACAGCGGGTAGGCTGTTGTGGCCGAGTTCCAGGACCAGGATTCCGGCTGGCTTGAGATGCGCGGCGGCTTGCGCGATGAGATCGGCGTAGAGTTCGTAGCCGTCTTCGCCGCCATAGAGAGCGATTTCTGGTTCATGATCGCGGACCTCGCGCATGAGCGTTGCGGCTTCGCGGCGGCCGATGTAGGGAGGATTGCTGGCGATCAGATGGAAGGAACCTGATTCGTGGGGGGCGGCCTTGCCGAGCAGGTGTGCAGCTTGCTGCGGACCTGCAATGGACACTCGTTCGAGCAAGTTGGATTCGATGAAATGGATGCGATGGGAGACGGAGTGATGTTTGGCGTTGCGTTGCGCGACGGTAAGGGCGGCACTCGAAATATCCGTCGCGTAAATCGTCGCGCTCGGCAATTCCTTGGCAAGCGCGATGGCGATGCAGCCGGAGCCAGTCCCGATATCGGCGACTTGCAGGCCTTCGCCAGTGAGCGCCTGTTTGCGGCCGGCGCGGCGCTGGCCAACCGCGAGGCGGTCGAGGGCGACTTCGATGACGTGCTCGGTTTCGGGGCGAGGAATCAAGACATCGGGCGTGACTTCGAGCTGGAGTCCCCAAAATTCCTGCTGGCCGGTGAGGTGTTGCGTCGGTTCGCCTCGCGCGCGGCGCGCAATGAGTGCGAAGAAGCGATCGGCGTCCACGCAGGAGACTTGCTCTTCGGCTCGGGCGTAGAGCCAGGTACGCTCGCGGCCAAGGACATGAAGCAGCAGGAGTTCTGCGGCGAGCGTGAAAGAGGGCACCTTGGCCTCGCGAAGTTGGGCAAGCCCTTGCTTCAGCGCGGTGCGAACATCAATGTGTTTTTCGCCGCCGCTCATTGCGGCACGCGGTTAGAAAGAACGGAAAGAATTAGCCTGGAGGGCCTCCCGAGCAGGTCGGGACGGGCGCCGACAGAGCGGGGAGGGAGAAGGAAAAACAGCAGAAATAAGAAAGAATCGTGCATCGCTTGCCATTTCACAGAGAGTCGCAACATTATGCGCTGGCGAGCTCCTGCTGAAGGCGCTCCGATTCATAGTGCGAGACCAGGCCATCTACAAGCGGAGCGAGCTTTCCATCCATCACGTCGGTTAGCTGGTGGAGCGTCAAGCTGATGCGGTGATCGGTGACGCGGTTTTGCGGGAAATTATAGGTGCGGATCTTTTCGGAGCGGTCGCCAGTTTTGATCTGCCCGCGGCGCTCGGCGGAGAGAGCGGCCCGGCGCCTCTCCTGTTCCTGCTCGTACAAGCGCGCGCGGAGAACGCGCATGGCTTTGGCGCGATTCTTGATCTGCGACTTTTCGTCCTGTTGGGAAACGACCAGTCCGCTGGGGATATGCGTGATGCGCACAGCCGAATACGTGGTGTTGACCGACTGTCCGCCGGGGCCGGAGGAGCAGAAGGTATCGACGCGCAGGTCTTTCGCTTCGATTTTGATGTCGATTTCGTCGGCTTCGGGGAGAACCGCGACGGTCGCGGCCGAGGTGTGGATGCGGCCTTGCGTTTCCGTGGCGGGAACGCGCTGGACGCGGTGCACGCCGCTTTCGTACTTCAGTTTGGAATAAACTTTTTGCCCTTGAATCGCGGCGACGACTTCCTTGAGGCCGCCGAGCGAGGAAGGAGAGCTTGCGAGGACTTCGACTTTCCAGCCCTGCGTTTCCGCGTAGCGGGAATACATGCGGAAGAGCTCCGCGGCAAAGAGCGCGGCTTCATCGCCTCCGGTGCCGGCGCGGATTTCCACGATGACGCTCTTTTCGTCGTTGGGATCTTTCGGAAGGAGCAGGAGTTTCAATTCGCGCTCGACCACTTCCTTGCGGGCGGTGAGTTCCTTTTCTTCCTCTTGCGCCATCTGCTTCATCTCGGAGTCTTCGGCTTCGAGAAACATCTGGTGGGTGCCGGCCAGATCATTTTCAATCTGTTTGAATTCGCGGTGCTTGGCGACGATCTCACCGAGCTCGGATTGCTGCTTGGCAATCTTCTGGAAACGCGAGGAGTCCGAGACGATCTCCGCAGAGGAGAGTTCGTGCGTGAGCTCGTCGTAGCGAGTGCCGAGCTGATCCAACTTCTCAGATAACGTCAATGCAGCCATGGAAAATCCTCAGGAAAATCGAGATTGGAAAAGAAGAATCGCGGCGTCCCAGAGTTGGAGCGGCGGGGAGTCAGCTAATAAAAGGTGGCGTACATCGATTTGCTCAATTCTAAGAATAACCCCGATGTCAAATTCACGCAAATCGACCCCCAGGCGATTGCTCTGCCATGAGGCGGTATACTACGATGCGGCTGGGTTGTTGGCGCCGCCTGGATCCGCGGTTTCTCTCGGGCTAAAAGGCGGCGCTGCACGGTTCCCTGTTGAGTCGATCATGAGCGAAGCGGTGCGAACCACTCTGCGGACGGACGCAGAGCCAACGCAAGAGACTGCACCAGCGATGGATGCCGGATTTTTGTGGGATTTCTGGTATCCGGCGGTGCGGAGCTCGGAGATTACGGGGCAGAGACTCCTGACCGCCATGCTGCTGGAAGTGCCGCTGGTGCTGGGACGCACGTCCGAGGGGAAAGTGTTCGCGATGCGGGATTCTTGCCCACACCGCGGGATTCCGCTCTCGTACGGACGACTCGACGGAAAAGTAGTGGAGTGCTGCTACCACGGGTGGCGGTTCGAGGCGTGCACCGGGCAGTGTGTCGAGATTCCATCGCTTTCCGGCCAGGACAAACTGAAAGTCGAACGCATCTTTGCGGGGCATTGTCCTTGCGAGGAACGCGACGGCTACGTTTGGGTTTATATGAATTCGCCGGGGACGCGGCTGCCGGAGACCATTCCGGCGGCGCCGGCGCTTACCGTTTTCAGCGGCAAATATACAATCACGCACCTTTCTTGCGAGCTGCCTTCGCATATCGACCACGGGATTATTGGATTGATGGACCCGGCGCATGGGCCGTTCGTGCACCAGTCTTGGTTCTGGCGGAAACGCGGAAGCATTCACGAGAAAGCCAAGTGGTTCGAGCCGATACCCAACGGTTTCCGGATGAGCCCGCATTCGCCGAGCGCCAATAGTGCACCTTACCGGTTGCTCAAGAAAATCACCGGGGAGCCAGTAACGACGACGATCGATTTCGTGCTGCCGAACATCCGCACGGAGGAGGATCGCAGCGGGAAGCTGTGGTTCTCCAGTCGCGCGACGGTGACGCCGGTGCGGCGGGACTTGTGCCGGATCGATTTCGTGGCGGCGTGGAATTTGTTCTTCCTGCCTGCCTCGATTTTCCGAATGTTTGGTAGGGTTTTTCTCCGTCAGGATCAGCAAACCATGATCCGGCAGGCGGAAGGATTGAGACACAATCCGCGGTTGATGCTCATCGATGACGCGGACAGGCCGGCGAAATGGTATTTCGCGCTGAAGGCCAACCTGATCGAGTCGCGGCGAACGGGCGCGCCGATGGTGCATCCCCTCAACGGGCCGGTAATGCTGCGGTGGCGGTCCTAAATAGCTCTCAGTTGTTATGCATAAGTTTGTCAGTAAGCTTCCCTGGAGGAAGGCTCCTTGCCCTGGAATCCCCATGTGATTTGATTCATCGAGGGGCTGGGACTAACCGCGCGAGGGAAGCACGCTCGCCTTCAAGCGGAGTATAGGTGCCGCACCGGTCAGCGGAGGTGGTCGAGGTCGAAGTCGAGGGTGACGGGATCACCCTCCGGCGGAAGCACGTCTGGGTGCTGTAACCGGCGTTGTGCTGGCTGGATTGCTGGACGAGTACAGCGAAAGGAGTGAAGCAAGTGACCGAGACAATGTGCGGACCGGTTTTCGGCGGCTCCAGAAACCTTGTGTATTTGTTGAGGAAAGTGGCCATGATTCGTCACGGCGCTGGCCGAGGAAATAGGCTTCGCGGACGGCCTGATCGGACAAGGGAGTGTCGAAGGCTAAGGAGGAGGGCGAAAGCAGCAAGAGCGCGAAGAGTATGGAAAACAGAGGTTGGTTAGAAACGCGCACGTGGAACCCCTTTCCTTATCGGAAGGGTAGCCATGCGTTTCGGTTTCGAGCGTTCTCGAGAGGGCCTGGAGGGCCGCTGCCGGGTATTCCGAGGCCGTAGACTTATTAGCATCAGATCCGTCGCTGGATGTTGGGAAAATCGAGCCAGACTTTGATGCCGCAGAAGTGGGAGCCTTCGGTGCAAATGGGGGTGGTGATGCCGGCGCGGATATGGCACGGAGGGCCAACGTAGCATGCGAGTTCGGGCTGAACTTCGCGAAGTTGGGCAATTTCGTCCATGGAGGCCTGATAGATTTCTTCCTGGGCGTTGAAGCAGGTACGCATGGTCCACTTGTGGATGAGATGGAGGAGTGAGCCGGATTCGTAGAGGCGGATGGACTTGGCGTTGGGGACAAGATAGAGCGCGATTTCCGGAGAGACGCCGCGATCGAGGAGTTCGTTCTTTGCCGTCCAGGCGTCGCGCATGGCGCAGTCGTAAATTTCTCTGGCGCGAGGATTATTGGCGAGGAGCTGGGGCGTGATGTAGTCTGGCTCGCGGGTGTCGGCGAGGGTTAGGAGAGGGCGCGAGCCCGGAACCATGCGATGGCGCTGGTCCTGGCTGTCGGCGGTGTGACTGATTTTCTTCGCGAAAGTGTAGTTGGCGTGCTGGAGAACACGCATGATCGGCGCGTGGACGCCAACGTTCAGGGTTTCCAGACGATAGACATTGCGCGCGGGATTCAAGAGGCGATCGATGGCTTCGGCGTCGGAGCATTGCGACGCGGTGAGACCAGCGACGGCGCGATAGGCTTCGGCCATCACGCGAACGGCGTTCGGTGAGTAATCGACGAGTATTGAAGTCTTGCCGTTGAGCTTGGCGTCAAATTCTCGGGCAAAGGCTTCGCCAGCGTTTACATTCGTCTGCGCGTTCTTCCATTCGGGCAATTCTTCGAGCGGCACAGTACCGAAGCGATCGAAAAACTGGACGTCGATTTCCTTTACGCGCGCGACCATCGCGCCGATGACGGCGCAGGCTTCGCTGGGCGTATCCGAGGCGGCGCTCATGCGCCACAAACGGTGGAGGACGATGCCGGAGACGGTGTGCACCATGGTGGTGAAGGCGGCGACGGGCAAAACGTAGCGGGCGATTTCGATGGCGCGCTTTTCGGCGGAGCGCTCGATTTTCTGGAGACGCTTGGGGTGGGACATCGGGCCGATGTGCCAGATGTCGTTGAGGATGGTGCGGGCGTCGGCGATCAGAAGAGAGGAAAGTTCGCGGTAGTAGTTCCAGGCGCGGGCGATGGCGGCTTCGTAGAGTTCCTTACAGCTTGCGTCGAAGAAGAGCGACGTGGGCGGAACGTAGGCTTGGGCGCGATCGAGGCGGACGTAACGCTGGCTTTGCTGCTCGGAATTGTAAAAGGGATGGGCGTGAAGGAAGGACCACACGAACTGGCGGCTGACGTTTTCAAGGCCAAATTCGAAATGGGCGTGCTGGTAGACGGTGTGATGGCCGCTATAGAAGGTGGCTGCGCCAATGTTGAGGCGCTGCTTGTCGGTGATTTCTTCCGGGCCGATGAGGCGGGGCGCATAGCAGGTGCGCGCCGCGGCAATGGCGGAATCGAAAGGATGAGCGAAGGCATTGCGGAGGGTGACGCACGGCGGGGCGGTTTCGATTAGTTCGCCGGGGCGCGCGCCATCAAACATGCGGGATTGAATAGCCACAATGGAACTTCATTGTACACGGGTGGAAGAGAGAGAGAAGTCGAAAGTCGAGAACCAAGACTTGAAAGTCGAGGGAAAAATAAAAACAACCTAGAGACGCTCGGGGACGCCGAATAGCCCCGAGAGGTTGGAGGAATAAATGCAAAGCGCCACGGGTGGGGGAAAAGAAGGAACACCAGGCCTGGCGGTCGCACAGAATTGGCGCAGGTTTACTTCTTGGCGGCTTCGGCCCTAGCGGCGGCGTCCGCATATTTCTTGGTGAAGCGCTCGACGCGGCCGGCGGTGTCAATCAGCTTCTGCTTGCCGGTGAAGAAGGGGTGGCAATTCGAGCAAATTTCAACATTCAGCCTGTCGCCCTTGATGGTCGAACGAGTCGTGAAATTGTGGCCGCAGGCGCAATGCACGGTTACGGTGTGATAGTCGGGGTGAATACCGGGTTTCATGAATCTCCATTCCTCGCGTCCGGTCTGCACGGCTCTCTGGCAAGGCCAGAAGACTACAGCCGCGTCGCTAGGTCGCCAGGCAATTCCTAATCATACGCGATGTGTCAAATTCTGCCAACCAGGGGATCAGG
>Ga0209234_1000450_pt1 | contig 14125 bp, 17 predicted proteins | sample GraSoi013_1_20cm_2_FD_185816 | JGI IMG/M metagenome (GOLD analysis project Ga0209234, IMG submission 185816) | Grasslands soil microbial communities from the Angelo Coastal Reserve, California, USA - Sample 08_20_2013_1_20cm (SPAdes) (version 2) | ecosystem: Environmental > Terrestrial > Soil >... | reverse complement strand
AGGACGGTAGAAGGCGGTAGAGGACGGAGGCTTGGATGCGCATCCCCCTCTACCGTCCTCTACCGTCTTCTACCGCCCCTATCGTCAGCAGGTTCACCGCTCCGTGGCAGCTCGAGATCGTCCCGACCAGCACAGCGGCCAAAGCCCCCGTCTCGCCCGCCGCCCGCACGATCCCATCCCCCGCGAGCACCGCCTCGACTGCGAACGTGCCGACGCCGAACACGTGATGGCGGCACACGAACAGCGCCGGCCCGTGAACCGGCTCGCCGGCCGCGCGCAGCCGATCTGCGAGCGCGCGCACGGCATCGCCCATTTCCCACGTGCGCGTACCGCCGATCGCCGGACAGATGGCGGGCTCGATACAGTGAGTGGGGCAGATCCAGTCCGCGAACGACACGTAGCGGGTATGGTCGGGGGCGGGGGCGGGGCGATCGTACGGCGTGCCCGGACTGCCGGGGACCGGGGCGACCTCGACCGGTCGTCCGGGCCACCGGTCGCGCGCACGGGCGAGCACCCACTCGAACATGAGGTGCGGCATGTGCGGCGACGGCACGATGTAGTCCTGCGGCTCGCCGGAGGGCACGGGGGCGGCCGTGTCGAGAAACTCGCGGAAGAAGGCGCTCCAGTCGTGCACCCTGAAGGTGCGGTCCGGTGCGGCGCCCAGCTCCCGGCGGGCGCGACACGCCGGCTCCCGGTCTACCACCACGACTCGCCGGAAGCGGGCCCTGCCCCGCTCCTTGGCCTTGGCGAGTTGCGCGGCGTAGAAGCTGCCGTAGCAACCCCCGCCGACGACGATGACGTCGCGCATCACGACCGGATCGCTCAGACGTCGGCTCCGGCTACCGGGAGGATCTGGCCGCTCACCGCCCGCGCCTCGTCGCTCGCCAGGTACAGCACGGCGGCGACCAGATCGTCGAGCTCCACCCAGCGCACCTTCGCGTCTTTCATCTGTGCGAGGTTGTCGCCGGTGCGCATGGTGCCGGGCGCCACCGCGTTCACACGGATCCGGTCGCCGGCAAGCTCGTGCGCCAGCGCGCGGGTGAGCCCGGCGACGGCGGCCTTGGCCGCGATGTAGGCGGCCATCTGGGTCTGGGGCTTTACAACGGCCATCGAGGCGAAGTTCACGATGGCGCCGCCGCCCCGTTGGCGCAGCAGCGGGATGCCTGCCTGCGACACGAAGAACGTCGTCTTGATGTTGACGGCGAGCTCGCGCTCGAGCTGCTCGGGCTTGAGCTCGAGCACGGGGCCGTAGTTGAGGAGCCCGCCGGCGACGTTCACCACGACGTCGAGTCCTCCGAAGCGTTCCCGCGCCGTGGCGACCGCGCGGCGCGCCGGCTCCGGCGTCGTCAAGTCCCCCGCCGCCGCCTCGACCGCGAACCCCTTGGCTGCAAGCTCCCGCGCGCGCTCGGCGAGGCCGCCCGCATTCACGTCCGCGATGACGAGCTGCGCGCCCGCCCGGGCGAACCCGGTGGCGACCGCGTGCCCGATCTGGCCCACCCGGCCCACGCCCGTGACGAGCGCCACCTTGCCCCGAAAGTCAGGGGGCACTGGCGACGATCTCGTCGACCGGCGGTGCGCCGCGCTGCGCGAAGGCGATCGTCCTGTCCTTGCTCACGACGTACACGGTGCGCTGGACCCCCTTTCCATCGTCCTTGAGGGCGTGGTACGCGCGCGCGATCGCGCGGTCCGGATCGGACAGCAGCGGAAAGTTGAATCCCAGCTTCCGAACGTAGCCGGCGTGGCTCTCCACGCCGGCGGGATTCACGCCGAAGGGCTGGATCCCGGCCGTCTGGAACTTCGCCATCTCGTCGCGCACGGCGGAGAGTTGGCGGTTTCAGCCGGGCGTGTTGTTCCCCGGATAGAAGACGAGCGCGACGTGTTTCGCCTTCAGCACGTCGGACAGGGCGTAGGTCTTGCCGTCGGAGGCGGCCGCGGTGAATACGGGTGCGTTGCTGCCGATTGCCAACAGCTCGCTCATGGGGACTCCTTCGGGGTCTCCGCGACGATTTCCCGTGACGTCTTTCCGCGACGCTCGTCGAGCTTCTCGAGCCATTCCAGGGGGACGTCCATGTCGCCCAACCCGGCGTGTGAATCGCCGAGCTCGGTGTCTCCGTGCCAGTCCGAGCCACCGCTGACGACGAGCCCCAGGCGCTCGGCGAGCGCGGCGAGCCGCCGCTCGGTCGCCTCCGAATGGCTGGGGTGCCGCACCTCGAGGCCGTCGAGGCCGTCCGCCTGGAATTGCCGAATCTGCCCCTCGCTGCCACGGTCGCCCAGGTGCGCCGCGACCGCGAGGCCACCCACCGCATGGAGCAGCTCGGTGACCTGGCGGAGCGTCGGCAGGGGCTTCTCGACGTATGCCGGTCGCCCGCGGCCCAGGTAGCGCACGAACGCCTCGTTGATGTCCGCGCTCACGCCACGCTCCACCAGCACGCGGGCCACGTGCGGGCGGCCAAGCGCCCCGCCATCCGCCGCCGCCATCACGTCCTCCAGCTCGATGGCCACGCCGAGCCGGCGCAGGTGCGCAACGATCTGCTCGGCGCGGCGCTGCCGCGCGGCGCGTGTGCCGGCGAGAAACTCTTCCAGTCGCTGGTGCCCGGGCGGCAGGAAGTAGCCGAGCAGGTGGAGCTCGCCCCAGGGCGCCTTCACGCTGAACTCGCACCCCGAGACGACGCGGACGCCGAGCGCCTCGCCGGCGCGCGTCGCCTCCGGTACGCCGCTGGTCGTGTCGTGATCGGTCAGCGCGATGGCGACGAGACCGGCGACCTGGGCACGCTGCGCCACCTCGGCCGGAGGGTATTCTCCGTCCGACGCCGTGGAGTGGCAGTGCAGGTCAACGTGCGCCGTAGGCACTCTCCGGCGCGGTCCACGCCGGTTGCGACTGGTGAAACAGCTGCACCAGTTCCCGCTCCGAGAGCTCGGCGAGCGCCGCGTCCGGGCTGCGGTGGCCGATGGGCGCGAACCGAGTGAACCGGCGGCGCCGTTCGGGGCCCGTCCCCTGCTGGAACACGATCCCGAACTGATCGCGTCCGTACACCGTGACGCGGCCCGACGGAAACACCTCCCATGTCCCGCCGTCCACGACGATCCCGTGCCGCGCCATCGCCGGTGCTATGCCTCCGCCGGGGCCGCGAGGGACACTTCGGTCCACAGCTCCCAGGCGTCGGGGGCGTACGTGCCGAGACTCTGCAATCGCTTCTCGAGCTTGATCTCCTCGGGGAGCCGCGACGCCTGGGCGCGGTGGGACATTTCCGTCTGGCTCTCCGAGAATTCCGTGAACAGCTGCGGATCCTTGGCATTGCGGAACAGCCAGATGCGCTGGCCGCGAGCATCGGCGAACTGGCAGAGCTCGCGTAGCGTGGCGAGGTAATCCGCCTCGTTGGTCGGAGGCACGCGCACGCGTGCGGCCGTGAGCACCTTGGGCATGCTAGATCGCTCCCTCGGGAAAGTTCTCCAGCGTCCGCTTCACGTCGGCCAGGAACCGATCCGCGTCGGCGCCGTCCACGACGCGGTGGTCGTAAGACATCGACACCATTCCCATGGTGCGGATCGCGATGGTGTCGGTGCCGTCGGCCAACGTGACGACCTTGGGACGTTTCTCGATCGCGCCGACCCCGAGGATCGCCACCTGCGGCTGATTGATGATGGGAGCCCCGGCGTACGATCCGAACACGCCGGGATTGGTGATGGTGAACGTACCGCGCTGGATCTCGTCGGGCGACAGCTTCTTGGTGCGCGCCCGCTCACCCAGATCGCTGATCGCGCGCGCGAGCCCCGAGAGCGACAGCTCGTCCGCGCGCTTCACCACCGGCACGATCAGCCCCCAGTCGAGCGCCACCGCGATCCCGATGTTGACATCCTGGCGGTAGATGATGTTGTCGCCCGAGACCGCGGCGTTCACGACGGGGTGTGTGCGCAGGTTTTCGGCACACGCTTTCGCGATGAAGGCAAGGTACGTGAGGTTCACACCGCGCTCCGCATTGGCCGCCTTGTGCTTCCGGCGCAGCTCGGCGACGCGGCTGTAATCGACTTCGAAGAAGCTCGTCACGTGGGCCGACACCCGCCGTGACATGATCATGTGATCGGCCGTGATCTTGCGGATCTTGGAGAACGGCTCGACCCGGTCGCCGGGCCAGGGCTCGACGGCGGGGTGCTCAACAGCGGGGGCTAGGCGCTGGGGGCCGGGGGCCCGGGGGACGGCCGGCGCCCCGCGCTCGATGACGCCGAGGATATCCTGCTTGGTGACCCGCCCGGCGAAGCCGGTCCCGGGAATCGTCGAGATGTCGACGCGGTGCTCGGCGGCGATCTTACGGACCAGGGGCGTCGATTTGCGGCGCAGTCGCTCCTCGGCGGTCTCGGCCCCATCCCCGCCCTTCACCGGAGCGGTAGAGGCCGGTAGAGGGCGGGAAGGGGCGGCCGGAGTCGGCGGCGACGACGCGACCGCAGCCCCCGAAGCAGCGGGTGCCCGCTGGGCTGCTGCGGAGGGGGCTGCGGTCGCGGAGGCGCCCTTGTCGGTTTCGATAACCGCCACGAGCGTCTGCACCGGGACCGTCTGCCCCTCCTGGACTTTGATCTCAGCCAGGACACCAGCGGCCGGGGCGGGGATCTCCGCGTCCACCTTGTCGGTGGAGATCTCGAACAGCGGCTCGTCGCGCTTCACCTCGTCGCCGAGCTGCTTGAGCCACTTGCTGAGCGTGCCCTCGGCGATCGACTCGCCCATCTGGGGCATCACCACGTCAATACGGGCCATGCAGTCTCCTCAATACGCCGCCAGCCATTTCGCCGCCTTGACGATATCCTCCGTCTGCGGCAGCACGAAGTCCTCGAGCGTCGGCGCGTACGGCAAGGGCACGTCGTGCGCCGTCACCCGCATGATCGGCCCGTCGAGCCACTCGAACGCCTGCTCGTTGATGCGGGCCGCGATCTCGCCGGCCACGCCGCCGGTGCGCGTGTCTTCGTGCACGATCAGCACCTTGTTCGTCTTTTCCACGGTCCGCATGATCGCGGCGTCGTCCATCGGCAACAGGGTCCGCAGGTCGAGCACCTCGACCGACAGCCCGTCGTCTTTGGCGAGCTGCTCCGCCGCCTCGAGTGACTTCCACACCGTCGCCCCGTAGGTGACGATCGACAGGTCCTTCCCCTCGCGGGCGAGGCGCGCCTCACCGATCGGCGTGAGGAGGTCTTTACCTTCCGGAAGCTGCTCCTTAACGCGGCGGTAGAGCCACTTATGCTCGAGATAGATCACGGGGTCGTCGTCCCGGATCGACGCCTTGATCAGGCCCTTCGCGTCACGGGCCGTGGCCGGGTAGACGATCTTCAAGCCTGGGGTGTGAAAGAACGCGGCCTCCGGGTTCTGCGAATGGAACGGGCCGCCCCGCACGTAGCCGCCGCACGGCCCCCGCACCACCATCGGAGTCGCGAGCCCGGCGCGATAGCGCGCGGTCGCCACGTAGTTGGTCAACATGTCGTAAGCGCACGAGATGAAGTCGATGAACTGCATCTCCGCCACGGGCCGCATGCCCATGTGCGCCGCGCCCGCCGCCGCGCCGACGATCGCCGCTTCCGAGATGGGCGTGTCGATCACGCGCTCCTCGCCGAACTGCTTCGCGAATCCCTCGGTGACCTTGAAGGCGCCGCCGTAGGCCCCCACGTCTTCCCCCAGGATGAAGACGCGCGGATCGCGCTCCATCTCCTCCCACAGGCCCTGGCGCAGCGCCTCGAGGTACGTCACGTCGGCCATCAGAGGCTCCGGTACCAGTGGCGCGGAGGCCCCGGCGGATCCGCGTACACGCCTCCCAGCGCCGACTCGGGCGGTGGCAGCGGCTCGTCCACGCATGCATCGGTCGCCTCGTCGACCTCCGTTTTCACCTGCGCGTCGATCGCCTGCAGCTCCCGCTCCTCCGCCCACTCGCCCTGCACTAGGCGCTTCACATACCGGTCGACCGGATCGTTTTCCTTCGCCCACCAATCGAGCTCGTCCTTCGGCACGTAATGCTGGTCGTCGTGCTCGGCGTGCCCCTTGCGACGGTACGTTTTCACCTCGATGAGGTGCACGCCGTGGCCGTTGCGCGCCCGCTCGACGGCGAACCTGGTCACTTCGTACACCGCGAGCACATCGTTCCCGTCCACCGCGACACCCGGGACGCCATACGCCCGCGCCTTCTCCGCCAGGTCCTTGACCGCGAACTGTTTGTCGGGCGGCGTGGAGTACGCCCAGCGGTTGTATTCCGCGATCACCACCAGGGGCACCCGCTGTACAGCGGCGAAGTTCAGACCTTCGTGGAAGGTGCCGGTGGAGGTCGCTCCGTCGCCGATATAGACGAGCCCCACCCGCGGCTCGCCCCGCAGCTTGAAGGTCAGGGCGATCCCCGCCATGACCGGGACCATGTCGCCCAGGTGCGAGATCTGGCCCAGGTAGCCGCGCTCGAGGTCGTTGAAATGGACGTTCAGCTCGCGCCCGCGTGTGGGGCTCTCGGCCTTGGCCATGTACTGGCGCAGGATCTGGATCGGTTGCGCGCCCATCACGAGCATGGAGCCCAGGTTGCGGATCAAGGGCGAGAGGATATCGCGGTTGGGACCGCGCTCGAGGGCATACGCCGAGGCGACCGATTCGCCCTCCTGGCCGAGCGAGCGGAACAAGCCCCCGATGACCTTGCTCTGGCGGTACAGGGCGACGAGCCGCTCCTCCAGGGTCCGCGTCAGCCGCAGGTAGCGATAGATCTCCAACAGCTGGTCGCGGGTGAGACCGGCCGGCGCGGGCGGAGACTGGGTGGTCGGAGCGGCGCGGGATGCCATGACGTAAATTGTAGTGGGCGCCCAACCCCGGGGCCATGCCCCGGGGTTCCGGGGCCATGCACCGGGGTTACGGGGGAGACCAAATGGCGACGTTGAAGCTGCGCGTGAGCGGCATGACGTGCGGGCACTGCCAGGCGAAGGTCGAGCGGGCCCTCAAGGACGCGGGCGGCGTGTACTCCGCGATCGTCGATCTCCAGGCTGGCGAGGCCGAAGTGGATTTCGATGACGACGCCGCGACCACCGACCAGCTGATCGCGGCGATCGAGCGGGCGGGATACCGCGCACGCGTCGCAGGCTAGTATGCGCCCCGCAGCTCGTGACCGGGCTCGACCTGCTTGTGCACCTCTGCGAGAAACCGCTTGGCGAGCCGGTCGAGCTCCGATTCACCCACCTGATCGGTTGTGACCTCCACCAGTGTGTAATGCCCGCCTTCGGGGCGCGCCGCGACTGTGATCCGGCCGAGCGCGCCGGCGTAGCTGCGCCGCCGGGTGGCTTCGTCGGCCGGTGCCAGGCGCGTCCCGAAGAACGCTTTGGCCTGCGCGAGCACGTCCTGCGGACTCGAGCTCGTGCGGTGGAAGTATCTCACGCCCAGGCCGGTTTGAAGCGCCGCAACGTCAAGCTGTTCAACACGACGCTCAGGCTCGACCACGCCATCGCCGCGCTCGCGAGCACCGGCGAGAGCAGGACGTGGAACGCGGGATACAGCGCCCCGGCGGCGATCGGGATGCCGATCACGTTGTACACGAAGGCCCAGAACAGATTCAGCTTGATCGTCCGCATGGTGCGGCGCGACAGCTGAATCGCGGTCACCACGCCGCGCAGATCGCCGCGGATCAGCGTGACATCCGACGCTTCCATGGCCACGTCCGTTCCGGTCCCGATCGCGATCCCGACATCGGCCTGCGCGAGCGCGGGAGCGTCGTTGATGCCGTCGCCCACCATGGCCACGCGCTTGCCCTGACGCTGGAGCTTCCTCACGAGGTCGGCCTTCTGCGACGGCAGCACTTCCGCCAGCACCTCGTCGATCCCGACCTCGCGCGCGACGGCGTCGGCGCCGCGCCTCGAGTCTCCGGAGATCATCCACACGTCGAGCCCCATGGCTTTCAGGTAGGCGATCGCGTCTTTGGCGGTCGGCTTGATCGGGTCGGAAACGGCGATCACGGCATGGACGGTGTTGTTGACGACGACCATCACCGGCGTGCGTCCCTGCGCGGCGAGCCGGTCGGCATCCTGCCCCAGGGTGCCGAGCTCCAGGCTGCGCTCGCGGGCGTGCCGCAACGAGATCACCTCGATGATACGCCGGTCGACCGTGCCACGCACACCGCGCCCTTCCATGGCGGCGAACTTCTCGACAGGCAGTACGTCGACCTGGCGGTCTTTGGCGGCTTTCGCGACGGCGAACGCGAGCGGATGCTCCGAGCGCTGCTCCACGGAGGCCGCCCACTTGAGCACCTCCGCGGGCGAGAGCGCCGTGCCGTCGGGCCGCTTGGCCGTGATGATGTGCGTGACCGTGGGCCGCCCGGCGGTGATGGTTCCGGTCTTGTCGAGCAGCACCGTGCGCACGTCGGACAGCCGGTCGAGCGCCTCGCCCGAGCGGATGAGGATGCCGTACTCGGCGGCCTTTCCCGTCCCCACGAGGATGGCGGTGGGCGTCGCGAGCCCGAGCGCGCAGGGGCAGGCGATGATGAGCACGGTCACGAGCGCCACCGTCGCGAACAGCAGCGCGGGTTCGGGGCCGACGTCGAACCAGAGCACGAACGCCGCAATCGCCAGGGCGATGACGATCGGCACGAACACCCCCGCTACCCGGTCGGCGAGCCGCTGGATCGGCGCCTTGGTCGCCTGCGCGTCCTCGACGAGCTGGACGATCTGGCCCAGGGCGGAGTCCTTCCCGACGCGCGTCGCACGGAAAGTGATGCTCCCGGTGGTGTTCAGCGTCGCCCCGACGACCTCGTCGCCGATCGTTTTCGCGACCGGCATCGGCTCGCCCGTGAGCATCGACTCGTCCACCGCCGAGGCGCCGTCCGTCACCACGCCGTCGACCGGGATTTTCTCGCCCGGCTTGACGATCACGAGATCGCCCGGGACCACGGCCTCGACCGCGATTTCGGCCTCCTTGCCTTCGCGCACGACGTGGGCCGTCCTGGCCCGAAGCCCCGCCAGGCGGTGGATCGCCTCGGACGTGCGCCCCTTGGCCCGCGCTTCGAGTAGCCGGCCCAGGAGAATCAGCGCGATGATCGCGCACACCGACTCGTAGTACACGTCCGCCTCGCGCCCCGCGACGGCCAGCACGCCCGGCGCGAACGTGGCGACGAGCGAATACAGGTACGCGGCAGCGGTGCCCACCCCGATGAGCGTGTTCATGTCGGCAGTGCGGTGCTTGAGCCCGCTCCACGCGCCGCGGTAAAACTGTTTGCCGGACCAAGCGACCACCGGGAGCGTCACCACGGCGAGCCCCAGCTTGATCCAGTACGGATCGATCGCGCTCGCGCCGGCGAGCGCGTCCTGGAGCCGCAGCGCCAGGGGCATGAGCAGCCGGCCCAGGAGATCGACGCTTCGGAGCGTAGCGTCGGCGTGGCCGGCCATGAGGAGCATGGAGCCGAGCATGGTCGCCAGCGTGGCGACGGCCGCGACCGCGAACTTCCCGGCGAGCGTCCGGATCTCGCGCAGCCGCGCCAGCCGCTCGCGCTCCAGCGGGTCCTCGGCCGCGATCGGCTCGGCGACCTGGAACCCGGCCGCCGCGACCGCCCGCTCGAGGTCCTCGGCCGTCGTGGCGCCGGGGATGTAGTCCACCGTGACGGTCTCGGTCGCTTGGTTGGCGGCGGCGCGGACCACGCCGGGCACGCGGCGCAGCGCCTGCTCGAGCGGGGTGACGCTCGGCGCGTAGTGGAGCTGGTCGACGGCGACCGTGACGCTGGCCTTGCCGCAGTCGTAGCCCGCGGCCCGGACGGTCTGGATCAGCTCGGCGACGTGCGTCCGGGCGTCGTCGTAGTCCACGGCTGCCTTGCCGGTCGCATAGTTCACCGTCGCGCTCGTGACGCCGCCCGCGCTGCCCAGCGCGTCCTGCACGGTGGCGGCGCACGACGCGCAGCTCATGCCCTCGATCGGGAGGACGATGCGGGTCCTACTCATGGAGCTTGTGGGGCGACGTCGAGGGCCGGCGATCCGTGGTCGCCGGCTCGACCACCAGCAGGCCCTTCAGCATGTTCATGCCGCAGCGGAAGCGGAATTCGCCCGCCTGCGCGGGCGTGAACTCGATGTCCGTGGTCTGAAACGCGGGCAGCGCCGCGTCGATCCCGAAATCCTCGAGCACGATCCGCTCCGAGCAGTCGGCGGTCTCGTCGCGGTAGAACTGCAGGCGCACCGGTTTCCCCGCTTGGACCACGACCGTATCCGGCGTGTAGCCGCCCTTGACCATGATCCGGACCTCCTGTACGCCGTCGACGGTGGCGGCGGCCGCGGCGGGACCTTTCGAGAGCAGGAAATACCACAGTACCCAGACGATGGCGGCGAGCCCCACGGCCGTGACTGCGGACTGCGCGGCGCTCACGCCTTCTCGTAGTATTCGATGCCGAGGTGGGTGATCTGGTCCGCGCCCATGAGCCAGCGGAGCGTGTTCTTCAGTTTGGTCTGCTGGATGAACAGATCATGCTCGGGGTACAGGCCCGGCGCGGTCTGGGGACTCTTGAAGTAGAACGAGAGCCACTCCTGGATGCCCGACAGCCGCGCCCGCTGCGCCAGATCGAAGAACAGCGCGAGGTCGAGCACGATGGGCGCCGCGAGGATCGAATCGCGGCACAGGAAGTCGACCTTGATCTGCATCGGGTAGCCGAGCCACCCGAAGATGTCGATGTTGTCCCAGCCTTCCTTGTTGTCTCCCCGCGGCGGGTAATAGTTGATCCGCACCTTGTGAAACACGTTGCCGTACAGCTCGGGATACTGGTCGGGCTGGAGAATGTATTCGAGCACCCCGAGCTTCGATTCCTCCTTGGTCTTGAACGACTCGGGATCGTCCAACACTTCGCCGTCCCGATTGCCGAGGATGTTGGTCGAGTACCAGCCGGCCAGGCCCAGCATGCGCGCCTTGAACGCGGGCGCCAGCACGGTCTTCATCATCGTCTGGCCGGTCTTGAAGTCCTTGCCCCCGATTGGCAGCGTGCGATCCACGGCGAGCCGCTCGAGGGCGGGCACGTCGACCGTGAGGTTGGGGGCGCCGTTCGCGAAGGGCACGTTCTCCATCAGCGCGGCATAGGCGTAGAGCATCGAGGGCGCGATGGCGGGGTCGTTCTGCTCCATCGCTTTCTCGAACGCCGCGAGGCTCTGATGGGCGGGGCCGGGCGTGAGGAACACCTCGGTTGACGCAGCCCAGATCATCACCAGACGGTCGGCCCCCGAACGCTTCTTGAATTCCCGGATGTCCTGCCGCAGCTGCTCGGCCAGGTCCCGCTTGTTCTTGCCGGTCTTCACGTTGGTGCCGTGCAGCCGCTTCACGTAGTGCTGGTCGAAGGCGGCGGGCAGCGGCTTGATCACCTGGAGGAAATCCTTGATCGGCTCCAGGTGCTCGTGCCGCTCCAGCACGCCCGCCTTCACCGCGGCGGCGTACGCGTCGTCCGGGATCGGGTCCCAGGCCGCGAACACCAGGTCTTTCAAGTCGGCGAGGGGGACGAATTCCTTGATCTTGGGACTGCGCTTCTCTGTGCGCTTGCCGAGACGGATGGTCCCCATCTGCGACAGCGATCCGATCGGCAGCGCGGTGCCACGGCGCACGTTCTCGACTCCCGCGACAAAGGTCGTCGAGACGGCCCCGAGCCCCACCAGCATGACCCCGAGCTTTCCCCTGGCGGGCGCGATGTCCCGGCCGGACTGCGGTGCCACGATTACTGTCCTTTCCGAGTCTGCAGGGCGCGCGCGTGCCCGGGGACCGTGTCCCGGGAGCGCGGCGGACGCGGCATGCCGGGCTCCCGGGCCACCCGCGCCACGTACAGCACCCGCTGCACCACGGTCACCGAGGTCGCGAGTGCCAGCACGACAACGATCCAGAACAACAACGCCCCGCGGTTCCCGGCACCGAGAAACAGGGTCGGCGCCCCCAGCAGCAGCACCCGCTCGGCCCGCTGCGCGATGCCCACCTTGACACTCAGCCCCAACCCTTCGGCCCGCGCTCGCGTGTACGACACGAGCAGCGAGGCCGTCAGGGCGACGAGGCACGCAGCCACCGCCAGAGTTCTGCGCCCGGGCGCGACGCCACCCTCCAGGAAATAGATCGCGATTCCGCTGAACAGCGCCGCTTCGCCGAGGCGATCGAGCGTCGAGTCGTAGAAGGCGCCGAAGGTCGTGACCATGCCCCCCCGCCGGGCCACGCGACCGTCCACCAAGTCGCACAGGCCGGACAACAGCAGCAGAAACCCGCCCCAGCGTGCCCGGCCGAGCGCAAACGCGATCGCCGACGCCATGATCACCAGCGTGCCGAGGGTGGTGATGAGGTTGGGCCGAACGTGCAGACGAATCAGTGGCAGGGCGAGCGGATCGAGCAACTTTCCAAAGCCGTCACGCACCTTCTGCGGGATCACGTTCATAGCCGGGGGAAAGTAGCGGGAGGGGCTCGGAGTCTCAATAGAGCAGGTACTTGGCGCGCAGCCGCCGGAACCGCGCGAGCGCCGGCTGCCAGCCCCGCCACACGGCGTCCGCGGTGCGGGCGGCGAGGACCGCGCGACGCAGCTCGCCACCCTCCGCCAACCGGTCGAAGCGCGCCGCGTCGAACCGCAGCGAGTCTCGGTGCGCCGCCTCGATCGCCGTGAGCACCAGGATGGCGGCGCGCGTCGGATCGTAGCGGCGCCGGTCCGTCACCTGCAGCCGGATGCCCCGCACCTCCACGCCGTCGTACTTCCCGTCGGTCGGCGTTCTCGGTGTGAACACGACACCCGACACTTCCACGCCATTCAATCCTTCCTGCACCCACCGGCCGGCGCCGCGGAGTCGGGGCAACACCGCGCCGGTGTCGAGCCAGGGCGCGCCGATCACCTTGAACGCGAGCGCCGTGCCGCGTCCCACCGAGAGGTTCGTGCCCTCGAACAGACAGGTCCCGGGGTAGTGCAGTGCGCTCTCCGGATCCGGCATGTTGGGCGACGGTCGCACCCAGGGCAGGCCCGTGTCGTCGTAGTACATCGCGCGGCGCCACCCCGCCGCCGGCACTACGGTGAGCCGCGCATGAATGCCGAACACATCGTTGGCGAGGCGTGCCACCTCACCCATCGTCATTCCATGGCGCATCGGGATCGGGAGAAAGTCTCCGACGCGTTCCACCGCACGGGCCGCCGCCGGTACGTTCCCCTGCACGGCGACGCCGCCGATGGGGTTGGGCCGGTCGAGCACCACCATCGGCTTACCCCGGCGCGACGCCTCCTGCAGCAGGAGCACGGCGGTGGGAGGATAGCTGTAGTAGCGGGCGCCGACGTCCTGCAGGTCCACGAGCACTACGTCGATGCTGTCCAGCGCCGCGATCGCCGACAGGGGCGTTCCGCCGTAGAGGCTGTAGATTGGTAGTCCGGATGCGGAGTCGACCGCGTCGGGGAGCCCCGGGCGATCCTCCGTTCCGCGCAACCCGTGCTCCGGGCTCAGGATCACCAGGAGACGCACGCCGGGAGTGCCGCGCAGCAGATCGATGTCGCGCTGCCCCAGGCGATCCACGCCGGTCTGGTTCGTGAGCAGCGCGACGCGCTTGCCGGCCACCAGACCGATCGAATCCGAGAGCAGCACCTCGATTCCCGGCCGCACCTGCGCGGCCGCAGGCGCGGCGCACACCAGCCCCAACAACAGTGAGAGAGAATGCGGGCGCATAGACTCCTGATGGTTACGGCGGTGCTCTCCTGTACGGGTGGACACGCGGTGCGGCGGAGCGTCGAACCAATCCCCCGCCCCCCGACCCCTGGCTCGACAGTCTCCGTCGATTCCGTATTCACCGCGCTCACGGTGCGGCAGCGCGTTGGCCAGCTCGTCGTTCCCTGGCTCCTGGGAAGCTACACCGCACTGGACGATTCGCTCTTCCAAGTCGCGGCGCGCTGGGTCGACTCCCTCGAAGTGGGCGGCCTGATCATCTCGGTCGGATCGCCGTTCGACATCGCGGCCAAACTCAACGCCCTGCAGCGGCGCTCGCGGCTGCCCCTGCTGGTCTCGGCGGACCTCGAATGGGGCGCCGCGATGCGGGTCGTGGGTGCCACGGCATTCCCGCAGATGATGGCGGTCGGAGCCACCGGCGACCCGCGCGACGCGTACAGCATCGGCGCCGCCGCGGCGGTCGAAGGACGGGCCGTCGGCATCCACGTCAATTTCGCCC
>Ga0209234_1000449_pt1 | contig 14137 bp, 13 predicted proteins | sample GraSoi013_1_20cm_2_FD_185816 | JGI IMG/M metagenome (GOLD analysis project Ga0209234, IMG submission 185816) | Grasslands soil microbial communities from the Angelo Coastal Reserve, California, USA - Sample 08_20_2013_1_20cm (SPAdes) (version 2) | ecosystem: Environmental > Terrestrial > Soil >... | reverse complement strand
CTTCGACGCCGCCACCAGCCGCCGCGTCTACCAGACCGTCCCGATCCAGCCCGACCAGGTGCTCAAGGAAATGTGGGAGAACCCCCGGCGCGGCTACGACCCGATCGTCGTGAAGGCCTTCATCAACCTGATCGGCATCTACCCCGTGGGCACGTGCGTCATCCTCGATACCTACGAGGTCGCGGTCGTGCACGGCGCCAACCCCGATGTCACCCATGTGCACCGGCCGATGGTGCGCGTGGTGACGACGCCCGAGGGCGGGCTGGTGCATCCGGGATTTCTGGTCGATCTCGCCCAGCGCGACGCGAAGGACAACTTTCCCCGCACCATCGTCAAGGTCACCGACCCGCTCAAATACGGCATCAACGTCGCCGATTACTTTGTCTGAACATCCGATCGCCGAACGCTGGCGGTCCATTCGCGGAGACGCCGCCACGCGGCGCGCCGCCCTCATCCCCTACCTCACCGCGGGATTCCCGACACCGGCGCTGTCGCTCGAGGCCCTGCGGCTCGTGGCCGACGCGGGCGCCGATTTCGTCGAAGTCGGGATCCCGTTCTCGGACCCCCTGGCCGATGGTCCCACCATCCAGCGCTCGACCCACGCCGCGCTGGAGCAGGGGATGACGGTGGCGCGCGTGCTGGAGCAGATCCACCGCGCCGCGGTGGCGATCCCGGTCATCGTGATGACGTACCTGAACCCGGTCCTGGCGTTCGGGTTGGAGCGCTTCGTGCGCGAAGCGGCGGCCGCCGGCGCCTCCGGACTCGTCCTCACGGATTTCCCCGCGGGGGCGGACCCCGGCATCGAGGCGCTCGTGGCGGCGAGCCCGCTCGTCTGGATTCGGCTGATCGCGCCCACCACGAGCCCCGAGCGACTCACCCGGGCCGTGCACGGGGCGAGCGGCTTTCTCTATCTGATTTCCCGTCTCGGCGTGACCGGCGCGCGCGACCAGGTGCCGGCCGACCTGGCCGGGCACGTCGCCCGGGTGCGCGCCGCGAGTGCGTTGCCGCTGGCCGTGGGATTCGGGATCGGCACGCCGGCGCAGGCCCGCGCCACCGCTGCCCTGGCCGACGGCGTCGTGGTCGGCAGTGCGATCGTCGAAGCACTGGGCCAGGACGGGCTCGGCGCGGCGGAGCGCCTGGTGCGCGAGCTCGCCGCGGCGGTGCGCACCCCATGACCGCGAACCGCCTCGTCGTCATCTACAGCCGGGCCCTCGCGATCGGGGGGCCGCTGCTCCTGGCCGCGGCGCTGATCGTCGACCCGGGCTGGACCAGCCAGCTGCTCGAGATCGTCGTCATGAGCGTCGCCGCCGTCGTGCTGCGCGGCGCGCAAGTGCCGTTGAGCAAGTACTCCTACCTCACGCAGACCGGCCTCGTGGCGCTCGCCGGCAGCTTGCTGGTGGGTGCCCCGGCGACCGCGCTCGCGCTCGCGGTCGGCGTGCTTGGGGCCGACTGGCTCTGGCAGAAGAAGATGTTCCGCGCGGCGCTGGTGAACCTGGGGCGCGAGGTCGTCGCGGTACTGGGCGCGTACGGCATCTACGCCGGAGCCGTGCGGATCTCGGACGTCACGACCCCCGGGCTGCACGTCGAGCTCGTGCCCGCCCTGTTCTTCTACGCCCTCGCGTACTTCGTCATCGGCCGGCTGCTGTTCTACTTCGCCCTCATCATTCGCGGCAAGCTCGAGCAGGACGAGCGCCTGCTCATCCTGCGCTACGAGTGCATCGGCTACGGCGCCACCCTGATCGCCACCGGCATCCTCGTCGGCACGGTGGCGTACTGGCCTCCGCTCGCGTGGCTGTTCGTGGGAGCCGCGCTCGGCGCACTGGGCCTGTTGTTCAAATACGTGCTCGAAGAAGCCATCGCGGCCGAGGAGCTCAACAAGATCCACGCCATGGAAGCGGTCATCACCAGCAATATCAGCCTGGACGATTCGTTCGCCCGAATCGAGCGCCTCGCCCACCGGCTCGTGGACTGGGGGGATTTCCGCATCTACCGGAGGCAAGAGGGCGTTCTGCAACTTGCCTATCGCGGGGAGATCGGACGCCCCAACCGCGGCGAGCCGACTTCGGACACCGCGGCGCTGCGCGAGCATGTGACGGAGACCGGCGAACCGGTGGTGATCGACGACGTCACCCACGACAAACGCATCGCCGACGCGCCGCTCGTCGTGCGGAGCCTCGTGATGGTGCCCCTCAAGTTCGGCGACCAGGTGATCGGTACGCTCGAGCTCGAGCACCACAAGCGCAAGACATACCGCGCCAAGGATGTTCTCACGATCAACACGTTCGCCAATCAGCTCGCCACGGCCATCCACATCACCGAGCTGCGCCGCCCGCTGGTCGAGACGGTCGAGACCCTCACCCAACAGCTCGCCACCCTGGCGCGCGCCGCGCTCTCGATGCGCGAGGCCGCCAGCGCCGTGGCCCTGTCCACTGGTACGATCCGGCAAGGTGTCCTGGCCGAGGAGCGTGAGGTCTCGGGCGGGCTCGAGGCCACGGAGAGCCTGGCCCAGGTGTCGCGCCGGGTCTCCGAGGACGGCACCGAGGCCGCGCAGGCGTCCACGACCGCGAGTGAGGTCGCGAACAAGAACCGCGGGCAGATCCGCGACGCGATCGGGCGGCTGGTGGCGCTCAAGGCCTTCGTGGGCGAGGCCTCGAGCCAGGTGCAGCAGCTGGGGCAAGTCAGCCGGCGGATCACCGGGTTCATCGCCTCGATCCGCGAGCTGGCCGACATGACGAACCTGCTCGCGCTCAACGCGGCGATCGAAGCGGCGCGCGCCGGTAAGCACGGGAAGGGATTCGGCGTGGTGGCCGACGAGGTGCGGCGGCTCGCCGAACAAAGCGGGAGCGCGGCGCTCGAGGCGGGGGAGCTGGTGCAGGACATTCACCGCCAGGTGGGCGAGGTAGTGGAGCAGATGCGGCGAGGGCAGGTGAACGTGAGCGGCGTGGAGGAGCTGTCGTCGGCGGCGCTCGAGGCGCTGGACGCCATCGTGGCGGCGACGGCGGAGGCGACCGGTCATGCGCAGCGGATCGCCGCCGCCGCCAGCGAGCAGGACAATGCCTTCGGCAAGCTGCGCGAGCGGATTCACGCGGTGGCGCAGATCGCGGGAAAGAACCGCGCCGAAGCCGACGACGTGGCCACCCGCGCGGACGAGGCCGCGCGCGGGTTGACGGACCTGGAGCGCGCGACCCGGGAGCTGGAAGACGTCGCGGCCATGCTGCGGGCGCTGACCCGCGGCTTTGCCAGCATCGCGTAGGCCGGCTACCATTCCGCGGTGGCAAAAGGCGAGCGGGTGTACGTGGCGCTGGGGTCGAACGTGGGCGACCGGGCGGCGCACCTGGCGTACGCGCGGGATCGCCTCGCGACGCTCCCCGGGACTCGTGTCGTCGCGGCGTCGCGCGTTGAAGAGACGGCGCCGATCGGTCCCGTGCCCCAAGGAGCCTTCCTGAACCAGATGCTGCTGCTCGAGACCACGCTCGAGCCCGCCGAGCTGCTCGTCCACTTGCACGCGATCGAGTCGGAGCGCGGCCGCGAGCGCCGGGCGGGCGTGCGCTGGGGACCACGCACCCTGGACCTGGACATCGTGCGCTTCGGCGAACGGGTGTTGCACGAGCCGGAGCTCGTCATCCCGCACCCCGAGCTGCCGAACCGCCCATTTTGGCAGCGCGAGCTGGCGGAACTGGAGGTCGCGGCTTCGCCGCGCCCGACTCCCGATGGCTGACGAGACGAAACCCGTCACGACCCACGAGCTCCTCGCCATGAAGGGGCGCGGCGAGCGCATCGTCGCGCTCACGTGCTACGACGCCCTGTTCGCGCGCCTGCTCGACGCGTCGGTGGACGTCCTGCTCGTCGGCGACTCGGTCAATCAGGTGCTCGCCGGGGCGGAGACGACGCTCTCCACCACCCTCGAGCAGATGATCTATCACACCACGACGGTCCGGCGCGGCGCCGTGCGCGCGATGGTCGTGTGCGACATGCCCTTCCTCACCTATCAGGTCTCGCCGCAGCAGGCGATCGGGAACTGCGGGCGTGTCCTGCAGGAGACCGGGTGCCAGGCGGTGAAGCTCGAGGGTGGCGCTCCCATGGCGGACACGGTGCGCGCGCTGGTGGACGTCGGCATCCCGGTGATGGGGCACCTCGGTCTCACCCCTCAGTCCGTGCACGCCTTGGGCGGCTACCGGGTGCAGGGGCGCGACGAACGGACGGCCGAGCGCCTGAAGGCGGACGCCGCGGCGCTGGAGCAGGCGGGCGCGTTCGCCATCGTGCTGGAGCTCGTCCCCGCGCCGCTCGCGTCGCAGATCACCAAGTCGCTCACCATCCCCACGATCGGCATCGGCGCGGGACCCGCGTGCGACGGCCAGGTCCTGGTCCTCCCCGACATGCTCGGCCTGAACGATCGGTTCACCGCCAAGTTCGTCAAACGCTACGCGGCCCTCGCCGAGGACGTGCGGGAGGCGGTCAACCTGTATGCAGCCGAGGTCCGCGAGGGGCGCTATCCCGGCCCGGAGCATTCGTTTCCGAAGTGAATGACTGGACGCGGCGCGACGTGCTCGCAATGCTGGGGGCGGCCGTGGTGACCCCCCTCGCCCGCTCCGGATGGCGCGGACCGGCGCGCGACCCGGCCGGCCCGGGCTTCCGTATTCGCACGATTACCGCGGGCACCACCCTGCGCGGCCCCGCCGACACGGAGGCGGCGCAGGCCGCGCTCGCCTTTCTCAGGGATGCGAAGCGGGCCGTCGCCGAAGCTGGGTATGAGGTACAGACTCTGCGCATCGCGACCCAGCCGTTCCTCGAGGGAGCGGGAAGGCGCGCGCGGGCGGACGCGCTGCCGACCCTCCAGGCGCTCGACCGCGCGGTGGTCGCCGAGAACGTGCTCGTGAGCGTCGGTCCCGTGCTCGGGCCCGACGGCGACGATCCCGATTTCCCCGCCTGGGCCGCCGAACTCGCGCGCACGACGCGCAACGTGAGTTTCACGGCACGCGTCGCCTCGCCCGAGCGCGGTGCCTCGCCGGGTGGGGTGACGGCCGCGGGCGAAGCCATGGTGGCGATCGCGCGCGCCACCGCCGGAGGTATCGGCAACTTCCGCTTCGCGGCGGCCGCCAACGTGCCCGCGGGCACTCCCTTTTTCCCCGTCGCGTACCACAGCGGGGCGGACGCGGTGGCCATCGGTCTCGAATCGCCTCCGTTGCTGTCGGCCGCATTTGCCGGAGCGAACACGCTGGCGGAAGCCAAACAACGTCTCACGCAGTCACTCGAGTCCCGGTTCGGGCCCCTGGAGCGCCTGCTGCGGAGCGTCGCACACCGCGGCGAGCGGGCCTACCTGGGCATCGACGTCTCGCCCGCGCCGGGCAAGGACGCGAGCATCGGCGAGGCCATCGAGGTGCTGACTGGAGTCCCGTTCGGGAGCGCGTCGACCCTCGCCGGGTGCGCGGCGATCACGGACGTCCTCAAGAGCCTGCGGCTCAAGACGTGCGGGTACTCCGGGCTCATGCTCCCCGTCCTGGAAGATCCGGTGCTGGCGCAGCGCGCGTCCGAAGGCCGGTTCAGTGTGCGTGAGCTGCTCCTCTATTCCAGCGTGTGCGGCACCGGGCTCGATGTCGTACCGCTGCCGGGCGACACTCCGGCGGATCGCCTGGCGGGCCTCATCGTCGATGTGGCCGCGCTCTCCGCCAAGCTTCGCAAACCGCTCTCGGCACGCCTGTTTCCGGTCCCGGGCAAGGCGGCCGGAGACGTCGCCCACTACGACGATCCGTATCTGACTGACTGCACGGTGATGAAGGTGGAGTAGGGCGGCATGCACGTGCTCGCGGACCCGAGCGAGATGCGCGACTGGTCGCGCGCCGAGCGCGCCCGCGGCCGCCGCATCGGATTCGTCCCCACGATGGGGTTTCTGCACGAGGGCCACCTCCGCCTCGTCGACCGCGGCAGGGAGCGCGCCGACCGCGTCGTGATGAGCAGCTTCGTGAATCCGCTCCAGTTCGGAGCGGGGGAGGACTTCACGAGCTATCCCCGCGACCTCGACCGGGACCAGAAGCTCGCGTCCGCGCGAGGCGTCGACTGCCTGTTCCTCCCCGACGTGAAGGCGATGTATCCGGCCGATCCGCTGGTGCGCATCCACCCCGGCCCCATGGCCGAGGGGCTCGAGGGCGCGGCCCGTCCCGGGCACTTTGCCGGCGTGTTGACCGTGGTGGCCAAGCTGTTTCACCTCGTGGAGCCGAACATCGCCGTGTTCGGCAGGAAGGACTTTCAGCAGGCGATGCTCGTCCGGCGCATGGTCGACGACTTGAACTTCGGGCTCGAGATCGACGTCGCGCCGACGGTGCGCGAGCTCGACGGCCTCGCCCTGTCGTCGCGCAACAGCTATCTGCAAGGGGACGAGCGCCGCGCCGCGCTCGCCCTGTCGCGGGCGTTGCGCTCGGTGGAGCAGGCGTGGCGGGGTGGCGAGGCCGACCCGGGCCCGCTCGCGCGCCGCGGCCTCGAGGTCCTGCGCGCGCCGGGGGTGGCCCCCGAATACCTGGCGCTCGTGGACGAGCAGCTGCGCCCCGTGGCCCGGGTGGACGCGCGCACCGTGGTCCTGGTGGCTGCGAAGGTCGGCAAGACGCGACTGATCGACAATGTCGTGCTGGGGGAGGGCGTGGCGAGTGATATTTCGGTGCGGACTTGACGTCTCGGTGCGGACTTAGGGAGGTCCGTGGGCTGAAGCCCCGGCTCGGCGCAGGGCGCGTCCTTAAGGACGTACTACAAAAGGCCGAGCCCGCTCTTTAGACCAGGGGCGACACGTGAGCTTACCGTCATGGGCCGTCGTCACGCCCGAGCGCCGGGCCCACATCGAGCGCGTCGTGGCGCTGCTCTCCTCCTGGGCGGCGGCGCGGCGCACCCCCGAGGGGGAGCGGGCCCGCTGGCTCACGGCGGGATGGCTGCACGACGCGCTGCGCGACGCACCCGCGGCAAACGAGCTCGAGCACGGACCGCTGGCGGCCGAGCGCGCCGCGCGCGATGGCGAGGCCGACCAGGGCGTGCTCGACGCGGTGCGGTACCACTCCCTGGGCTACGCCCGCTGGGACGACGTCGGCAAGATGCTCTACCTGGCGGACTACCTGGAACCGGGTCGCGTGTTCGACCGGGACCTGCGCGCGGCGCTCGCGGCCCGGGTCCCGGTGGACCGGGACGGCGTGCTGCAGCAGGTCGCCGCGCGGCGCATTACGCGCGTGATCGACGGCCGCTGGCCGCTGGTCCGCGAAACGGTGGACTTCTGGAACTCGCTCGTCGGCTCCTGATGCTGGGCACGGCCGCCCTCGCCGCCTGCCGCGGCGACCGGCCGGGCGCGTCCGGCCTGCGGATCCCCGGAGAGGGCGGACCGCACATCACCGTCGAGGTGTTGAACGCGAGCGGCAAGCCCGGGCTCGCGAAGGTCGCCACGCGCGTGCTGCGGCGTGCGGGGATCGACGTCGTGGCGTTCGGCAACGCACCGGAGAGCGTGGGAGCGCTGGACTCGACCCGCATCGCCGTTCGGCGCGGGACCAGCGACGTCGGGGAGCGCGTACGCAAGCCCTTGGGCGTGGGGCGCGTGAGCGTGCAGCCCGACACCACCCGGCTACTCGACGCGAGCGTGTTCCTCGGCGCGGACTTTGCGCCGCGCCTCGAGTTCCACCCGTAGCTGGCCGCACGCGGCGCTGATGTCGAGCCCGCGGCTGCGGCGCAGCACCGCCTCCACGCCGTGCTGCTTGAGGCGTCGCTCGAACGCGAGCATCTGCGCCCGAGTGCTGGGCGTGAGACCCGGCGCCCCGCCGGGATGGAGCGGGAGCAGGTTCACCAGGGCGCCGAGTGGCCGGGCCAGCTGCGCCAGCCGATCCGCGTGCTCGAGCGCGTCGTTCTTGCCGGCGATCAGCACGTACTCGAGCGTCACACGCCGCCGGAACTGGCCCAGCGCGGCGAGCACGTCGGGAAGCCGGTACTTCTTCTCGATCGGCATCAGCGCGTGCCGCAGCTCCGTGGTCGGCGCGTGCAGCGAGACCGCCAGCCGGAATTGCTCCGGACGCCGCGCGAGCTGCCCGAGGCTCGGCAGGATCCCCACCGTCGATACCGTGATGTGCCGCGCCCCGATGCCCAGCCCGTCCGGGTGATTGAGAATGGTGAGCGCGGCGTCGACGGCGTCCCAGTTGAGCAGGGGCTCGCCCATCCCCATGAACACGACGTTGGTGGGCGTGAGCATCGGATCGAGCAGGATCACCTCGCGCACCTGGGCCGCGATCTCGGCTGCCGTGAGGTTGCGTCGAAACCCCATCCGTCCAGTGGCGCAGAACACGCAGCCCAGCGCGCATCCCACCTGCGACGAGATGCACAGGGTGCGCCGCTTTCCCTCGGGGATGAGCACCGATTCGATCGCTTCGCCGTCGCCCAGATCCCAGAGGTACTTCTCGGTGCCGTCACTCGACAGCTGCCGCGCGCCGAGGGCCAGCCGGCGCAACGGGAACGCCTCGGCCAACGCGCCGCGCAACTCCGCCGGCAAGTCGGTCGCCTGGTCCCAGCTGCCGACCGGCCGTTCCCAGAGGCGGGGCACGACCTGGGTGGCGCGGTACGCCGGCTCGCCCCGCTGGGCCAGCCACTCGGCCAGGCGTTGGCGCGCGGTCTCGGGCGTGACGTTCAGCAAGTCGAGCACGTAAGTGCCACTCCAGGAATACGTTGCATGTCAAACCTAACTTAACTATCTTCAAGCGTTTAGGACACTTGAGCCACGGTGCGCCTGTCCGAGCTTCTGACGCCCACTCGCATTCGGGTCCCCCTGCACGCAACTGACAAAGCCGGGGTGCTCCGGGAGTTGGTGGACCTGGCGGCGGCGGGAAACGGCGGCCCGTCCGCCGAGGTCCTCGGGGCTATCCTCGAGCGCGAGAAGCAGTTCCCGACCGGGATCGGGTACGGCGTCGCGGTGCCGCACGGCAAGACGCCGGTGCTGGCGGCGTTGGTAATCGTGGCCGGCACGACGCCCGCACCCGTCCCATACGAAACCATCGATGGAGAGCCGGTGCGGCTGTTTTTCCTGCTTGCGGGCCCGGAATCGGCGGCCGGGGCGCACGTGAAGGCGCTGAGCCGCATCTCGCGACTGGTGCGGCGGGAGCCGGTGCGGGGGAAGCTGTTGAGTGCCCGCACGCCCGAAGAATTCTATCGCGCGCTGTGCGAGGCGGAGGTCCCATAGCCAGCGTGAGCGGCACATCCCGGCGCACCCTACGCTGCGGCGAGCTTCGCCTGCAGCACGTCGGGCAGCGGGTGCGGCTGGGTGGCTGGGTTCACCGGCGGCGCGATCTTGGCGGCATCCTGTTCATCGACCTGCGCGACCGCGCGGGCCTCGTGCAGGTCGCCGTCGGCCCCGGGGCGCCGGACGAGCTGCGGCGCATGGCGGCCGGGCTCGCCAGTGAGACGGTGATCGAGGTCGAAGGCGACGTCACCGCGCGGCCGGCGGCCATGAAGAACCCGGAGCTCGCGACCGGGGACGTCGAGGTACAGGCCGCCCGGCTCACGGTCCTCGGGGCGGCCGTCACGCCGCCGATCCCGGTGGCGCGCGGCAAGAATGAAGAGCTCCCGGCCGAAGAGCTGCGGCTCAAGTACCGCCACCTCGACCTGCGCCGGCCCGAGATGCAGGGCAATCTGATGCTGCGGCACCGGCTGCTGCAGCGCGCCCGGAAGGCGCTCGCCGACCTCGAGTTTCTCGAGATCGAGACACCGATCCTCACGAAGCCCACGCCTGAAGGCGCGCGCGACTATCTTGTCCCGTCGCGCGTGCACCCGGGCGAATTTTACGCGCTGCCCCAGTCGCCCCAGATCTACAAGCAGCTCCTGATGGTGGCGGGGTTCGACCGCTATTTTCAGATCGCCCGCTGCTTTCGGGACGAAGACCTGCGTAACGACCGCCAGCCGGAGTTCACGCAAATCGACGTCGAGGCGTCGTTCGTCGGGGTCGAAGACGTGATCGGCTACGTCCAGCAGGTGCTGGTGGCCCTGTGGGACGAGGCGGGGCATGCGGTGGCGCCGCCGTTTCCGCGGATCACCTGGCGCGACGCGATGGAGCGTTATGGTACCGACAAGCCCGATCTGCGCTTCGGCTTTCCCATCGCCGACTGGACGGCACAGATCAAGCCGCTCGGCGTGCCCTTCTTCCAGTCGGCGCTCAAGGACGGCGCCCGCGTCCGCGGGCTCGCCGTCAAGGGCGGGAGCGCGCTCTCCCGTAAGGACGTGGACCAGCTCGCCGAAACGGCGAAGCAGCTGGGCGGCGCCGGACTGGCGTGGGTGAAGCGGCAGGGCGAGCAGATCTCCGGCTCGGTGGGCAAGCACTTCACCACCGAGGCGCTCGGCGCGCTCGGCGTGGGTGACGGGGATGCGGCGCTGATGACCGTAGGTCCCGACCGGGTCACGTCGCAGGTGCTCGATCGCGTGCGGCAGGAGGTCATCCGCCGGCTGTCACCCGCTCCCCAGGCGGCCCACGCCTTCTGTTGGGTGGTGGACTTTCCCCTGTTCGAGCCCGACCCCGAGACGGGGCGGCCGGTGTTCGCGCATCATCCGTTCACGGCCCCCCATCCCGACGACGTGGCCCGGCTCGACAGCGATCCGTTCGCGTGTCGCGCCCTGCACTACGACGCGGTCTACAACGGCAACGAGCTGGGATCGGGTTCGATCCGGATCACGGACGCCGCCGTGCAGCGCCGTGTCTTCGCTCATCTGGGGATGACGCCGGCGGACGCCGAGGCGCGGTTCGGCTTCCTGCTGAGCGCCCTCCAGGCGGGGGCGCCGCCCCACGGCGGATTCGCGATCGGGTTCGACCGCGTCGTGATGGCCCTCGCCGGGGCGGAGAGCATGCGCGACGTGATCGCGTTCCCGAAGACGACGGCGGCGCGGGCCCTGTTCGAGGGCGCGCCCGCGCCCGCCAGTCCGGCCGACCTGGCCGCGCTCCACATCGAGGTCAAGCGATGAGCGACGAGATCACTCAGCGACTCTCCACCGAGGGCGTGGATCCCCTGGCGCTCGCCGGCGTGAACGACGGCAACCTGGTGGAGCTGGCCCGGCGTCTGGGCGTGCGGGTATCGCTGCGGGGTGATACGCTCATGCTGCAGGGCGCGGTGCCGGCGGTGGAACGGGCGGCCCAGGTGGCGCAGGCGCTGGTGGAGCTCGCGCGCATGGGTGAGACGCTGGACGTGGGAGACGTCGAACGTATCGTGAGCGACGAGGCCCAGGGCTCGTCGGGCCGCCCGGCGGAGGGGGAGTACAAGATCATCCTGCCCGGCCTGCGCCGGGTGATCCAGCCGAAGACGGCGGGGCAGCGCGAGTACCTCGAGGCGATCGCGCAGCACGACATCGTGATCGGAATCGGGCCCGCCGGAACGGGAAAGACCTACCTCGCGGTCGCCGCCGCGGTGGATGCCCTGGGCCGCAAGCGCGTGCGCCGGATCGTGCTGGCACGGCCGGCCGTCGAGGCGGGGGAGAGTCTCGGGTTCCTGCCGGGCGACGTGCACGAGAAGGTCGATCCCTATCTGCGGCCGCTGTACGACGCGCTCGAGGACATGATGCCGCGCGACCGCGTCCAGAAAGCGATCGACAACCGCACCATCGAGATCGCGCCGCTGGCCTACATGCGTGGCCGCACGCTGGCCGACGCGTTCGTCATCCTGGACGAGGCGCAGAACGCGACCGGCATGCAGATGAAGATGTTCCTCACCCGCCTGGGCGTGAATTCGCGCGCGGTGATCACGGGGGACAAGACGCAAATCGACCTCGTCAATCGCGAGGACTCAGGCCTGTTGCAGGTGGAGCGCATCCTCCCCGGGATCGAAGGGATCGGGTTCTGCTACCTCGGGGACACGGATGTCGTGCGCCACCGCCTGGTGCGCGACATCATCCGCGCCTACGCGGAGGACGCGCAGGGCTGACATGCGGCTCCCCACGCAGGAGCAGGTGCGCTATCACGGCAGCCGCTGGGCCTGGGTGGTCGGCCTGGCGGTGCTCGCCTACCTGGCGTTCCCCTCGAGCGCGACCAATGTGGCCCTGATGCCCGTCGGGGCGCCCGCGGACCGCGACGTCGTCGCCCCGGTCGCGTTCCCCGTGAACAAGTCCGACCAGGAGCTCGCGCGCGAAGCGGAGGAGCTGGCCGGCACCGTGAAGCCGATTTATCAGTTTCAGGAGCGGGCGGTCGACAGCGCCAAGATTTCCATGCATGCCCTGTTCTCCAGTCTGGAGTCGGCCGCCGACCAGGGCGGGGCCGCGGCGATCCAGCAGGCGGCGAAAGCGCAGGGCCTGGCGCTCTCGCCGCCCGAAGCGGCGTACCTGAGTAAGGGCGGCAAGCGGCACGGCCTCGAGCGGGCGTTGAGCGAGCTGTTCGAGCGCACGCTCGCGCTCGGCGTCACCGGACCGGGCGTGCTTCAGGTGGAGCAGGCACCCGAACTGATCGTGCGCCGGCGCTCCGGCGAGCAATCGCTGGCGCGCGATCAGGTGCTGGCGTATGCCCAGTACCTGCAGCGCGCCCGGGCCATCCACCCCGACAAGGGCTCGAGCGTGGGTGACGAGCTCTACGTCCGGCTCGCGGGTCATTTCTTTCGGGCCACACTGGTGCCCAACACGCTCGAGACCGAGCGACGCCGCGACGAGCTGCGCCGCAGCGTCGATGCGAGCAAGTACATCGTGCGCGCGGGCGACCGCATCGTCGGGGCGCACGAGGTCGTGACCAACGAAGTGCACGAGAAACTCGTCGCGCTGCGTAACGATCTGGTGCGTCGCGGAGCGGCGACCAATCGCTCCGGCGGCGGCGTGTTCGGCCCCATCCTGCGCGACTCGCTGATCCTCGCGATCTTCTGGGTGCTGCTCGTGTTTTACCGGCGCGAGACCTACCGCGAGCGACGCCAGGTCGCGCTCATGGGAGGCCTGTTCGCGCTGGTGCTGTTGCAGGCGACCGCCGTCGCCCACTTCGTCCCGCACCACCCCGAGATCATCATCCTCCCGTTCATGGCCATGATGCTCACCGTGCTCTTCAACGGGCGCGTCTCCATGATCGCGGCCATGATCCTCTCGATCGTCATCGGCCTGCAGCCGGTGTTTCACGACATCCCCGCGCTGTTCTTCTGCGTCATCGGGGGCGTGACGGCGGCGCTCAGCGTGCGCGTGCTCCGCCGCCGCAGCAACTTCTACCTGCCGGTCCTGATCATCGCGCTCGGCTATCTCGCCGCCGCCCTGGCGCTCGGCCTCGCCGGGAGCTGGACCGCGGAGGAGGTCGGGCTGCGGGGCGTCTGGGGAGCCGCGAACGCTCTCGTCTCGGCCGGGCTCACGTTCTTCCTGTTGCCGGTGGCGGAGTCGATCACCGGCGTCACCACGGACCTCACGCTGCTCGAGCTGTCCGATCCGAGCCGGCCGCTGCTGCGGCGCCTGTCGCTCGAAGCCCCCGGGACGTACGCGCACTCGGTGGCGATGGCCAACCTGGTCGAGGCGGCGTGCAACCGCATCGGGGCCGACGGGCTGCTCGGGCGCGTGGGGTGCTACTACCACGACATCGGGAAGATCAAGAACCCGCAGTACTTCGTCGAGAACCAGACGCGCGGCAACAACCCGCACGATCGGCTCAAGGCGTACCAGTCGGCGCAGATCATCAAGGCGCACGTGACGGACGGCCTCGCGCTGGCCGACGAGGCCCGCCTCCCCGAAGCCGTGGCTGCGTTTATTCCGGAGCACCACGGGACCACGGAGATCACCTATTTCTTCGACCGCGCCAAGAAGAGCGGCGACGGCGGGTCGCCCAAGCCGGCCGACTACGCGTATCCCGGTCCCAAGCCGCACTCCAGCGAGACCGCGATCACGATGCTCGCCGATTCGGTGGAGGCGGCCCTGCGGGTGCTGGAGGACCTGACCCCTCGCAAGATCGAAGAAGTCATCGACCATATCGTGCGCACCAAGCTCAACGCCGGCCAGCTGGACGAGGCGCCGATGACGCTGCGGCAGATCGATCAGGTGAAGGGTGAGTTCGTGCGCATCATCAGCGGGATGTATCACAATCGGATCGAGTACCCGGAGTCCAGTGGCGGCATCACGGCGACCTGGCAGCCCGCGGCCAAGGCTTGAGCGCGCCGCGCGGCGGGTCCTGGCCTGGGAGGGCGCCCGGGACGCGCGC
>Ga0209234_1000447_pt1 | contig 14152 bp, 14 predicted proteins | sample GraSoi013_1_20cm_2_FD_185816 | JGI IMG/M metagenome (GOLD analysis project Ga0209234, IMG submission 185816) | Grasslands soil microbial communities from the Angelo Coastal Reserve, California, USA - Sample 08_20_2013_1_20cm (SPAdes) (version 2) | ecosystem: Environmental > Terrestrial > Soil >... | reverse complement strand
CGTGGACCGCGAACCTGACGATCCCACCGGGGACGACCACGATTTATGCCCGAGCGACGGACACCGCGGGGAACCGGCGGACGGTCCGGATCCATGTCTACATCCCTTCCGCGGGAGGGCTGCCTCCCCGGCCGCCTACGGAGGGATCCCAACTCGTTTCGGGGACGCTCCTGCCGATCCACCTGGCCGCGATCCTGTTCGGCGTCGCGGCGGCGGTGGAGGCCTTATTAGTCGTCTGGACGCGGCGCAGGGATCTCCAGGCGATCGACGACTGGAAGCCCGCGGATCACACCGCCCGACCGCCGCCCACCGGGGCCCTCGTGTTTCCGTTCCGACTCTTCCGGTAAGCCGACGAGCGGAATCACTCCTGGGAACGGACCGCCCCCGGATCCCGTCGACATCCGAGTTCGAGATGTGTTCAATTCGCTTCAAGTGCGAAGACGGGAACGTCTAAGGTCGACGCGGCGACCCGCGAGAGGGCGGGAAAACGCGGGGGGAGACCTTTGCAGCAGATGCGAGAGACGGTTCAGAGCGAGCACGAGTCGGTGTGTGTGGTCGGTCTCGGCACCGTCGGGGCACCCACGGCCGAATATTTTCTGGACCGCGGGATCCCGACCTACGGATGCGACCTCGACCCGATCGCCCTTGGGCGGCTCTCGACGCGTCTCAACGGAGGGGCGACGACCCTCGCGGGACTGCCCCTCGCCGACGCCTACATCGTGACCGTCGACACGAGCCTCCGAGGCGAGGCGCCCTTCACCGAGAACGTCTTCCGGGCGTGCGAGGCCATCGCCCGCCGCGGTCGTCCCCGGTTCGTGTCCATCGAAAGCACGGTCCCCGTCGGCACGTGCCGCCGCCTCGAAGACGAGGTGTTCGGGGGCCGCCAGCGCCTCGTGCACGTGCCCCATCGATGGTGGGCCGACGACACGCGGAACCACGGCGTCCGGCAGGCGCGCGTCATCGGCGGAATCGACGAGGCCAGCCTGGAAGCCGCCATGCCTTTCTACCGGCGCGCCGGGATCCCGCTCCTACCCGTCGCGGACATCCGCCTCGCGGAACTGTGCAAGGCCGCGGAGAACACGGACCGCTACCTGAAGATCGCGTACGCGGAACTGTTGAGGCTGATCTGCGACGAGAACGGGCTCGACTTCGAGGAATTGCGGCAGGCCATGAACAGCAAGTGGAACGTCGAGGTCCTCGAGGCCCGCGACGGGATCGGGGGGACGTGCCTTCCGAAGGACATCCTCTACGTCAAATCGGCGGCGCCCGAGGTGTGCCACTTGCTCGACGGCGCGCGGGCCGTCGACCGATTGTACCGCGAGGCGCGGGAGAGGCCCACGTGATCCGGAACCGGATCGTGCCGGCGCTCATCGTCGCCGCCCTCGCGGTGATCCTCGCGGGCAAGCTCCTGTTCCACGTCGCCGTCGACCCGTTCCTGTGGACCTACGGCGTCCTCGTGACCCTCGTCACCTTCACGACGTTCTTCGGCGCCTACCGATACTACACGGATCCGGCGAAGGACCCTCCCCATCCGAGCGTCACGGACCTCCGCCCGAAGGTGTCCTGCATCATCCCGGTGAAGAACGAGGAGGGCCTGATCACGCGATGCGTGACGTCGGTCCTCGAGCAGACGTACGAGCACCTGGAGGTGATCATCGTGGACGACGGCAGCACGGACCGGACCCCGGCGATCCTGGACGGACTCGCGGCCTCCCATCCGCGCATGCGGGTCGTCCACCTACCCAAGAACCTCGGGAAGAAGAGGGCGATCGAGGCCGCGGTCCCCCTTGCGACCGGATCCATCTTCGCCTTCGCCGACTCCGATTCCGTCCTCGGGAAACACGCGATCGAGCGGCTCGTGGACGCCTTCAACGCCCACCCGAACGCGGGCGCAGTATCCGCCCATGGACGCGCTTTGAACGCGGGGACGAACCTGCTCACGAAGGTCCAGGACACCTGGTACGAGGGCCAGTTCCGGCTGTCGAAGGGCCTCGAGAGCGTCTACGGGGCCGTCACCTGCGCCTCCGGCTGCCTGTCCGCCTTCCGACGGGAAGCGTTCGAGCCGTTCGTCCACGAGTGGGCCCATGACACGTTCCTGGGGAAGGAGTTCAAGTTCGCGACGGACCGCCAGATGACCGGATACGTCCTCCGAGAGGGTCGGAGGGACACGCACGAGTCGATGCCCGCGACCGCGGACGGCGGGAGCCGCGAGACTCCGAAGAAATGGGAGGTCCTGTATTCTCACAGCGCGAAGGTCTGGACCGAGGTCCCGTCGACGTGGCGGAAGTTCCTGCGTCAGCAGGCGCGGTGGAAGAAGAGCTTCATCCGGAACCTGTTCTTCACGGGACGCTTCTACTGGCGTCGGCCTCCGCTGGCGGCCTTCGCGTTTTACCTCGGCATCCTGTTCGTCCTCGTCGGTCCGCTCATCGCGTTCCGCGCGATCTACTTCCTCACCGCGAACGGAGACCTGTTGTCCGCGCCGCTCTACCTGTCCGGCGTGACGTTCGTTGGGCTGCTGTACGGCCTGGACTACAAGTTGCGGAACCCGGATTCGACGTACTGGATATACCGGCCGCTCATGAGCCTGATTTCGACCTTCGTCCTGTCCTGGCTGCTCATTTACGCGGCCTTCACGATCCGGAACCCAAGCTGGTTGACCCGATGAAGCTGAAATTGATCGAAGTCCTCGTTCTCGGGTTCATGGTCGTCATGTTCGGGGTGCTGCTGTGGAAGTTCTTTCATTGGCCGTTCGCCTGATACGGGGGCAAGGGAATTTGCAGCGACATGAGCAAGCGAAGGGCGTTCCATGCGCTCACCGATTCGCCACGATGCGCATCCCGGATCTCATGGCAAACGAATCCGACTTGTCGACACAACATTTAAGGGCCCGCCTTGAATTTCGCACATCACCTCGGAGCCAACCTGATAGCTTGTGAGGGAGACCACGATCGAAGCGCCGGTCCTGGGGGCGGATAGCGGAACCCAAGCACGAGGGTTGGCCCACTCGACCGTTCCGCGTGCTCCCAACAGAATCCGGACGACTTGGAGGGAGTCATAGTGCACGGATGGCCGAGACGAAACGCGGCTCTCGGGAGCGAAGGGAGAACATGAAGGCTGTCATTCCCGCTGCCGGCCTCGGCATGCGCTTCCTCCCCCTCACAAAGGAACAACCGAAGGAGATGCTCCCCGTCGTGGACCGCCCCGCCATCCACTGGGTCATCGAGGAGGCGGTCGCTTCCGGGGTGGACGATATCCTGATCATCACCGGACGCGAAAAGCGAGCCGTCGAGGATTACTTCGACAGCTCCGACCGGCTGAACCACTACCTCCGCGAGGCGCCCGACACGGATGGCCTCGCGCAGCTGGAAGAGCTACGTCAGAAGGCAGACTTCCATTTCATTCGCCAGCGTGAGCCGAAGGGCCTGGGCGATGCGATTCTTCGTGCGGAGAAGCATGTTGGCAGCGAACCATTCCTCGTCATCCTCGGCGACACGATTAATGTGGCAGAGATCCCCGTGGCCCGGCAACTTCTCGACGCTCAGGAGCGCCTTGGAAGCAGCGTCGTTGGAATTGAGAAGGTCCGCGAGGAGAAGATTTCATCGTATGGGATCGTGGCCGGGGAATTCATCGAAAAACGAGTGATGCGCATCGAACAAATGGTCGAAAAACCGGAGCCGAGCGAGGCCCCATCGCACTGGGGAATCTCCGGCACCTATGTGCTCACCCCGGCGATCTTCGACCGCATCCGCCGCACTCCTTCAGGAAAGAATGGAGAGATCCAACTCACGGATGCATTGCGCAGCCAGATCGAGGAAGCCCCGGTGTTCGGCTACGCGTTCGAAGGGAAGCGATACGACATCGGGACGAAGCTGGACTGGATGAAGGCCCACATGGAACTCAGCCTCATGCGCGGGGACTTCCGTGGCCCACTCCTAGACTCGATGAAAGGATGGATCGAGGATGCCAAAGACACTCATTAGCGGCGGCGCGGGATTCCTCGGCAGTTATCTTTGCGAGCGCCTCCTCCAGGAGGGCCACGATGTCGTCTGCGTCGATAACTTTCTTACCGGTCACGAGCGGAACCTGGCTACGCTCCATGAAAATCGGAGGTTCCGGTTCATCCGCCACGACGTGACGGAGGATCTGCATGTGGCGGGCAATCTCGATTTCGTGTTGCACTTCGCTTCTCCCGCGAGCCCCGCCGACTACGCCAAGTTCGGCATCAAGACGCTGAAAATCAACGCAATCGGCGCCCACAAGATGCTCGGAATCGCGAAAGCGAAGAGCGCGACATTCCTACTCGCCTCGACCTCGGAGGTCTATGGGGATCCTCAGGTGAACCCGCAGCCTGAGACGTATTGGGGCCACGTGAATCCGGTCGGGCCGAGGAGCGTCTACGACGAAGGAAAGCGGTTTGCGGAGGCCCTCGCGATGGCTTACCACCATGAGCATGGGATGGTCGTCAAGATCGCGAGGATTTTCAACACGTATGGGCCTCGGATGCGCCTCGACGACGGTCGTGCCATCCCGAACTTTCTCGGTGCGATCCTCCGAGGTGAGCCTCTGTCCATCTTCGGTGACGGCAAGCAGACCCGGTCCTATTGCTACGTCGACGACATGATTGAAGGCATTTGGCGCTTCATGAACTCCCCGCAGCAGGGTCCGATGAACCTCGGGAATCCGGAAGAGCGGTCGGTTAACGAACTCGCCGAGATATCGCAAAAGGTGACCGGACGGAGGGTCGGGATCGTGCATAGGCCCCTACCCGAAGATGATCCTCATGTCCGATGTCCGGACATCACCTTGGCCCGCACCGTCCTCGGGTGGGAGCCCAAGGTTCCCCTGGAGGAAGGACTCCGCCGCAGCTACCTGTACTTCCAGTCGCTGGTAGCGGAGGCTCCCGCGTGAGCAGGTCCTCCCGACGTCGCCGGTTGATGTCCGCGCGCCCTCTGGCGCCTCGTGTCCTACGCCAGCTAGGTGTCTGTTAGGACGTGCCCCGAACTCGGTTACGACCTGCTTGTCAAGGTCCGAAGGGAGGAATCAAGGGAGGAATCGACGTGATTTGGATGTTTGGGAGTTTCGGAACATGATGGAAAGGATTTTAACTCCCCTATAAATATCGCATATACGAGCGTAGTCCGCGGCGGGGGATGTCGACGGCCGGAAGCGATACGCGTGACCTGACGATTCTGCCACGCTCGTCACCGAGACCATGAGGAGGGACGCAAACGAACGATTCAGAGGGGGGGCAGAGTCCTCTATCGCCCGAACTCGAGCTTGATCTTTCCGCCCCGATCCCCTCGAACCCGCTGCTTCCAAAGCCTTCGAGCCTCGACGTCTCGGTCCTCGTCCCGGCGTACAACGAGGAACAGACGATCGCGGCCTGCGTCACCCGTGCCGCGCGAACCCTCGATGGACAACGATTGCAATTCGAGATCATTGTGATCGATGACGGGAGCACGGATACCACCCGCATGAGGGCCATGGAAGTGGCCCAGAACGACGGAGGTCACATTCGGGTCCTGCAGCGGTACGTCCGGTCCGGGAAGGGTGCCGCGCTCATCGCGGGGGCGGAGGGGGCCACCGGTTCGGTCGCCGTCGTCCTCGACGCGGACATGGAATATTCGCCCGAGGAACTCATTCCGATCATCGAGCCGATCCTGAGGGGCCAATGCGACGTGGTCTTCGGCTCGCGGTTCATGGGCCCTCGTTCGGGGATGAGCCTCTCCCATGAACTGGGAAACCGGATCCTGACCCGCGCGACGAACTTCCTCTACCATTCGCGCCTGTCCGACGTGATGACGGGATACAAAGCCTTCCGTTTGACGGCTCTCGACCGGCTCAACGTGGACCGTGCCGGCTTCGGATTCGAGGTCGAAGTCGCGGCGAAGGCCCTGATGGCGGGACTCGACATCCAGGAGGTCCCGATCAGCTACCGACGCCGTTCCATGGGCAAGTCCAAAATCAAGTGGTTTGACGGAATCCGCTGCCTCATGCACCTGGTCCAGTTGAAGTGGTCCAACCGACGCACGTAGGGGTTCCCGAGTGCGAATCCTCGCCTCGCTGTTCCACCCGAGTGGCTCTTGGCTCTTCAGCGGTTCGGAGCGGAGGTTCTGCGCCCTCACCGAGAAATGGCATGCCTCGGGACACGAGATTTGGGCCCTGGAACCCCGTCCGTTCGCGGCGGACTCGATGGTCGCGGGATACCAGCCCGTGCCCGTGTCCGTCCGTGGATCGAACCTCGGCTCGCAGCTCTTTTCTTGGTACCTCGGGGCCGTCTCCGAAGGGATCGCCACCGCACGACGCGTGGGGGTCGACCTGATCTACGCCACGAACAACAACGTGTTCAATCTCCTCGTCGCGGGTGCGCTCGCGCGCAGACTTTCCCTGCCTTGCATCGTGGTCGTTCACCACTTGCGCTGGGTGACCTACGACGAAGATGCCGTCGCCAGGCCCACAGGTCGGTACGCTCCTCTCGCCTTTCTCAACGCACTGGCCCGAGAGGGCATGCCCGGCGGCGGAGCCATCGGTCGTGTGGCCGGCGCTCAGCTCGAGAGCCAACTTCTCCCGACCTTCGACGGCTTCCTCACCGTCAGCGACGCGGTCCGAGGTCAACTCGTCGGCTGGCTTCCCGAGGAACATGTGTTCACGGTCGGCAACGGCTTGCACGCACCACCCAGGTCCGAGAGCAACGTCGGCGAGCGCCGTAAGGCAGGCCTGTATGTCGGGCGCCTCGACGAGGGCAAGGGCACGCTCGATCTGATCCGGGTCTGGGAGGAAGTCCTCCGCCTGAGCCCGGACGCACGGCTCGATATCGTCGGAGACGGGTCGCTGCGCAAACGGTTGGAAGAGCGGGCGTCTCGCCCCGACCTCGTGAATCGCGTCCGCTTCCGCGGATTTCTTCCGGAAACAGACCTGCGCGACCTACGCCACACGAGCCGCCTCTTCCTCACCCTGAGCCGGACGGAAGGATTCGGAATCGCCCTCGCGGAAGCCTTGGCCGACGGACTCCCCGTGGTCGCGTGGGACATCCCGCCCCTCCGGGAGATCTGGGGAAAATGCGGGGCCGTCTCTCTCTGTCCCACGGGCGACATCGAAGCGGTCCGGAAGGCCGTGGTCGACGTCCTCGAGGCTCCGCTTGAGCGATGGGAGCTTCTTTCATACGAAGCCTCAAGGTACGTGCAACGGTTCTCATGGGACGAGGTTGCCGCGAAAGAGCTTCGGATTTTGGGAGAGCTCGTCGGGAGGCGTTGAATGGCGGCCTTGGATCCCCTCACCATCGCCGCCCTGGGACTTGGTTTCCTAGCCTACGCGACGGTCGTCGGGAATCCGATCCGCCGATTCCTCCTCAGCCCGGATGTGCTCGAGGGCCAGGGTACCAACATACCCATCCGCTGGGTGACGTCGGTCATGACGGGCCTGGCGGTGATTCCGCTCGTCTACCTCACCCTCGGGCTCGTCCCTGGATGGGCGGGGCCGGGACCGGCGTGGGGGCTCTTGGTGAGCACCGGAGTCTGGAACGTCGTCCTGTACCGGCGCGACCTGGCGCGACTACCCGAGAAGTGGAGGCAGCTCCGAGGGAAGCTCTGCCTGTACGACCGCGCGTTCATCCTCCTCTTCGTGGTCGTCCTCATCTTCCACCTCTCCCCACTGATCGGCCTTTGGACGACCCCCGGCGATGACGCCAAGCTCTACTCTCTCATCACGCAGCGCTTCATCGAAACCGGAGGAACGCCTCAGACCTGGGGTGTGTTTGCGGACCCCTCGTGGTACGTCGAACGCACGCACCTCCTCCTCCCGGGCTTCTCCTCGGTGGCCGCCAGTGTCGTGTACCTCTTCGGGACGGAGATTCCCGCCACCGTCTCCGTCGTCACCAGCGTGTTCCGGATCCTGCCCGTCGCAACCCTCTACGTCCTCGCGACCGCCGTATTCCGACGGAAACTCCCTGCCGTGTTGGCAGCGGCCCTCTACGGTCTCATGATCCTGGAGCCGACCCTCGCGTGGTTCCAATGGGGCGGAAACGCGGAATTGTCCGGCCTCTCCCTCCTGCCCCTGGCCGTTGCCGCCACCTACGTGCTCTACGAAGGGAAATCGACATCTCCCAGGACGTTCGCCTGGCTCGCGATCGTGCTGGGAGGAATGACCCTCCTCCATCCGTTCGTGTTCTTCTACTTCCTCGCATTCCTCGTCCCGTTGACCGTCCTCATCCTGTGGGAGCGACGGTGGAGCAGACTCGCGGGCGTCTGGTTTCCCGTCGTGCTCGGTCTCGGCTTGGCCGCGTTGCCGATCCTTCACGCCCTAGGACCCGAGACGTCGATCTCGGCCGAATACTCGGTGTTCAACATCGCCTGGACGCCGGTGGCCGCCTGGTCCATGACGCCTTCGACAATCGCGGGAAACATCCTCTCCCGCATGATGAACGTCTACGGCCCCGCCGTCGTGTCCCTCCTTTTCCTGGCCCTCGTCCTCTCGCGCGGCCTCCTTCGCGCGGAGCGGAAGCCGCTCTTCGTCCTGGGACTTTGGGTCGCGGGACTGTTCTTTCTCCATGAGAATAACCCCAATGGACTGTGGGTGATTCCGTTCCCGCTCTGGTACCGGATCGATGGGAACCGCACGTTCGACGCGACCTCCTTCATCGCGGCGTCCGTGGCCGGTCTCGTCCTCGAACGGGCGGTCCATTGGATCTCCCCGCCGTTGCTTGGCTCAGGGAAGTATTCGATGCGAAGACTGCTGAAGTGGGTGCGATCGGACCGTCGGAAGTTGGCGGCCCTCGCGGCCCTCGTCATCATCCTCGCAGGTCAGCTCCTCGCGAACGCGGCACTGGCCTACGGGTCTCGCGCCTTCAGCCCCGTTACCGCGGACGACATCGCAGCGTTCGCCTGGATTCAAGACCACTCGCCAAGCACGGCGACCTTCTTCGTCAACTGGGCCGACGCCGGGACCTGGATCCCCGATTACGCGAATCGACGCGTCGTGATGCCGTTCGGCGTCGTCACGAACTACTCTCTCCTGGATGCCTACGACCGCGCGCTGATCCGCTTCGCCTCGAACGCGTCGGACGCTGCGAGCATCGGGTTCATGGAGTCTCTGAAAGCGACGTACGTGTACGCCGGTTCGGCCAGGATCTTCGGAAGGCAGGGCTTCGATCCGGTTCGCATCCTCAGCTCCGGATTGTTCGACACCGCGTACCACGGGAACAGCGTGTGGATCTTCACCTTGAACGAGAGCCGGGTGTCCGTCGCGACGGCCGGATGGCCCATGGCCACCGAGTCGGCCGGGCTCGCCGACTCCCAGGCCTGGAGCCTCGAGGTATGTCGCTAGGAGGAACCGTCCCCGGAATCCGTGCGCGATCATCACCGACTGGACACGAGGCCCTCGCTCCTCCCGAGGCCGTCGGTCAGCTCTCCGAACAATTCAAGATACTGATTGGCCGTCTTGTCCCAGCTGAACCGTTGAATTGCATCCTTCGAACAGCGGAGCCTCATGTCCGCGGACTTGATGGCGGACACGTGAGACAAGATCACATCGGCGAAGGCTTTCGAGCTCACGTCCGAAACGAGGTAGCCGTTAACGCCGTCCCGGATGAAATCGAGAGGTCCCCCCGCCGCGATTGAGACCACGGGAACGCCTGCCGCCAGCGCCTCGACCGCCGCGAGCCCGAACGGTGCAAGGTGATGAAAGATCATGACGTCCATGGACGCCATGAATTCGGCCATCTCGGCCTCCGAGATCCAATCATGAAGGGTGACATGCGCTTGGAGTCCCTTTCGGCGGGCGTGACGAAAGCCCAGTTCCGCCCGAGGCCCGAACAGGTGAAGCATCGAATTTGGGAACACGGGTTTGATTTTCGCGAGGACCTCGACCGGGAAGAACGGCCTCCGCGCGTAGCATGCGATATCCAATCGATCCGGTTGGGTTCGCCGTTCGACGATGAATTCCTCGCTACGTGGACCTGCATCCAGACCCGGTGCGATGATTCTCGACGGGACATCGTAGCGAGCCGCCATGAGCTGCTGCATGTAAGTGCTGAGCACAACGATGCATGACAGTTCTTTGATGGCCTTCTTTTCGAAGCCATGCAGAGGGTACCTCAGCAACGGATTCTTGCTGAACCAGAATTCCGTTGGTTCGTTGCACGTCCAGACGATCGGAGGACCGTCGATCTCGAGTAGGCCTGCAGACCGCGCCGACAGGTAGCTCGGCCAATTGTGAAGGTTGATGATGTCGTAGTCGTGCAACGCCGCCAGGTTCCGTTTGAGATAGCTCCCGAGGATGCCGATGCTTTGGAGCCTGCCGAGGTAGCCCATCGAGATCCAGGGACGCGCCTTTCGACCATCCGGGGTTGCGACGAGGACCTCCAAGCCCTCCCGGATAACCTGAGTCATCCAGTCGCTTCCTTCAATGACGCAACTCAGGAGTGTGACGGAGTGACCGTTTCGGAGGAATCGGGATGCCAAGGCAGCGATCTGCCTCTCCGCGCCCCCTTTGAGGAACAACGGCTGAACAATGAGGATCCGCACGGTATCAGGTCTCCCTGTCCGGTCCGAACGAGACCCACGGATGCCGGACACGATACTAAGGCTAGCGTCGTCGCCCACAACGATCATCCAGGGCCAGCCAGCCGATCGACGGAAAGCTACCATCTGTCCTAAACGGACGGCAGCCAGAACCCTTAAGTAACGACCTTTCCTTCGACAGCGTCGGAGGCCTCCGCCGACGCCTTGGAACGGACTCCCAACTCCAGGTTCGTTTGGCCACGTTGCAAACCGAGTGGCCCAGGGGTCCTACGGACTGTGACGTCGGGCGTCTGCCCGCCCTAAGAGGCGTGAAACTGACTGGAGGTCCGGGAACCAAGGTCGGGGGAGTTCGCCGCGGACCCGTGACCTCGGGGAGGAAATGGATGCCGTCAGCCCCTCCGACGGACTCGGGATTCGATTCTTTCCTGTCCGATGGAACAGCCGCAAAAGGGGAGGCATTCGGCTGAACGAGCGAGTCCTTGTACGGCGCGACGATGCGAATGTTCCGACCGATCCAACCACTCCCTGGGGAAATCTGCAATTGAACAGTGGACCCGCCGAACGATTGGCGGCCAAGCTCCTATTTGTCCCATACAAGATGAAAAAAGAGTTGCGGTACTGCCGCGCCTTCCGAAACTGGTTTGAAGTGCTGACGAGGAAATACTTTCGGCAGGCCCGCGTTGTGGCGGTGACGACCCGTACTGGAGAAATCGTCCCCATCGACAGTGCCATGGCATTGTACACGTACTCGTTGTTCTACTCAATGAAGCCCGACGATCCGTACCGACCCCTCTCTCTGAAGTTCCAAGGCGACGCGCTCACGGTCGAATCTCGGGCGACAGGAAGGGCCATCATGCTCAGGGGAGTGAACGATAACGGGGACCCCGAGATCTTCTTCGACCCGATCCTCGAAAGTATCGATGTGATGGGTCTCGATGTCGTTGACATCGGTGCAAACATCGGAGAGACGGCGATCTTTTTCGCGTCACGAGGGGCCGCTCACGTCTATGCGTACGAACCGTTCCCCGCGTCGCATGACACGGCGGTCGGGAACGTGGCGCTCAATGGCATGGAAGGAAAGATTACGTTGTCTCGCGCGGCGGTGGCCGGCCGATCCGGGAACGTGAACCTCTCGCGGCCGAACGAGGTCTCACCCTTCAGCTTCATGCGTCTCCGTCAGGTGTGGCAACCCCGATCACCACCTTAGACGAGATCGTGAAATCGCATCAGATCCACGACGCCGTCGTCAAGATCGACTGCGAAGGATGTGAATATTCCGTGATCGAGCAAGCTACCCCCGCAACCCTCGCTGAGTTCCGCTCAATTATTCTGGAGTTCCACTACGGGTACAGAAGACTCAAATCGAGACTGGAAGAGTGCGGTTTCAGGGTCCGGGTGTTCCCAGAGGGGCACTTGCTCTGGCGTCCTAGAGAAAAAATGTACACCGGGTATATCATCGCTACTCGAGGGGACATGGATCCCACCGCGGAGCTCGAAGCTGCGACTGGACCGCGCCACGCTAGATAGGCCGCTGTTCTTCGAGACCGCGGTATTGCGCCGAATAGTAGTCCTGGAAGCCGCCCGACTTAGTCGCTTTCCACCAAGTCTCATGATCGCGGTACCACTGAACGGTCTCCTGGAGACCTCCGACAAACGATCGGGACGGTTTCCAGCGAAGCTTCGAACGGATCTTTCCGGTGTCGACCGCGTGGCGCTGCACATGTCCAGGCCGGTCCGGCACCATCTTCAGGAGGGACTTCGGTTTTCCTAGGGTTTTGAGGATTGCGCCGGCAATCTCGTTCACGGAGTGCTCCTCCGACGCGCCGATGTTGAAAACCTCCCCCTCCACGCCCTTCGCCTCAAGGAGACCTTCCAGGGCGGCGCAATGGTCGTCGACGTGGATCCAGTCCCGCGTGTTCTTCCCCGTGCCGTAGACGGGCAGAGGCTTATCATCCAGGGCGTTCGTCACGAAGAGTGGGATCAGCTTTTCCGGATGCTGGTACGGTCCGTAGTTGTTCGTACATCTCGAGATGACGACCGGCAATCCATACGTCGCAGAATAGGAAAAGGCCAGTCGGTCGGCTCCCGCCTTGCTCGCCGCATATGGGCTCTTCGGCATCAACGGGGAATCCTCACGGCAGGGTTTCCCTTCGGCCTCCCCGTACACCTCATCGGTACTGATGTGCAAAATCCGATTGACTTCGGCCTTGCGGCTCGCCTCTAGCACGGAGAACGTCCCCACGACATCCGTCTGCACGAAGTCCCCGGCCTCCAGAATCGACCGATCCACATGGGTCTCCGCCGCGAAATGGACGACGGTATCCGCCTGCTTCACGAGTCGGTCGACGAGGCCCCGGTCGCACACGTCCCCCTTCACGAAGTTGATCTTCTTGGCATCCAAGAGGTCTCGGAGGTTCTCCTTGTTCCCCGCATATGTGAGCTTGTCGAGGACGACCACGTCGTGCCCTTGCCCCACCGCTCTCCGGGTGAAGTTCGAGCCGATGAATCCGGCTCCACCGGTGACGAGGAGGCGCGTCATCGGTCCGACGGAAGGCGGCCGTCTTTGAAAACCCTTCGACGGCGAAAGGATTTGAGTCGGCCGACGCATCGGGCGGGCCGTTGCCGGACATCCTCGTGATCGGAGGGAGCGGGCTCCTCGGCCAGCACCTCGTCGAGGAGGCGAAGGCCCGCGGCCTCCCGGTCCAGGCCACCTACGCGGGAGCCGCGATTCCCGGCGGAGTCCGCATGGAACTCGCGGACCTCGAAGCCACGATCAGGACGCTCGTCCGTCTCCGACCGAAGGTCGTCTTGCTCGCCGCGGCGATGACAGACGTCGACGGGTGCGAGTCCCATCCTGAACAGGCCGCCGTCATCAACGCGGAAGCTCCCGGGGAAATCGCCAAAGCATGCGCCTCCATGAGCGCCAGACTCGTTCATTTTTCGACGGACTATGTGTTCGATGGATCGACGCAGGCCGCGTACCGAGAGGGGGACCTCGCGGAACCCCGCAGCGCGTACGGTCGGACGAAGCTCGCAGGCGAACGAAACGTCCTCAAGGCCATCACCTCGGCACTTCTTCTAAGAACGAGCGCGAACTTCGGATGGAATCGGCAACGGAGGAAAACGAACGCGGTCACCTGGATCCTCGAGAAACTCTGGCGGAACGAACCGGTCCAACTCTTCACCGACCAATGGGTCACGCCCTCCTACGTCCCGGACGTGGCCCGCATCGCCTTCGACCTCTTGGACCGCGATGCGGATGGGACCTTCCACGTCGGCTCCAAGGATTGTCAGAACCGCCTCGAGATGGGGCAGGCCGTCTGCAAGGCGTTCCAGCTCCCGGAGACTCTTCTCAAACCAATCCAACTTTCGGACTTGCACCTGAAGGCTCCGCGGCCGCGCCGCAGCTGCCTGGCGACCGCGAGAATCGAGCGTGTCCTCAAGATCCGCGTCCCCACCTTCGCGGATTCCCTCGCGCACATGAGGGACCACGAACCGGTCCTCGGCGACAATCGCACCCCGAAACGGTGATCACTTCATCTCGACGTCCCAGGAGTACGGGATGTCCTTCGAGTTGTACGGGATGCGGAACTCGTCGGGCTTGTCGTACTTGTACAGCTCCGTCGGGACGTTCC
>Ga0209234_1000446_pt1 | contig 14171 bp, 14 predicted proteins | sample GraSoi013_1_20cm_2_FD_185816 | JGI IMG/M metagenome (GOLD analysis project Ga0209234, IMG submission 185816) | Grasslands soil microbial communities from the Angelo Coastal Reserve, California, USA - Sample 08_20_2013_1_20cm (SPAdes) (version 2) | ecosystem: Environmental > Terrestrial > Soil >... | reverse complement strand
GTCATACTGTCCCTTATCGCGGTGCTCGCCCTCGTGCTGATTCTCGGAGACCTCGTGGTGAAGGGTGCGTCATCCATCGATTGGGCATTCTTCACGAAAAGCCCCGTTCCAGCTGGTCAGGCGGGCGGCGGTGTCGCCAACGCGATCGTAGGAACGGCGATCATTGTCGGGCTGGCCGCGCTGATCGGTGTGCCGATCGGCGTGGGCGCCGGGATGTACCTCGCGGAGTACGGCACCGGGCGTCTCGGATTCGCGGTGCGGTTCATTGCGGACGTGTTGAACGGCACGCCTTCGATCGTGGTCGGTATCGTGGCGTGGACCTTCATCGTCAAACCCACCCATCGGTTCTCGGCGCTCGCGGGCAGCGTCGCGCTCGCGATCCTCATGATTCCGATGCTGGCGCGGACTACCGAAGAGATGGTACGGCTCGTTCCGAATTCACTGCGTGAGGCCGCGCTCGCGCTCGGCTATGCGCGCTGGCGCACGTCGCTCAAGGTCGTGGCGCGCACCGCGCTCGGCGGCATCGTCACCGGATGCCTGGTCGGCATCGCGCGCATTGCCGGCGAGACAGCGCCGCTGCTCTTCACCGCCCTGGGCAATCTCAACTTCTCACTCTCGGTTACACAGCCGATGCAGACGTTGTCGCTGCAGATCTACGTGTATGCGACCGGCCCCTTCGACGATTGGCACCGCCTGGCGTGGGCATCAGCGCTCGTGCTGATGGGCCTTGTACTCGTCATTTCCCTGACGGCTCGCTGGGCTACGCGGCAACGTTATGGTCGCATCCGCTAATACCCGGCTCCGCCTCGAGACCGTTCGTCTGACGGCGTTATTCGGTCAACTCCGCGCCGTGCGCGACGTGTCGCTCTTGTTTCCGGCGCATACGGTGACCGCCATCATCGGTCCGTCCGGTTGCGGCAAGAGCACGTTGCTGCGTTGCCTCAACCGGATGCATGAGCTCACGCCAGGCGCCAGCGTCGTCGGCGAGGTCTTGCTCGATAATGTCAACGTGTACGCGCGGGATGTGAATCCCATCGAGCTGCGGCGCCGCATCGGAATGGTGTTCCAGCGGCCGACGCCGTTTCCCATGATGTCGATCTACGACAACGTCGCGGCCGGCCTGCGGGTGAATGGCAAGCGTCCGCGGCGGGAGATGGACGAAGCCGTCGAACGCGCGCTGCAGCAAGCCGCGCTTTGGGACGAGGTAAAAGATCGGCTGCGAACCAGTGCGCTTGCCCTTTCGGGTGGCCAGCAGCAACGGCTGTGCATCGCGCGCGCGGTCGCCCCGCAGCCCGAAATTCTGCTGCTCGACGAGCCGACGGCGTCGCTCGACCCGGCGGGTACCCAGCGCATCGAGGAGCTGTGTCACGCGCTCAAACGGCTGTACACGATCGTGATCGTGACACACAACCTGCAGCAGGCCGCGCGGGTCTCGGACTACACGGCGTTCATGTATCTCGGCAATCTCGTAGAGGTCGGTCGCACCGACGAAATGTTCATGAAGCCGACGATCGAGCAGACCGAAGCGTACATCACAGGACGGTTCGGATGACCACGCTGACGGCCATCCTGGAATCGCAGTCGTACAGCTTCTGGTACGGTCCTACGCAGGCCCTACACGACGTGACGTGCTCCATCCCACGGCAGGCGATCACGGCACTGATTGGACCGTCGGGATGCGGGAAGACGACGTTTCTGCGTTCGATCAATCGCCTGCACGACCTCACACCCGGCGCTCGCCACAGCGGCGACATCCTCCTCGACAGCGGGTCGATATTCGGCGCGGGGACAGATGTCGTGGATCTGCGGCGGCGGGTCGGGATGGTGTTCCAGCGTCCCAATCCGTTCCCCAAGTCCGTCTATGACAATGTCGCCTATGGGCCGCGCCTCAACGCGCTGAGCGCCGAGCATGACGTGCCCAATCGCGTGGAACGCGCGCTGCGCCAGGCGGCGTTGTGGGACGAGGTCCAGGACCGCCTTCGGGAGCCCGGTACGGCGCTATCCGGTGGCCAGCAGCAGCGGCTCTGCATCGCGCGCGCTCTCGCCAATGAGCCGGAAGTCTTGCTCATGGATGAACCGTGTTCGGCGCTCGATCCGGTGGCGACGCAGCGGATCGAGGAGCTGCTCGTCGAATTGAAGCAGACCTACACCATCATCCTGGTCACGCATAACATGCAGCAGGCGGCGCGAGTCGCGGACTTTACCGGGTTTTTTTATCTGGGGCGTCTGGTCGAGTTCGGTGAGACCGAACAGATCTTCACGCGTCCTACCGACGAGCGGACGGAAGCATACATCACGGGGAGGTTCGGTTGAACGCTCAAGCAACAAGCCATCGCCACTTTCACGACGAGCTGTCCGAGCTCAAAGTGGCGCTCCTCAACATGTCCGGCGACGTGCAGGCCGCGCTCGCCGCGGCGGTCGAAGCCGTGCTGCACCGCGACGGCGACAAGGCGCGCGACGTCATTGCCGGCGACGGAGTGGTCGACCGTCTGGAAGTCGAGGTCGAAGAAACGGTGATCCGGCTGCTCGCGACCCAGCAACCGATGGCCCGCGACCTTCGCTTTCTCACGGCGGCGATGAAGATCGCGAATGACCTGGAACGGGTCGGCGATCACGCCGTCAACATCGCACAGTCAGCCGAGCGGCTGCTCGCCAGCCGGCCGATCGTTCCCGAGCCCGAGCTCCTCGAGATGGCCCGCCAGGCCCGGACCATGCTCGCCGATGCGCTCGACGCCTTCGTGCGCGGCGACCCGCAGGCCGGCCGCGCCATCTGCCGCCGCGATGACAGCGTGGACGCGCTCCATCAATCGATGTTCCGGATCCTCCTCACGCATATGATGGAGGATCCACACATCATCGGGACCGCGATGGAGCTGTTCCTGGTGAGCCGCAACCTCGAGCGTGTGGCGGATCTCGCCACCAACATCGCCGAGGATGTGGTGTTCCTGGTGGAGGGAAAATCGATCAAGCATCACGCCGAAGATCATGCGAGTTGAATGCCGACAATTCTTTTCTTGTGCGTGCGGAATTCGGGGCGAAGTCAGATGGCGGAGGGTCTCGCACGCGCGCTGGCGCCCCCAGGCTATCGCTTTCTGAGCGCAGGATCAGATCCAGGTGAAATCAATCCGCTCGCTATCCAAGCCCTCGCTGAACAACGGATCGATATTTCGAACCATCGCGCCAAAGGGCTGCGGGACGTCCCGATCGCGCAGGTGGACACGATCGTGACGCTGTGCGCCGAGGAGGTGTGTCCCGTCGTGCCCGGCCAGGTCCAGCGTCTGCATTGGCCGCTGCCCGATCCCAAGGACATCGCGAGTTTTCGCGTCGTCCGCGAGGAGCTGCGGAAGCGATTACCAGCCTTGTGGAATCAGCCGAAGGAACGGTAGCGGTAGTATCCAGCGGGCGGCGTGGGACGCCGGCGCAGTACTTCCTCCGAAGCGAACAGGCGGATCAGCACGAGTCCCGCGATGAAGCCGCCGACGTGTGCGAAGAACGCGACCCCCCCCTTCTCGATCTCGCGGAGTCCAGCGAGTCCGCTCAACAGCTGGAGGACGGCCCAATAGCCGAGCATCACCCATGCAGGCAGCGCGACGCTGGTGATATAGATGGGCAAAATGATAAGCGTATGTACGCGTACTCGCGGATAGAGCAGCAGGTACGCCCCCAGCACCCCGCTGATCGCGCCCGAGGCGCCAACCATTGGCACAACCGAGTGCGGGCTCAGGAACGTTTGCGTCGCCGCCGCCGCGATTCCGCACAACAGATAGAAGACAACGAATTTTCCATGGCCCATCGCGTCTTCGATGTTGTTTCCGAAGACCCAGAGAAACAGCATGTTGCCGATGAGGTGGAGCCAGCCGCCGTGCGTGAACATCGACGTGATCACGGTCCAATACTTCGGTGCAACACCGACGAGGCAAGCAACACCAGGCAGGAGTTCCACGCCGCTCCCCGGCTTGGCAGTGTGCAGCAGCTCACCGGGGATCAGCCCAAGCTCGCATACCGAACGCGCCAGCGGTCCCTGGGCCCCAGCGCCCTGTATCAGAATGAAGACGAGCGCATTGGCAATGATGATGGCGACGGTGATGATGGCTGGTTTTTCGGTGGGATTCTCGTCGCGGTAGGGAAACATGCGGCGGAATTTAGACGGTTGAGCGGTTAGGCGGTTGGGCGGCTGGGCGGTTAGAATTCCATCGCCTGCCTTTTTGGCATTTTAATCGGGCACGATGCTTGCCCTCTGCGACCCGGAGCATCAGGCCGGCATCAAATCCCTATCAGGAGCTGAAAGTATGGCTGAGAAGATCATCGGCATCGACCTCGGGACGACCAACTCCGTCGTGGCCGTCATGGAAGGTGGCGATCCCGTCGTCATCCCCAACGCCGAAGGCGGCCGCACCACCCCATCGGTAGTCGCCTTTACGAAAGACGGTGAGCGACTGGTTGGGCAGGTGGCCAAGCGGCAGGCGGTGACAAACCCGCAGAACACGATCTTCTCTATCAAACGGTTCATGGGACGGCGCTTCGAAGAGGTCAGCGAAGAAATCAAGCGCGTCCCCTATAAAGTATTGCGCGGCCAGAACGGGCTCGCGTCGGTGGAAGTGGTAGGCAAGACCTACACGCCGCCCGAGATCTCGGCGATGATCCTGCAGAAGATGCGGCAGACGGCGGAGGACTACCTCGGCCACAAAGTCGAGAAGGCGGTCATCACGGTGCCCGCTTATTTCAACGATTCGCAACGCCAGGCGACCAAGGATGCCGGCAAGATCGCCGGTCTCGACGTGGTCCGCATCATCAACGAGCCGACCGCCTCGGCCCTCGCGTATGGCCTCGATAAGAAGAAGGAAGAGAAGGTGGCCGTCTACGACCTGGGCGGCGGGACCTACGACATCTCGATCCTCGAGCTCGCTGAGGGAGTCTTCGAAGTCAAGAGCACCAATGGCGACACGCACTTGGGCGGCGACGATTTCGACGCTCGCGTCATGGAATGGTTGGTTGGGGAATTCAAGCGGGACCAGGGCATCGATCTCTCGAAAGATCCGATGGCCCTGCAGCGCCTCAAGGAAGCGGCCGAGAAGGCCAAGATGGAGCTGTCGACCGTGATGCAAACGGAGATCAATCTGCCGTTTATCACAGCCGACCAGTCCGGTCCAAAGCACCTCAACCTGACGCTGACTCGTGCGAAGCTCGAACAGCTCGTCGACGATCTCGTGAAGCGGACCATTCCGCCCATGCAGCAGGCGCTCAACGACGCCGGGCTCAAGCCGTCGGACATCGACGAGGTGATTCTGGTCGGTGGCCAAACGCGGATGCCGAAGGTCCAAGACATTGTCAAGAACTTCTTCGGGAAAGAGCCCCACAAGGGCGTGAACCCCGACGAAGTCGTGGCAATCGGAGCCGCGATTCAGGGAGGCGTGCTCGCGGGAGAGGTCAAGGACGTGCTCCTGCTCGACGTGACGCCGCTTTCGCTCGGCATCGAGACGCTGGGCGGCGTGACGACGGTCCTGATTCCGCGCAACACCACCATCCCGACGAAAAAGTCGGAGGTATTCTCGACCGCGGAAGACAATCAGACTACCGTCGAGATTCATGTGTTGCAGGGTGAACGGCAGATGGCACAGGACAACCGCACCATCGGCAAATTCCAGCTCACCGGAATCCCGCCGGCTCCGCGCGGTGTGCCACAGGTGGAGGTAACGTTCGACATCGACGCGAACGGCATCCTGCACGTTTCGGCAAAAGACAAGGCGACCGGCAAGGAGCAGAAGATTCGAATCGAAGCGTCGTCGGGTCTTGCCGATAAGGAAATCGACAAGATGGTGAAGGACGCCGAGGCGCACGCGGCCGAGGACAAGAAGCGGCGCGATGAGATCGAGCGTCGTAACCGGCTCGATACGATGGTGTACCAGGTCCAAAAGGAATCGAAGGACTGGGTGGAGAAGCTCGAGGCGGGACTCAAATCCCGGCTCGATGCGGCGATCCAGTCGGCGCAACAGGCGCTGCGCACTGGCAACGCCGATGAGATCAGCAAGGCGCTCGACGAGTTGCAACAGGCGTATTCCGCGGCAGGCGCGTCGCTGTATGCCGCCCGGGGCGCGGGAGCCGGTGCAGAAGCGGGCGCCGGAGCACCCGGAGGTCCCGGCGATGGTCAGACCGAGGCGGGCGCCGCAGGTGGAAAGTCCGAAGGTCGTCAGGAAAACGTGGTTGATGCTGACTATGAAATCGTGGACGACGATAAATCGAAGAAGTCCTAAAAGGGGGAACGGATGTCGGTGAAGACGCGGGACTGGTTGAAATTCGGAACGCTGGTGGCCATGGCGTTTGCGCTGGGCCTGGCGTTCGCCTCGGCCTTCAAGCTGCCGGCGAGCAGCGAAGCCGCGGTTCGGTCGGTGCTGCAGGACACAGGCCGGCCGCTCCCGCAGGCCAAAGCCGCGGTCGATCTCGGTGACGCCTTCGCATCGGTCGCCGAGCACGTCAAGCCCGCCGTCGTATTCATCAAGTCAGAACGGCGCGAGCGCGTGAGTAATCGGCGCCTGCCGCCGGGGTTCGACGATTTCTTCCAGGTCCCGCGCCGCCCCCAGGTCGAGCAGGGCTCGGGGTCGGGATTCATCGTGTCCCAGGATGGTTACATCCTGACGAATAACCATGTCGTCCAGGGCGCCGACCGCGTCACGGTCCGGCTGTATGACAACCGCGAATTCACCGCCAAGACGATCGGCACGGATCCGACGACCGACGTCGCCGTCATCCGAATCCAAGCGACCAGCCTGCCTACGGTCCGACTGGGCGACGCCGATTCGACGCGCATCGGCAATTGGGTGCTCGCGATCGGCAACCCGCTCGGCGAGGCGTTCACCTTCACGGTGACCGCCGGCATCGTCAGCGCCAAGGGACGCGGCTTGATGGGTCTGAATCCCAGCCGGTACGCCATTCAAGACTTCATCCAGACCGATGCGGCCATCAATCCCGGCAATTCGGGTGGGCCGCTCGTCAACGTGCGTGGCGAGGTCATCGGCATCAATTCGGCCATCGCCAGTGAGACCGGGTTCTCTGCCGGGTACGGGTTTGCAATCCCGATCAACCTCGCCCGCACTGTGATGACGCAGCTAATTGCTACAGGGCACGTCGAGCGCGCCGTGATGGGCGTATCGATCCGGCCGATTGCACCCGAGGATGCGGAAAAGACCAAACTCCCGGACATCCGCGGCGTGGTCGTGAATGAGTTCACTGGGGACGATTCCCCCGCCAAGCGTGCCGGCATTCAGGAAGGCGATGTCATCATCGCTGTCGACGGGCAGGCGATCGAGTCGATCGCGCAGCTCCAGCAGCGGGTCGGCTTCAAGAAGCCCGGCGAGATCGTACAGGTCACGGTCGTCCACGACAACGGCGTGCGAAAGACGGTTCCCGTACGACTGGCGCCCGCACCCTCTTCAGAGCCAGAACAGACTTCGGACTCGGATGAAGGCGGGTCCGCCCGCGATTCCGGGCCGATGGAAGACGCACTCGGTATTTCCGTCGAGCCGTTGTCGCAGGAGAATGCCCGGGACCAGAGCCTGCGCGCGGTAATGCGCTCCGGCGGTGCGTTGATCGTTTCGCAGGTGTCACCCGACGGGCCGTCCTACCAGCACCTGGTGGACGCGAGCGCCGGGTATCCGGACATCATTCTGAAGGTCAACGGCCAGCCGACGCGGACACGCGCTGAGCTGCGTCAGGTTCTCGCGGGCGTGAAGCATGGAGAGATCGTCACGCTGACGGTGCTGTCGAGCACGCAGGACGGCTGGCAGCAGCGGATCGTGCGCGAGCGCGCGCGGTAAGCACGCCTTAGGGCTGGCGGCGCTCGGCGAGCATCACCACCGCCGTCGCCGCCAGCCATAGCACAAACAGCGCCTGGCCATAGTACAGGAAATTCGGCGAGAACTCGTCGAGTACGATAGCCACGGCGCCATTCAAAAGCGCCACAGCCCACGCGCTCCACGCCAGCCAGCGTGGCCACACGACGCCATTCCGAATCGCCCAACCGAACATGTAGGCCACGAGCCCGAGCATGAACGTCGCCAGTCGTTCGGCCGCGAGACCCACGGGGTGCAGCATGTCGTACACGAAGACGGCGTGCGTGCCGGCAAGCCCCGTGTCGGCGATCGTGAACGCGCGCGCGAGCTGCCATCCGGCACCCACCATGAACAAGATGTTCAGCGACCAGACAGAAAAACCGAAGGCACCCAGGAGAATCCCGGCCCGTCCCGGCGCCGAGCCGGCGGTCTCACTGTGCCGCAGCGACACGCCGATCAGTCCGGTGTACATGAAAGCCAAACCGAACAACAAGGACCAGTGGATCGCGCGCCAATGAGTCGTGCGCGCGATGATGCCTAGCTGCGCCGCTCCGTCGCCTGTGAGGAGCGGATGCATGAGACCGGCGACGCCCGATAACAGCACGCCGATCAGCAAGCAGAGTCCGTAGAACAAGGGACGGCGCGTCACGACCATTCGCTCTCCCCGCGGTCCGAGTCGGGCCTAATCTAGCACGCACTTGTCGCCGCGATATATTGACGGGCAGATGGATCTCAACCGCATCCTGCGCGAAGGCTTTATCGCCGGCTGCATCGGCGCCGGGGTCGTCGCCATCTGGTTTCTCGTCGTCGATACCATCAACGGTCAGCCATTCTTCACCCCGGCGATGCTCGGCAGCGCACTGTTTCCGGCCGGGCATGACCCCACGGCGATCGTGATCGAGCCAGGCAGGATCTTCGGCTACACGATGATTCACGTCAGCGCGTTCGTCATTGTCGGGTGCGTCGCCGCTGCGCTCGCCGCGGAAGTCGAGTATGCGCCCTCTACGCTGTTTCTCGTGATTGTCGGCTTCTGTTTCTTCGAGGTGGGGTTCTACATCCTGGTGGCGTTGCTGGCCAAGCCGCTGCTGGGCTACCTGGCGTGGTGGAACGTGGCCATCGGGAATGGACTCGCGGCGCTCGGAATGGGCTACTATCTCTGGCGCGAGCATCCGCGCATCGGCGAAGAGCTGCGCCGGCATCCGCTGGGGGAAACGGAAGACGGAGAATAACGTGCGGCACGCTTAACGCCGCACGTCGTAGGCTTCCATCGGGACTCCCGCGTCAGCATCCGATCTCTGGTCCCAAACCGAGTATCTGAACCAAATGACGGTCATCACAATCCAGAGCATCAGTCCGCCCAGCACCCACATGAGCAGGCCGCCGATCTGTTGATCCTCGATTGGCGACAGATTCCAGACCCGCGGCGCGGTCGCATAGTAGGGATAGAGCACCGAACTGGACAGCGTGATCAATGCGCCCGTTATGGACATCGGAATGCCAAGCAAGAACAGGTACAGCATCTGGAGCAGGTGCGGGAGTCTCGGCAGCTCCGGAACCGGTGACAGCACCGGCCACCACATCACGACCGCGGTCGTGAGAAAAATCAGGTGCTGCACGATGTGGAGGTCATGATTGCGGAGCGCGGCTTCGTACAGTGCCGGCGCATGCCAGATGGTGATGGGTGCCGTAAAGAGGATTGCCGCGACGAGCGGCCGTGTAATCAGGCGCCCCAGTGACATCACCCAGCCAAATCTCAGAAACACGCGGACGATCGATGCTGGGGTCCCGTACAGAAGCAGTGGTGGAAACACGAGCGTCAGCAAGAGATGCTGCGCCATGTGAGCGCTGAAGAGATATGTGTCGGAGAGATTGTGCAACGGTCCATTCAGCGCGAAGAACAGAACGAGCAGCGCGCCCGCAAAACTTGCGACATGGCGTCGCGGCGACCTCAGTCCCCCTAGATACACGTAGAGCCCGCCCAGGACGACTAGCCCGATCACGACGCTAGGATGAAGGTCCCACCGATTCCAGGCATTCACACGCCAGTCCGCAGGCGCAACGCTCCATAAAAGATGAAGAGCAGACTCACGACCACCGCGAGGGCGAGTAGCAAGGGTCCGCCGAAAAGAAATACAAAGAAACGGTTATCGAACTTGAGGTGCATGTAGAACATCACCACCAGCGTGAACTTGAACGCCGATAACACCAACAGCACGGGAACCAGCACGGTGTGAAAGGCCGGCACATAAAAGACGCCGACCTCGATCAGCGTCACCATCACGAGGATTGCGGCAACGCGCAGATACGTTCCAGTCGTGGCGTGGGCCTGCTCACTCATTGCGTGATTCCTATTCCTTTCATTGATCATTGATCATTGAATCAGATAGACGACCGTGAAGATCACGATCCACACGACGTCCACGAAGTGCCAATAAAGTCCCGTGATCTCCACGGTGAGTGCCTGCCCCGGCCCCAACTTGCCGCGCAACGCCTGCACCCAGAGTGTCAGCAACCAGATCACGCCGACGGTCACGTGCGCGCCGTGGGTCCCGGTGAGCACGTAGAAGGTCGAGCCGAAGAGATTGGTGGTCAGCCCCAGTCCCTCGCGGACAAAATGACTGAATTCCCAGAACTGGCCGCCGAGGAAAACCATTCCCAGCAACGCGGTGACGAGCAGCCAGAGCTTTCCCTGCTTCATGTCGCCGCGCTGCACGGCCGCGAGTGCCAGCACCATCGCGAGGCTGGACATCAGCAGGTCGAAGGTGCTGAACGACGTGAACGGAATATTCAGCACCTCGTGCGGGTAAGGGCCGACGAGACTGCGACCCTTATAGACGAGATAGGTCGAGATCAGCGAGCCGAAGAGCAGGCATTCCGAGCCAATGAACGCCCAGAACGCCATCTTGCGGCTGTCGAGCCCCATGCTCGTGCGATGCGCGTGCGCCATTTACGTCTCGAAGGGCTCGTAGGCCCAGCGGTAAATCCCCACGATCAAGACGGCAGCGCCGACGAGCACGACTGGGAGCAGGCGCGACAACGCGCCGATCGCCATCACTGGCATGCCGAGCGCCGTAATCATGGGCCACCACGATCCTCCCGGAACGTGGATAGGAGCGGGTGGGCGCTCAGGCAGCGGCTCCATGGGCGCGTGACGTTCGGTTTGCCAGAGGGGTAACCGGTTCGCCACCGTCGGAATGACCGTGAAATTGTAGACCGGCGGTGGCGACGACATCGCCCACTCGAGCGTCGCGCCACCCCAGGGATTGTTCGGCGCGTTGATCGGCCGGCGGCGCGTACTAAGCAGATTCCAGAAAAAGATCAGCGTCGCGATCCCGATCGTAAGAGCACCGACCGTCGAGAGCTGATTGAAGCGGGTCACGCCGAGCTCCGCGGAGTACGTGTAGATCCGCCGCGGCATGCCGAAGAGACCTGACAGGTGCATTGGGAAAAATGCGAGGTTCATGCCGATCAGCGTCAGCCAGAAGTGCCACCGGCCCAATGTCTCCGAGAGCATCCGCCCGGTCATCTTGGGCCACCAGTAGTACATCCCCGCGAACAAGCCGAGCATCGTGCCGCCGAACAACACATAATGAATGTGCGCGACAACGTAGTAGGTGTCGGTCTGCTGCAGATCCGCGGGAGCGGCGGCATGCGAGACGCCGGACAGACCGCCGATGATGAACATGGCGATGAACCCAACCGCAAAAAGCAGCGCGGTGGTGAAGCGCAGCTGCCCGCCCCAGAGCGTGCCAATCCAGTTGAAAATCTTCACGCCGGTCGGGATCGCGATCAGCATCGTTGTTCCCGCAAACACCGAATCGGCGATCGGCCCCAATCCCGTCGAAAACATGTGATGTGCCCACACAGTCCAGCCCAGAAACGCAATGACGACGCCGGAGTACACGACGACCGTGTAGCCGAACAACGGCTTCCGGGAAAACGTCGGCAGCACCTCCGAAACGATGCCCATCGCGGGCAAAATCAGGATGTAGACCTCGGGGTGGCCGAACATCCAGAAGAGATGCTGCCACAGGATCGGGTCGCCACCGCCCGACGGCACGAAGAAGTGGGTGCCGAAAAAGCGGTCGAACATGAGCAACACGAGTGCGACCGTGATCACGGGAAACGCCGTGATGACGAGGAATTGGGTGACCAACGTCATCCACGTGAATGGCGGCAGGCGTAGCATCCGCATTCCCGGCGCGCGCATGTTCAGGATCGTTACGATAAAGTTGAACCCTGCAGCGAGCGACGCGATGCCGAGTATCTGCAGTCCCAGCAACCAGAAATCGACGTTGGGTCCCACTGAGAATTGGCGCGAGGTGAGATTCGCATAGGCGAACCAGCCTGCATCCGGTGCGACGGACAGACGATCGGCGCCGAACAATGGTCCGGCGACGAAGCTCGCATTCAGCAGCAGGCCGCCGAGCAGGAAAACCCAATAGCTGAACGCATTGAGGCGCGGAAACGCGACGTCGCGCGCGCCGATCTGGAGCGGGATGATGAAGTTGAAGAACGCGGCGGAGAGCGGCATCAACGCGAGGAAGATCATCGTGGTGCCGTGCATCGTGAACAGCTGATTGAACGTCTCGGCGCTCACGCCGATGCCCGCGGGCCGCACCAGCTGCGCGCGGATGATGAGCGCTTCGGTTCCTCCAATCAGGAAAAACCCGAACGCCGTCCAGAAATAGAGGAGCCCGATGCGTTTGTGGTCGGTCGTCGTCAGCCAGCTCTTCATTTCAGACTCTGGAGATAGGCGACGACGGCGTCGAGATCCGCGGCCGAGAGCGCTTGCGGCGGCATCAGCACGCCCGGCTTGAGCGACGGCGCGTTGGTGATCCAGCGATGCAGCATGTCCGTGGTGTTGGGAAAGAGCGCGCCCGCGATCGTCGCGCGTCCGCCGACGTGCGTCAGCTCAGGTCCGATCTTGCCCTGGGAGATGCCGGTCACGGTATGACAGCCGATGCAGGCGCTGCGGCGAAACACCCGCTGACCCATCTCGACGGGCGATCCCTTGGCCGGCGCAGCCGGAGCGGCGCGCTGCCGGTCTATCCATGCCTGGAACGCGGTGTCGGATTGCACCACGACGCGCAGCCGCATGTTCGCATGCGAGGCGCCGCAGAACTCGGCGCACTGCCCCCAGTACTCGCCGGCGGAGTCGGCGCGAAACTCAATGCGGTTGGTCCGACCCTGGATGAGGTCGCGTTTGCCGGCGAGCCGCGGCACCCAGAAACTGTGGATGACGTCCGCCGAGGTCATCTCGAGCTGAACCGGCGTCCGCACCGGGACGTGCAGCTCATTCGTAGCCGCAATCCCGAGCGTCGGGTAGCGATACTCCCACCACCATTGATGACCGATGACTTGGACCCGCAATGCCCCCTCGGGTGCATTGCCCGCCGTCTCGAAAATCGTGCGCATCGTCGGCACCGCGATGAATACCAGGATCAACGCCGGCGCGAGCGTCCAGCCAATCTCGAGGGCTGTGTGGCCGTGCACCGGCTTCGGCGCCCGGGCGCCGGGCCGGGCGCGATAGCGGCCGATCGCGTACAGCAACAGCGCTTCGACGATGAGGAAAACAACCACCGCCCACCAGAAGATGTTGGTGAACAGATGATCGAGAGAGAGACTGAAATCGGAGTGCGGAGCGAGCGCCGATTGTGGAAACGGTCCGCTGCAGGCGGTAAGAACGACCAGGACGGCAGCGAGGAGCAGCGGCACGGGCTGAAAAACTAACGGGGCGGCGGGGCGCCCGGAAACCCGGTCATTTCGCGCGGCGTCTCGGTGATGGATGACTTCGCGCCGCTACCCTGGGCCCTGAGCTCCAGCAGGCTGCCGTCCTTCAACGTTCCTTTCACCATCGCGAATTCCAGGTCCGGCTGAACCCACACTTCCATCGCTGTACGAGGATGCTTCATGTGGAGTGTGCGGAAGTGACCCGCGGCCACCGTGATTCCCTCCCACCCAACGACGTCCATCTCCTGGCAATCCCGCGCGATTTCGGCCGTGACATTCGTCCCAGGCGTCGAGTTGATCATTTGCACCATTTGCGGCGGCATCTTCATCGCGGGCTGGTCACCGCTTTTCATGATCACAGCACGAACGCCCGCCTTGGACCCGAGGCTGGGCACCAGCGTCTGCAAAATCATTTTCGCGTTGGGCCGCTGCGGATCATCGATGGTCACTTCGTACCAGTAATACGTCGTTCCCTCGTGTGCCTCCTTGCCCACGACTGCCATTCGGAGTGTGCTGGTGGTCTGGCCAGCAGTCCAGTTGTATGTAGCCCAATTCCCCACGGTGAACGGGTGGTTTTCGATCTGGCTGCAGATCTGCTGTTTGTCCGCGTTT
>Ga0209234_1000444_pt1 | contig 14186 bp, 11 predicted proteins | sample GraSoi013_1_20cm_2_FD_185816 | JGI IMG/M metagenome (GOLD analysis project Ga0209234, IMG submission 185816) | Grasslands soil microbial communities from the Angelo Coastal Reserve, California, USA - Sample 08_20_2013_1_20cm (SPAdes) (version 2) | ecosystem: Environmental > Terrestrial > Soil >... | reverse complement strand
GACAAAGGATATCGCGGCGCTGATCAAGGCCATTCAAGCAGAGACCAACGAAGCGGTTGTGGTCATGGAAGAAGGCACGAAGGAAGTGGAAGGCGGCGCGCAACTTGCCGATCAGGCAGGTCGCGCGCTGGACGCCATCTCCAACGTGGTGCGCCAGTCGGCGGAACTCGTACAGGAAATCTCGCTGGCTTCGAAACAGCAAGTGCGCGGAACAGAAGGAGTTGCGCACGCCATGCAAATTATTTCCAGCATTACGCGGCAGACTTCGCAAGGAACGCGTGGCACGGTAGCAACGGTAAGCCAGCTCGTCAAGCTGTCGGATCAATTGAACGAAGGCCTGGCGCAATTCCGCGCATCCTCCAAAGCGGCGGGGGCACATGAAGATTCCGAGCGGTCCGTCCCGGCAGGCGCACTCCGTTAGGCAGTGACGCCCTGCATCGCCAGGCGGCGAAAGTAAAAGCGAGGCCCGTACAACGGGAGCACGATGAACGAACGCCAGGGACATGTGGAAGGGCTGAGCGAACACGAGCTGAGCGAAATTCGCATGTTGATCGAAGAGCGGACGGGAATTTGCTTCGATGAATCGCGCGAGCGGTTCTTCTCTACACGCGTGCGGGAACATCTGCGCGCAAAAGGAATCGAGCGCGGCACGGAACTCCTGCGGGCTATGCGCAAATCCAACGTCGAATACGAGGGCCTACTGGAGCGGCTGCTGACGCAGGAAACCAGCTTCTTCCGGTATCCGGGCGTGTACCAAGCATTCGAGAAGCGCGTGCTGCCCGAGTTGCATACCAAGAAGTTCTGGAACAATCCCCGGACGCTCAGGATCTGGAGCGCCGGTTGCTCAACGGGTGAAGAGCCCTATTCGATCGGCATCACCATCGCGGATTCGCTGTCGTTCGCGGATGCCTGGAACGTGGAAATACTTGCAACCGATGTCGGAAGGCACGCCCTGAAGCACGCCGAACGGGGAACTTACAAAGGACGCAGTATTGCCAGCGTGAACGAAAGACAGCTGGCCAACCACTTTACGGAGGTAAGCGGCGGACATCAGGTAAAGCCACGGCTGCGCAAGATGGTTTCCTTTGCACAGATGAACCTCGCTGCGACGGTGTACGTTGGCCGCATGGACATGATTTTCTGTATGAACGTGCTGATCTATTTTTCGGAAGAGCGCCGGCGTTCGCTGGTGCAACGGTTTTACGACACGCTGGAACCGGGCGGATATCTGTTCCTCGGTCACTCGGAGTCGATCTCCAAGATGCCGGTGAAGTTCCAGGCCATCGTTTTGAACGATTGCATTCTCTACCGGAAGCCGACAGCGGACGAATCGCACAAGCCGGAACTCGTGGCGGAGGGACGAGCGTGAGCACGCTGGACCGCGACGCCATCGAGGTGTTCCTCCAAGAAGCCTCGGAGAACCTGCAATATTTGCGGGAATACGTGAGCGTGCTTCAGGACGTGGCGCCGCGACGAGAAGACCTGGAACGGCTTTACATCTCGGCCCACACGCTGAGCGGCACGTCGGCGAGCTATGGATTTCCGCGCTTCTCCGAAATTGCCGGAAAACTGGCACACGTCTTTCAGTACGCGCTCAATGCGCCGCTCGGCGGCGATCTACATGGACCGTTGACGGAATTTCTTTCGGATGGAATTTCGCTGCTGGAAACCGATCTCCTGGAAATTAGCGACACCGGCAAAGAGACTCTCGATGATATTGCCGCTTTCAAAGAGCGCTATCGCTTCGCATTCCCCACGGAACCGCCCCCGCTGAACCTTTCCCAGCCGGAAGCGCCTGAACGGTTTGCTGCCGAGGAGGCCAATGCGCCCGTTGCTTCAGCACCAACGGGCTCTTACTTTGACGCGCTGCCACTGGACGATGAGGTGCCGGACGAAATCCTTGAATTCTTCCAGCCGGAAGCGGAGGAGCATCTACAGGTTGTCAGTGATTGCCTTATTTCTTTGGAAGGCAATAACAATCCGGAAGAAATAAACAAGCTGTTTCGCGCCATTCACACGGTCAAGGGTTCGGCGGCGCAAGTCGGGCTCAAGAGACTGGGAGCGATTGCCCATTGCGTCGAAGATTTGATCGGTCGTTTGCGCGATGGAGAGATTGAACCATCGCCTGCCGTGGTGGATTTGTGTCTTGAGTCCGTGGACGCTCTGAAGAAGACGCTCCACCGGCAGTGGGCCGACGAAGTTGAAATGCGGACCGGCGTCGATTCCCTGCTGGGCCGCATTAGAGAGTTTGCTCCGCTTGAACCTGAAGAAACCGAGGCCTCTGCCGAATCAGCTGGGGCAGTGGAACCTCGCCGTAGCAAGGAAACAGAATCCACATCACAAATCGAGGCACCGGCAAAGAAGGCCGCGAAACAACCAGGCGGCCCTTCGACCGTCAAATCGGTTCGCATTGCGCTGGCCCGACTCGACCGCATGATGAATACGGTCGGTGAATTGGTCATTAATCGTACGCGCATGGTCGGCCGCGTGGCGGAACTCGAAAAGCTCGTCGATACGCTGAGCTTTTCAAAACAGCGGCTGCAGGGCAAAGTCGCTGAGTTTCAGGAAAAGTACGAATTTAACCGCATCAGCAACAACCGCACCGCCCAGGGGCCCTGGAACCCCGAGCCCACTCCAAAGATGCTTACCAGTGCCGCGGCAGGCGACACGTCGTTCTGGTCCGAATTCAGCGAATTGGAAATGGATCGCTACGACGACTTCAATATTTTGTCGCGGTCGATGGCCGAGATTTCGGCCGACGTCAACGAGGTACTCTCGCAACTGGAGGGGTTTATCGGGCGCGTCGAAGGCGATATCGACGAATTCACGAAGCTGGCGCATCATCTACAAGACGAGATTACCGCGGCGCGAATGGTCCCGATCGGCACGCTGTATTCGCGCTTGTCGCGTGCCGTTCGCGATGCGGCAAACTCAACCGGCAAGCATGTCGAGCTGGATTTTTGCGGAAGCGAAACCGAGCTGGATAACAATATCATTCAGCAGATTTCCGATCCGCTCGTACACCTGGTGCGCAACTCCGTGGCGCACGGCATCGAGCACAGCAGCGACCGCATCGCCGCTGGCAAATCGTCCAGCGGGAAGATCATGCTGCGCGCCTACCACCGCGGGAACCACATTTACATCGAGGTCGAAGATGACGGCGGTGGAATCAATTACCAGCGCGTGAAGCAAAGCGCGACCGAACGCGGGCTTCTTTCCGAGGAGACCGCCGATCGGCTGACGGAACGCGATCTTCGAGAGATACTCTTCCATCCGGGGTTCTCGACTGCACCCGTCAAAACGGAACTCGCCGGGCGTGGAGTCGGGCTCGATGTGGTGCGGGCAAACCTGAACACGCTGAACGGTGAAATCGATATCCAGAGCACGAGCGGCAAGGGCACGAAGTTTACGCTCAAGGTTCCCCTCACCCTGATTATCTCTCCGGCTCTGTTCGTGCGTTGCGGCACGACAAATTTCGCGCTGCCATTGGCTGTCGTTGAGGAAATCCGCCGCCTGCGCGCCGATGAAATCGAGGACATCGGCGGAAAACTGCTGACCAAGGTGCGCGACGTCGTCACCGAGGTAGTGCGACTGGATACCTACCTTGGTTTGCCGCCGCTTGAACCGATCAATGGATACTTCCGGATGGTGGTGGCAAATGCCGGAAACCGGAAGATCGGCCTGGTCGTGGAAGAAGTCCTCGGCAAGGACGAGATCGTCATCAAGAACCTGGGCGAATACCTGCGCCGCGTGAAACTCTTTCCTGGCACGACCATCGCGCCGGATGGCAGCCTTATTCTTTTGATCGACCTGAACCGCATGGTAGCGACCGAACCAAGCGAGCACCGGCCGATACAGGCAAGCGCCAGTGCCGCGCGAATCTTTGCGCCGGGCTCGACAGCCATTGCGCGCGGAAGCATTCCTTCCGAGGCCATCGACCGCGTCGAGCAAGAGCGCGTGATCGTGGTGGCGGACGATTCCATCAGCGTGCGCAAATTTGTCGGCCGGATGCTGGAGAAGAACGGATACCGGGTGGAACTGGCGGCGGATGGACTCCAAGCCGCCGAACTGGTGACGCAGCACGGCTGCCATCTGGTCATAACCGATCTCGAAATGCCGCGCATGACCGGCTACGAATTGATGGTGCAATTGCGCCAGAGCCCTTCGACGCGGCGAATTCCCGTGATGGTCGTTACGTCGCGCGCGGGGGCAAAGCATCGCGATCGTGCGATGAAGGAAGGCGCCGTGGCATTCCTGACCAAGCCGGTCCAGGAGGATCAACTGATCGCGGCGGTCGAACAACTCATAGGAACGGAGGCGCCGCGCCCCGTCGCGCCGGTGGCGTAAACAAACAATGGCGACCCCCAACAAAAAGATTCGCGTGCTGGTCGTGGAAGATTCCATGTTTATGCGGAAGGTCCTCGAAGAGATTTTCAACGCTGACGAACAACTCCAGGTTGTGGGCAACGCCAAAGACGGCCGCGAGGCCGTTGCGCTGGCGGAATCGCTCAAGCCCGATGTCATCACCATGGACATCAATATGCCTCACGTGGACGGACTCCAAGCCACCGCGGAAATCATGACTACGAATCCGCGGCCGATCGTCATCGTCAGCTCTGAATCGCGCGAAGGTGCAGCCAGCACTCTTCGCGCTCTGGAACTCGGTGCGATTGAATTTGTCGCCAAGCCCTCCAGCGCCATCGACCTCGACATGCAGAGCGTGAAAGAAGAGCTCCTGCGCAAAGTGCGAATGGCTGCCAAAGTGCGCGTGGTGCGCACGGCCTCACGCCTGGCCTTAACAATTCAGAATGCCAATGGATCCAAGACTCCGGCGCCAGCCTCGGTGCGCGTCCGTCCCTCGCCTATGTCCGGGCTCGACCAACGCTTCCCGGTAGTCGTGCTGGCAGCGTCGACAGGCGGGCCAGCCACCGTCATGCGCATCGCACCTGGTTTCACCGGAGACTTCCCTGCCGCGGTAATTCTGGTGCAGCACATGCCGGCGGCATTCACGACGCAGTACGCCACGCAGCTCGCGGAATTCACTGGAATCCGCGTGAAAGAGGCGGAAGCCAATGAGTCGCTTCAGCCGGGAACACTCTACATCTGCCCGGGCGGCCAGCATCTACGCATCACACCGACGGGTCGAATCCAGCTTGACGGGACCACCGGCCGTATCAACGGCTATTTGCCGAGTATTGACGCTACCATGGAATCGGTTGCGGCCTTCGCCGGCCCACTGAGTATTGCCGGCATTCTAACCGGCATGGGCAACGATGGAGCCCAGGGAGCGACGGCCATCAAGGCAGCGGGCGGGCTGGTGCTGGCACAGGACGAGGCAACGTCCGTGATTTTCGGCATGCCTGCCGAGGCCATCAAAGCCGGTGCCGTCGATCAGGTGCTCTCAATCGACGATATTTACCCCGCCATCGAAAAGCGCGTCCTCGGAATCTGCCGCACAACGCCAGCGGGAGTTCGCTAATGCGCTTGGCCGCCCCAGCAAAGACGACCCCGGTAAAGACGGAACAGATCGTTCTCTTCCGTGTCAGCGGACAATTGTTCGCCATCTCTTCAGCTTCCGTGCAAGAAGTGCGCAGCGCGGACAGCCTGTCAGGCGCTGCGACCGAAATCAGTGCCCCCGGACTTCGAAAAGTTCGCCACGTCCTGCGGCGTGGGGACAGGTCGCTTTTCATTGTCAACGGAGCCATGCACTTTGGATTGCATGCGGCGGAGGGAGCACAGCTATTCGTGCTGCGCAAGACGCGCACGGCCCTGTTGATCGATGGCATCGAGAAGATGACGAGTATGTCGCGGCTCCAGGCGCTTCCACTCTCCTTCTGCCACGAAGAACGGCAGTGGTACCGCGGACTGACGGCACTCGATCATACGGTCCTACCGGTAGTGCATCCGGAAGGGTTTTTGTCACTCGAAGAATTGGCTTTGCTCGATGCGGCTCTTTTGCAAATGGATAAACCTGCAAGCGAGGATCCAGAGGGGACAGGCTGCGCGCAATGACGGTATCGACCGAACTCGAACTGCAATCGTTCGTCCTGCTGCGGCTGGGCGAACGGCGGTTTGCCATTTCGGCGAAGGAGATTGCCGAGCTCGTGGCCCCCAGCCGCGTTTTTCGTTTTCCACACCGAACACCGAAATTGGAAGGCGTGATCCTGCGACGTGGCCGGATCGTTCCGGTATGCGACGTTTCGGAAATGCTGCTGGGCAAGCGCATGACGTCTCTCCGTTTCTACCTCATCGTCGTTCGCAACTACGGAGCACACAAGGAATGGGTGGCCATCCCGGTTACTGGTGAATGCGAATTGATCAATGCGGAGATGACCGCGGCAGTTGAATCCGATGCGCCTCACGTCGCCGGGTGGCTGTCGCATGACGGTGACGTAATCGAAGTCTTGAATATCGACACGCTCACGCCTGGCCCCGAGCGAGCACTCGCGGAAGCCGCGGGGCGGCAACGACCAGAGGCGCAGTCATGATTCCCGCCGGACGTGCCGTCAAGGTTCTTCTCATCGACAGCAACGTCTATTTTGCAAAGCGCCTAGGCGATGCATTGAAACGCGAAGGGTTTGAGGTCGTGTCCAGTACGCAAGCGGCTTTCGCGCTTACTACGCTTGAATACGATGCGCCATCCGCCATTCTCTGCGCGACGAATATGCGGGAGATGGGCGCTCTGGAGATTGCCAGAATCATTCACGCGGACTCAAAAAATGCCAATCTGCCTGTTATCGCACTCGGCGACGGAAGCCAGCGCGCGTTGATGGAAGCATTCCAGGCCGGCTGCGACGATTACATCGACCGCAACGGGCAACCCGCGGTCATTGCCGCGCATGTGAAACAGATCATCGTCAGCAAAGCAGAAGGGTTTCAACCCACGCAGATGCTTTGCCAGTCAGACACAAGCCTCAGCGGCAATTTGACGCACCACGACCTCACGGGCGTCATGCAGATGCTGGGGCACGCGCACCAGACGGGCGCGTTGCACATCAACGCAAGCGAGACCGACGGTGTGCTGTTCTACGACGCGGGAGAGATCGCGCACGCGGAGTGCGGCCATCTGTTTGGTGATGAAGCCGTGATTCACATTTTGAAGAGCTGTGGAAACACCAATGAAGGCGTCTACAAATTTACTTACGGAACCAGGTCGTCACAGCGCACCGTGCTGCGCTCGGCCACCGACCTTATGATGGATGCCATGCGCGAATTTGACGAAGGAACGCGTGACATGGCGGACAAGGAAGCGCAATGAGCGAAGCGATGACCATTCCGCCGCTGGGAGAAGCTCCTGCCAAACGGACACCTACCGTCTACTTCATCGACGACAGCGCCACGATGCGCGAAGTCATCAAGATCGCGTTTCGCCGCGAGAATATTACCGTGATTACTTGTGCCGACGCGGCCTCGGCGATGGCACAATTCGAGCAAAACCGCCCCGACGTGGTGATCACTGACGTGATCATGCCCGATCAGGACGGCTACTCCGTGTGCACCCAAATCAAGCAGCATCCGGAATTCAGTCAAACGCCGGTCGTGCTGATGTCCGGCGTGGTCAATAAGAGCGTCGCCGACAAAGCGGTTGCGGTAAAAGCTGATGAACTAATTCGCAAACCCTTTCAGCCGCAGGAATTGATTGCGCGCGTGAAGAGCCTCCTAGAGCCGAAACGTGGAACGCCCGCGCCCGCGGCTGAACGCTCAACACCTTCAAACGCTTTGAGCACTCTTTTTTTTCCGCCTCCAGTTCCGGTAGCGCCCCGCCCCGTGGCGCCTCCACCACCTGCTGCGGCCACGCTGGAATCTGCCTGGCCACGAGCACTTGCCGAGGCCTTCACTCCACGGCAACCTTTGCAGCCACACTACGACCCCCAACAATCGATGGCTGCCTCGGTTCGGTCTGCTCCGACAGCAGCCGACGTCCAGAAACTTCGTGTGGAAATTGCTCATTTGGACCTTCTGGTGAAGAAACTCCAAACGGAACTGCAGATCGAGCGGCAATATAATCAAGCTCTTGAAACGCAGATTCGCACCCTCACGGAAGTGAGCTAGCTGCGCGAGGGACGGCCGGTTACTTCCTATCTTCCGTATAACACGAAGACCCACTAATATGTCTGGGCAGGTTTGGCAGGGAGATGCAGTGCGCAGAGACGGTCAGGCGTACCAGGCCCGCCGATCCAAGAAGGAAGCGAAGGTCTCGAATTGATGCTGACGGCCAGAACTGATTCTTTGCGTAAGCTCTTCTTCCTCTATCTGGTGCCGCTTTTTTCTATAACTCCACTCGCAGTGGCTGGACAGAAGACAACAAAGCCCGGATCGTGGTCCGGCGTCCTTGTGTCCAGCAGCTGCAACGCTGACGAAGCCTTTGCCGAAGCACCCGAGTGCACCAAAAATGTACCGGGTGCGAAGCTGTCTCTGTATGACGATACGAACAGGGTCATATACGGCATTGAGCCGCAGGCATCGGTAAGCGCTCAACTGGGAGACACGGTGACCGTCCGGGGAACTCTCGATGACGATACGATTAGGATCGCTTCCATCGAGTTGATGTCGATTGGACTCGCGGTCGGCCAGAAGGCCCCGGCTTTTTCGGCTCGCGACCAGTTTGGCCGGGTACAGACTCTCGATAGCTTGAAAGGAACGAACGGAACGGTTCTGCTCTTCTTCCGCTCAGCGGACTGGTGACCGTTCTGCAAAGGGCAGCTGGTCCAGCTGCAAAGCGCAATCCCGCGATTCGAAAAGCAAGGGGTCAGGCTGGCGGCCATCAGCTACGACTCGGAAGAAATCCTGAAGTATTTTGCTGACCGACACAAACTCGAATACCCCATGCTCGCGGATCCTGACTCGAAGACCATCCGGGCCTATGGAGTCCTCAATACTGAAGCTACTGGTATGCAGAAGGGCTTTGCCCGCCCTGGATTTTTTTTCATTGACACCAGCGGCTTCATTCGAGAAAAGTTCTTCGAAGCGAAATACCGAGAGCGGCTTACCGGAAATAGTATTATTGCCAAGCTGTTCCCTGAATTGGGCCAGGAAATAACGGACACGGTCGAAGCCCCGCATCTGCAACTGGCCCTCGAACAATCCGATCCCGTAGGCGTTCCCGGTACTCGCGTCACTCTCGTTGCCGAAGTGCGGCTGCCCCCGGACGTGCATGTGTATGCCCCCGGGACACAGGGTTATAAGGCTATTCAGCTGGTGATTGATCCTATCCCACAACTGGAGCTCAAATCGGCAGTTTACCCGCCGTCCAAGACCCTCTATTTGCCTGCGATCAAGGAACGCGTACCCGTCTTCGAGGGGACGTTGCGCATCAATCAGGATGTGAAAGTGAGCTCGGGGTCAGAGTTCTGGGGCTCGCTTGGGAAAGATGGGAAAATCTTCACGATTACGGGAAAGCTTGAGTATCAGGCGTGCGACAAAACCATCTGCTACCTGCCAACGTCGGTCCCGGTCAAATGGGACCTCCACGTGTTTCCTCTGGACCGGACCCGGGCTCCCGTGGACATGCGTCACAAATAGATAGACGATTTAGATACTCGAAACAAGCCACATCGCAGAAATCGCCCACTGCTGGCTTCAATTCTTCACAAACTCGGCGTGATTTGATGCTCTCCGCGGTCCACAAACTCATACCGCCCCAGTTTGTTTCCAAGCATCATTTGTTCAGCTTTGCTGTCCAGTTCAGAACGATGGATATCGGCGCGCTCTCTGCCTGCTTCACTTCCGTAATGATCAGAAATCGCTGCCCGTCCCGGCTCACGTCATAAACAAAGAGGTCATAGATGGGGACTGGCTGTCGGGGAGTCGCTTGGAAAAGTGCCACCGGCGTGCTGGCATCAAAATTGGCCCCGGTCGTTACTGGCGCGGCCATCATCTTGTCGTCCGACGAAAGGTAGAATAGCTCTTTCCCGTCCCCTCTCCACCGCGGCTGTTCGCCTCCTCCCGTCGAGACTTGCCACTTGCCCCTTGGTTCCGGAAAGGAGGTTACGTAAATTTCCCATTTTCCGGTTTCATTCGATGCGTAGGCCACCCATTTCCCATTGGGCGAGAATTGGCCGTTCCTGAGAACGGAAGGCGCTTTCAGGAACAGGCTGCTCTTCAGCTCCGGGAGAGTTAGGAACCTTAAGTCCGTGTCTTGAGTGTATAGAATGTATTTCCCGTCCCTGGACCAGTCATTCGGAAATTTATCAATGCCCGAATGCAAGATACTTATCTCTTCTTGCGCGCCGTCGGAGTTCTTCAATTGCAGGTCGTTAAAGGACGTCCTGTTAGAGGCAAAGACCAACCGCCCGGCATCCGGGCTCCAGATGGGCACGGAGTCAGCGGAGGGATCGAAGGTAAGCCGCTTGGCGCTAGCGCGTTGCAAATCATAAGTCCAGATGTCAGTATTCTGGCTCGCGATGTCCGTCATACTTACGGCCACCGATTTTCCACTAGGAGCTATGAATACGTTGCCATACACATCGGGTTTTCCAACCGCTCCCAGCCCTTTCCCTTTGCGGTCAAACCACACGAGTTGCGAAAGGGCAACCCCACTCCCGCTCTGAGCGGCAAGTAGGCTTTTGTCGGAGACCCCAAATACCGCCCTTTTGACCTGCGGCTGGTATTGAATATCGTTCAGAATAGTTGTTGGCTCTCCTGTCAAAGCGAAGCGCTTCAGATCGAATCGTTGGGCCAGTAGAGCCTTGTCCCGGTAAAACAGTAAATAGCCTGGCGCGGCATAGGCCGCGTTTGCTGTGGCTTCCACGACGAATCGTTTCTCAATGGAGTCCAGTGAGCCCACGAAGATGGCATCAACGCCCTTCTGCCCCGCGAAATTGGTTGCCATATACTGGTAGTGCGTTCCGTCGGGCAGAAACATGGGCCACCGATGACTCAATTCTCCACGACTCGTATCCAGCTTGCTGACTGGGGTGACTGTTCCGCCCAAAGCTGAGACGCGATACAGCCCCACGCCCGACCGCGCATCTGGTGTGAAGACGATTACACCGTCCTTGTTCCACGTGCCTCCTCGCCCCGACGGCGCATCACACACCGTTTGCACCGGGCCGCCTGATACTTCCACCCTCTTCAGCTTTCCATCGGCAAAGAACGCCAGAGATCGTCCGTCAGCCGACCAAAACGGATAGCTGGCGCCCTGGGTATCGGCGAGGTTTCTTGCGCTCCGTGATCCCAGCTCGTAAATCCACAGCGCATTCCTCTGCGCGGATTCCAGATAGGCGATTACCGCAATAGCGTGCCCGTTGGGCGCCATTGCAAGGTCACGGGCGGAAAACGGCATCGGCGCGGGAAAATACATTGTTTCTTCAGGCGGTTTGGAGCTTGGCCACCGAACGGACCCGGCGATGGCGGCCCCCGCCAGCACACCGGCGATGAGCCAAGCTGCTCTTTTCCTCGTCTTTCCTGGTGCTTCCTCGAATGCCGGACCCGTCGCTTGCCCGACGCTCTCGGTGATCCACCTCAACTCGCTGGCCAAGTCACTCGCGCTCTGCCAGCGCTCATCTGGTATTTTTGCTAGGCACTTCTTCACCGCATGATCCAGCGCCAGCGGAGTAAGCGGCTTGATAGAAGTGATCGGGGATGGCTCTCTTTCCAGGATTGCAGAAGCCACGCTTAACTGCGTCTTGCCGTCAAACGCTCGCTTCCCCGTCACCATCTCGTACAAAACTGCGCCCAGCGAGAATATATCGCTGCGTCCATCCAGTTCTTTCCCTTCCACCTGCTCCGGCGACATGTACTGGAACGTTCCAATAATTGTTCCCTCCTCTGTAACCGGCGAACTTTGCGCTGCCGCGGTAATCGTGGCTCCGTTGGCAAGCGGCACGACCTCCTTCGCCAGCCCAAAATCTAGTAGCTTCGCTCCTGTCGCTGTCAGCATGATGTTGCCGGGCTTCAAATCGCGATGGACGACGCCGCTGCGATGGGCTTCGTCCAGCCCGTCCGCAATCTCCGCCCCGCACTTCAGCCCTTGCTCCAGCGGCAGCGCTCCTTTCTCCAGACGCCTCGCCAGCGTCTCTCCTTCTACGCACTCCATCACCAGATAGTCGACGCCGTCCTGCGAGCCCACGTCGTGCAAAGTGCAGATGTGCGGATGATTCAAGCTGGAAATGGTCTTCGCTTCACGCTCGAATCGCTGCTTGCGAACCGGATCCGGGGATAGGTGTGCGGGAAGAATCTTGATGGCGACCGTGCGCTCCAGCCGTGTGTCGCGGGCGCGGTACACTTCGCCCATTCCGCCAGAACCAAGCAGCCCGGTAATTTCATAAGGGCCAAAATGTGTGCCCGGAGGGAGAGGCATAGGTGGTTGGGATTATAACCCCGGGAAACCTTCGCCCGATACCGTCAGCCCGCAGCGGTTACTGGGGAGACCATTCCCGTTCACAATTTCCGCTCTTTGGAGGAACGGGTTTGTAACGCATAAAGAGGCATCTGCAACAAGCTTAGTTTCAGTAATTTCCCCGCGTAAGTGGACACCCACAGCAGGCTTCGCGCGTTTCAAATCTATTTCAATGCAAATCTTGATCCGCGCGATGCATGGAAATGCGCCCAATTTCTCAATGGCGTTGCATTCCTAAGAAGCGCGTTCCCCGGGGTGTATCACCTTTCCTGCCTTCTGGCCTACCCCCGCAGGCAGTTGACGCTCGAACACGGATTCAGTAGCCTCACTCTGAGCCTTTCATTCACACTACTTGTTCTGATCAACGGAGACCCTCGATGGGCAACCAGAGCGATTCGGCAATTTCTCGCCGTGAATTTGCGCGGCGCGCGGCCTTGGTTTCCGCGGCTGCATCATTGTCACCGTCAGATCTTCTCAGGTCTGAGTCTACAGCCGCCACACGGCCGACGCCGCAGGCCGCGAACGCGCCGAAGCTATCACCCCAAGGCCAAGCCGAGGTCGAATCGCGGATTCAGGCTATCTTCGCCCAGTACGGCAACCGGCTTACTGACTCCCAGAAAGCCGATATCCGGCGACTGGCAACCGAAGCACAGCCACCGCTCGATCGTCTGCGAGCATTTGCGACGGACAACGGAGACGGGCCGGGGCTTTACCTGAAACCATTGATGGAGCGGGAAAAGAAGCCCTCGCCGACGCCGCAAAAACCGGCCAATGCGCCGAAGAGGTCCTGAGGAGCGTCGCGAATGCCTGGCGAAGAGATTTATCATCTGTCTGTAACTGAGCTGGCGAAACGTCTCGAATCGAAGAAGCTCTCGCCCCTCGATCTGACGCACGCATATCTCGACCGCAGCCAAAGGCTCGGAGCGCGTCTTAACGCCTACGCCCACTTGATGCCTGAGACTGCCATCGAACAAGCCAAGGCAGCAGAAAAAGAAATCCAGGGCGGCCACTACCGTGGGCCGCTACACGGGATTCCTTACGCCGCGAAAGACTTACTGGCGGTGAAAGGGCTGCCGACCACTTGGGGCGCAAAGCCCTATGCAGACCAGGTCTTCGATTACAACGCGACAGTCATCGAACATCTGAACCGCGTGGGAGCGGTGATGATCGGCAAAGCAGCCATGATTGAACTCGCTGGGGGAATGGGCTACCGCTTCGCGTCCGCATCCTTGCAGGGCGGAGCCAAGAATCCCTGGGACACTACGTGCTGGACTTGCGGATCGTCCTCCGGCTCAGGGGCGATCGTAGCCGCAGGTCTGGCTGCATTTGCGATCGGCACCGAAACGTGGGGTTCCATCATCTGCCCCTCAGCCTTCTGCGGCGTGAGCGGTCTGCGGCCTACCTACGGACGCGTGAGTCGTTACGGTGCCATGGCACTCGCGCCTTCGATGGACAAGATCGGCCCGATGGCGAGAAGTGCGGAAGACTGCGCCCGCATCTTTGCGGCAATCGCAGGGCATGACCCGAAGGATCGCGGAACGGTGCCCATTGATAAGGGTGCCTTTACCTATTCGCCGTCCATGGAATTACATTCGCGGCCACTAAAGGTTGGCTGGATCACGAACGCATGGAAATCCCTTGCGCCAGGCATTGCCAAGCCCATCGAAGCCGCCACCAGGATCCTCAAGAAGCATTTTTCGGGCGTGAAAGATGTCGCTTTACCTGTTGGTCCCTGGGAGGAGGCGGGCAGTATTATCGTTGCCGTGGAGTGCGCCGCTTCTTTCCGGTCGCTGATTCGCTCCGGGCGAGTCAGCGAATTGACCGATCCGTTGGGGCAAATCGCGGG
>Ga0209234_1000443_pt1 | contig 14197 bp, 7 predicted proteins | sample GraSoi013_1_20cm_2_FD_185816 | JGI IMG/M metagenome (GOLD analysis project Ga0209234, IMG submission 185816) | Grasslands soil microbial communities from the Angelo Coastal Reserve, California, USA - Sample 08_20_2013_1_20cm (SPAdes) (version 2) | ecosystem: Environmental > Terrestrial > Soil >... | reverse complement strand
TACGCCACTCGCGGGGCTGACGACCAGCGCCAGCATGCCCGGCAGGATCACGAGAAACGGGAACAGCATCTTCGGGAACGCGGCGATGAGCGGCGTGCGGCGAGCGGCGGTCATCGAGTTCGCGGCCATGGCGCGCTGGACCACCAGGAAGTCGGTGCACCAGTACCCGAACGACAGCACGAACCCCAATCCCATGACGAGGCCGAACCATTCCACGCCCACGGGATTGGCGGACGCGTGTCCCATGAAGGCCCAGCTGCGCGTGTAGGCGCCCGCCGCGAAGCCGCCGGCGGTGGCGTGCTCGGCGAGCCGCGCCACCAGTCCCGACCAACCGCCCACCGCACGCAGGCCGAGGAACACCAGCGGCGCGAACCCCAGCACGATCAGGAAGAACTGCAGCACCTCGTTGTAGATCGCGCTGGTGAGTCCGCCCAGGAAGATGTACGCGAGCACCACGCCCGCCGCCACGAAAATGCTCAGGTCGAAGCTCCAGCCGAGCAGCAGGTTCAACAGCTTTCCCATGGCGTAGAGCGAGATCCCGGAGGAGAACACCGTCATGATGGCGAACGAGACGGCATTCAGGGCGCGGGTCTTCTCGTCGAAACGCAGCTTCAGGTACTCGGGCACGGAGCGGGCGCGCGAGCCGTAGTAGAACGGCATCATGAAGAGGCCGATGAACACCATCGCGGGGATGGCGCCCACCCAGTAGAAGTGGCTCGTGGCGATGCCGTACTTGGCGCCCGACGCGCCCATCCCGATCACTTCCTGGGCGCCGAGGTTCGCCGAGATGAACGCCAGCCCCGTCACCCAGGCGGGAATGGACCGTCCCGAGAGGAAGAAATCCTCGCTGGTATGGACGTAGCGCCGCAGCGTCGCGCCGATCCCGAGCACGAACGTGAAGTACAGGAGCATCACGGCGTAGTCCACCCAGCGCAGCGTGGTCATCGTAACCGACTAGAACCCGCACGGCGAGCGCCGGGTTGACGGGCGCTGGTGCAACCGTGCCACAAGTCCATTCCCATCGGTATTGCTCGGACGCAACGGGCGGCCCCTCGACCGGGCCTCCAAAAGCCCCGCGCTGCGCAGGCGCGTCGAGTGCGGCGGCACGGCGTCAAACTTGAAGAGCGACTGTCGGTCGTGACCCGTTGTGCCCTTTGTGGCCGTCCAGGGGGACCGACGCGATGCAGGACCGGCTGCCGTCATTCGCTACGGGCAGCGAGCGCCGCGAAGTGGCGGAGCCCGCGGCCCGGTTTCGCGCGCCCCCACGCCCCACGTCCCCGTCTACCGTGACTCGCCATGCCGGCCGCCCCGCCGCGGCCGGGGAGACCCGTGCCATGCGTCATGTCAGATTTGCGCTCCTCGCTGTCGTCGCTGCCCCGCAGCTCGCGTTGGCCCAGGGCTCGATCACCGGAACGGTGAGAGACTCGGCGGGCGGCACTCCGTTGGCGGGGGTGACCGTCACGATCGTCGGGACCGAGCTGCATGCCGCGACCGACGCGGCCGGCCGGTATGCCGTCGCGCAGGTACCGGCCGGACCGCAGCGCCTGCGCGCGCGCCGGCTCGGGTTCGCGCCGGGGGATACCGCGGTGGTGGTGCAGGAGGGGATGCAGGCCGTGGTCGACCTGCGGTTGCGGGCGAGCGCCGTGGAGCTGGAGGCGGTGGTGACCGTCGGGTACGGCGAGCAGCGCAAGGCGACCCTGACCGGCGCCGTCAGCGCCGTGGCGGGCCAGGAGCTGAAGAGCGTGCCCGCGGTCAACTTGTCGAACACCATCGCCGGCAAGCTGCCCGGCGTGGTGACGATCAACCGCAGCGGAGAGCCCGGGTACGACGGCGCCACCATCCGGGTCCGGGGCAACCACACGCTGAACGACAACAGCGCCCTGGTCGTGATCGATGGCGTGCCCGATCGGGTCGGCGGCCTCGAGCGCCTCAGTCCAGACGACATCGAGAGCATGAGCGTCCTGAAGGACGCCTCGGCGGCGATCTACGGCTCGCGCGCGGCCAACGGCGTGATTCTCATCACGACGAAGCGCGGCAGCGCCAGCAAGCCGGAGCTGACGGCGAGCTTCAACATGGGCGTCAATCAGCCGACCCGGCTGCCCCAGATGGCGGACGCCGCCACCTACATGACGATGGTCAACGAGATCGACATGTACCGCAATCGAGCCCCCCACTACACGGCGGAGCAGATCCAGAAGTCGCGGGGGGGTGGGGATCCCTGGTTGTATCCCAACACCGACTGGTTCGGCGCGGTCATCAAGCCGGCGTCGCTCCAGAACGTCGGGCACGTGTCGCTGCGGGGCAGCGCCGACCGGATCGGGTATTACCTGTCCCTGGGCCGGCAGAGCGAAGACGGCTATTACCGCAACAGCGGGACCCACTACAACCAGTACAACTTCCGCAGCAACATCGACGGGCGCGTCTCGGACCACCTGAGCCTGCGGTTCGACGTCACGGGACGGCTCGAGGACCGCAACTTTCCGATCCGCAGCGCCGGCTCGATCTTCCGGGAGCTGATGCGTGGCAAGCCCAATTTCCCGGCGTACTGGCCTAATGGCTTGCCGGGCCCCGACATCGAATACGGCGACAATCCAGCCGTGATCGCGACTTCGGCGACGGGATACAGCAAAGACAGTCGGTATTACCTGCAGAGCAACCTCGGCGCCGAGTTCCAGGTGCCCGGGGTGCAGGGCCTGACGCTCCGCGCCAACGCAGCCTACGACTACGGCACCCGCACCCAGAAGGGATGGGCGACCCCGTGGACGCTGTACTCGTGGGACGGGTCACGCGACGCCAATGGCCAGCCGGTACTGCAGGCCGGCACGCGGGGGTTCAGCACGCCCCAGCTCAACGAGGGGGACCTGCGGTCCACCGGCATCCTGTTGAACGTCATTGCGGAGTATCACCGCGAGCTCGGGCGGCATACGATCGGCATTTTGGGCGGCGCCGAGCGCCAGAAGGAGGACAGCTCGAGTCTCACCGGGTTCCGTGATCATTTCGTCTCGCATCAAGTCGACGAGTTGTTTGCCGGCGGCACTCTCGGGGACAGCAGCAGCGGCAGGGCGTGGGTCGCGGCGCGGCAGAACTACTTCACGCGGATCAACTACGCCTATCAGGACAAGTACCTGCTCGAGTTCGTGGGGCGCTACGACGGCTCGTACATCTTCCCGGCCAACAAGCGCTTCGGCTTCTTCCCGGCGGTGTCGGTGGGATGGCGCATTTCGGACGAGCCGTTCTTCCGCAACCGCGTCGCCTTGTTCGACGATCTCAAGCTGCGCGCCTCGTGGGGCAAGACGGGGAACGACCGGATCCCCGAATGGCAGTATCTGGCCACGTACGGGTTCGGCGGTGGGTACGTGTTCGGGGGCAACACCGAGGTGAAGAGCGTCTATCAGACGCGCACACCAAACCCGAACGTCACGTGGGAGGTCGCGAAGCAGTTCGACGTCGGCCTCGACGCGACCCTGCTGCAGCACCGGATGTCCGTGGTGGTCGACTACTTCCGGGAGCTGCGCAACAACATCCTGTGGAACCGCAACGCCTCGGTGCCGCAGACGACCGGCCAGTCGCTGCCGCGCGAGAACATCGGGGAGGTCGCGAGCTGGGGCTACGACGGCTCGATCGGCTGGCGCGAGCAGCTGGCCGGCGACGTCTCTTACGACGTGACGTTCAACTTCGGACACACCCGGAACCGGATCAACTACTGGGACGAACCGCCGGGGGCGCCACCCTGGCAGCGTTCGACCGGTCATCCGATGTGCGTATCGGTGTCGTCCTGTCCGTCGTCGGACGGCCTCTTGTACGTGGCGATCGGCGTCTTCAAGGACTCGGCAGCTCTGCAGTACCCCCACGTGTCGGGAGCCCGGCCAGGCGACATCATCTTCAAGGACGTGAATGGCGACGGTCACATCGACGCGAACGACCGCGTGCGCACCGACAAGACGGGGGATCCCGCCTACACGTTGGGCCTCAGGCTCGGGGCACAGATCAAGCGGTTCGACGTAACGGCATTCTTCCAGGGCGCCCTCGATGCCGTGCAGTACTTCATCACCGAATCGGGCGAGATCGGCAACTTCACCCAGGACTTCGCCGCCAATCGCTGGACCCCTCAGAATCCGAACGCCACGGGTCCGCGTGCCTTCAACCGGCAGGAGGAATACTGGGTCTCGAATCCCAACACCTACTTCCTGCGCGATGCGAGCTACATCCGGCTGAAGTCGGTCGAGGTCGGATACCACTTGCCGACTCCCCTGGCGGCGCAGCTGGGACTGCACGACGTGCGGTTGTACGCCAACGGATACAATCTCCTGCTGCTGGACCGGTTCCAGGTGGTGGACCCCGAGACGCGAGACCAGAACGGGCAATACTACCCGCAGCAGCGCGTGTTCAACATCGGCGCAGCCGTCACGTTCTAGCGGAGATCCCCTGCCATGAGACGCGATATCTGCATCACCACCGCGACACTGCTGCTGCTCCTCGGGACGAGCGGCTGCAATGACATCCTGGACGTGACTCCCAAGGACCAGTTTCCGGACAAGGCGGTCTTCGCCGACCCGAGCCTGGCCGAAGCCTTCCTGAACGACATCTACCGGGGACTGGGGCACGGGCTGTACGAGATCATGTTGGCCTCGCTCACCGACGAAACCCACTTCATCCATGTGTACGGCACGGACAAGATCGTGCAGGCGCGTATCACCTCCAGTGACCGCGGCGCCCTCGATGACTGGCGATTCGCGCACTACAACTGGCAGTCCGGAAGCAACTGGACGGGCACATACGCTCGCATCCGGCAGGCGAACATCTTCCTCAGCCAGATCGACGGGGCCACGTTCGACGCCGCCTGGAAGCAGCGCATGAAGGGCGAGGCGTTCTTCTTGCGGGCGTACTTCTACCACAACCTGATGCGGATGTATGGCGGCGTACCGCTCATCACCAAGGTGTATGGCCTCAACGAGAGGTACGACGTCGCGCGCAACACCTTCAAGCAGACGATCGACTTCATCGTCGCCGACGCAGACTCGGCGGCCCGCTTGCTGCCGCTGTCGCACACGGGGGTGAACGTCGGGCGAGCAACCAAGGGGGCCGCCCTCGCGCTCAAGGCGCGCGTATTGCTGTACGCGGCGAGCGACCTCTACAACGTCAATCCGTGTGCCCAACCCGAGAACTGCTACGCGAGCCCGCAGGACCGCGCGGCCCTGTGGCGGGCGGCGAAGAACGCCGCGCAGGCGGTGATCGATCTGGGGGTCTATCATCTCTTCCGCCCGATTCCCGCGAACGCGCAGGAGGCGGCGACGAACTACGGCGACCTGTTCCTCCAGACCATGAGTGAGGAAGTGATCCTGAGTCGCTTCTTCTTGTCCACGCGGGACGACGGGTACCACCCCGGCCTGCACAACGGTCCGAACGGCTTCCACACGTGGGGCGGGAACACGCCGATCCAGAACCTGGTCGACGATTATCGCATGGCCGATGGCTCGAAGTTCGATTGGAGCAACCCGGCGCATGCCGCCGCGCCCTACGTGAACCGCGATCCGCGGTTCTATGCGTCGATCGCGTACGACGGCGCCTTCTGGCGACCGCGCCCCGACGACGTGCAGAAGCTCGACCCCGTCGGCATCATTCAGACGTTCCGCGCGCTCACCACCGATTCCGGGGTGGTGGCGGGCCTCGACACCCGCGACAGTCCGATCGAGAACTGGAACGGCGGCTACTCGGGTTACTACATCCGGAAGTTCATCAATCCTTCCATCAACGCGCAGTTCACCAAAGAGCAAGTGCCGTGGATTTTTTTCCGTTACGGGGAGGTCCTGCTGAACTACGCCGAGGCGTCGATCGAGCTCAATGAGGTGGCGGACGCGCTCGCCGCCTTGAATCAGATCCGGCGCCGTGCCGGCATGCCGGACCTGGCCGCCGGGCCGAACCTGAGAGACGAGTACCGCAACGAGCGACGCATCGAAATGGCCTTCGAAGAGCAGCGGTTCTTCGACGTACGCCGCTGGATGGTCGCGCCCCAAGTCCTGAGCAAGCCCGCAGGGGGCATCAACATTTCGCTCACGGGTGCGAACCGGCTCGACCGGAGCACCTGGACGAACTACCGCTACCAGACCGATACCGTCCAGGATCGGGCATGGAGCAACAAGACGTGCGTGCTGGCCCCGGACCCGGCCCACGACTTCAGCGGGGTGTGCATGTACTTCATGCCGATTTCCCGAGATGAGCTGAACCGGAACGCAATGCTCAAGCAGAACCCGGGATACTGACCTGATGCGAGACTGCCGCGGTCTCATCGTCGCCGCCCTGATCGGCTGCGGGCGCACGACCCCGCCGCCGGAGCGGGCAGCCCCGGCCGCCACCGGCGCCGTGACCACCGTAGTGCCGAGCGAAACCGACGCGCGCGTGGCGCAGGTGGAGGAGATGCTGCGTGGCGTGCCGGGACTGGACGTGACCCGGCTGCCCGACGGGGGCTATCAGCTTCGCATCCGCGGTCAGCGCAGCATTCGCGGAAACCCCGGGGACGACGATCCGCTGCTGGTTGTCGACGGAATCCCGATCTCGCCCGGGGCGCTCGGCAGCACGCTCGCGAGTCTGGCGCCGGAGGACATCGCCCGGATCGAAGTGCTCAAGGATGCGGGAGCGGCGGGCTTCTACGGGTCACGGGGAGCGAATGGGGTGATCGTCATTACCACGAAGCGCGCACACTAGGAGAATCGGCATGCTGACTCGAATGATTCGGATCGCCGCGGTGGCGTCGCTAGCCGCCGCTTTGCCTGCGGCGGCGCAGCGCGCCGGCACAGTGGAGATCGGCGCATTCGCACGCTACACCGATTTCGACAACAGCCTGGCCCTGAACAACGCGGTCGGGGTCGGCGGGCGGGCGACGGTCTTTCTGGAACGCGCGGTCGCGCTCGAGCTGGACGTGTCCCGTACGTCCGCCGACCGGCCGGGGGGCGGCTCGGTCACGTACAGCCCGGCCCACCTCCGGCTCGTCGGCGCCGTCGCAGCGGGTCAGCGCCTCGAGGTCCTGCTGGGTGGCGGCGCCGTGCGCAACGCGTACGGCGGTCGGTTGGACGCCAGCGACGGAGGCGTGTCGGCCACGCTGGGCCTGCGCTACCGCTGGAGCGATCGCCTGTGGCTGCGCGGCGGGCTCGACGCGGACTTCATGCTCCATTCGGGGAGCGCGCGGGGGAGTCCGTTCACCTTCTACAGCGGCAATTGGGGCCTCCAGCTCGGCGCCGGCTGGCGACTCGGCGGCGGCGCGCAACCGTCGCAACCGTAGAGAGGCCGGACGCATGAGATGCCGGTACGCCACCTGGCTGGCGCTGAGCGGAGCGCTCGTCGGGAGCGCGGCGAGCGCGCAGGCCCCTCCCGGCACGATCGTGGGGCACGTCACTGACGCGCCCACCGCTCGCCCCGTGGTGGGCGTCCGGGTGACGGTGGTCGGCACGGATCGGGGCGCCGTCACGCGCGACGACGGCGGCTTCGTCCTGCCGGACGTACCGGAAGGCGCCCATCGCGTACGCGCCAGCAGAATCGGATTCACCGCACAGGAGCAGACGGTGGTCGTGATCGCCGGCCAGTCGGTCACGGCGGACTTCACCCTCTCGACGGTCGCCGTCTCGCTGTCGGACGTCGTCGTGGTGGGCTACGGCACGCAGCGGCGGGCCGACCTGACCGGCGCCGTGGTGTCCGTGCCCCCCGACCAGATCCAAAAGGCCGCCGTAGTCAGCCTGCAGCAGGCGCTTCAGGGGAGCGTGCCGGGCGCGACGGTGACGCAAGGCGACGCGGCCCCGGGCGGCGCGATCGCGGTGCAGATCCGCGGCGTGAGCTCGACGAGCGGCGACAACCAGCCGCTGTACGTGATCGACGGCGTGGCGGTCGGGACGGCCGGGGTCGACAAGTTCACCCTCGGGCCCTCGGAGCCCAGCTTCACCACGATGACCACCACCAATCCGCTCTCCACGCTCGCTCCCTCCGACATCGAGTCGATCGACGTCTTGAAAGACGCTTCGGCGACGGCGATTTACGGCAGCCGCGGCGCGAACGGGGTGGTGATCATCACCACCAAGCGGGGCCAGCGCGGCCAGCCGGGACAGATCACGTTCAACTCCTCGACGGGAATGTCGAGCGTGGTGCGCGAGCTCGACGTCTTGAACGCGCGCGACTACGCCACCTACGTGAACAAAGCCAACGTCAACGCGGGCCAGCAGGCGCCCTACGGCGGACGGACGGGGAGCATCACCCCCGACAGCATCGTCCGGCTGTACGGCGCGGGCATCGACTGGCAGCGCAAGATCTTCCACACGGCCGCCACGCGCGACCTGCAGCTCGCCTTTTCGGGTGGGGACGGGAGCGGCAGCTATGCGGTGAGCGGCAATTACTTCGACCAGGATGGCGCGATCCGCGGCTCCGGGTTCGGGCGCGGCGGCGTGCGCGCCAACCTGGACCGCAGGCTCAACTCGATCGTGCGCATCTCGAGCAGCCTGGACGTCACGCGCTCCAAAGCCGACCTGGTGCGCTCGTCCGGCACCGAGGGCACGAGCGCCGAGGGGATCGTGCGGGGCGCGCTCCGCTACAGCCCGCTCCCGAACGAGGCGTACGACACCTCGCGCCTCGCGATTGATCCGCGGGCGGAGAACCTGGCTCTGTCCGGCAACCTGGGCGCGAACCCGCTGCGCTACACCGACGAGGTGCACGAGAGCGAGACGGTGACGCGCGGCCTGGGCGGCCTCCGCATGTTCGCGCAGCTCCTGCCCTCCCTCTCGTTCGAGACGAGCATCGGGGCGAACTACGAGCGCAAGGGCGTCGACTCGTACTTCCCGCGCACCGTGTTCGAGGGCAGGAACAGCGACGGGCTCGCCATCGTGAGCGGCTCCGAGTACGTGAACCTGGTGCACGAAGACCTGGTGCGGTTCGACCGGGAGCTCGGCGCCGACCATCACCTCGACGCGGTCGCGGGCTTCACCTACGAGTGGGACCGCAGCAGCTGGAACAGAGACGAGGTGAGGAAATTCCCCGACGACATCCTCGGCTCGAGCGCGCTGCAGCGCGGGCTCGCGTGGTCGGCGCCGCTCAGCGGCGTCGCCGTGTGGAAGACGGCGTCGTACCTGGCGCGCGTGAACTACGGCTTCCGCGACCGTTACCTCGTCACCGGCACGCTGCGCTCCGACGGCTCGTCCCGGTTCGCCATCAACAACAAGTGGGCCACGTTCGCGTCGCTGGGGCTCGCCTGGCGCGCCAAGCAGGAGCCCTTCCTGCGCGACGTCGCGTTCCTCACCGACTTGAAGCTGCGCGGCAGCTACGGGCAGTCGGGCAACCAGGCGATCGACACTTACCAGTCGCTCGCGAGCGTCCAGTGCGGCACCACCGTGCTGGACGCGCGGCTCGTGTCGGCCTGCTACTTCGCACGGCTGGCGAACCCGAACTTGAGCTGGGAGACCACCACCCAGTACGACTTGGGGCTCGACGTCTCGGCGTGGCAGAATCGCGTGACGCTGACGGCCGACCTGTATCGCAAGCGCACCGACGGCCTGCTGCAGAACGTGACCCAGGCTCCCAACACGGGCTATTCGAGCGCCTGGGTCAACTCCGGGCGCGTGACGAATCTGGGGCTCGAGCTCGCGGCGGACGTCCGCATCCTCAGCGGCGCGGCGGGCGGCCCCGCCTGGACCATTTCGGCCAACATCGCCGGCAACCGGAACCGCATCGTGAGCCTCGGCGCCACCGAGCAGCAGTTCTCCGATCGACTGGGGGCGGGTGGGGGGCTCGAGGTGAACCCCTTCATCCAGAAGCCGGGCCTGCCGATCGGCACCATCTGGGGCTACCAGACCGACGGGATCTTCCGGGACACGGCCGCGGTCAGCGCCTATAAGAGCGTGCAGCCCGACGCCCAGCTGGGCGACTATCGCTACAAGGATCTGAACGGCGACGGACACTTGACCGACGCCGACAAGACGATGATCGGCAACGTGAATCCCGACTACGTCTTCGGCATCACCAACCGCATCACATTCGGTCGCTTCGATTTCAGCGCCCTGATCCAGGGAGTGCACGGAAACAACATCCTCAACGCCAACCGGCTCCAGTTCCTCGCGCTCAACGGGTTCGGCGGCAACATTCCGCTGGAGTACTACCGGAACGCCTTCGATCCCGTGACGAACCCTAACGGCAAGTACCCCATGGTCACCGCCAACCGTGTCGGCGTGGGGCGATTCTCCGATGCCTTCGTGGAGGACGGGAGCTACATCCGGCTCAAGAACGTGCAGCTCGGCTACGAGCTGCCGCCCAGGGTCGTTCCCGGGGCGCAGTCCGCCCGGGTTTATGTCAGCGCGATCAATCTGCTCACCAGCACGGACTATACGGGCTACGACCCCGAGGTCAGCGCCTTCAGCACGACCGCCATGCGCGGCGTGGACCTGGGAAGCTACCCGCAGTCGCGCCTGCTCACCTTCGGCATGACCTTGACGTTCTGAAAGGAGGCACGCCATGAATCGAGCTCGTCGCGGCTGGTTGGCACTGCTGGCGTCGGCGTGCCTCTGCACCGGCGCCGCGGGATGTCACGATCTGTTCAATCTCGACGAGCATCCGCAGACCTTCGTCGACCCCGCGAGCTACTTCAAGACCGGGGACCAGGCGATCGCGGCGGTGAACGGCATCTACCAGCCGCTGATGACCTGGGACGATTGGATCGATCCGGCCTGGCAGGAGGTGACGTGCGAGGGCCCGGACGTCTTCTGTCCCGACTGGTGGGCGTTCGGCCACTTGGGCGCAAAGACAGGCACGTGGTTCGCCGGCCGCACGTGGACCGCGAACTACCAGGTCATCCGCCGCGCCAACGACGTGCTGGGTCAGCTGGACCGTGTGAGCCTCGATCCGGCGCTGACGACGCGCCTCCGGGGAGAGGCGCATTTCCTCCGTGGGTACGCCTACTTCGAGCTGGTGCGCCGCTACGGCGCCGTTCCCCTGCGACTCACTCCGTACGTGCCCGACGGTACCTACGGCGACGCGCCGCGGGTTCCGATCGAGCAGGTGTATCCCGTGATCGTGAACGACCTGAAGGCCGCGACGCAGGAGCTACCGCTGGACTTCGCGTCGCACACCTACTCGAGCGCGGACCGCGGCCGGCCCACGGCGTTCTCGGCCTGGGGCCTGCTGGCCAAGGTGTACCTCACGATGGCGGGCGCGGAGCTCACGGGAACGTCGCTGGCCGCCGCCAAGCAGCAGTACAACGATTCCGCGCGCCTGGCCGCGCAGCAGGTGATGCAGAGCGGCTGGATCTCGCTCGAGCCGAGCTACATGCGGCTATTCGACGGGCAGCAGCAGATCAACAGCAACGAGATCCTGTTCCAGGTCGGCGCCACGCATCAGGAGAACACGGGTCCCGAGATCGCCACGTTCTTCAACCCGCATGACTACTCCACGGCGGGCGGCGGCGGGGGCGGCTTCCTGAGCATGCGGCAGGTCTTCTACTCGACCTTCGACACCCTGGACCGGCGCATCGCCCCCGGCTACGCGATCTTCTCGGCGTGGAAGGAGTCGTCCTCGTCCGTCGACCCCGGGACGCCCGCCTGGTACCAGGGCGCCGTGCCGGACAGCATCAAGACCCAGGTCGCGGCGGACAGCCAGATCGGTTGGACCTGGACCGAGCTGTGTGAGACGATGGGCGCGAACACCTACTTCAACCGTAGCACGCGCACGGTCGTGCAGATCTCGCCACGCATCTACACCATGAAGTACATCGACCGCAACGCCCTCACCAAGAGCCAGAACGAGACGAACCCGATCATCCTGCGGTACGCGGACGTGCTGCTGGTGTTCGCCGAAGCCGAGAACGAAGTGAGCGGGCCGACGGCGGCCGCGTATGACGCGATCAATCAGGTCCGCACCCGCTCCAACGTGCCCAACCTGACGCTCGGCCTGTCGCAGGCGCAGTTCCGCGACTCGGTGTGGCTGGAGCGCCGGCACGAGCTGTACGGGGAGTTCCAGGAATGGTTCGACCTGAAGCGCCAGGGCCGCTGGCTCGGCATCATGAACGACCGCATCCCCGCCTATCCGGGCGGCACCGCGCCCAGCGCGTCGGTGTGCCGGCCGCGCCAGGCGTATCAGATGCTCCTGCCGATCCCCGATGCGGAGATCGGCGCGAACCGGCTCATGACCCAGAATCCCGGCTACTGAGCCGGGTCGCTTCACGATGCAGGCCGGCCGTCCAGCGCTCCGGGCTCTCCTGGTGGTCGCCGCGGTGGCCGCCTGTCACGGCAATTCCGTCGGCATCCAGCTTCCCCCCGGTCCCGCCCCGGCGCCTGCCGTGCGCGTCCAGGGGAACCGGCTGGTCGACACGGCCGGCCGACCCGTACGTCTGCGCGGTGTGAACCGCTCCGGCGCCGAATACGCGTGCGCGCAGGGGTGGGGAATCTTCGATGGGCCATCGGATTCGGCGTCCGTGCAGGCGATCGCGTCGTGGCGGGCGAACGTGGTGCGCCTGCCGCTCAACGAGACTTGCTGGCTCGGGATCAACGGGGTGGCGGCCGCCTACGCCGGAGCCAACTACCAGCGCGCGATCGCGGACTATGTCGGCACGCTCAACCGCGCCGGCCTAGTGGTCATCCTCGATCTGCACTGGACCGCGGCCGACACGGCCAGGGCACTGGCCCAGGCGCCGATGCCCGACCGCGACCACACCCCGGAATTCTGGCGTCAGGTGGCCATGGCGTACGGGCACAACAACGCGGTGATCTTCGATTTGTTCAACGAGCCGTTCCCCGACTCGAACGCCGACACGCCCGAGGCGTGGCGCTGCTGGCGCGAAGGCGGCACCTGCCGTGGGATGAGCTTCCAGGCCGCGGGGATGCAGGAGCTGGTGAATACCGTGCGGGGCACGGGCGCCACCAACGTGATCATGCTCGGCGGGGTGCAGTACGCCGCCACCCTGTCGCACTGGCTCGCCAACCAGCCGACCGACCCGCTGAGCAACCTGGCGGCGTCCTGGCACGTCTACAACTTCAGCTGGTGCCACATCAGAAGCTGCTGGGACGGCGAGGCCGCCCCCGTTGCGCAACAGGCGCCGGTCGTGCTCGGCGAGCTGGGGCAGAACGACCGCGGCCACGCCTTTGTCGACTCGCTGATGGACTGGATGGACGCGCGGAACGGCAGCTACCTCGCGTGGACCTGGGACGTGTGGGGGTCCGAGTGGGACCTCATCCAGAGCTACGACGGCACACCGACGGCGTATGGGGCAGCGTTCAAAGCGCGGTTTGCGTTGTAGCGCGGCGGGAGCGCTCGCCGCGCTGATCGTCGCGTGCCGCGCGGGTGGGCCACCGGCGCCCCGGGCCGCGCTGGTCGATCGCGCCGCCACCGCGGAGACGCGCGCGCTGTTCGTGAACCTGCGGCGACTCGCTTCCCGGGCCGTGCTCTTCGGTCATCAAGACGATCTGGCGTACGGCGTGCAATGGTTCGGGGAGCCGGGACGCTCGGATGTGAAGGAGACGGCGGGATCTTTTCCGGCGGTGTACGGTTGGGACGTGGGCGGCCTGGAGATAGACCGGGACGCGGGCGCGAACCTGGACGCTGTCCCCTTCGAGCGCCAGCGCGGCTGGATCGCCGAGGGGTATCGACGCGGTGGCGTCATCACCCTCAGCTGGCACATGCGCAATCCGGTCACGGGCGGTAACGCGTGGGATACGACTCAGGCGGTGGCGGCGATCCTCCCGGGCGGGGCGCAGCACGAGCATTACAAACGGTGGCTCGACCGTTTTGCCGACTACGCCAAGAGTCTGCGGGCGAGCGGGCGCTGGGCTGAGGGCGGCGAGGTGCTCGTGCCCGTGATCTTCCGGCCGTTCCACGAGACGAGCGGCGGCTGGTTCTGGTGGGGGGCGCGGCATGCGACGGCGGAGCAGTACCGGCAGCTGTGGCGCTTCACCGTCGAGTACCTGCGCGACAGGAGAGGCGTGCACAACCTGCTATGGGCCTATTCGACCGACGTGTTCGACTCGAAGCAGGCCTACCTGGAGCGTTACCCGGGCGACGCATACGTCGACGTACTCGGCTTCGACGACTACCAGAGCGTGCGCTCGCCGGCGACGCGCGCCGTGTTCGCACGGCGTCTCCGAGACATCGTCGAGCTGGCGGAGGCGCGGGGCAAGATTGCGGCGCTCACGGAGACCGGCGTCGAGACGGTTCCGGACTCGCTGTGGTGGACCGGGAC